>ENA-OPSF01000013-OPSF01000013.1-human-gut-metagenome-genome-assembly--contig:-NODE-13-length-175224-cov-9.230081_pt1 | contig 175224 bp, 157 predicted proteins | sample MGYA00241452_ERZ501896 | MGnify/ENA primary metagenome ERZ501896 (study PRJEB25962, sample SAMEA2042111) | human gut metagenome | biome: human gut; feature: human-associated habitat; material: faeces... | reverse complement strand
TTGCCGCCGCTCTCGAAGAAGCTGCCCGGCGCGGCGTTGCCGTGCGCGTCATCTACGACGACATCGGCTCAATCCACATTTCGCGCCGCTACGTCAAGCGGCTACGCGCGGCCGGCGTGGAAATCTACCCGTTCTTCAGGGTGAAATTTCCCCCGTTCGGCTCGCGCATCAACTGGCGTAACCACCGCAAAGTCTGCGTCATCGACGGCCACAGCGGATTCATCGGCGGCATGAACATCGCCGACCGCTATATGACAGGAGGCAAGTTCGACCGATGGCGCGACACCCACCTCAGAGTCATGGGCCCGGCTGTGGCGTCGCTCCAGTATTCGTTTGCCATCGACTGGAACTTTATGGGGCAGCCACTCGTCGACGAGCCCGCCGGTACCGAGCGCTACGCTCCCGCCGGCCGGGGCGTAGGCCTTCAGCTCGTCACCTCAGGCCCTACATCGCGCTGGAGCAATCTCGCGTTCATGATGCTGAAAGCTATCGGCAACGCAAAAAAACGCGTCTATCTCCAGACCCCCTACTTTCTCCCGACCGACGCTCTGCTTCGAACGCTTCAGGCGGCCGCTCTGGCGCGCGTCGACGTGCGCGTCATGATGCCCGGACGCAGCGACAGCACGATTCTGACCCTCGCCTCGCGAAGCTATATTCAGGAATGCCTGCGCGCGGGAATCAAGATCTATTTCTACGAAGCCGGTATGCTTCACGCAAAGACCCTCGTTGTCGACGACGACTTCGCGTCGGTCGGCTCGACCAACTTCGACTTCCGCAGTTTCGAACATAATTTCGAAGCCAACTTCTTTATCTACGACCGCGAGATAAACTCCCGGCTGACCGCCGACTTCGAGGCCGACATGGCTCTCAGCCGTCGCATCCGCGCCAGCGAATGGCGTCATCGCCCCGTTCTCGTCAAGGCGAAAGAATCAATCTACCGTCTTCTGTCGCCAATCCTCTAAATAGTTAATAAAAGTTAAAATCGCATTGTCGGTTAAACTTGATTGCGTTTCGAAAGTCAAATTTATACAATAACGCAAGCAGCCCTTGCGTTATAAAAGCGACAAGACACAATTCAAGAAAGCATAAAGACCAAGAAGTGATTTTCAAGAGTAACAAAAAGGAACGAGCCGGAACGCAGTGATTGCGCTCCGGCTCAAAACTATTATGAGTCAGGACGACTGTCAGCGCAGACGGTCGTAACTGCGCAGCAGTTTGATATCGTGGTTGATACCCGCCAGGGCGAGAATCTCGAACAGCAGCGCGCCGAGAGTGAAAGCGCCGCACCATGTCCACGAAATTGTTCCCTCCGTAGCCCTGTCACAGAGGATATAGACAGTGATTCCGATGCTCACGAGCGTCATGGCTATCGACAATAGCACACAACTCTTCTGAAAGCCGAGATTGCCATAGGCAAAAATAGCGATCAGGCTCAGAATAACGGCCAATGCGGCAGGAATGATGAGGCCGATAAAATCATAGGCAAACAGCTGACCGACAGCTTCAACGCCATCGGCAGAAATTGTTAGAGCGCCGAAAGGCAACGCGATAAAGGCTATCAGGCAGGCGAGCGCCAACAGAAGCCATACGGTTTGAATTCTCTGTAGCATATCTATTTTTTTATTAATTTTGATGCAAAGTTACAATATTTTCAACAACCGGCGCCGTCAGGCTGTTCAGACAGCCTGAAAATAATGAGCCGGCACGCTTAAATCGGCCGGAGCATGAACAATTTCAGGCTGACAACTATTCTAAATAAAAACTAATAACATATACATATCACAACGATGAAACATTTTCTCATTCCAACCCTCGCTATTGCCGCCCTGCTGACCGTAGGAGCCTGTAAATCGTCACAAAACACGGCATCGCCCTCTCGGCCAGCTTCCGCGACAACAACAAACAGCCGCATCATCGACAATCTCGTAGGCGACTGGACAATCGTCGACATCAACGGCACTCCCGTTTCAGCCGCCTCCGACGGCGAAGTGCCATATCTGGGATTTTCGCGCAATGCCTCCGACCCGTCGCTGCTCGACTTCTATGCCTACAACGGCTGCAACTTCATCAACGGAGCCATTGCTATCGACAAGGGCGCCATGAAACGCGTCGGCGAGAATACGTCGACAATGCGCATGTGTGCCGACGCACCCTATGAAATGGCGATCGCCACAGCCCTCGAGACAATGAAAACATTCAGAATCGAACGTGTCAACGACTCTTCGTTCCTCTACATCGTCAACGGAGCCGGCCAGACCGTCATGACGCTGCGCAAGCATAACCTCGAGTTCCTCGACGCGGCCTGGCGCGTGACCCGCCTCAACGGCAAGGAGGTTCCTGCGAAAAGCAATATACTGTTCGTTGTCGACCTACAGGAGAAAACTATCCACGGTAACGCCGGCTGCAACGTCCTCAACGGAGCGATTGCTGTTGACATGGATCGCGAAAACGGCCTGCAGTTCACCAACCTCGCAACCACACGCATGAGCTGCCCCGACATGGCTCTCGAACAGGAATTCCTTCAGGCTCTCGGTCAGGTTCGCAGCGCGGTTTCGGTCAACGGCGGCAAAAACTGCCGTCTGCGCAATGCCGACAACGCCACCATAATCGAACTACGTAAAATGTCGAAGGACGAACTTCGCGAGCTCGACTGACACCTCAACGACAGTAATAAAGCTAAAGAAGACGTGCCGCAGCTTCCGGCGCGTCTTCTTTTTAATGCAGAGAGCTTCCTGAGGGAATTAGTAGGAATTAGCAATGAGCAATGAGCAATAATCCGGCGGAGTATCATGGAGCGGGGCGAGGCCTGACTCCCCTGCGACAAGCGCGGGACGTGCGACATTTCTACATCCGATTGCGTTAGCTCAATGGTTTTAGTTAAGCTCATCAATGTCAAAAATCGCCTTGGCGTAGGGACGTGCCTTCGGCACGTCGCATTGCAAAGCGCTGATTGCCAGCCGCATGAGAAACGTGCCAAAGACACGTCCCTACGCTCGGATCCGGCAATTTGCTCGGTAAAACCTTAACTAAACACCATTGTGCGTTAGCTGTCGGTTTGAAGGCCCAATATGACTCCGCGACAAGCGGCGGAGCCTGCGCAGTCGCGGAACGGCGTTAGCCAAGGCCGGCGACCTGTGCTGTCGCGTTTCGCGGCGGCGCGCACTGCCGTGGCTTGCCGCGAATTGGTGGGGACAGTAGTTTCCGCCAGCTATCGCAAGCGGTTGTAGACATATCGCGCGTCCCGCGCTTGACGGCAATTCGTCTGTCTGAGATGGTTAGTCTGCAAAAAATTGTCAGGCACTACAGCCAATATCACGCGACCACATTCAGGGCGGAAAATCATATAAAACCAGAGTTTTGCAACTCCAACTATTGCTAATTGCTAATTCCAGCAATTTTACGCCAAAACGAAAAATTTTAGCAAAAACATTTGGCAAATCCAAAAAATATGTTGCATATTGCGAACAAACAAAAATAAAATAATATGTTTATGACCGTAACAACTATTACTTTGAGAACAACTCTCTCATTATCATTATTGGCAGTAGCGGCTATGGCCGTCGCAACCGAGCCGGCCGACAGCATCGCCACCGACAGCATCGCCGCCATCGAGAAGGCGATGTCGAAGAAGCTCGACGAGGTCACGGTAGAAGGCAAAACACACTGGCATAATGTCAAGGGCTCGACATATCTTCCTACGAAGAAACAGAAAAATGCCGCAGCTACGGCAACCGACCTACTTGCCTTGATGGCAATCCCTGAAATACGGGCTACGCTTGCCAGTGAGACCGTTACGACGCGTGACGGGCAATCTGTCAGCCTGTTTGTCAACTATTTTCCAGCCGACGCTAATGATTTGACAGGAATGAGAGTTCAAGACTGCGCTCGGGTTGAATATCTTGTTGCGCCAACCGATCCGAGATTTCAAGGCGCAGAATACGTTATTAACTTCATAATGCAAGAATATGAATATGGAGGCTACACCAAGATTATGGCAGTTCAGCGAATACTTGATATAAACTATAACAAAGAAAACCTATTTTCGAGATTCACCTATAGGAAGATGACCTTCGACATTCTGACTAATCCGACCTATTTAATCGACAATCACTCGGGATCATCGACCTACTCAACATTGAGACTTACTAACGCCGACGGAAACGAATATCTTCTTCACAGAAACCAAATTTACGACAAATCTCACTATCGCCGTCTTGAAGTGCCGGTTACTTTCCGCGCCACATACAACTCTGAGAAGTTGCAATTTCGAAACACATTATCGTTTTCACATAGTCATTATTACAAGTGTCAATCAAGCGGGAAACTTGTTTACGAGCCGTCGCTTGGCGAAGACTATTCGTGGTTAACAAACAACCCTTCTCGCGTGAATTCGCTGGCCTATAATGGTTCATTATACATTTCTCTGCCGCGCGAATTCTCGCTTTCATTTGCCCCGCAATTCATTTATACCCACACAAATTCAACATCAATTTATTCTCGATCAGGAGCAGATATCGTTGACCGCAATGCGCGTGAGAATGCCTACAGAATACTTGGGAAACTGAATTTGAGAAAACAGTTCGGTCAAAAACATTCAGTATTTTTTGAAATACTTGGTGGCGACGACATTAGCCGCCTCATCTATAGCGGTACAAACAACTTCGACGACAAATACTACTCTTCCATATTAGCCGGGACAATAGGCTATGCCTTTTTCATCAATAACCTGATGGTAAATATCGACGGCGGCTACGCCTGGGAGCAGAGTTCTATAAACGGGCTGAAAGCCAACGACTATTATCCTTTTGCCCATCTTTTCTCGCGATGGTCTATCAACAGCAAAAACGCCGCTACACTTAGCTTTCAATACGCCACAAACAGCACAGCGATTTCGCAGCGCGCGTCTGACGTGATTACGTCAAATGAATTCATGGATAAAACCGGAAATCCCAATTTAAGAAATTCTCGACACATCACTCTTAGACTCTATTATGACTATACTGTCAACTCCAACATATCATTGTATGCCGGCGGTTCTTTCTTTATGTTTTCTGATCGTCCGGCAGAAGAATATATTCCTTACAACGAAGGACGTCAGCTCATAAGGCAGATATACAACAGCGGCAACTACTATAAGGGCAACATTCAGGCAGGTACCGACTTGTCTCTTTTCAGCAAAAAAGTCAGCTTCTCTATCGGGCCTAACCTTAGTATGTACAAAACAACCGGAATTGGAGCAACAAGTTTTACAGACTTCAGCTTCTACGCTCGGGCACAGTACCACTTCGGCGACTTCACACTGTATGGTTCTGTAAACTCACCCGCCAAACAATTCGGAGAAACGAACGGCGTAATCTATAAACCTGAATGGTCCTATTCGCTTTATCTTATATGGGGTAAAAATGAATGGAATGTCAGATTAGAAACATTTAACATATTTGGCAAAGGATGGAATAACGGTACTTCAAAAATGGAATCGCCCTACTATTCTTTTCTCAGATATAACTATGGAACAGGACGCCATCCTGGTATTGGACTGTGCGTCTCCTACACATTCGGATACGGCAAAAAAGTTATGCGAGGCAACGAATCGGAAAACGTTCAACAAGCCCAGTCCGCTATTATGTAATCTCGATGTAAGTGGCGCGACGGTTCCATCATATTCAGCAGCGCGACAGCCGGCAGTGCGGGCCGGCCTGTCTCGCCATGATCGCAACGGCCATGGGGCGCGAGACCGATGCCGAAGATCTGGAGGCGCTGTGCCAGACAACGTCGGAGGGCATTTCGCTGAAAACAATCGCCGACATAGCCCGGATAGAAGGCATAGAGTCGGCAGCCGCCACCGTCACGCCCGAGCGCCTCGCCGAGCTGCCTCTGCCCTGCATTCTCCACTGGGACAACAACCACTTCGTTGTGCTCTACGAGATAACCCGCAAGGGGCGCTACCGCGTGGCTGACCCGGCGGCGGGGAAGGTGAGCTACTCGCACGAAGAGCTGACGCGCCACTGGGCGCGCCCCGAAGATGGGGGCCGCGGCAGCCGTGATAAGCGGCGAGCTGACCCTCGGCGGCATGATGGCGGTGCAATATATGGTCGGACAGCTCGGTAGCCCGCTGGCGCAGCTTCTCGGCTTCATGTTCTCGCTTCAGGACGTCAGGCTCAGCCTCGCGCGCATCGGCGACATCCACCGTCAGGAGCCCGAAGATTCGGCCGTCGACCCCGAAGCGCCCGTTCCCGACGGAGACATCGCCTTAAGCGACCTCATGTTCCGCTACGACCGCCATTCCGACGTCCCCATTCTCGACAACCTCAACATAACGATTCCCCGGGGAAAGGTGACGGCAATCGTAGGCTCGTCGGGCAGCGGAAAATCTACACTCATAAAACTTCTTTTAGGCTATTACAACCCCGAGGCCGGAGCTATACGCGTAGGCGACACCGACCTGCGCGGCGTCAGCCGCCGCGAGTGGCGCCGCCGCTGCGGAGTGGTGATGCAGGACGGCGTCATCTTCGGCGAGAGCATAGCGCGCAACATAGCCACGGCCGACGCCGACATCGACCAAGAGCGACTCGAAGAGGCCGCGCGCATGGCCTGTATAGACAGCTTCATAAAAGATCTGCCGCTGGGCTACAACACGATAATCGGGCGCGACGGCGTCGGCATAAGCCAGGGACAGCGCCAGCGCATTCTGATTGCCCGCGCGATCTACCGCCGGCCGTCGGTGCTCGTGCTCGACGAAGCCACAAACTCGCTCGACGCCCTCAACGAGAGCCACATCGTCGACAACCTCCAGAACTACTACCGCGGACGCACGGTTGTCGTCGTGGCCCACCGCCTCTCGACGGTCAGAAACGCCGACCTCATCATAGTCATGGACGGCGGCCATATCATCGAATCGGGAAACCATCAGAGCCTTCTGGAGCGAAAAGGAACATACTATAACCTCGTCAAAAGCCAGCTGCAACTCGACTCATGAAAAAGAAGAACGACCAACAGATACCGCCGGTTCTGTCGCCGCGCATATCGGCAATGCTCGGGAAACTCCCGAGCCGACTCCTGACAGCCAACCTCATAGCCATCGCAGTCATTCTCGCCGCGATAGTGGCCGTGGCCGTGCTGATGCCCTACCCCCACGGCCACGGCGAATCCATCGCCTCCCACCTCCTCGCCCACTGAGCACGGCGCCGCCCGCGCGCACACAGATTTCTTAAATTTTCTTATTCCACATTTTTGTTGTAACTTTGCGGCGCTGTATGTATCTGCTTATACATATCCGCCACATTGAACCGATATTCACACATTGATGAATTTCGGCAACATATCTTTTTCGGGAATCTCTGATATAAGTTCTATTGATCTAAATTCAGGGGAAAGGGAGTATTTTAGCTACTCCCGGGATTGGTAAAATTCATCGATTTAGCAAATGATTGGGAATAAAGAACATACGTCGTTCGACGTAATGTCATTTTTGCAATCAAGAGTCGCGGCACTCTCCGCTGATACTGCTTTTAAATACCGAAAAGCCCTCTCTGAATTCAATAGTTTCCTGTCATGCCACAAATTGTCGGTCAACAATCTGTCATCTGCTACGATTTGCGACTGGGTAACCGAGATGTTCCGACAAGGTTTGTCAACAGCAACAATAGCCCAGCGTCTTAATATATTGAACAGTCTGTTCAAACAAGCTGCCGACAAGGGATATATGTGCCAATGCAACGCACCACGAGAGATAGCCCGCACAATCGAATCGGCAGATTTCAAACAACCGCCTCTGCTCAGAGCCTCGATATTCGACAATTGTCTTTCGACATTACGCGAATTCATAAACGACGACAACGAGCACAATAATATCTGCGGGGATATTCTGGTATTTTCTGTTTTGAACAGGGCTCTGCCACTCAAGGATATAATAAACCTCAACAAAGATGATTTAACCGGTTTCAATGGTTATTCAAGCCACATTCTCGAGCGTAACACCGACCCAAGGAGAAAATATATCTTTGATCTCAGGCAATCATATCGAACGCAAAAACAAATATATTCTTCAATAACGGATGAGTTAGACCGAAGATTCAGCACGCTCCTGAATCACGGCAACTTCTCTTTTGAAGATTTGGCCGGTTCGCTTTGGGTTTCAATTGCAATACGATGCGGAGCCACAGCCTCGGAAGCTCTGGATTGCATCTCAAATCCGGCACCTTATACTGTCCCGAAGTTCCATAAACGCACAGGGAATTCTTCTGACAACCGAGAGAAATGGTCGAAATCAGTCGAGGCAATGCTGACATATACATTGCCGAAATGGTATGCCATGCGGCTCCGACGGGGAGTGAGTTTTGAAGAGGTTAAGAAGGAGACGCTTAAGCTTCAGCCCGCGCCTGAATTATTCTATCCGGTCGAGACCATCAGGAAACATCTCAGAGGAAAAAGCGCTGTTATCGAACGGCCGTTTATCACCCAGACCGTATTTTTCAAAACCAACCCAGAAAACATACGTCCGATGTTTTCCAGAATCGGGGACAAAGCATGGTGTATCAGAACATCCGGCAATTTCGATGCCCCGTATGCGGCAATCCCGCAGGCCGACATGCTGCGATTCCAGAAAGCTATCGGAGTATTCTCGGCAGATTCCGAGATATTCCCACTCGGAAGTCTTACCCCGAAACCCGGTGAGAGCGTCATACTTATTCAAGCAGATTATTCAGGGCGCGAAGCTGTAATAGAAGATGTTTTCGAGAATAATTGCGGCACTGTGATGTTCCGTGTCAAACTGACTACTGATTACGGCTACGAATGGCGCGCCAAAATTGACGCCCGTCAGGTCGAGCTCATATCGAGAGCCGACTGAATGCTCAATGAGCGGCAGGAACCGCAAACATTGAGAAAATCTATATCTATCGCCAGTAAATAGAGAATATCTTACGAGCATATTTTAATGAGTTACAAACAATTGAAGTTTCCGAAGGATTCGCAGTTCCTTGTAACGGGAGGCGCGGGTTTTATCGGGTCCAATCTGTGCGAGGCGATTCTCGGCATGGGCTATCGCGTCCGTTGTCTTGACGATCTTTCGACCGGGAAACAGTCCAATGTCGATATTTTCCTCGACAGTCCGGGCTATGAGTTTATCAAGGGAGATATCAAAGATCTCGATACGTGCATGCGGGCGTGCGAGGGTGTCGACTATGTCCTCAATCAGGCTGCCTGGGGAAGCGTTCCGCGCTCTATCGAGATGCCGCTGTTCTACAGTCTCAACAATATCCAGGGAACCCTGAATATGCTCGAGGCCGCACGTCAGAAAGGTGTCAGGAAGTTTGTCTATGCGTCGAGTTCGTCGGTCTACGGTGACGAGGCCCATCTGCCCAAACATGAAGGAACGGAGGGAAATCTGCTGTCTCCTTACGCCGTGACCAAACGCTGCGATGAGGAATGGGCCAGACAATACACCATGCATTACGGGCTCGACACCTACGGGATGCGCTATTTCAATGTCTTCGGACGCCGGCAGGATCCTGAAGGCGCATATGCGGCCGTTCTTCCGAAGTTTATCAGACAGCTGCTTGCCAGCGAGCGTCCGACGATCAACGGCGACGGCAGGCAGAGCCGCGATTTCACCTATATCGACAACGTCATCGAGGCTAATCTCAAAGCTTGTCTCGCGCCTCATGAGGCCGCGGGACAGGCGTATAATATCGCATACGGAGGCCGGGAGTTCCTGATAGACATCTACCACACTCTGGCCAAAGCTCTCGGCAGGGATATAGAGCCGGTTTTCGGCCCCGACCGTCCGGGAGATATAAAACATTCAAACGCCGACATTTCCAAAGCGCGCCGACTTCTGGGTTACGACCCCGAATATGATTTCGCGAGAGGACTGAGCGAGGCGATCGAATGGTATAAGGCAAACCTTTGACAACCAATAACCCGCAACAATGGAAAAAGACATCAGAATATGCGTTATCGGACTGGGCTATGTCGGTCTGCCGCTGGCCCGGCTTTTCTCTACGAAATATCCCACTGTCGGGTTCGACATGAACCCCCGCCGCGTCGAGGCGCTGATGGCCGGCCACGATGCTACGCTTGAAGTGAGTGACGACCTGCTGCGCGATGCAATCGACAACCACGGCTTCCGGTGCACAGCAAATCTCGACGATATCCGCGACTGCAATTTCTATGTGGTGGCCGTTCCCACACCCGTCGACGAGAACAATAATCCCGACCTCACGCCGCTCTACGGCGCCAGCGAGACAGTCGGACGTGTCATCGCTCCGGGCGATGTCGTCGTCTATGAGTCGACTGTCTATCCCGGCGTCACCGAAGACGAGTGTATCCCCGTGGTCGAGAAAGTCAGCGGCCTGAAATTCAATACCGACTTCTTCGCCGGCTATTCGCCCGAGCGCATCAATCCGGGCGACAAGCTCCACACCGTGGAGAAGATCCGCAAGGTGACCTCCGGCTCGACACCTGAGGTGGGCGAATATGTCAACCGGGTATATTCGAGCGTCATAACGGCCGGAACCCATCTCGCCCCTTCGATCAAGGTCGCCGAGGCCGCCAAGGTCATCGAGAACTCGCAGCGCGACATCAATATCGCCTTCGTCAACGAACTCTCGAAGATCTTCACCCACATGGGCATCGACACCACCGACGTCCTCGAGGCCGCCTCGACGAAATGGAACTTCCTTCCTTTCAAACCCGGACTTGTCGGCGGCCACTGCATCGGAGTAGATCCCTACTATCTCGCCCAGTGTGCGCAGCGCCACGGCTACAACCCCGAGATCATCCTCGCCGGACGCCGCATGAACGACGGCATGGGCGCCTATGTCGCTGACCGCGTTGTGAAGCTCATGCTTAAGAAAGGCATCCAGGTTCTCGACAGCGAGATTCTGATTCTCGGCTTCACCTTCAAGGAGAACTGCCCCGACGTGCGCAATACCAAGGTCATCGACATCGTCCGCGCCCTCGGCGAATACCGCCTGAGCGTCACGGTCTATGACCCGTGGGCCAACCCCGAGGCTGTCCGCCGCGAATATGGCATCGAAGTCACCAACGAGCTCCACGAGGGCATGCGCTACGACGCAGTGATTGCCGCCGTGGCCCACAAAGCCTTCGACGATCTCGAACTGCTGCCTCTGCTAAAGGATGACTCCGTTGTTTTCGATGTAAAGGCAACTCTCTGTCGAGATGCCGTTGACGGCCGCCTGTAAAATGACACCATATAAATAGATCGAACTCGAATTCATCTAATAATGGCTTCAATTAAAAAAAATTTCATTTATAATATTGTAATTAATGTTTCTGCAGTAATTTTCCCTTTAATTACCGCACCGTATATTGCAAGGGTATTGGAACCTAATGGGATCGGATTAATGAACTTTGCAAATACTTACGCGGGATATTATTCCATGTTTGCTGTATTAGGGGCTGCAACATACGGGATAAGAGAGATTGCGAAAAGAAGAGATAGCCATGAGGCTAAACAACAATTTTTCTCAGAAATTCTCACTGTTTTATTCATAAATACGATTGTTGTCTCGTCAATATTTATTGCTACACTCTTGATATTTCCAAAGTTTAATGCCAATTTCCTTATCTTTTTTATCGCCGGCTTTACAATTTATTTTGTGCCTTTTGGTTGTAACTGGTATCTTTCCGGTCTTGAGAAATTCGGATTTATAGCTGGTCGAAATTTACTAATCAGAGCCTTAGCGATAATTTGCATGTTCCTATTTGTGAAAAAAAAATCCGATTTGTATATTTATATGATTCTGGGGGTAATTTCTCAACTTGGAGGGATACTTTGGAATTTCAGCATCATAAAAAAAGACAATATAAAAATCAGACTATGTTTTAAATCGATTGGGAAGCACTATAAACCGATGTTAATCTTATTTTCATCTTCTGTCGCAATTTCGGTTTATACAATGCTCGATACAATTATGCTGGGTTTTATGAAAAACTACGACGAAGTAGGATTTTATAATAGCAGTATAAATATAGCAAAAACGGCACTCTCTATTGTAACAAGTCTTTCGGCAGTTGCAATTCCAAGAGTTTCCTATTATATGGGACAAAAGAATCAAAAAGCGATAAGTGATTTACTTTCAAAATCATTTTTCGTTGTAAGTATTTTGGCATTTCCCATGGCTGTTGGTTTGGCTTGCATAGCTCCAAATTTTGTCCCATTGTTTCTCGGAAAAGCTTTTTATCCATCAATTCTACCATTAATAATTGTAAGTGGAATAATAATTGCTATTGGGTTCAATAATATTACCGGAATGCAAACACTATTAGGGATGGGATATGACAAGCCGTATCTTTATTGTTTGTTGATTGGAACGTTCCTAAATTTTGCAATGAATTTATTATTGATTCCTCAATATGGTGCAGTCGGAGCAGCATTTTCATCTGTTGTGGCAGAGTTCGCAATATTAGCTGCTATGATTTATGCAATTCGCAAATATACACAAATACGTTTTAAAGGCGTATTGGGCGATATATGGAAATCATTGTTAGCTTCCATATTTTTTATCCCTATAACAATTTTGCTATCTAAAACATTAGAAGGATGGACTTTGGTAATTGCCGATGTAATAACTTGCATTATTATTTATTGTTTCCTTCAATGGATTTTGGCAAGTCATGGGTTCACAATGATAACTGCCAATATAAGAATACTACAACAAAAGATCTGCAACAAAAAGTAACAATCAAATCGCTATGTATAAAGGCTTTAAAATTATAATTAACACCGCAGCCGGACGGCGGCGCTATATGCAGCACATTGTTCCTATTATCTTGTCTTGCGATATTATTGACAGATATGATATTTGGGTTAACACCTATAATGGCGCAGATATTGCATTTTTTAAAAAACTTGCCGAAGAGTTTCCTAAAGTGAATCTTGTTTGGCAACCGGACAGGATAGTAGATGGAATCAAATCAATCAATGCATTTTATCATAATTGCATTGACGAAGATGCAATATATTTCAAGATTGATGATGACCTATTGTGGATCGAGCCGGGTGGTATAAAGAAAATGATTGATTTCAGAATTGATCATCCTGAATATTTTCTTGTATCTCCAATCGTAATTAATAATTCACTATCAACCTATCTACTTCAGATGCGAGGTAAGATAGAGCTTGACAAATATTACAATTCAAGCGCAAATCATCCTATTTTATGGGAATCTCCTGAGTTTGCGGCCCAACTTCACGAATGGTTTATTGACAATTATCTATCCACGAACAAATGGTCAGATTTGCACTGCGGATCCCAACCTATGGGGATGAACCGATTCTCCATAAACGCAGTGCTATGGTTTGGAAAAGACCTTAATAATATACATGGAGAAATACTTGGCGATGATGAAGAGTTCTTGTCATCAAAATATCCTACTATTATTGGCAAAGCCAATTGTTGGAATGCAGATGTCATATCGATACATTTTGCTTTTTATACTCAACGAGCATGTTTAGATTCCCGGAATATATTGAAACGGTATAGCGATATTTTATCTAATATAGCAATTAATTCAGAATTAAGACCAATATACGACAAAGTCCAGACTATTCTCAAATCAATCGATACGGAAGCTAAAAAATTAGAACCAATATGTCATCCCTATGTAAAGCCCATCAAAAAGTCGGCTTCTTGTCCAACGCTATTACAAAATACAACACATAAATTCAGTCAGATCATAAAATCTATATATAATAAGTATTGCAGTCCGAAAACTGTAAAATACATTAAATAAATAATGAAGACGAAAATCATTTGGATTGATTTCATTCGCATATTTGCGATGCTTCTTGTGGTGTTTGGACACGCTTTATACACATCAGGCCATACAAATTTCGGAAGTTATGAATTTCCAAATTCAACGGAATTATACAGTATCCCATACAAAATCTTTATTATTGCAGTTTCCTTTATATATTCATTTCATATGCCATTATTCATGGCGATTTCAGGCGCTTGTTTCGCTCTATCATCAGGACGCAAACCATTCCCGGTTCGAACCTTAATTCGAAATAAAACAAAACGTCTATTGATACCTTTCTTTTGGACATCATTATGTCTTTCCATCCCCATAAGAATACTTCTTGGTTATTATGAAGATACTGGGAATAATCCTATTTATATCTTTGCCCATCATTTTATTTTCCCAATTCAAATTCATACTTGGTTCCTTTTGTCTTTATTTTTAATATTCCCGTTGTTTATATTATTACGGACATTACACAATAAGAATAAATATATCTTTTGGACATTATTAATAATACTTAGTTACATAGGTAATAAAAGCGAAATACCATTACAGGCATTACTTGGCCTGCCTGAAGCATTAAAGCACCTATTATATTTTGCAATCGGATTCTATTCTATCAATTATTTCTTAAAACATAATCCTAAACAGTGGGTTCTTGCGACATGCATATTAATCCAGTTTATCGCATTTCTATGCTGGGCATACATTCTTGAGCCATTGGGCAATAGCTATTATTTCTGTATAATACTTGCTCTTTTGGGATGCTATAACACAACAGCATTGTGCATTATATTATCTAAGTCGGAAAAATTAATTAATTCAAAAATCTATAATATACTTCTTAAATATAACTTTCAAATATATCTATATTCTGACCCGTTCAATTACTTATTTCTTATGGCAATTTTCTCAATCGGTTTTATTGATTTCTTCGGGAATCCGATTCATACTGTCTTTGCCACAATCATTAGAATAGTATTTGGTATAATATTTGGAGTTGTAGTAGCCAAATTCGTAGAAAAACTACCACTAAAAAATAACCAGATTAAATTATCCATATGAAATATGACTACCTTATAGTAGGAGCCGGCCTTTTCGGCGCTACATTTGCATATTTGGCCTCAGGTGCAGGAAAAAAATGCCTCGTCATTGACCGACGAACACATACGGGCGGCAATCTCTTTTGCGAGAATATCGAAGGTATTAATGTCCACAAATACGGAGCACATATATTCCACACATCCAATTATGAGATATGGGATTTTGTCACCTCGCTCGTACCTTTCAACCGCTACACTAATTCACCGGTAGCATACGCCCCCGACGGTAAACTTTACAATCTCCCATTCAATATGAACACATTTTACCAGATGTGGGGAGTACGAGATCCCAAGGAAGCAATAGCAAAACTTAATGAGCAAAGACGCAATGCCATAGAACAAATGAAAGCAGAGGGTGTCACGGAACCTCGTAACCTCGAAGAGCAGGCACTTTACCTCATCGGAAAAGACATCTACGAATTATTAATCAAGCATTATACCGAGAAACAATGGGGGCGCCGATGCACTGAGCTGCCGGCCTTTATAATCCGCAGGCTTCCAGTCCGCCTGACATTCGACAATAACTACTTCAATGACCTTTATCAAGGTATTCCAGTCGGAGGTTATAACCGCCTAATTGACCGACTGCTCGAAAATAGTGATGTAAAAACAAACATGACATTTGACAATAGTTTGAAGCAGACCTGGCGAAGCGTGGCAGACACACTCGTATACACCGGAGCAATTGACGAATACTTTAATTTCAAACTCGGGCGACTCGACTGGCGTACAGTAAGATTTGAGACTGAAGTTCATGACATACCAAACTATCAGGGGAACGCAGTTGTAAATTACACAGATGCCCACAATCCTTTCACACGCATAATCGAGCACAAACATTTCGAGAAATTCAATGATGCCGTCTATGAGAATCCGAAAACGGTGATTTCCCGCGAATATTCTACTGAATTCAAATCCGGGATGGAGCCATATTATCCGGTAAACAACGACCGCAATAATCGCCTTGCAGAGCAATACCGCGAATTAGCTAATGCAGAGATCAACGTAATTTTTGGAGGACGTCTCGCAGACTATCGGTATTACGATATGGCCCCCGTTATTGAAAACGCATTTAAGGCATGGAGAAACAGATTAGCATAATTATTCCGACATATAATATGGAAAAGTATCTTGGCAAATGCCTTGATTCTCTTCTGATTCCCGAGATAGATGCTATCGAGGTAATTGTCGTTAATGATGGCTCGAAAGACCGTTCTTTGGAAATAGCATGTGATTATGTAAAAAGATACCCGAATAGCATTCGCATTATAAATAAGGCAAATGGAAACTATGGGTCTTGCATTAATGCAGCATTACCAACCGTAAAAGGGCGATATATAAAAGTGCTTGATGCAGATGACTATTTTGACAAACAAGCCTTCTCATCTTTTGTAAGAAAACTCTCTAATATCGACGTAGACGTTATTTTAACACGTTGCCGAGAAGTCGATGAACAAGGGAACACTATATACATCTCAGGTAAATTCAAAAGCGTAAAATACAATACGGTGTATGAGAATGTTAATGATTATATGCCAAACAACACGCTTATGCATTGGATTACCTACAATCACAAAGTGTTTGAGAGATTCAAATATGTTCAGCCAGAAGGAGTGAGTTATACAGACAATATATGGGCATTTATCCCGATAGTATTTTGTCATACCGGGATCTTCATAGACATGATTCTATATCAATATCTTCTTGGACGAGAAGGGCAGACAATGTCGCCGACACTACTTAGCCAACGTATTCCGCATCTTATAGCAGTAGCCGATTGCATGGCAGATTACTATGTGAAATTTAGCGGAAAGCCTACAATATCAGGAACACTTCTAAGGAATTGTGTTGCAGTCATTACATGCATCTACAATCGATTAATGAGCCATCGATCCGAACAGAATATGGCGCATTTACGTAATTTTGATACTGGTCTTCAAGCAAAAGCTAAAGATCTATATCAAGCAATCGGAGAATATAATATTCATAAAGGCATTCATTATAAAATATATCAGGAACTTCGAAAAGCTAATTATAATTTTCATTTCAAAGTACCAAGAATCATTATGTTAAGGCGAAATTTTAAACTTCATATTCATGCCATGAATATAAAAATATCACGCTTATTTCCGCATTAAGCTTTAATTCATATTATAAAGATCACTATGTTGGATACAGTTAGCGTAATAATTCCAGCTTATAATGTCGAAAAGTACATTAGTAGATGTCTTGAATCGTTAACATCTCAGAACTATAAGAATTTTGAAGCTATAGTGATTGATGACGGCTCCACCGATTCAACATCATGTATTATAGAAGAGTACTCTAGGAAAGATCCCCGCATTCAATTTATAAGGAAGGAAAATTCCGGAGTCTCTGCAACTCGCAATTTAGGTCTTAGTTTGGCGAAAGGCAAATATTTGATGTTTTTTGATTCTGATGATTTTATGAATCCGAATCATATATCAAGTTTGATTGAGTTATTGGAAAATGAGGAAGACACAGATTGTGCAATCAATGGATATTCACTATATAGTCAAAAAAGTCACAAAGTTATAAAAATTGTCGAGGGAACAGAAGGTAAATTCTCGGGACAAGAACTCGTTGAGAGACTAATTCTCCATAGTGGAGACGAAAGATTAATCTCTGGGGTCAATAATAAACTTTATATAGCAAATATAATTCAGAAATACAACTTAAAGTTAGATGAATCAATTTCTTACGGCGAGGACTGGTTATTTAATATTGAATATTATAATCGTTGCCGCTTCATAAGAATTCACAATTTACCGACTTCGAATTATGTGCAATATGAAGAAGATCGTCTTTCAACGCGTTTTAACCCCAATGGGCTCAAAATAGCAATATTTATCCGAAATAGAATTATGAGCCTTTTTCCGAGTATTATTAGTCCTGCAATTAATTCTCGACATATTCTTGATCTTAAAGATATTTTCGTCGTCAAATATGCTCGTTCACGAGGGTTAAGGGGTTTTCTCAGCTTTTGCGATTCAACAATAAAAGATTATGATCTTGATTTAATCGAATCTATAAATAAATCCATTGATAAAACAACTCTAACTAAAAGAGATAAGAGTCTTCTTAAAGGGGAACATAATAAATTCGCATTTTATATGATATTTCATTGTTTGCCATATATAGCAATGAACTATATTAAGAGGGCGAGTCACAAAATCATATAAACCATAGAATTGCAGTAATTGATATCGACTCAGATTCAATGAATCATTTCAGGAAATTAAATTTAAAATTCAATATCTACGCTCGTCTTAAAGGAGCGAATTTTAAATTACCGAAGAACAAACCACGATGTCTTATTTTTCTGGCCGCGGACTATGGGAATCTTGGAGATGTAGCTATCACTTATGCACAAAAAAAATATCTTCAGGATCATTTTCCTGATTATGACATAATTGAGATTCCGGCAGCGAAAACTCTTACGGCAATACGTTCAATTAAACACCAAATACAATCCGAAGATATTATTACTGTGATAGGAGGTGGTAATATGGGTGATATGTACGGTGACATCGAACTTCTACGACTCATGGTAGTCAGGGCTTTTAAAAATAACCGCATCATTCTTTTCCCTCAAACTATAGACTATAGTAACAGCACCGATGCAAATTGGCTCAAGAGGTTGTCACAAAAGATTTACTCTTCACACCCCCGGCTCACTATGACCGCTCGGGAACAGGTGTCTTACGAGACCATGAAATGCCTGTATCCAACAGTAGATGTCAGACTTGTTCCCGATATTGTAATGGGCCTTGATGAAAAGAACGATGTGCAGCGTGAAGATATAGTGACAATCTGTCTGCGAAATGACAAAGAAAAAGCAGATAATACGAAAATCGTTGAAAGTATTCTTGACGAATGTACGAATCGTCAGCTTAAACATGTATTCTACGACACACATATAGGTGGAGATCGCTATCCTGAATCTCAAAAATATGAGGAACTGAGAAAAATATGGGCTCAATTCCGAAAAAGCAAGTTCGTGATCACTGACCGACTACATGGAATGATATTCGCATTCATAACAGAAACTCCGGCAATCGTTCTTCCGAATTCAAATTTTAAAGTTGAGGGTTGTTATCAATGGATTTGCAATTGTGGATATATCCAGATGATTTCGACGGCTAATCCGAAACTGACAGAGAAAGACATCCTAAAGACGCCGCATTCATTATCACCATCACTTCACGAAAGGCTCAATCATATATTAGACAGAATTATTGTCTGATTTACAAAAGAACATCGTGAGAATGGCAACAGATTTATACAAATTGAAATATGTCCGTATATAACAGGAGTACTGAGAGTGGATTTGAATTATGATTAAGACAATTGGAGCTTTTCATGGTAATTCTGGCCGAATACCAGGTGCGGAAAATGGGGCAAAACGTCTGAAAAAATATTTGGACTGCAAGAATAGAATAGTGGAAGGCCCTGAGATAGAGAGCCAAGCCTCAAACATTGATGCTCTACAGAATTTTTACATCCAATTAAGGGATCAAGTCAATAAAAGCTTAGCAGAAGGATATTTCACAGTGATCTTAGGGGGCGACCATTCCATAGCAATTGGAAGTATTGCCGGAGCAACTTACGAGAATCATGTCGACACCGGTATTATTTATATTGATGCCCATGCAGACATGAATACATTCAAAACATCCCCAACCGGTAATATTCACGGTATGCCATTAGCAATCTGTTTAGGCGAAGAGAAATTAATGACCGGCATCATGACTTGCAACCTCTCTCCAAATAATTTATTGCTAATCGGTCAACGCAGCATTGATTCCGGCGAAAGAGATCTAATCAACCGGCGCCATATTAAATGTGTTAGGACTGAATCCATTAAAATAAATCAAATTGAGGACCTTGAATCAGAGTTCAATAAGTTTATCAGGAATAACAATCTAAATAGAATACATCTAAGCTTCGATATAGATATTATCGATCCCCAATATGCGCCCGGGACCGGCGTACCTGAGGCCAACGGTATATCCCCTGAGGTAGCGCTTAGTATAATTGAAATAGCTCTAAATACTGGGCTTGTCCGAAGCATCGATTTTGTTGAATACAACCCAATACTGGATATTCAAGACAAAACTTATAAACTTTATAAAAAAATAATCGATAGAGTCTGTAATCATCATTCCTTGCTGAATAATCACTCATAAACGCAATAAATAAGACTATATGACACTTCGAAAGAAACTTGTCAAATTAAAGAACGACAATCCATATTTGAAATTATTGTGGTTCAAGCATCTTGCCCGCAGGGCGTCTAAAGCCGAATCCATTCCTGACAGGAAATGGATTGAAATCGCTTTTGAACAGACGTTCGGCCGTAAACCAGATCTTGACGACCCCATAAGTTATTACGAGAAGCTCAATTGGCTCAAACTATATTATCGTAATGATCTTATGCCTATTGTCGCTGACAAGTATGCTGTCCGGCAATATCTTATAGAAAAAGGATATGGTAAACTCTTAAATGATTTGCTTGGAGTCTGGGAAGATGCCAATGATTTTTGCGCAAATGAACTACCAAAACGGTTTGTGCTTAAGGCCTCACATGCAAGCGGGACAGCCTGGAATCTTATTGTCAAGGACAAGAGTCAGATAAATTGGAACGCGACTCGCATGATAATGCGACAATGGCTTAAACAACGAATTGACTGGATGGGCCGCGAGTGGCATTACGGCGCGATGAAGCCACGCATTATTTGCGAGAAATATCTCGAAGACGAATCAGGTGAACTTCGAGATTATAAGTTTCATTGCTTCAATGGACATCCTAAAACCGTATCTATCTTCACCGGACGGTTTACAGGCAATAAAATGGAACTCATGCACGATCTGGACGGGAAGCTTCTTCCCTACACTCCTGAAGCGGAAGAATTATTGAGAAAGAATCCCGAATTCAGGATTCCTTTTCCAAAGAATTTCCATAAAATGATTGCTATCGCAGAAGATCTGTGCAAGCCGTTCCCGATGGTAAGAATTGACTTCTATAATGTTAACGGGAAAATCTATTTCGGAGAATTCACTTTCTTCGATGGTTCCGCATTCGTTGATGGATATACCGGAGAGGCTCAACGAGTAATCGGCTCGTGGTTAACGCTTCCAGAAGCAAATCATAGATGAAACAAAAGATTCTTTTCCTTATTGCAGACCTCGGCGGAGGTGGAGCCGAAAAGGTGCTTGTCAATCTTGTCAATGCATTGCCTACCGACAAGTATGACATCACCATACGCACTATTTTCAGCAAAGGCGTAAACGCAAAATTTCTCGCTCCGCATATAAAATACAGTTCACTTTTGCCATGCAAAATGATGCGAGGGTATGTGATGTTGCAGAAATTGATACCTCGGCGATGGTTATATAAACTTCTGGTTCACGGAAAATATGACATCGAGATTGCCTACATGATGCATGCGCCTACACGTGCTCTCGGAGGTTCCAATTCTTCCGCAAAAAAATACGCATGGAGTCATATTTTACATATGTCTCAAATTGCATACCGCAATAAAGATGAATTTTTATCAACTTATCAGAGCCTTGACGGAATTGCATTTGTATCACGTGATGCTATGCAAGATTTCAACAATAGCTATTTTGTGCATCCATATGGCAGGATCGTGCATAATGTAGTTAGCTCAGACTATATCAGGAGTTGTGGCAAAGAAAGTATTCCTGTAGCGATTGATAATCGATCAATTAATTTGTGCAGTGTCGGAAGGCTATGCCAGCAAAAAGGCTACATCCGTCTGATCATGTCGCTCGGTGAACTTCATAACGAAGGTCTGAAAAATTGGCATCTATATTTACTCGGAGAAGGAGGCGAAAGAGACGCCATAACTCAGATTGCGCATAAATATGGAGTTGCGGACCGCGTGACTCTGCTCGGATTCCAGACAAACCCGCATAAATATGTATCTAAAATGGATTTGTTTGTCTGTTCATCAGAAACAGAAGGATATAGCACAGCTGTAACCGAATCGATGATTCTCGGGGTTCCTGTTTTAACCACAGACTGTTCGGGAATGAATGAGATCATTGGAGATTCAGGGGCCGGAATTATTGTGCCTAATTCTACAGAAAGCCTGAAAGCAGGTCTGCGACAGGTTCTTTCAGATAAAGATTTATTGGCCGAAATGAAAATAAAAGCTTCAGAGCGGAGCAAAATTTTCGACACTCAAAATCTGATTGCAGAATTCGAAAATTTCATCAATGGCAAAGCCTGAACTGTCAATAATAATGCCGTCATACAACGTGGCGTCGCTCATCCCTCGCGCCATTCGGTCGGTTTTAGCCCAGAGCTTCCGCGACTGGGAATTGATTGTGGTCGACGACGGTTCGCCCGACAATCTCCACGAAGCGGTCAAGACTTTTGTCGTCAAAGATAAACGCATCAGATTAGTTACCAAGCCTAACGGGGGGCTATCTGATGCCCGTAATTTCGGACTGAGTTTTGCCAAGGGAACCTACATACATTTCTTCGATCCTGATGACTATATATATTCTTCCGGATGGTATGATTCGATTTTCGAGGAAATCAAAAGTTCAGCCATCGCACCCGACGTAATTATCACCGGATATTATGTTGGAGACGAGACGACAGATCAAGATACTCACATAATACATAGACCATTGTCAGTCCCATTCGGCGGCAGATTCGGCGAAAAATGCATCTCTCATGTATGCTACGCCTGGAATAAATTCTTTCGTCGTGAATTTTTGTTGGTGAACAACCTCCAATATGAAAAAGGTCTCAGCCACATTGAGGATGCTGAATTTATGAGCAGGGTAGTAAAATATAAACCTGCTATTAAATTCATACGCGACGGAGAATATGTCTATGTCCAGCGTGCCGAGCAAACCCTGAGCAAAGGATTTGATCCAAAACTGGTGGACATCTCTAAACGCAGAATAGGCATTGACGTCAGATTAGTGGAATTTTTCAATACCGGCGCCAAGCATGACGCGCTTGTCGATTGTCTGAAAACTTCAGCGACGATTTCAATCACGAACCGACTGTATTATTATGGCAGACATTTTTCATCAGAGAAACGACATGAGATATTGGATAATATAAGAACTATGCTGCCCGCCCGCTTCACAAGCTCTCGTAGAGGACTGATGAATCTCATCTTTGACAGCTCTATATATTGGTCGATTAAAGCCCGACAATATCGACTTACAGATTTCGTTCAAAGGATTCGATTAACCATTCACAAATGATAGATCCGAAAATATATTATAATGTATATTTGCTATTTGTCAGCATCCTGACAGTAATATACTCATTTAAATACGCGTCATATCCGAATGAGAGACTGACAATAAATATGCCGCATAAAAAACTGCCGTTGTTTTTTATCGCCTCATTGTTTATTCTTTTCATCGGATTAAGGCCCATCAGCGGTGTGTTTGTCGACATGATGAACTATAACGCCTCGTATGGGCGCTATTTTGGGCGCATTTGTGCTTTTACCCTTGACACAAACAATTTCATATTCGACAATCTATTCGTTTATTTAGCTTCGTCAAAATATGCCGTTGAAGTGTTCTTCTTTATTATAGCGGCAATATACTTCGGAGGCATCGCGATAGCGTGTCAGAAACTGTTTCCGAAAGATGCTGCCTATGCATTCGTCATCTATGCCGGCGCATTTTCAACTTTTAATTATGCCACCAATGGAATCAAGGCCGGAGCCGCCGCTGCGATTTTTTTATGCGCCATAGGGTTTTATAAGAAAAAACTCATTTCAATTATATTATTGATTCTTTCGCTCGGATTCCATCACTCTATGGTTTTGCCGATAGTTGCATTCATTATCTGTAAATATTACCGTAACCCGAAATTTTATCTGATCGTATGGGTTATCTCACTGCTGATCGCAGCTGCACATATAACTTATTTCCAGACACTATTCGGCGGAATGACCGATGATCATGGCGCTAGCTATCTGGCTATGGATAATTCTGGATACAGAACAGGGTTTCGTCTGGATTTCGTCATCTACAGCTCTGCGCCGGTTATTCTCGGATATTACATCATCAATAAATGGCGATATGCATCAAAAACATACAACTTCATTTATTGCCTATATCTTCTGACAAATTCAGTCTGGATGCTGTGCATGTATGCGAGTTTCACAAACCGCATCGCCTATCTCTCATGGTTTATGCTACCGATAGTGCTTATATATCCATTTTTCGACAAGCCATTTATACGAAATCAATATAGAAAACTAAATGTCGTTGTCTGGTGTCACTTAGGATTTACCCTGATGATGACTTATGTTTATTATATATTTATAAAATAGAAATCATGTCAGTGTCTTCATCTCCAAGAATTACGGTGCTGATGGCCATTTACAATTGCGCGCCAACTCTCGTTGAAGCGCTGGATTCGCTGATGGCCCAGACCTATCAGAGGTTCAAAGTCGTTCTCTGCGACGATTGCTCTACTGACAACACTTATGAAGTTGCCCGTAAATACATTGAGCAATATCCCGATAAATTCATTCTGATCCGCAACGACACAAACCGCAAGCTTCCTTATTCGCTTAACCGTTGCCTCGAATATGCCGACACCGAATATGTGGCGCGTATGGACGGCGACGACATCTCCAAACCCGAACGATTTGAGAAAGAAATCGCGTTTCTAGACTCACATCCCAAATATGCGTTTGTATCTTGTCCGATGGAATATTTTGATGAGAATGGGGTATTCATGACTGGAAAAGCTATCGATGAGCCGAACAGAATGACATTTGTTCAAGACTCGCCTTACGCGCATGCTCCTGTTATGATCAGGACAAACGCTTTAAGAGATGTAGCGGGATATACAGTAAAACCTTGGACTTGTCGAGGGCAGGATGTTCACCTTTGGGCTAAACTTATGAATGCCGGATATAAAGGTTATAATATTCAGGAACCATTATATCAGATGAGAGATGATGAAGCCGCCTTTAAGCGCCGCAACTATCGTGAAGCGATTCTTGCAGTTCGACGAACCTACGAGGTTTATCGACTTGTAGGAATACCGAGGCGCTACTATTATAGAATTTTCAGACGTTTGATTGTGGATTCGTTACCTCGAATTATCTATAATTATTATCATAAACGCAGATTCAGAAAGAAATGAGAAAGGTTATTACTTACGGTACATATGACCTTCTTCATCATGGCCATATTAATTTATTAAAAAGAGCCAAAAAACTTGGAGACTATTTAATCGTTGGAGTTACAAGTGATAATTATGACAGAGAGCGCGGTAAATTAAATGTTCGAAATAATGTTATAGAGCGGATTGAGGCAGTGAAATCGACCGGATTAGCCGATGAAATAATAATCGAAGATTATGTAGGACAGAAGATTGATGATATTCAGCGATATAATATCGATATATTTGCCATAGGCTCAGATTGGAAAGGCAAGTTTGATTATCTATCTGAATTTTGTAAAGTCATATATCTTCCTCGCACCGAAGGCGTAAGCTCTACAAAATTAAGAGCCGAATCAACTTCGATTACAAATATCGGTATCGTAGGTTGCGGACGTGTGGCATCGCGATTTCCGGCTGAAGCGGCGTTTGTAAGTGGTGTCAAAATTTCAGCAGTATACGACATTGATTATGCAAAATCTTATGAGTTTGCTCAAAAACATTCAGTTTCAAATATCTGTGAATCATTTGATCAATTATTAGATTCATCTCATGCCGTATACATTGCCACTCCGCATCTATCTCATTACTCGCTAATTAAATCAGCCTTATTGAAGGGGAAACATGTTCTTTGTGAAACCCCAATGGTTCTAAAAGAAAGTGAAGCTATCGAACTTTTCGAACTCTCAACTCGGGCCGGACTAATTTTGATGGAAGCAAATAAAACCGCTCACTGCCCGGCATTCAATCATCTGATTGTAATGATCAAAAGTGGTGTTATCGGAGAAGTTGTAGACGTTGAAGCATCATTATCTAAGCTATGGGATGACGATTTATCATTGAGAGAATTCGATCCACAACAAGCCGGAGGCTCAATGTATGAGCTTGGCAGCTATCCTTTACTCCCAATTTTTAAATTATCAGGTATAGAATACGAAAATCTCAGTCTGTATTCTCGTATGCATAACAATGTGGATATGTATACTAAAGGTGTTTTCAGATACAAAACTAAAGTATGCACTTTCAAAGTCGGATTAGGTGTTAAGACCGAAGGCAATCTCATAATTTCCGGGACAAAGGGTTATGTATATGTGCCTGCCCCATGGTGGAAAACCGACTATTTTGAACTGAGATATGAGAACCAGAATATGAATAAAAAATTCTTTTATAAATGGGATGACGCCGGTTTAAGATACGAAATACAAGAATTTGTATCTTGCATAATAAATAAACGCCTTACTACTTCTCGTCTTGGAAATAGGGAATCAATCGCTATGGCTCGTGTCATGGAACAGTTTGCTAAGCGCGAGCACTTTTTTGAGATTTAATGCGTTACTATGTATTTCTATTTAGCTAAATAGACAATTACCAAATAATTATCATTGTATCACGAGACAAAAGAGGCAGTTGAGAAACTATATCGTAGACTAACGAAACTCAAAAATTCTTATTTAACGTTTATGAAACAGGCACTTATAGTCGGAGGCGCTAATGGTATTGGACTTGCAATTGCTCATCAGTTATCACGACGAAATGAGATTCAAATTATACATATCGTCGATCGAGAACCAATATCCCAGTCGCATGATCATATTAAATTCCAATACAGTCAATTCGATCTACAAAATGACGATTACTCTATATTCGATAACTTTCAGGATATTGACACCTTGATTATCACAGCTGGATTTGGCAGGTTAAACCTATTCGAAAACATTAGTGAGCCCATAATAAAGTCAAGTTTTCTGGTTAATGCTGTTGGCCCCATACGTATTATTAAACGTTTCTATGATAAACTAAACAGCAAAAACAATTTTAATTGTGCTGTCATGGTGAGTATTGCCGGATTCATGTCTTCGCCGTTTTTCAGTGTTTACGCAGCAACTAAAGCTGCTCTAAAAATATTCATTGAAAGCATTAATGTTGAACTTGAAATGAATAATGTTAAGAATAGAGTCTTAAATGTCAGCCCAGGCTCAATTAAAGGAACATCATTCAATCAAGGTCAAACAGACTTATCTCTTATTGAAAACCTGGCCGCAGCAATTATTCATAATATGGAATTACATAATGACTTATTTATACCTCAATATAATGAAATCTTTAAAGACGTATTAGAGCGCTATCATAAAGACTTTAGAGCCGAAGGGCGACACTCATACGAATATAAATTGAACAGGTTATGACTAAATTATCGCTCATTAATATTATAAAGTATAATCCTCTAATATATAAGATATATTTTAATGTTGGGAATCTTGCTATTCGAATATTAAAATTATTTATTCGCCATAATGACAGACGAATTTTTTTTATTTCGTTCGGCGGAAGAAAATTTGATGACAGTCCGAAAGCAATATACGAGCGACTTATTAATGATTCACGATTTGACAGTTACGAGCTTATTTGGGCGTTTCAAAATCCAGATAAATTTACTATCCCAAAAGGAATAAAGATCAAAACTGATACGTTAAAATATTTCTGCATACTCCTGTCTTCAAGAGTCTGGATAACAAATAGCAGCGTTGAGCGTGGGCTCAGATTCACAGGAAAGAAAACTCTCTATATAAATACATGGCATGGTTCTCCGATCAAAAAGATGGGAACTGATATGCCTAATGATAATTCTTCTTTTCTTGGAGCTGGAGATGATAGTAATACTGACATAATGTTAGCTCAAAGCAATTTTGAAGTAAATATTTTCTCCAGAGTATTCAAAATTCCCAAAGAACGATTTCGTTTAACCGGGCTTCCTCGGAATGACAGTCTAATTGAGGATAATCGCCCGGAACATATTAAAATATTAAAAAAACGACTGGGAATAGACACTGATAAAAAGGTAATTTTATATGCGCCTACTTTTAGAGAATATCAGAGGGGCATTAATAACGGATGTATGCTTACACCTCCCATTACACCTAAAAAATGGGCAAAAGCATTAGGGAATGAATATATATTTTTACTACGTGCCCATTATGAGGTTGTGAGATTTCTGATTGCTGACGGAGGTGATTTTATGCTCGATGTATCAGATTATCCCAGTCTAAACGAACTCATGTTGGTCTCAGACATCCTGATTTCCGATTATTCAAGTATATTCTTTGATTATTCCATTCTTTGTCGTCCAATGCTGACATTCTGCTATGATTATAACGAATATGCTGAAAAACGAGGTATGTATTTCGATATACGTGAAGAATTGAAAAATGATTCTAAGACCGAAGACGAATTGATCTCGAAGATCAAATATCTTGCCTATGAGAACCAATCTGAAATTTCACGTTATTTTAAACACAAATATATCTCAGAGTGTGGATGTGCTTCACAAAAAACTCTCGAAATTATCTATAGAAATTTATGAAAAAGGTATTATTTGTTGCATCTGTAACAGAACATCTTAGCGCATTTCATATTCCTTATATGAGATGGTTCCAAGAAAATGGGTTTGAGGTACACGCCACTGCAAAGAATGATATCGGACATAACCTTGAGCATTGCGATAAATTTATTGAAATACCTTTTTGCCGCAGTCCATTTGATATTAATAATTTTTCTGTCTATCGACAACTAAAACGTCTGATTACACAAGAAAAATATAGTATTATTCATTGTCATACGCCGATGGCGGCAGCTTTGACAAGGCTTGCAGCCAGAAAGATGCGTAAAAATGGTCTGACAGTCATATACACTGCTCACGGTTTTCATTTCTTTAGAGGTGCTCCACTTCTAGGATGGATCCTGTATTACCCAACAGAAAAATTTCTTTCTCGATTTACTGATATAATAATAACCATCAATAAAGAAGATTTTTTAAGTATTACCGACTTAAACTTCAAATGTAAGGATAGCTATATAGTTCCGGGAGTTGGCGTTAACACTGAATCTGTAATTGACAGCAATGACGAAACAAAGAAAAAACTGCGTAAAAGCTATGGATATAGTGATAATGATTTTATCCTTTTTTATGCAGCTGAATTTATAAAGCGAAAGAATCACAGATTAATAATCGAACAGCTTCCCTCCCTCAGTAAAAAAATTCCCAATATTAAAATACTTTTAGCTGGACGAGGTGAACTTCTTGTTGAGATGAAAAAACTTGCAGAACATCTTCGAATTAGTAGGTACGTTGATTTTTTAGGATACCGTCGAGATATTCCAGAATTAGTAGCGATGTCAGATGTCGGGGTTTCATCCAGCCTACAAGAGGGCTTACCAATAACAGTGGCAGAAGATATGTTTGCAGGTCTTCCTGTCGTGGTAAGCTATGTTCGTGGACACAAAGAAATGGTTATCGATGGTTTCAATGGTTATTTTTTTGACATCAACAAACCAGAACAATTCTCTGATAAAATCTATGAACTATATAAATATCCTGAAAAACGGGTTCTAATGGGACTAAATGCAAAAAAATCAATACAGAAATTCTCTGTAGAGAATGCTTTAGCAGCACATATTTCAATATACAAATCTGTAATTGAAAAGGATGAAACCATATCGTGATTTTTTTAAAAGGTTTTTTGACTTTGTTGTAAGCGGAAGTGCATTAATTATTCTTGCTTTGCCTTTAGGAATGATAACATTATGGTTATTCATTGCCAATAAGGGAGCCGGAGCATTTTTCGTTCAAGAGCGACCGGGTCTGAATAATAAAATATTCAAGGTAATAAAGTTCAAAACTATGACAGATGAAAGAGATGCCGAAGGATACTTATTACCGGATTCATTACGCCTGACTAAAATAGGTAAAATATTGAGATCTACGTCTATCGACGAACTGCCACAGTTATGGAATGTTTTTAAAGGGGACATGTCAATGATTGGACCGCGACCATTGTTAACATGGTTTCTACCATTATATGACAAGAGGCAAATACATCGCCATGATGTCCGCCCTGGAATAACAGGTTGGGCTCAGGTTAATGGGCGCAATTGTTTGACATATCGGAAAAAATTTGAATACGATCTTTGGTACGTTAATAATATTTCATGCATAACGGACATAAAAATTATATGTCTAACCATAAAGAACGTATTAGCAGCCAAAGATGTCGCAAGTGGTATAGATGATGTCGAAGTCGACGATCTGAATTGGCATTGTCGTCAAAAAGAGGCCGAAGAACTTTTTGAGAAGTATTATCGTTAATTACAGCCGCTAATGACTGTGACAAATTCAATACATCCAATCTTTAATAGGATCTATGCGATATTGATACTAAATAATCGCACTCATCAACCAATATTTACACCTGAAATTATTGCATCCGTTATAGTAAATTAACCGATGCTTTAGTTCCTAATATGTCAACGGATATATGTTTAAAACAATCCCTATTTCACAATATTCTGAGTGGGACAAAGTATTAAAAAATTTCAATAACTTAGATGTATATTATTTAAGTGGATATGTAAAAGCTTTCCAAATCCATGGAGATGGAGAGCCAATTCTATTGCAATACATCAACGGCGATTATCAAGCAATATGCGTAATGATGCGCAGAGATATAGCTTTAGACAGGCTATTCTATAATTCATCGTTGCCACATCGAGAGTATTATGACTTAATAACGCCATATGGGTATGGCGGCTTTATTTTCAACAGGGACAAACTACCTCAATATATAATTGATCATTTTAATAATGAATTAGTAGTATATCTGAAAAATGAAAATTATGTTTCTGCCTTTTTTAGATTTCATCCAATTATCAAAAATGCGTTGTTACATTCTCAATCTGTCAATATTGTTAGTTTGGGAAAAACAATAGCCATGGATTTGACAACACCAGAATTAATATGGCAAAACATTACAAGTAAAAACCGGAATGTTATACGTAAAGCGGAAAAATCAGGTATTATTATTAAGCATGGGAAAGGGATAGAACTCCTGAGACAGTTTAAATCAATATATGATGAAACTATGCGACATGATAATGCCGATGATTACTACTATTTTAAAGATCAATTTTATCTCTCTATTTCAGAAGATCTGATAAATAATTATGAATTATTTTATGCTGAATACCAGAATGAGATAATCTCTATAGCTATAATAATATTTGAAGGCAATAATATGCACTATCATTTATCAGGTTCAAAATATGAATATCGCTGCTATGCACCTTCTAATCTGCTTTTATATAAAGCTGCTCTATGGGGTTATGAACAAGGATACAAAATATTTCATTTAGGTGGTGGTGTCGGTTCTGGTAACGATAGCTTATATAAATTCAAAGCTGCTTTTAATCGCAACTCTGATTATCAGTTTGCCATAGGTAAATTGGTAATAAACAAAGAACTGTATTCAAATCTTATGATGCTAAGAGGATTTGAATCCGACATCATATCATCAAGAATTAACTTTTTTCCTCAATACAGAGCTCACTTGTAATCCAAGAATAACGAATTATACATGAATAACGAACGGATACTTCTTTGTCTGGCACACATGTCTGGCAAAGAACAGCATTTTATAAAGGAAGCTTTCGACCAAAACTGGGTCGTTCCTCTGGGACCGAATGTCGACGGTTTTGAAAAGGATCTCGAAGTGTTTGTCAATCGACGTGAGAATGCGGAGCCGATGCACAAGAAGGTAGTTGCGTTGTCTGCCGGAACAGCTGCGGTGCATCTGGCACTGATTGGATGCGGAGTCGGACACGGAGACGAGGTTCTTGTGCAATCGTTTACGTTCTGCGCCTCAAGTCATCCGGTAACATATCTCGGTGCGACTCCGATTTTCATCGATTCTGAGAAAGACACCTGGAATATGGATCCTGAACTGCTCGAAGAAGCAATCAAAGACCGCATTGCCAAGACCGGAAAGAAACCAAAGGCTATCATTCCCGTTGCCCTCTACGGTATGCCCTATAAAATCGACCGAATTATGGAGATAGCCGATTCCTATGGCATTCCGGTTATTGAAGACGCTGCTGAAGGATTCGGATCCAGATTCAACGGTCAGGTACTCGGTACTTTCGGACGTTACGGAGTGCTGTCGTTCAACGGCAACAAAATGATAACCACTTCAGGTGGCGGCGCACTTATTTGTCCGGATAAAGAAGAGGCTCGGGAAATTCTGTGGTATGCAACACAAGCCCGCGAATCATATCCCTACTATCAGCATGAAGCCATCGGATTCAACTACCGTATGTCGAACATCTGCGCGGGTATCGGCCGTGGCCAAATGACAATAGCAGACGAACACATTGCCCACCATCGTCATGTCCAAGCGCTTTATGAAGAACTTCTCAACGATGTAGAGGGCATTACCATGCACGTAAATCCCGAAGCAGACTTCGACTCAAATTACTGGCTTTGCACGGCAACTATCGATCGGGATGTGAGAATCAAAGGACAGGAAAAAGCCTACCGACAATTAGTCAGCGGAGCCGTAGGAGGTGCAGCGGGAGTTACCCACGCTGCCTCGACAGCTATGACCGACTGCCAGCCTAATGACAATGTCGAGGCCCTCCGTATGGCTCTCGATGCAGCCAATATCGAATCACGTCCTCTCTGGAAGCCGATGCACAAACAGCCTGTATACCGAAATAATCCATCCTATATCAACGGTATTTCAGAATCTCTGTTCAAAACCGGAATATGTCTTCCTTCCGGTCCATGGGTAACAGACGAACACATACGCTATATCGTAAAAACCATTAAAGACAGCATAGTGTTATAAAAACAATAAGGGCGCCTGCAATCACAAAAAATCTCGCGAATAACATCGCGAGATTTTTTTATTAATGAATATTACTGTTCGCTAAACTTCAGCCGTGGCCGCTTTCGAAGTTTTTCGTCAAAATAGTTGCACGGGTCAAAAATTGTGTTTACCTTTGCGGCGTCAAAAGCCTATGGTACCATGGCCGAGTGGTTAGGCAACGGTCTGCAAAACCGTCTACAGCAGTTCGATTCTGCTTGGTACCTCAAATTTCCCCTAACATTTTCATAGCATTTATTACGATGGCCATGGTCGCGAGACCGGGGCCTTCGCTTTTTTTGCGCCCGCACTACTTTTGGGCTTTTCACGCAGAAGTTGTAATTTTGCATCCACTATGAACAGCGATAGAAATCAAAACGTCGACGAGTGGGATCGCGACCACTTATGGCACCCCTACACGTCGACCATCGACCCGCTTCCGACCTATAAGGTTGTCAGCGCCGAAGGGGTCAGGCTGCGTCTGGCCGACGGCACGGAGCTTATCGACGGAATGTCGTCGTGGTGGGCCGTCATCCACGGCTACAACAATCCCGACCTCAACGCCGCCGCTAAAGCCCAGATCGACAGGATGAGCCACGTCATGTTCGGTGGTCTCACCCACGAACCGGCCATAGAGCTCGGCAAAATGCTGCTTGAGATGGCGCCTCCGTCGATGAACAACATATTCTATGCCGACTCAGGCAGTGTGGCCACCGAAGTAGCCATGAAGATGGCTGTGCAGGCCGCCGTAGAACGCTCGGGAGGCAACCACGCCAAAAGCAACTTCGTCACTATCCGCTCCGGCTATCACGGCGACACCTGGAACGCCATGAGCGTCTGCGACCCGGTCACGGGAATGCACGGAGCTTTCGGCCCTGCTCTTCCCGTCCGATTCTTCGCCGATCAGCCGCGCTCGCGCTTCGGAGGCGAATGGAACAGCGCCGACACCGTCTCTCTCGAAAAAATCATACGGGAGCACCACAACGAACTCGCCGGAATGATTCTCGAACCTATCGTTCAGGGCGCCGGAGGAATGTGGTTTTACCATCCGCAGTATCTCCGTGAAGCCCGACGTCTCTGCGACGAATACGGCCTTTATCTCATATTCGACGAGGTGGCTACAGGATTCTGGCGAACAGGCCGCGCATTCGCATGGGAACACGCCGGAGTCGAGCCTGACATAATGACCATAGGAAAAGGGCTCACGGGAGGCTACCTAACCTCATCGGCCGTGCTGACGACACGCGACGTCGCCGACACCATATCGCGTGGCGAAGCCGGAGTCATGATGCACGGCCCCACGTTCATGGCCAATCCACTCGCATGCGCCATCGCCATAGCGAGCCTCAGGCGACTCAAGGCTCAGGATATGCCGGCCGTCATAGGCCATCTCGAGGCAATGATGAAGAAATTGCTCGAACCGGCCCGGGAGTTCTCCAATGTGGCCGACGTGCGCGTTCTCGGCGCCATCGGTGTTGTCGAAATGAAAGAGCCTGTCGACGTCGGCTCGTTCCAGCGCGAATGTGTCAGCCGCGGAATCTGGGTGCGTCCCTTCGGCAGGAACGTCTACATAATGCCTCCATATATCATCGGCGACGACGACCTGACAGTCCTCGCCACCTCGATGCTCGACATTATCAGGCCATGAATCTTCAGGCAACTCTCTGTCAGCTCGAACGCGACGGCAACCTGAGGCGAATTCCCGCCGAGTCGCCGACGGGAATAGTCGACCTCTCGACCAACGACTATCTCGCCATCGGCGCTGACCGCGACATGCAGCGCCGGTTTCTCGAATCGGCAACGGAGTCGCTGACATCGTCGGCCTCACGGCTTCTGACTTCCGACCAACATTCCTACACCCGACTCGAAAGCCTACTGAAAGAGCTGTCGGGCGGACGCGAGGCCCTGTTGTTCAACAGCGGTTACCACGCCAACACAGGCATCGTTGCCGCCATCTCCGACAGCCGGACGCTCATCGTTGCCGACAAGCTTGTCCACGCCAGCATAATAGACGGCATTCGCCTTGGGGGCGCCACTTTCGAGCGGTTCCGCCACAACAGTCTCCCCCATCTCGAAAAGATCCTCGCCGCGAAAGCCACCGGCTACGAGACTGTGGTTGTCATCGTCGAGAGTATCTACAGCATGGACGGCGACAAGGCCGACCTCGAAAGCCTCGTCACGCTCAAACGCCGCTACCCCAACCTGCTCCTATATGTTGATGAAGCCCATGCCGTCGGAGTCTGCGGCCCGAATGCCCTCGGACTCGCCGACAGCCTCGGACTCACCGGCGATATCGATATCATCGTCGGCACCTGCGGAAAAGCCCTCGCTTCATCGGGCGCCTTCGTGCTTTGCGACCCGACAATGAAGAGCTTCCTCATCAACCGTGCCCGAAGCCTGATCTTCTCGACGGCCCTTCCGCCGATCTGCGCCGAATGGACAGCCTGCGTCATGGAGCATCTCGTCTCTGACCACACCCGCGCCCACGCCCTTGGCGAGCGGGTCGCGCTCATGGCCGAGCTTCTGGGTCGCTCAGGCGGCAGTCATATCGTGCCGATTCCCGTCGGAAATCCGCGCCGCGCCGTAGAGCTGTCACAGAAACTTCTCGAAAGCGGATTCAGAGTGCTTCCCATCCGCGTGCCCACAGTTCCGCCCGGAACCGACCGCCTGCGCCTCAGCCTGACTCCCGAAGTAACTCCCGACGACCTGCGGCGTTTCGTCATCACCCTGAAGAATCTGACCGCATGAAACAGACCATTACTCAACGAGGCTATGACCGCCTGCTCATCGTGTTTGCAGGCTGGGGCTGTGATGCTGCCGCTGTGGGCGAAATATCGGCCGAGGGCTACGACACACTCGTCGTCAGCGATTACCGCTCGCAGGAGTTCGACGACAGCCGCCTCGCGCCTTACAGCGAGATTGCCGTCATCGCATGGTCGTTCGGCGTCATCGCTGCGGCCCGATTCCTTGCCGAACGCCCTGCATTGCCGCTGACGCTCGCTGCCGCCGTCAATGGCACACTCCATCCTGTCGACGACACGCTCGGCATTCCCCGCGCCATCTTCGACGGCACCCTCGACGCCCTCGACGAACGCAACCTCATGAAATTCTATCGACGCACAGGTTTTGGCGCCGAGTCGGCCGCCATTGCCGCCCGAATGGACATCGACGCACTACGCGACGAGCTCCGCGCCATCGACGGCCTGACAGGGCCGCTATTTGAAGCCTGGGATATTGCCTTCGTCAGCACTGACGACCGCATTATACCGACCGAAAATCAACGACGGGCATGGGAAATGACCTCTACACCCGTGGTCACGCTCGACACTCCGCATCTGCCGCCATTACAGGCCATCGCGAAAGACCTACTCGTCGACAAGCGCCTTGTCAGGCAACGCTTCGGCTGTTCCGCCACGACATACAACGACAACGCCTCCGTTCAGCGGACTATCGCAGAACATCTCTGCAAAAAATTGCCCGACAGAAATCTCGGCGATATTCTTGAAGTCGGAAGCGGTTCGGGACTGCTCACCCGCGAGCTTCTCAGGCGCCGGCCGGTTTCATTCCGGGCCATCGACCTCAACGCAGCCGAAATCGACGGACAGCCGGTCGATGCCGCCGATGCCGAAGTGTTCATGGCCCGACAGGCACCTGAGCGGTTCGACACTATAGTATCAGCCTCGACCATGCAATGGTTCAACTCCCCACGGCGTTTCGCAGAGCGCGTCCGGCGCGCCTTGCGTCCCGGCGGGACAGCCGTTCTGTCGACATTCGGGCCCGACAACTTCGCCGAGCTCGACGGGCTTGCTCCCCGGCGCCGTTATCTATCGGCCGACAGGTGGTGCACCATATTGCCCGATGCCGTAATCGAAGAGGAACATATCGAACTCCTTTTCGAAACTCCCGCCGACGTTCTCCGCCATATAAAACTCACCGGCGTCAATGCCATACGTCAGGGAAGCCACGCCGAAGCACTCAGACTGCTTCGCAACTATCCCCGCCGTTCCGACGGGCGCTGCTCTCTGACCTATCACCCGATTTTCATCATTCTGCAAAAATGAGCAAAATATTCATCTCCGGCATCGACACCGACGCCGGTAAAAGCTACTGCACAGCCTGGTACGCCAACCGGCTGACTGCCGAAGGGCAGACCGTCATAACCCAGAAATTCATCCAGACCGGCAATGTCGGCCGCAGCGAAGACATCGAGCTTCACCGCGCGCTGACCGTCGGGCATCTTCTCGACGAAGACCGCGAAGGGCTGACAGCCCCCGTTATTTTCAGCTATCCGGCCTCGGCACAGCTCGCCGCCCGTATCGACGGGCGAGAAATAGACCTCGGAGTTATCGACCGTGCGTCCGATGAGCTCCAGCGTCGCTTCGACACAGTCCTCATCGAAGGCGCCGGCGGACTCATGGTTCCTTTAACCGACGACTTCTTCGCCATAGACTATGTGGCATCACGGCGCCTTCCGCTGATCCTCGTCGTAAACGCCAAGCTCGGCTCGATAAACCACACCATCCTGTCGCTTGAAGCCATCAAGGCCCGCGGAATCCAACTCGCCGGAGTTCTCTACAATACCCACTTCGACAACGACGCTTCCATCGCCGCCGACACCCACGGCTTCATCGCCCGATACCTGAACCGCCATTTCCCCGACGCCTTCTATCTCGACGTGCCCTCGATGAAGACGTCCGAATGTGATTTTCGTTAATTACTTGGGACATTTGGCTATTATTGCCTACCTTTGTGCCATGAATTCTGAACAGGCCAAGCCCTACAACATATCCATAGCCAAAGAAACTATCCACGACTTCGACACCGTCACTTTCGACGGCACTATCTCCGTGATCGATACCGTCGAGGCCGCCGACAAAGCCATAGCCGAGCTTGAACGGGAGACAATCGTCGGGTTCGACACCGAAACAAAGCCCACTTTCCGCAAAGGGCCCGGTAATCCCGTGGCCCTCATGCAGATATCCACCGACACCCACGGCTACCTTTTCCGCCTCAACAAAATCGGATTTCCCGAATCGCTGCGCCGGTTCATCGAGAACAGCAATGTCAGGAAAATCGGTCTTTCGCTTAAAGACGACTTCTTCGTCATGCACCGTAACGGCCAGTTCGAACCGGCCGGATTCCTCGACCTGCAGAAATATGTCGGCAGGTTTAAGATTGCCGACTGTTCGCTCCAGCGCATCTACGCCATCCTTTTCAACCGCCGTATCTCGAAAGGCCAGCGCCTCAGCAACTGGGAAGCTTCGAAACTGACTTCCGCCCAGCAGGCCTACGCCGTCATCGATGCCTGGGCGTGTCTGAAAATCTACAACTACCTCGAAGAGGGACGTTTCAACCCCGAAACCTCCCCCTATAAAGTCTATCCCGAAGAACTGCCCGCCTGATGAAGCGCTACAATGTCATTCCGGCCATTCTTGCCGCATATCTGCTTGTGATGTGCTACATAGGCCGCGCTGAATTCTTCGCCGGGAACTACATCTATTACTTTGGCATAATCGGTGCAACCCTCGTCTGCATTATCGCCCTGAGATTCTTCCTCAAGCGCCGCGACAAACTGCGCCGCGAACGCGAAGACGACCTCCGCAACAACAAATAAATTCTCTTGTTACAAGGCAATGAAAAAGCCGGCGCTAAGCGTCGGCTTTTTCGTTGATGATAAATGAAGTGAGAGTTATCTGACAATTTTCAGAGATGCACTGTCGTTTGCCACAATGTAGATTCCGGCGGGAAGGTCGGCGAGGCTGACAGCGTCGCGGCCCTGACGGAGCAGCGAGCCGGCAGCATTATATACGCTCAACCGGCTTCCCTCGCAGCGGGCAACATGGTTGACGTAGCTGATAACGGCAGTCTTGTCACCATTAATTTCGGTTATCGAGTTCTCGTTCCTGACAACGGTCAGCTGAGCCTCGGCCTGCTTGCCGTTAAGACCGAAAGTAATCTTCGTCGAACCCTCGGCGAGACCTTTGACAACGATATTGATTGCTTTTCCGTCGGACTCCATATCGCCGGCTTCGGCCACTGTCTCGTCAGCGATTTCGAAAGCGAAACCTTCGAGAAGTTCATCTGTCAGCTCAATTCCGTGGAGGCTGAGCGAGAACGTGATTTCGCCGCCAGCCTCGACCGTGGCAACAGCGGGTGTCACTGTCAGCAGTCCACCCTCGAAATAGAGCTCGGGATGATTGGCGTCGCCGGTCTGATTCCACGGGTTATCGGCGTCGTTGCCGTATTTCCAGCCCATGGCTGTGAAAAAGTCGACAGAGGTGTCTTCTGAAGCCACCGATTTACCTTCTGTAGATGTCAGGGCATCGTCGATTTTGTCTGACACGCGGTTCAGCGAAGCGACAGCATAGTTGCCTTCGAGGCCTGCATCGGGTTCCCGGGGATCGCCGTAAACGGGGTTATACTCACTGTCGTAGTCAATAACATCAGGTTCGGCATTTGCAACCGAAGCGCCGACGATGCGGTGCATGGTGTCGTTCTGTCCGGGATATTGCTCGCTCGCCGAAGTCTGGCCGGTATAGCTCAGTGAGGTGAGATCAACATAGCAGTTCTTAACAGCGGGGCCTGCCGGTTCAGTCTGTTCGTTGTCGGGATTGAGAGCCGAAAAATCGGGAGCGAGATTTCCTACAATGCCGCCTGCTTTCGGGCCACCGCCCCAGCGGGGATTTTCCGTTGCCTCAATCGAGCCTTCGACATGGCAGTTCGCGATAAGAGCGCGGCCCGAATCACCGGCTATACCGCCGATAGTATTCTTCGCCTTGATTGCTGCGTCGACATGACAGTCAGAGACTCCGGCAGCATTGGCATTCAGAGTCGCAACAATTCCGCCTACCTCCGAGCCTCCATTGATAGAGCCACTTACAGCACAGGCTTTTATCGCCGACGAGGTGACAAGGTTCAATGCGATACCGCCGACTGAATTCTCAAGCACATCGATAGTACCGTTGAACGAACACTCCGAAACCGTCGAATAGAGCGACACACGGCCGACAAGACCTGCTACATCGCAATTATCAGAGGTCACCTTGGCATCATAGACGTGGACATTGCTTATGGTGGCGCCGGAAAGGACAGAAGCAAGAATCGCCTGATCCTCGGCTGACGCTTCAAGAGTCGGATTGACAAAATTCAGATTGCGCACAACTCCGGCCTCGTAATCTGCTTCAGAGGGTTTCATGACAGTAGGAATGAGAGCGCGGTCAAGGTCGAGATTGCTAATGGTGTAGCCTTTTCCGTCAAGAACTCCCGTAAACTCATATTTGGAAGTTTTGAGAGTATGGCCCGAAGCATCAATATCACATCCGAGAACATAATAAGCATCGGGACTCGCACTGATATGCTGCAGACCGCCAACTGTGGTAATCACATAAGGACGTCCGCGCGAACCGCTTCCCTGCTCATAACCGACCAGCGGAAGCTGATGAGCCGCAAACGTGTAGCTGTAATCCTTGACATAACTTACAACCAGACGCGGATCATCACCGTCGAGATTCACAAAAGCGATATTGGCGATAGAACCCATTTCCTCGTCGGGGCCGAGCTGGAGAAGAGGCTCTGCCTCGGGATCAGAGCTGACAACGAGCAGCTCTTCATGGTTGCCTTTTCCGTCATCATTTTTGCGCTTGACCAACGCCATATATTCACGATTGTCATCAAGATTGAAAATATATGGATCGAAGCCGTCGTAATAGCTATAAATCTGGGCGAGGTCGACATTCTTTCCTACGTTGATATAATCTATATGGTCGACCTGGCCGTCGCGGGTAATATAAGCCATCGCAGTGTAGACGTCGCCGTTGTCCTGAGAAGCCCCGCGGGTCTGGGCCGCTGCGAAAACATAACCGTCGGCCGAAGGAATTCGCTCGGTATCGACTGTCAGATAAACATTTTCGGCTATCATATAGGGAAGCGACACCTCGGTCTCGCCCGTCACGAGGCTGACAAAATTGAACTTATATGAGTTGCCGTCCTCGACAATAAAGAGCACCTGCGGGTCGAAGCCCTTTATGTCCTGCATGAAATAGCCGCCAGTAACATTCTCGGCTATCGTGATTTTCTTTTCTCCGGCAGCAGTCTGAGACTTTCCAGCAGTCGAATAGACATAATAATCATAGGTATAGCTGTCGTTGCCCGACATATAATGCTGGCGGGTAATAATCAGCGAAGGAAGACCGTCGGCCGAATAGCGTCCGAACGACAGATCATTGTCGTAGCTGAAATCGCCGAGATAGAGGAACGACAGATCATCGATAGTAGCCGTCGAGGGAATAGTCGTTGTCGAATAGAGTTTGGCAACCGCATCCCCTGACGACTCGAGAGTGTAGAGATCCACCATAAGCTCATTGTCGGGTGTGGGATTGTCGTTGTTAAAGTCGAAAGGATCTTCATACCAGCAATACTTCATGCGGTTGACCGCGAACCAGGGTTTGCCGTCGGATACGGTCGAGATAAAAGGCATTGCGTTTTCTCCGGCTACGGTTATCTGCGGCACGCGGACTGTCAGCGCCGGATCTCCCATTCCCGAATAGCCTGCCGATTTATAGGTATTGAACACCAGATCGACAACGTTGACAATGCCGTTGACCTCGGGAGTCGTGGTTTCTTCCTCGGTCATGAAGGTAACCCAGAATTTCTCGCTCCAGGCGTCAGTAGCGCTGTTGACAGCCGATGTGACATAACCCTGGAAGGTTGCCAGCGGCGTGTTGTTTCCTATGGAATAAACTACGGTGCGATAATGGTTTACGAACTTCGACGTATTGAAAGCGAGACCTACCATAATCTCATATTTGTCGTCGTAGTTAAAGAATTTTTTAGTGACAGTCGGTGTGATCTGAAGTTGCGCGAGCTTGGTCTCGCCTTCAGCCATTGTCACGGCGTCTTCAACAGTGCCGACAATATCGAGTTTCGTATCGTAGACCGTCAGTTTGAACCCCTTGATAATAACTTCGGAATACGCTTCATGTTTGACGTTCTCCTTGTCATAAGCGACAGTATAATACCAGACTTCTCCGTTCGGCATATCGAGATAACCGAGATTGTCAGACGCGGGCAGTTTCTTAAGCGCCATAGTTGCAGGCGAGAGGGGCTCCACACGGGCAACATCGGCACTCGACCGGCTTACCTCAGACGGCCGTTGCGGATTGCCGGCAAAGTCCGTCACAGCCTTCGGTTCGGGCATATAACGGAATAGCGGAGCCTCGGAACGCGGAGCGGCAACCGACGAAAGAGCAGATGCCACTGCCAAGGCTGTTAAAAAAGAATGCTTCATTTAGTTGATGTTTATTTAAGGCTTTGCAACGAATTGTTATGTGACGACCGGTAATCTGTGCAAAGAAACTCTATTTCAACTTAACTGCCAAATTTTTAGGCATTTTTAACAATTGAATATAAATGACTGCGACAGGTGTCGAAAAGATTTTGTAACTTTGCATCGGTTTTAAAAACACTATCGTATAATGAGAAAGAAAATTGTTGCCGGCAACTGGAAAATGAACACCACCCTTCAGGAGGGCCTCCAGCTTGCCGAAGATGTCAATGTGGCTGTCAGCAACTACGACGCCAAATGTGACGTGATCATCTGTGTTCCTTTCACCCATCTCGCTCCCGTCAACGGCATAATCGACTCGAATAAGCTTGGCCTCGGCGCCGAGAACTGCTCCGATCACGCCAAAGGCGCCTATACCGGTGAAGTCAGCGCTGCCATGGTCGCTTCGACCGGAGCCAAATATGTAATTCTCGGCCACAGCGAACGCCGTCAGTACTATGGCGAGACCTCCGAGACTCTTCGCGAGAAAGTTGCTCTTGCGCTTGCCAACGGCCTGACTCCGATCTTCTGCATCGGTGAAGTTCTTGAAGAGCGTGAAAACGGTACTTTCAACGAAGTTGTGGCAAAACAGGTTGAAGAAGGTCTTTTCAACCTCTCGGCCGAAGATTTCGGTAAGATAATCCTTGCTTACGAACCCGTATGGGCCATCGGCACAGGCAAGACTGCCACCGACGAACAGGCTCAGGACATGCACGCCCACATCCGCAGCGTAATCGCCGGCAAATACGGCAAGGAAGTTGCCGAGAACACCTCGATTCTCTACGGCGGAAGCTGCAAACCCGGCAACGCCAAGGGTCTCTTCAGCCAGCCCGACATCGACGGCGGCCTTATCGGCGGTGCCTCGCTCGACGCAGCCTCTTTCATGGGCATTGTTGAAGCCTGGGGCTGATATCTTTCTTAAACCGATTATCACAACGGCGGACTGCCTCGGCGCAGTCCGCCGTTGCCTTGCCTTTGAACAACATAACTTAGTATCAATTTTCTCTTCGGATTTAACAATCAGATATTTGCGTAATTTGTTATAATCTTGTAAATTTGCATTCTAACTAAACTTGTTTCCGATATGGCTATGACAATCAACTCTTCGCCCGTATTGACAGGTGAATCCGCCCGGCTTTTTGTCGATGAGGCTGAGCGCAACGGCAAATTGCCTACGCCTTCCCTCTCCCCCGAAAGAGAAGCGCAGATCGCTGAATTTTTAAGAAAATCGCGTGAATTCATCTTTCCTCCAAAGAATCAGAAAAATGATTCTGAACAATAATTTTACGCTTGAGCAAGACGCTGTAATGTTGCCTTATACGACAGAGGTGGCAGCCTATTGCAAGCCTTTTTCATGCGACGACAGCGACCTCGATGAATTCTTTTCGAAAGATGCATTTCTGTATGAGGACGAGTTGTTAGGCAAAACTTATGCATGGATTAACACCGCTGCTCCCTATGAAATTTTAGGACTAATTACTTTAGCCAACGATAGCGTTAAAGCTCAGTTTATGGCCGGGGCAGCACGTAACCGCCTTCAGCGCAGCATTACAAATGCAAAACGCGGTATGAATTATCCGGCCGTACTCATCGGACGTTTAGGCGTGTCGTCGGAATATCGGGGTAAGGGGTTCAGCATCGGCAGTCAGATTCTTGATTTTATAAAAGGTTGGTTTCGCTCTTTCAATAATAAAACCGGATGCCGTTTTATTGTTGTCGACGCTTATAACAACGAGAAAACTTTGCATTTCTACAATAAAAATGGCTTCAGGATGCTTTACAGAACTGAACAAGAAGAACGTTCTTTTTTAGGATTAAAGGATGACGAGTCATTGGAAACACGCTTTATGTTCTTTGATTTAAAAATTAAGGATTGTTGATTACAAAAAGAAATTCCGGCCAATCCATATCGCAAATTAATACTCACAATTCATCAACAAAACGTCGGCACATCTGACGGATAATCAAACCGGCCGACCTACTTCGATTCTTTTTGAATCCCATGCACTATGCTTCTCGATATAATTCTTCTGACAGTCGCCATCGCAGCCATTATCGCAGCCGCTAAATTCTGGGGCGACAAACAGCGTCTGAAAGCTCTCCTTCCGCGCGAGCGCGAAGCAACCGACGACCATCTGCGCGTTGTGGCCGCCGAGGCCTTCGCCCGCAGCGGCCGAGAACTCAACGCCGGACAGGAGCGACAGCTTCAGCAGCTTCTCGAACCGCTCCGCCGCGACATCGAGCAGTTCCGCCGACGCGTCGACGATTGCTATTCGGCCGAGGCACGCGAACGTTTCGCGCTGAAAGAACAGGTTTCGCGCCTCATCCGCGACAGCGCCGAGGTCGGCCGTCACGCCCGCGATCTCGCCGGCGCACTCCGCGGCAACAACCGTGTTCAGGGACTATGGGGCGAAATGTTGCTCAGCTCTATTCTGGAGGCCTCGGGGCTGCGCGAGGGCCATGAGTTCAAGACTCAGGTAGCCGTTGAAGGGAAGCGTCCCGACGTGATCGTCTACTTTCCAGGTGACCGCTGTCTGGTGATCGACTCAAAGGTTTCGCTGACGAGTTATCTCGACCTCTGCAACGCGCCAGCCGACGCCGACATCGCAGCGCTCGAACGCGCTCACGCCGATTCGGTTTGGCGCCATGTCATGGAACTCGACCTCAAACGCTATCAGGCTCTTGTCGGAGAATCGACTCTCGACTTCGTAGTGATGTTCATCCCCAACGAACCGGCTTACATAGCCCTGATGCGCTCGCGTCCCGAAATATGGGAACGGGCGATGAAACGCGGTGTGCTCATAGCCTCGCCGACCCATCTGGTTACCGTTCTGCGCCTCGCTGCCGAGCTGTGGCGCCGGGAGGCTGCCGAACAGAACGCCAAAGCTATCGCTCAGGAAGCCGGCCGGATGCTCGACAAGTTCATAGATTTCTGCGCCGACATGACGAAAATGAAAAATCATCTCGAACGCGCCGCCAACGCCTGCGATTCGGCCATGAACCGCTTGCGCGACGGCCGCGACAGCCTTGTGTCACGCGCCCGCCGTGTGCGCGACATGGGCGTCCCCGCCAAAGCCGACCTCCCCGAAAGCTCCGACGCTCCCCGAAACACCCACTTATGACCTGTGACAAAGCTATTGTATGTGTTGAATAAAAAAACTATCTTTGCGGAAATATCTATCACCATATTAAGCTCTATGAAACGGACTTTCCTGATCACTTTGCTGCTAAGCGTGCTAATCCCTGTCACCGCTCAGATCTATGACCCGGTAAGCTGGCGCACAAGCCTCAAGATGGACGACGAGACCCATGGCACCGTCGTCATGATGGGCCGCATACAACAAGGCTGGCATGTCTATGGCATGAACATAAGCCCGAACCTCGGCCCGACGCCCCTTTCCGTCACATTCTCGACTCTGAAAGGGGTGAAGCTCAATGGATCGCTGACACCCGACAAGGCTCCCGCCGTTCACCACGACCCGGCTTTCAATGCTGATCTTCCCTGGTGGGAAAAAACGGTGAAACTCCGTCAGAAGTTCACCGTGACGGCCCGAGACTACACCATCGCCGGCACAATCCGCTACGGCGCCTGCAACGAAGAGACAAAAAAATGCACTCCGCCCGCGAAAGAGGCTTTCGAATTAAGCGGTACTGCGCCCTCAATGCCCGTTGAGAAAGTTCCCGAGCCCAAAGATGATAAAGGGAAAGAGAAAGATGAGGCAAAGGCCGAAGATACGCCCGAAGAAACGTCTGACAGCATCGCAGCCGATACTCTCGCAACCGACAGCGCCGCCCCGGCCGTTGCCGGAGATCCCGACACCTGGGCTCCCGTTAAATTCGACAAATCCGATAATTCCGACGATATGTCGACATCGTCGCTGTGGTATATCTTCGCCATGTGTTTCCTCGGCGGACTGCTCGCCCTGTTCACACCCTGCGTGTGGCCGATGATACCGCTGACAGTAAGCTTCTTCCTTAAGAAGAGCGCCAACCGCGCCAAGGCTGTCGGAGACGCACTGACCTACGGAGCTTCGATTGTTGTCATATATGTCGTTCTCGGAATGGCAATCTCGATCATCTTCGGAGCCGACACCCTGAACGCCATGGCCACAAGCGCCGTATGCAACATTATATTCTTCCTGCTGCTCGTTGTGTTCGCCATTTCGTTCTTCGGTGCTTTCGAGATAAAACTTCCAGACAAATGGGGAAATTCGATGGACTCCCACGCCGAGAAGACAACCGGTCTGCTGAGCATTTTCTTCATGGCTTTCACTCTGGCCCTTGTCTCATTCTCATGCACCGGCCCCATTATCGGGACTCTGCTTGTCGAGGCGGCCACAACAGGCGATAAATTCGGGCCTGCCATCGGTATGCTGGGCTTCTCGCTCGCGCTGGCCATACCGTTCGCCCTGTTCGCGCTCTTCCCCGGCTGGCTTCAGCGCTCGCCGCGTTCCGGAGGCTGGATGAACACCATAAAGGTCGTCCTCGGCTTCCTCGAACTGGCTCTGTCGCTGAAATTCCTTTCGGTAGCCGATCTCGCCTACGGCTGGCATATCCTCGACCGCGAGACATTCCTCGCCCTCTGGATCGTCATCTTCGGTCTGCTTGGCTTCTACCTGCTCGGCCGATTCAACTTCAGCCACTACGGTGATGCCGAGGGGTCGGTCGGAGTGACGCGCTTCATGCTCGCTCTCGTTTCGCTTTCATTCACAGTTTATCTGATTCCGGGCCTATGGGGCGCACCACTGAAGAGCGTCAGCGCTTTCGTTCCCCCGCTCTACACTCAGGATCTCAACCTCTACGCCCGTGAACTTCAGAAATATGACGACTACGACGCCGCCATCGAAGCCTCACGACGCGACGGCAAACCGATTTTCATTGACTTCTCGGGCTACGGATGTGTGAACTGCCGCAAAATGGAAGCTGCCGTTCTCGACCGCGACGAGGTTCACGCCATGTTGGGCGACAATTTCATAAACGTCACCCTCATGACCGACGACCGCACTCCCCTCAAAGAACCGGTCGAAGTCAACGAGAACGGCAAGAAAATCGTTCTTGAAACTGTCGGCGAGAAATGGAGCTACTTCCAGCGAGTCAAATTCAACACTAACGCCCAGCCTTATTACGTTGTAGTCGACGGAAACGGAAACCTTCTGTCGGGGCCCTTCGCATACGACGAAAATGCCGCCAAATTCGTAAGATTCCTCGAAGACGGCATTGAAAAATACAAAGCCGGAAAATGAAGGAACTGCTGAAAAGACTGACCGATTCCGATCGCAGTTTTGCCGCCGAATGGCAAAAGATGCTGTCAGGTGAGCTATATGAGGCAGCCAACCCAAAATTCGGAGAACTTCTGGCTGCTACCCGCCGCATTGTGAGGCGGTTCAACGATCTCGACCCGGGCGATTCGGATGAGATGGACTCCCTGCTACGCTCTATGTTAGGCTCTGCAGGCCGAAATATCCACGTCAACCAGCCTTTCCGATGCGACTACGGATGTAACATCAGCGTCGGCGACAACTTTTTCGCAAATTTCAACCTGACGATACTCGACGAGACCCGCGTCACTTTCGGCGATCGCGTTCTTATAGGCCCAAATGTCAGCATATACACTGCCTGCCATCCGCTTGACCCACGGGCCCGGGCCACATTCGACGAATGGGCCGAGCCTGTGACGGTCGGCAACGACGTATGGATCGGCGGCAATGCTGTCATTCTTCCGGGTGTCACCATAGGAGACGGCGCAGTCATAGGCGCAGGCTCGGTTGTGACACACGACGTAGCTCCCGGCGCTATTGTCGCCGGTAATCCGGCGAAACCTCTGAACAAACCTTAATTTTCAAATTTCTCCCTTACACAAGTATGAACGACATCACAGATCTATTTATCGACATATTATCTCAACATCGCAGCATCGACATCGCCGACGATGCGTTCAAGAAAATGCTTCCCGACGATCCCGAACTTCACGCGGCCTACCGCGAATGGTGCGCGTCTAACGGTTCGAGCGAGAAAAACGGCTTCATCGATTTCTGCGAAGAATATCTTGCCGAACAAGATTCAATATACGATTCTTTAAGTGACTACAATGACGAATAACCGCCGTCTGCCGGCCGAATGGGAAAGCTGCTTCACCTCAGTCATGATAGCGCGGCCTCACGCTGCCACCGACTGGGCCCCGATGCTCGATGAGGTGACGTCATGCTACGACAATCTTGTCGCGGCAATTGCCGAAGCCGGAATGGAGATAATCGAGACTGGCGACAACACTAACGACACCTGGACTCGCGACTATGGCCCCATAACTGTGGAAGACGGCCCTGATCTGCGCCTCTTCGACTTCACTTTCAACGGTTGGGGTATGAAATTCGCCGCCGACAAAGACAATCTCGTCAACAGCTGCCTTTTCGCCGAAACAGTGAACCGCCGCGGATTTGTGCTCGAAGGGGGCTCGATCGAAAGCGACGGCCGGGGCACGTTGATGACGACTTCGCGATGCCTGCTGTCGCCAAACCGTAACGCCCAGCTTGGCCGCGACGACATCGAAGAATATCTGAAGGCCGAGTTCGGACTGAAACAGGTTCTGTGGGTTGACCACGGCTTTCTCGAAGGAGACGATACCGACAGCCATATCGACACACTGGCACGCCTTGCGCCCCACGACACTATCTTATATTGCGGTGCCGGCAACGAGACGGGCGCCCAACACGATTCACTCGTGGCTATGGCCCGGCAGCTCCGCTCTTTCGAGACTCCCGACGGACGCCCCTTCAACCTCATTGAACTGCCTCTGCCCGACCCGATTTTCGATGATGAAGGTGAACGGCTCCCCGCAACATACGCCAACTATCTCGCCACTCCGAACGCAATACTGATGCCGACCTACGGCCAGCCGCGCAACGATCGCCTCGCGGCCGACACGCTGCGCATCGTCTACGGCGACCGCCGCATAATCACTGTCGACTGCCGCGCCCTCATTCGCCAACACGGATCTCTCCACTGCGCAACAATGCAGCTGCCGGAAGTCAAGTTAAAACCGAAAAAATGAAACGACCTCTAAGGATAGGAATAATTCAACAGAGCAACACGACTGACCCTAACGAAAACCGCGGCCGTCTGCTCGAGAAAATAGCGGAACTCGCCTCGAAAGGTGTCCGCCTCATAGTTCTTCAGGAGCTCCACGACAGCCTCTACTTCTGCCAGACCGAAGACACCGGCAATTTCGACCTCGCCGTTCCCGGCGAACAGTCGGGAGCAGCACGGCTCTACAGCGAGGCCGCACGGCAATACGGAGTTGTCATCGTCACTTCGCTCTTCGAACGGCGCGCTGCCGGACTTTATCATAACACTGCCTACGTGTTCGATGCCGACGGATCGCTTGCCGGAAAATACCGCAAGATGCACATACCCGACGACCCCGCCTACTACGAGAAATTCTATTTCACGCCCGGCGACATCGGCTTCAGGCCTATCGATACGGCCGTAGGCCGGCTCGGCGTGCTCGTCTGCTGGGATCAGTGGTATCCCGAAGCCGCACGCCTGATGGCTCTCGCCGGAGCCGATATGCTTATCTATCCCACTGCCATAGGATGGGAAAGCAGCGACACGCCTGACGAACAAGCCCGCCAGCTCGACGCATGGATGACGGTTCAGCGCGGCCATGCCGTCGCTAACGGACTGCCGGTCATAACCGTGAACCGCGTGGGCCATGAACCTGACCCGTCGGGCGCAACAAACGGAATTCTCTTCTGGGGCAACAGCTTCGTAGCCGGCCCGCAGGGCGAGCTCATCTACCGCGCCCCGGCCGACGCCGAAGCCACTGTCACAGTCGACATCGACATGGCCCGAACTGAGAACGTGCGCCGCTGGTGGCCCTTCCTGCGCGACCGCCGCATCGACGCCTACGGCGACCTGACGAAACGCTATATCGATTCGAAATGATTTCTGTACGTAATATTACCGTCGAGTTCAACGCAACGAAACTTCTCGACGACATCTCGTATACCATAAACCGCCGCGACCGAATTGCTCTCGTTGGCAAAAACGGAGCAGGGAAGTCAACGATGCTGAAGATCATCGCCGGGCTCCAGAACCCGACTTCGGGAGCTGTTGCGGTTCCCAATGACACTACTATCGGCTACCTCCCCCAGCAGATGGAGGTCGCCGACTCGACGACGCTCGCCGACGAGGTTCGCAAAGCGTTCGGCCATATAGCCGACATGCACCGCCGCCTCGACGATATGAATGCCCGACTCTCCGAAAGAACCGACTACGAATCTGAGGCCTACGCCAAGCTGATCGACGAGGTCACGACTCTCTCGGAGCGCATAGCGATGGAAGAAAGCGAGAACCACGAGGCCGAAATGGAGCGCACTCTCACCGGTCTCGGATTCCTTCGCACCGACTTCGACCGCCCCACCGCGGAGTTCTCCGGCGGATGGCGAATGCGCATCGAACTCGCCAAGCTTCTGCTGCGCCACCCCGACGTGCTCCTTCTCGACGAGCCGACGAATCATCTCGACATCGAGTCGATCCAATGGCTCGAAAATTTCCTGATGACGAAAGCCCAGGCCGTTGTCCTTGTCAGTCACGACCGTGCTTTTATCGACAATGTCACCAACCGCACCATCGAGATTTCGCTCGGCCACATCTACGACTACGCAGTCAACTATTCGAAGTTCCTCGAGCTGCGCAAAGAGCGCATAGAACAACAGCAACGCGCCTACGCCAACCAGCAGAAGATGATTCAGGACACTGAGGAATTCATCGAACGCTTCCGTTACAAGGCCACAAAAAGCGTTCAGGTTCAGAGCCGTATCAAGCAACTTGCCAAGATCGAGCGTATCGAGGTCGACGAAGTCGACACCTCCCATCTCAACCTCCGCTTCCCGCCTGCTCCGCGCTCGGGCGATTATCCGCTCATTGTCGACAATGTCGGCAAAGCATTCGGTGACCATCAGGTATTCGACAACGCCACCTTCACGCTCAAACGAGGCGACAAAGTTGCCTTCGTCGGCAAGAACGGCGAGGGAAAGTCTACGTTGGTAAAGTGTATCATGGGGCAGCTCGAACACACTGGTGTGCTGAAAATAGGCCATAACGTCAAGATCGGCTATTTCGCCCAGAACCAGGCCCAGCTGCTCGACGGCGACCTGACGGTGTTCGACACGATAGACCGCGTTGCCGTCGGCGACATACGACTGAAAATCCGCGACATTCTCGGCGCCTTCATGTTCGGCGGCGAAGCTTCCGACAAGAAAGTGAAGGTGCTGTCGGGCGGCGAGAAAACACGTCTGGCAATGATTCGCCTTCTTCTCGAGCCGGTCAACTTCCTCATCCTCGATGAACCGACGAACCATCTCGACATACCGACGAAAGAGATTCTCAAACAGGCCGTCAAAGACTTCACCGGCACAGTGATAGTTGTCAGCCACGACCGTCAGTTCCTCGACGGACTCGTCGATAAGGTCTATGAGTTCGGCGGCGGCAAAGTTCGCGAATGTCTCGGCGGAATCTACGAATTTCTTGAAAAGAAGAAGCTGTCGAGTCTCAATGCTCTCAACAGCTCCGCGCCCTCGCGCGTTGCCGAACCGGAGAAGAAGCCTGTTGTAGCCAAAGCCGAACCTCAACCTCAGGCTCAGGAGTCAAAGACCCGATCCTACGCCGAACAGCGCGAACACGACAAGGCAGTGCGACGCGCCCGCAAGAAGGTCGAAGAGGCTGAAGCTGAAGTAGCCTCCCGCGAAGCTGCCGTTAAAGCCATTGAGGATGAGCTTGCCTCAGGCTCCCCCACCCCCGACGTATACGACCGCCATGCCGCAGCCGTCAAAGCCCTCGAAAACGCCATGAGCGTATGGGAGCTTGCCTCGCTCGACCTCGACGCCCTCACAAATTAGGAATTAGGAATGCAAAAAATTCCTAATTCCTAATTGCTAATTCCTAATTCCTAATTGCTAATTAGATTGAGGTAGCTTCGCAGCGTATCGACATAGTCCTCGAAAGCCCTGCGCCCTTTGTCGGTAACACGGCACACGGTGCGTGGTTTACGCCCTGCGAAACCTTTCTCGACGGTTATATATTCCGCGCGGGCAAGCTTGTCGAGCTGAACGCTGAGGTTGCCTGCTGTCGACTCTGTCTTTTCGCGCAGATAGACGAAATCGGCTTCTTCTACACTCATCAGTATCGACATCACGGCAAGCCTGAGCTGAGAATGAAGCAACGGATCTAATTCTTTCATTTCTCAGATTTTGCTTTATGATTCAGGATATGGCCGGGCACAATCATCATCGCTGCGAATGCCACTATGAACAACGGCAAAAACCAGTTTACGCCAAGAGGAATTCGGCCGACAATGCAGCAGATCGTAATGATTCCGACAGTGAAGCCGATACCCCCACCGGCTACAAGCGACTTTTCCCTGATAACAATTCCCTGCGCTATTTCGGCGAACGGCACGATAATCAGAGCAAGCACAAACATAGCCGGCCAACTGTCGACCGCGAAGAACATCATCAGTGCGAGGCAGCAGAATGTCAGCCCAATCGCCGACCAACCGACTACCGACCAGATGCGCGAGGTTATATTGTCGGAATAGCTCTTGACGCCTTTTTCCCTGAACTCCTTTCGGGCCATTATCGGAGTCGCCGTACCGCCGACAATCCAGATCAGGAACCAGAGGTAGTTCCACACCGGATTATGGGTCAGAACAAGCATCACCCACACCAGGGCAGACACACAGACAGTGAGATAGCCCCACATAAGCATAATGTTGCCGTCGCCGATATAGCGCTCTTTCGTGCGGCTTATCATCTCGGTTATGAGCGCGAGGCTCTCTTTTTCGGTCATTGTTTCAGTTTTCATCTTGTTCAAGTTTTAATTTAGTTTATATCATAAACCATATCTCTCTGAAAAAAGCGGCACTCGCGATTACCGCTCTTTCACACCGCAAATATAAATCAGTTTATTTCATAAACCAAATTAATAACATTCCTTAACATTGCGTCTTCATCATGAAAACAGCAATCACAGAACCGAGGCCATTTCGTCGATCCGCCCCATGAATTCCTTGATAATCCCCTTGATCTGACCGCCGTCAAATTGCCCCATATCCTTTTTAAAGACTGCCTTCTGATCATTTTCTACAGTCTCAAATTCATGCAGCAAGCCTATAATACGGTTGTAATTCAGATCATCAACGGTCGGTTTTAGTTCCAAAACAAGTTCATTACTTTCAGCAACCCATCTGACATCTATCATAAGTTTCAGCTCCTTGTTCTCAAAAACGATACAGCTGTAAGTATACCAATAAACATAATACCAGATACCCCTGTTTAATTCAGCCAAGAAGTATTGAGTTGCGGAGCCCTTATTTTCAAAAGATCCACCAAATCATTAAGAATATATATGCGATACCTCGACAGAGTATTTTATAGACGCTAATTTTTCAGCTTAGCCTCTTATGCGATGCCGATAAGTTGCTTGATGTTGTACTACTTACCCCAGAACGATGCACCATAAAATAAAGGAATGGGATAGTAAGTGCTATCCTCCTTCGGGATACGGCTGACTACGGAAAACTTGCGGCAGCGTTTGCCTTTGACGAGTTTGTCTTGCAGATCTCGCCACGGAGAAGCCAGGTCGAGCAGGTCGATTTCCTCTATATCTGCGCAAGAAGATATTGCTTTCGCCTTTGGCGTAAAGGGTTTTGGAAATACGACCGTGGGCGCCCGTCCGTATGAAACGGCAGTAACAGGCTTACTTTCTCAACAGACGGACGATGCGTGAGCCGTCCTCGTTGAGAAAATGCACTGAAACGGCGAAGCTGAAGTGCTTGAAGTTCTGGCACACGCCGAGGAAGTATGCGGCGAGGTCGTTGTCAAGGAGGAAATCATCGATAGCCGACTTGACCGATGCGAAGGCTTCGGTGGCGCAATATTGCAGCCCCGAACCGTAGTAGACCTTGGCGTTGAAACACTGGCAGGTGGCGATAGCATCGTCCTTTTCTACGAGGTAGAGGATGTCGAAAAGCATCCGATTGTCGCCGCCCCACGGGATATAGGAAAGGCTATCGTCTGCGATAGTCGGCACAATATCCACGCCCTCAATGAACACTGACGCGGAATAGACGGTGAACGCGGCGCGGGCCTGAAAGCCCGGCAGCGTCTCGACCTAGTTGTAGTTGAGTTCAGAAAACGAAAAGTCCATATCGATGCTGATTTTTCAGCAAAGATATGGACGATATGAGTTTAGCGAAAAGACGCGGAAACTTACAAATATTTATCCCACTCTTCCCTCGTTTTATTCTGTTTTTGAGGGTTTCTAAGCGAATTTATATAAGTTCTATTTTGGTCGTAAAACAACCAAAATTCCTGCAAAAAGAATGCCTTCGCTAAATCAGATTCTTTAGGGACAGATACTGGAGTAATAACCTTACCTGCTCTTGCTAACGAGATTTGTGTTCCGACATCTTCATTTTGAATAGAATTATGTTGGAAATATTCTTCCACCAAAGAGTCAAGTGAAACCTCTTTTTGATGCTCTGTTAAGATTATTGTAGGATGAAAACTTTCGATAACAATTATCTGACCGTTATTATATGCGTTTTCATGAAATTGGGAATCCTCCACTGAAAGCTCCTGCTGATTGTTCTCATTCTTTGAAGAACAAGAAACAAGGATGCTTAATAACAAAAACGCTAAAAATATTGAGTATTCTATCCATAACACAAAATTACTCATTTTCGGCGAGGTATCAAAGAAATACTTCAAGGTCATTGACGCGTAAGATACAGCAGTCGCGTATCTTACGACACTCCCCTGAGGATAGCATTTTGACATTGCGCCAGCCTCCGTAGAAATTGTATCGGAGCTAGATACAATTTCGGAGTTCGAGGATAGAGCCGTCGGATTTCCACACGGAAATATCGACAGGGTCGCCGCTGTTGAGCATTGTTCGGGCGGTGGGTATGTGACTCGAACGAGCCATTAGGAGAATGTGGGATTGATTTTATCGTCGAAGATGCCGGGCGTGGTCAGCTTATTCATAGTCGGGGGTGTTGCAGAATCCGTAATTATTATCGGGGCGTAGGGATGCACGCTCGCGCATCCTCTGATAGTTAACACTTTAACGTCTGATGCTCCATGGAGCATCCCTACGCTTAGCCAGTTCTGCAACACACCCACGCTGATAGCCGGGCACAAAGAAAGTTTTTCCTTTCTCAAGATACTCCCGAAGAGTTATAGTAGCGTTCATGACTTGATTAGAATCGGTTTATCATCGTAAAGATATGAAATAAACTTATAACGGCCACAATTATAGCTTAAGGATTGCGCGGAATTTTGTAATTTTGCATTCTAATGAAGAAATGGATTCTGAGTTCGGTTTTCGCCGCGTCAACGCTGTTGGCGAGTGCCACTGTCGACCTGCATTATGGCGGCGAGGCTCTTGTCGCGACCGGCACGGGCGATTTCGCACCCTACTACACTTCGGCCCTCCGCCACGGACGGCTGACGCAGTCGACCACACTGTTGGGCGAAGTCAGCGCATGGGTGCCGATGCGACTCGACTGCCGTTTCAGCTGGGGAGCCTGCGTCGACCTTGTCGCCGACTATGGATCATCGGTAGAATATGCCCGCTACAACCCGAACGGATGGTCGACCCACAAGGAGCATCCTGCGCCATTCTGGATTCAGCAGGCTTTCGCTGAGATAAAATATCGCGGCGTATTTCTTACAGTTGGAGCAAAAGAACACGGTTCGGCGCTGTTAAATCAGCAGCTCACCTCAGGCGATCTCGTCGAGAGCGGAAATGCGCGTCCTATCCCTGAGGCACGAGCCGGCTTCGTCGATTTCCAGAATATACCGTTCACCAACGGCTGGGTGCAGATTCAGGGCGAGATCGGTTGGGGAAAGATGACCGATTCCGACTGGTGGGCCGACCGCTACAACAGATATAACTACCACATCGTCAGCGGTGAATGGTATAACTATAAACGCTGCTATTTCCGCACGAAACCCTCTCAGCCGCTAAGTGTCACCGTCGGTATGCAGGCGGCCGTCACCTTCGGCGGCACAGTAGAAACTTGGCGCGAAGGGGTAAGTATACGCTCGCGCAAACACGATGTCAACTTCAAATCGTTCCTCAACTCATGGCTGCCGATGCCGGGAGGCGAAGAATTCTATGAAGGCAACCATCTCGGGTCATGGGACTTCGTGGCCCGTTACCGCTTCGCATCGGGCCAACAGCTGAGGGCCTATTTCCAGTGGCCGTGGGAAGACGGCTCTGGCATCGGGCGCCGCAACGGTTGGGACGGTCTGTGGGGTATCGAATGGACACGGCCCGACCGCAGCTGGATAACGGGCGCCGTAATCGAACTGCTTGAATTCACAAACCAGAGCGGCCCTCAGCACTTCGCACCCGGCGATCTGCCCGGAGGCACGATAACTTCCGAATCGACCGGTGCCGACGACTACTACAACAACGCCATGTATAACTCATACGCCTACTACGGCCTGTCGATCGGCACCCCGGCCCTTATGGCCCCGCTCTACAACCGCGACGGCTATCCGGCCTATATCGGCAACCGCCTGCGCGGATTCCACGCCGCCGCCACGGGCTTCATCACCGACGGTCTCAGCTGGCGTCTGCGCGCAGGCTACCGCAAGGCATGTGGCAACGGAATGCTGGCGCTTCCGAAGCCCGTTCACCTGACCTCGGTGAGCCTTGATGTCGACTGGCAGCTGCCACGCATAAAAGGCCTGTCGGTCAACGGCGCAATTGCCATTGACCGCGGCACGATGCCCTGCAACGCTTTCGGCATAACCATAGGGGTAAAATATAACGGACTGATGAAGCTATGAGACACATCGCCTATATTCCACTGCTCTTTATAATGCTTCTCACCTCGGGCTGCACCCAGAACAACGGTGAGATCGACCCCTGGTTCGGCACATGGCGTCTCGAATCGCTCACCTGCGACGGCGAACCCGCAGATGATTATCACGGACAGATGACCTGGTCGTTCCAGAACAATATAATATGCCTCGTAACCGACCTCGGCCACCATTCCTACACACAGACATGGGGCACATGGGCCGCTCCCGAAGGCGAACGCAAGCTGCTGCTTGATTTCGACCAGCGCGACGACATAAACGGCACCAATGTCTACACTCCCCCATCGTGGCTCGGATTCGACGGCCTGCAGCCCACACTGACAATCGTCTCGCAGAGTTCGCGCGAGATGACCCTCAAACTCGACAACACTACCGGCAGCTATCTCTACTGCCTGAAAAAAATATACTGACAAATGAACAAGAAAGTACTCGTCACCGGCGCTGACGGCTTCATAGGCTCGCATCTTACCGAGCTACTTCTTTCGGAAGGCTACGATGTCCGCGCGCTTGCCCAATACAATTCCTTCAACTCCTGGGGATGGCTCGAAGAGGTGAGCCACCCTAACCTCGAAGTCGTCTGCGGTGATGTCCGCGATCCTAACTACTGCCGCCATATCTGCGAAGGAATCGACACCGTCTATCATCTCGCTGCCCTCATTGCGATTCCCTACAGCTATACGGCTCCCGACTCATATGTCGACACCAACATACGCGGAACCCTGAACATCTGTCAGGCCGCACGCGACGCCGGTGTCGGCCGCATTGTCGTGACCTCCACAAGCGAAGTCTACGGAACAGCGCTTCAGGTGCCTATTCCCGAGACCCATCCCCGTCAGCCCCAGAGCCCCTATTCCGCCACGAAGATCGGCGCCGACGCCATAGCCATGAGCTTCTATAATGCCTTCGACCTGCCGCTGGTCATTGCGCGCCCCTTCAACACCTACGGCCCGCGACAGAGTGCCCGCGCCATTATCCCGACGATAATCACCCAGATCGCCTCGGGCCACCGTCAGATAAAGGTCGGCGACCTCACCCCGACACGTGACTTCAACTTCGTTGGCGACACCGTCAGAGGTTTCCTTGCCCTTGGGACAACGCCAGGAATCGAAGGACGCGAAATCAACATTGCTACCGGAACCGAGGTCAGCATGGCCGACACTCTTAAGACAATAGCCCGCCTGATGAATGCCGACGTAGAATGGGTCACCGACCCGGCTCGCCTGCGCCCGTCGAAGAGCGAAGTAAGACGTCTCTGCGGCGACAATTCACTCATTACATCGCTGACATCATGGCGTCCGCAGCACACTCTCGAACAGGGACTGCAAAAAACAATCGACTGGTTCACCCGTCCGGGTACTCTCGACCGCTATAAACCCGACATCTACAATCAATGAACAAGCTGAATATACTCTTTCTCGGAGGCGCCAAACGTGTTTCCATGGCCTCGAAATTCATTGAGGCCGGACGCCGGGCAGGTTTCGAGACAGTCATCTACGGTTACGAGCTCTCGCGCCGCTGCGCTCTCGCGTCCGTTGCCGAAGAGATTGTCGAAGGGCGCCGCTGGAGCGATCCCGCGCTACTCGACGATCTCCACGAAGTTGTCACTTCACGCAACATTTCGATAATGATTCCGTTTGTCGACCCTGCCATAGAGGTTGTGGCCCGCTATCGCGACAAATTCAGCGACATCTTCGCCCCGGTTGGCGACGCCGACACCTGCCGCCGCATGTTCGACAAGATATTTGCCGCCCAGGCTTTCGAAAAAGCCGGTATCACTGTTCCAGAGACCCTTTCGGGGGCCAGTCCGCGCTTCCCGCTGATCGCCAAACCGCGCAAAGGATCGGCCTCACAGGGAATATTGATAGTAGAGAACCGCGCTGACTGGGACGCACTGTCGATTTTCCATCCCGACTATCTGATTCAGGAATATATCACCGACGCAATCGAATATACCGTCGACTGCTACCGCAGCGTAGGCAGCGGAGAGACTCTCGCCGTCAGCCCCCGTCAGCGGCTTGCCACTGCCGGAGGGGAGGTTATCTCGACCATTACCGTTGACGATGCCGACATAACGGAGCTCGCCCGCCTGACGCTCGAAAAGCTCGACCTTCGCGGCGCAGTAACCGTCCAGATGCTTCGCGACCCGTCGAGCCGGCGCGCTGTTGTCATGGAAGTCAATCCGCGCCTCGGCGGAGGTGCCGTAGCAGCCGTCTGCGCCGGTGCCGACATTCCTGCTCTCATCATAGCCGAAGCATCTGACCGCCCGCTAAAGCCGACAGAAGCCCGCAGCGGCATTCTCGTCCAGCGCTATCTCAACGAAATTTCTTTCGACACCAATGAAGACCGATAACCACGTCATAATTATCGCCGAAGCAGGCGTAAACCACAACGGCAACCTCGAGCTTGCCCGCCGGATGGTCGACGAGGCGCGCCGAGCCGGAGCCGATTACGTCAAATTCCAGACGGCAGTGCCCGAACTGGTCATTTCCTCGATCGCTCCGAAAGCCGAATATCAGAAAGAAACAACCGGCAAAGAGCAGAGTCAGCTCGAAATGTGCCGCGCGATCCATCTGCCTCTTACCGACTATGCCGGACTCGCCGACCTCTGCCGCCGGAAAGGGATCGGCTTCATGAGCACGCCTTTCGATCTCGTGTCGATCGACACCCTCGCTCCGCTCGGCATGGACTACTGGAAAATTCCGTCGGGCGAAATCACCAACCTCCCGTATCTCAGAAAGATTGCCTCTAAAGGTGGGCGCGTCATTCTCTCTACAGGGATGTCGACTCTCGACGAGGTTGCCCGCGCCGTCGAAATTCTCGAAAAAGGAGGCATACCGCGCGCCGACATAAGCCTGCTCCACTGCAACACCCAATACCCCACACCCATGGACGACGTAAATCTTCGCGCCATGGAAACGCTCAGGAGCCTCGGCTGCGGTCGTGTCGGCTACAGCGACCATACGGTCGGCATCGAAGTGCCGGTAGCCGCTGTTGCCATGGGAGCGCAGATAATCGAGAAGCACTTCACCCTCGACAAGACTATGGAAGGCCCTGACCACCGCGCTTCGCTCGACCCCCCCGAGCTACGCGCCATGGTCAGCGCCATACGGAATATCGAGAAAGCGGTAGGCAATCCTGAGAAACGCGTCAGTCCGAGCGAAAGAGCTAATATCGAGGTGGCCCGCAAGAGTATTGTTGCCGCCCGCGACATCGCCGCCGGCGAAATATTCACCGAAGAGAACATAACCGTAAAACGGCCCGGCAACGGTCTGTCGCCGATGCTTTGGGATGACGTCATCGGACAGCGTGCCGCACGCGATTTCGCATACGATTCACTCATAACCCTCGGATGAGTCAGCGCAACACACTCGGCCTAAATCAGCAGCAGCGACAGCAGCAGACACTCTCGCCCCAACAGGTGAGATATTTCCGTATGCTCGAAATGAACCAGACTCAGGCCGAGGAAGAACTCAAACACGCTCTCGACGAGAATCCGGCTCTCGAAATTGCCGACACTTCCCCGTCAGAGATCGGTGAGAATGACTTCAACGAAACGGCTGAAGAGATGCAACTCGCCGACTATGCCGGAGAAGACGACATCCCGACATATCAGCTCCGGGCCAACAATCGGTCGGCCGACGATTCCGACTGGCATCCCGAAGCGATCGAGGAGGCGCCCACCCTGTTCGACATTATTGTCGAGCAGGCCCGTATGCTCGGACTCGACGACGACCGACTGGCTGCGCTGATATTCGTAGCCGGAAATCTCGACAACAACGGCTACCTGACGCGCTCGACAGCCGATATGGCCGCCGACATGACAATGGTTACGGGGCGCGACGTCAGCCAGGCCGAAATAAACGAGGCTCTGACAAAGCTTCGCACTCTCGATCCCGCCGGCATCGGCGCCTCTGATCTCCGGCAATGCCTGCTTCTTCAGCTGCGCCGGAAGAAACCGACCCCCGACATCGAAATGGCAATCGAGGTGATAGCCCACAATTTCGATCTGTTCAGCCACAAGCATTACGACCGGCTGGCGTCGGCTGTCGGCATCGACCGCGAGCGGCTGCGTCGGGTGCTCGACATAATCCGGTCGCTGAATCCCAAGCCGGGCAGCGAGGTTGAAAGTGTTCAGGCCGCCGACCGTCTGAGCCATATCACGCCCGATTTTGCCGTTGAGACTGACGGCGAGAGCCTGACAGTGACACTTCTCAACACCACGCCGGAATTGCAGGTCGAGGCTACGTTCGCCGCAGTCGACGATGGGAACAGCAGTTCATCAGCCGATGCATTCATCAGGCGCCAGCGCGACGAGGCCCTCGGATTCATATCCATCCTGAAGCTTCGCCAGCAGACTCTTTTCAGGGTGATGAATGCCATAGCCCGCTTCCAGCATAATTTTTTTCTCACCGGCGACGAATCGAAGCTCCGTCCGATGGTCCTCAAAGACATCAGTCAGTCAACCGGTTACGACACTTCTGTCGTAAGCCGTGCCACTCAGGGCAAATATGTTTTGACTCCATGGGGAATTTTCTCGCTGAAATTTTTCTTCAACGAGCGTTTTAATGATAGCGACGACACTTCCTCGCGCGAAATAATCGCCGCTCTGCGCGAAATTGTCGAAGGCGAAGACCGCCGGCATCCGCTCAACGACGATGCCGTAGCCGAACAGCTTAGCCGGAGAGGATTCAAAGTGGCACGCCGCACCGTAGCCAAATATCGCGAACAGGCAGGTATCCCCGTTGCACGCCTGCGCCGCGAACTCTAACAACAAAACCTGACAACTATGGATCCCAATTCACCTCTCTACAAAAAAATAAGTCAGATAGCACCGATAGAAACCGAAGCCCCGTCAGAATCTCCGACACCGGCTCCGCGAAAAAAACGCGAGCATAAGCCGCTTCCCGACTCGATCGCCCATATTCTGTCGCTGGTCTTCTCTCCCATGCTGACGCCGACCTACGGAGTCGCTATAGCTTTCTTCGCCAGTTACCTGGCTATTCTGCCATGGTCGGTCAGACTATCGGTAATCGGAATAGTGTTCATAATCACCGGCGTTATCCCGATGACAGCCATCTGGGCATTATGGCGGTTCGGATATGTCAAAGATCCGGGTCTGAACAACCGCAGTGAGCGAACAGTGCCATATATAGTCACCCTCGTCTGCTATCTGGTCTGCGCCTTCTATCTTTATAAAGCACATGCTCCCGAATGGCTCTGGAGCTTCCCCGCAGGAGGTGCGATAGCCATAGCGATATGCATGCCGGTCAACTTCCGCTGGAAAATCAGCGGCCACATGGCCGGAATGGGCGGAATCGTTGCTGTGGCCTTCCGCATCGCCGCCGGAAGCTATTATATCTCCGCGATATGGCCGTGGCTCGCAGCAACGGTGATCCTGGCGGGATGCATAGCCACATCGCGTATCATTCTCGGCCGCCACACGTTAATGCAGACAATCGCCGGATTCGCCGTCGGATTCTCCTGCGTCTACATATTGTCGGCAATCGTCTGACTCAGACGCGGGTCAGAACGTGCCCCGCATGAGCAAGCAAAAGCCCGACAGCGAAGCTCGCTACCGCATACACGAAGACTATCCAGAAGCGCGAATCGCTGAAAAGCAGATAGTTTTCGTGGGCGAAGGTCGAGAATGTCGTGAAACCGCCACAGAAACCTGTTATCAGCAGCGCACGCAGTTCGGGCGAGATGTCGACACCGCGCTCGATGAGCCCGAACAGAATCCCGATAAGAAGACATCCGACGATATTGACAACGAAAGTTCCCCACGGGAAACACCCCGCGGAGTGTTCCGTTATCACGTTACTCAACAGGTAGCGGCAACCACCGCCGACCGCGCTTCCGGCCATCACCCACAACAGATTAGCCCACATCTTCCCGTTATTTAATGATTCGCTTTGCGAGGCGACGCGCCTTAGCGCGGTCTCTGTCGGTCAACTCAGGATTGGCTGCCGTTCCGCCGCGCTGAATAGTTCCTCTTAGGGCAAAGCCCGAATATTTAAGAATCTCGCTAACGGCCCTCACTGTTCCCGAACTCTGTCGGAACAGGCGGTTAAAGGGCCAGCGTGTAGTACAGGCCGTTATTATCGCAGCACGCTTTCCTTTCATCAGAGGGCGCGGAAAACGCGAGGTCTCTTCCATCATGCCGTAGACAAGGCGGTCGAAAAGGAGTTTGAGAGTGCCGGGCATATTTCCCCAGTAGGTGGGAGCGGCCACTACGACAGCGTCGGCCCGGCGCATGGCTTCGAGAACTATAAGTGAATCGTCGGGCGCAAGAACACAGCTGTGCGTCGGGCGACACCGCATACATCCCGTGCACGGTGCTACTCTCAGCGGCCGGACATCGATTGTCTCGACCTCGGCGCCAAGACTCCGGGCCTCGGCCGAAAATTCGGCGGCGAGTGTAGAGACGGTCCCCTTAGGGCGCGGCGATGCGTTTAGAACAAGTATTCTCATTTCGGTTCTGTCAGAAGCGGGAGTGCCGGGGTTCCCGACGTGCGCCGCGCAGAAAGGCGCACGCCCGAAATAACATCTTTAGCCCCGGAGTCGAGAGCATTGTCGCGCACACGGCCCGAACCGGCATGAATGACACGTCCGTGACCGTCGCAGATCGCCACATGGTTTACGCGGCCCGATCCTGAGCGGTCGAGAAAGAGAAGGTCTCCGGCCGAGAGAGCATCGAGAGGCACCTCGTCACCGACCGAAGCCTGCTGCGAGGCATCGCGCGGCAGAATACGCCCCTGAAGCCAGTAGGCGACTCTGACAAGGCCGGAGCAATCGACTGCCCAGGGCGACATTCCTCCCCAGAGATAAGGCGTTCCCATGAGCGCACGCGCGGTCTCGACGACTTTGCGCGGCGAGAATGTCTGGCTGCCCCACTCTTCAAGACTCATCATCGCCGCCGGATCAACGATACCGAGCCGTCCGTCAGGCAGACGGATCATGCCATGGCTTACCTCGACGATGGCCCCCGCCGGAAGCGGAGAGAGAACCGACCCGCGCTCATCGACCATCACGGTTGCGGGGAGCGCGGTTATGACCATACGCGGAGCCTTGAGCCACGAATCGCGATCGGCCTCGGCGAGCGAGCTTTCGGTCATATAGCCGTGATAGCCGTCGGGAGTTTCGACGCTCCACCATTCTCCGTCCTTGTCGAGAAGGCGGAGGGGAGTTCCCATGACAGCCTGCGAAACAAGCTCGGCGCTGTTTGCCGGCTCTCCGCGCAGACACGCCACCGGAATTGCGACAAGTCCGAAATCGGCTGCCGCGAGATTCAATGTTGCCGCAATGACGGCAACGAGAGTGAGGAAAAAGTTTTTCATTCTTGAAATTGGGTCAGTCATCGCTATAGTGCCGGAGCACACGACGGTAGGAATTGAATATCTTTGATTTCGACACGAACCCGACATATATGCCTTCACCGTCGACTACGGGCAGATTCCACGCTCCAGTGTCGTCGAAGGTATTCATGACCTGCTCCATGCTGTCGCCGAGGGTTATCTTTGCGGGAGGTGCGGTCATGAACTTAGCCACACGCATCCGGCGGTAGAGATCCGTGCGGAACATTATGTTGCGGATGTCGTCGAGGACAACGATACCGAGAAGCCGTCCGCGTTCATCAAGAACCGGAAACAGGTTTCGCGTCGAGCGCGCTATGGTGTCGACCATTTCTTTAAGGCACATATCCGGACTGACAGGCAGACAGTCGCGCTCTATGACATTGTCCATTTTCAACAGAGTCAGAACGGCTTTGTCCTTATGGTGGGTCAGCAGCTCGCCACGGCGGGCAAGTCGGGCCGTGTAGATGCTGTAAGGCATAAACATCTTGGTTGTGCCGTAACTGATACAGGCCACTATAAGCAGCGGAAGCAGCAGATCATAGCCGCCGGTCAGTTCGGCGGTGAGGAATATCGACATCAGAGGCGCATGCATGACACCGGCCATCACGCCTGCCATGCCCATGAGCGCAAAGTTTTTCAGCGACAGGTCAAGTCCGAAGAGTGTGTTGAGCAGGTAAGCGAAGAAGAAACCCGACAGACAGCCGACATAGAGCGACGGGGCGAAGGTGCCACCGACACCCCCTGAGCCGTTAGTAGCCGAGGTAGCGAATCCTTTCATCAGTATTATCGCACCGATAAAGAGCAGTATTATCCAGACATTCATTCGGTCGGGATAGAACAGACTTCGCTGCACGATTGTCGACGGATCGCCGTTGAGAAGCTGGACTATCGATTCATAGCCTTCGCCATAAAGCGGCGGGAAAAGGAACACCAGACACGAAAGGATAGCCCCGCCTACGGCAAACCGGGCCCAGGGCGATTTCATCCGCTTGAACATCGTCTCCATCATGCCCATGACCTTTGTGAAGTAGATCGACACCGCACAGCAGAAAAGTCCGAGAATAATCACGAATGGAATACGCTCCATCATGAACGGCTCGCTCTGCACAAAGAAAAACTCAAAATTCAGACCTGTGAAGGTATAGGCAATCGTAGCCGCCGCTATCGAAGATATCAGAAGAGGCATGACCGACATCGCCGTAAGATCAAGCATCAGAATCTCGAGGGTGAAAAGCATTCCCGCTATCGGAGCCTTGAAGATTCCGGCTATGCCCGCTGCCGCACCGCAGCCGACCAGAATCATAAGTATTCGCGGCGACATCCTGAACAGTGAGCCGAGATTCGAGCCTATCGCCGCGCCGGTATAGACGATCGGGCCTTCGGCTCCGACGCTGCCGCCAAAACCAATGGTTATCGACGATCCGACTATCGACGAGTAGATATTATGCCTCTTGAGGCGGCTCTTTTTCTGAGAGATGGCATAAAGGACACGGGTAACGCCATGGCTTATGTTATCGCGGACTACATAACGCACGTAAAGCGACGCCAGCAGCACACCGGCAACCGGGTAAATGAAAAACATGAAGTTTGCCTCGGTCAGGCTGTCGCCCGAAGTCAGCAGTCCCGAAATGAGATGGATGAGGCCTTTGAGCAGCACGGCGGCGAATCCGCCCGCTATGCCTGTCAGCAAGGCCAGAAAAAGCACAAACGTGCGTTCCGACAGATGCTTCTCGCGCCAAAGGAGCAGCTTCATGAATGAATCGTGAAATCTGATGCCTGCCATAACGGTTATATTCCGCGACCGGTTACGACGGTACGCACTGTATAGAAAAGTATCTTTATATCAATGCCTATTGACATATTCTCGAGATAAAGAAGATCATATTTCATACGCTCTATCATCTCGTCGACATTTGTGGCATAGCCGAATTTGACCATACCCCATGAGGTTATGCCGGGTCTGACGCTGTGGAGCAGAGCATAATAGGGTTCGCGCTCTATCAGACGGCTTACGAAATACTCGCGTTCGGGACGCGGCCCGACGATCGACATGTCGCCGCGCACTACGTTCCAGAAGTTCGGCAGCTCGTCGAGGCGGTATTTGCGGATAAAACGGCCAACCGAAGTAATGCGGCTGTCGCCGGGGCCCGATGAGAGCGCCGGACCGGCAGCCTCGGCGTCGGTACGCATCGACCGGAACTTGATGATATCGAACGGACGGCGGTGATAGCCCAGCCGCCGCTGACGGTAGAACACAGGCCCGGGCGAGTCAAGTTTAACGGCAAGGGCGACCGCCGCGAGAACCGGCGACAATACGACAAGCGCCAGCGAGGCAAACAGCAGATCGCTGACACGCTTCACGTTGAGCATACCCGCCGAGAGATGGGGAGTTGAAATGTCAACTAGTGCCTCGCCCGACACGTTGGTGAAGCGCGGAATGCCAGCCACGCCGCGGCGCCCTATCTCAGGCCGCACTCTTACAGGCAGGTCAAGCGCCATAAGGGTTCCGAGCAATCCGGGTGTGTCGAGAATGTCAGGGTCGTCACTGACGATGATGAGACTCTTTATTTTCTTTTCGCGAATAACTTCCGACAGAGCGTCAAGGGGCCACACAGGCCTGCGCCCCGGAGCCCGCTGACCGTCTCCGAGGTCGACGAAACCGCATATATCAAAGCCCATCGGCTTCGGCAGGCTGTCGAGGCGGCGTGCGAAAGAGCGGGCGGCGGAGGTGGCGCCGAGAATCAGCGTCGGCACAGTCCATAGGCGCTTCTGAATCAGCCGGGCGGTATATGTCGATATAATCAGGCGCCCGATGCTCATCGCAACACATACGAGGCCGAAAAGTATCGCCAGAAGCTCGTAGTTCCAGCGGCGGCGCGGTAGAGTGTCGTTGAGCATCGCCAGAAAAAAGAACACCAGAGTCGCTATCAGCGCTACCAGCGCCGAGTCGCCGATAGCCTTAAGGCGCGACATGAACATCGGCTCAGTGTAAAAGCCCGACAGCCACGACAGGCCGACAGCCATAGTCGGAAACAGAATGAGTTCGGCGAGTAGCGTCGGCGAAGTGATGAACCAGCTGAAAATCTGCAACTCGGGCTTCAGATAAGCCTGAAGATAAACGAAACGGATATAGTTGAACAGAAAAAAAGCCGCGGCAACCGTCAGCCAGTCGGTGACGATATAGGTCAGACGTATGCGTGAGGCGACGGTCATTTCCTGATAAACACTAATTCGCCGCCGGCGGCTATTTTAACTATGCGCGAAGGGGCATGAGGCTCGGCTTCGTCGCGTCCATATCCGGCGACATAATCGACTGCGTCGAGTATTTCGCCTGAAATGTCGGAAAAACGGGCCGGAGTCGGCTCGCCGCTGACATTCGCCGATGTAGACACCAACGGACGTCCGAGCCGTCGGCAAAGCTGCTGCGAGAAAGGCTCGCGGGTCATCCTGATAGCGGCACTGCCGTCGGCGGCGAGCATCTCGGGAGCCAGCCCGCGCGGATGTTCGAAAATAACGGTTGTCGGGCGATCGGAGCGCACGAGCTCTCTGATCTCCGCCGACAGCGGGCCGACGACCGCCTCAAGCATCTCTTCGTCGGCAACGAGAGAGATCAGAGCCTTGGCGTCGCTGCGGCGTTTTATGGCGAATACCTTCTCTACAGAGCCGCTGTCAGACGAGTCGCAGCCGATACCCCACACCGTGTCGGTAGGATATGCGATGACACCGCCCCGACTGACGACGTCGGCACAGCGCAGCAGCTCATTTTCGAAAAAGGTCTTCCTATCCATATTCGCTACAAAGCTACAGAAAAAACCTGAGAAGTCCAACAGCCAGATTTGAACATAAGCGATATGCTCTATTGTTATCGAAGGCATGAAAACATCTGGACTGAAATCATGAAATTTACGTCGGTTCCGCATTTATGTAAAATAATTATCATATTTTTGTATTGCAATTTATAAGAGCTATATGATTGAAACAGAAAGACTGATACTGCGTCCGTGGCAGGAATCAGAAGCAGAAATATTATACCGTTATGCGAGCGATCCGGCCATAGGGCCGGTCGCAGGATGGGCACCGCATACTTCTGTGGAGAATAGTCTTGAAATAATCAGGACTGTATTTGCCGCGCCGGAGACATACGCGGTCGTTCTGAAAGAAATCGGTGAACCGATAGTCAGTTGCGGCATCATGTTTGCCGACGGTCTTCATTCCGCCAACATGAACGATTGCGAGGCTGAGATCGGCTATTGGATCGGCAAGCCCTATTGGGGACAAGGCATGATTCCTGAAGCAGTAAGGGCTTTGCTGTCGCGGAGTTTCAAAGAGCTACGACTCAACACTGTATGGTGTGGATATTACGACGGAAATATCAAGTCGAAACGTGTCTGTGAGAAGTGCGGATTTAAATATCACCATACTGACAGCGACATAGAATCGCCTCTCGGAGACAAACGCACCGAACATTTCTACAACATGACAAAGGAGGATTATAATACCATGAACATGACGTTCATGATTCGTTAGTACCAACTCTCAGTTGCGGCGGCCGAACGAGGGGTTGACGCGGATGCGGTAGGCCACGGCTATGGTGGCGGCGCAACAGACCATTGTCCAGATGAAGAACCAGCGGTAGCCGATCTGCTCCTGAAGCCAACCGGCGCCCATGCCGGGCAACATCATGCCGAGCGCCATGAAGCCTGTGGCGATGGCATAGTGTGAGGTCTTGTATTCGCCCAGAGCATAGTAGATTAGATAGAGGGTATAGGCTGTCGAGCCGAAACCGTAGCCGAACTGTTCGACTGCCACACAGATATTGACCATGAGCAGCCCCGGCGAGTCGGCGTAGCTGAGATAGACAAACGCCAGACAGGTAAGCGACATGGCCCACGCCATCGGACGAATCCAGCGGCTTAGGCCGCCGCGCGCCGCAACGATGCCGCCGATAATTCCGCCGGCCATCAGACAGATTACGCCTACTGTTCCATAAGTCAAGCCGACCTGCGAAGTAGTCAGACCGAGGCCGCCGGCTTCGGGGCTGTCGAGCAGGAAGGGATTTATCAGTTTTACGAGCTGAGCTTCCGGCAGACGGTAAAGGAGCATAAACGCGAGAGCTATGCCGACATCGGGTTTGCGGAAGAATGTGACGAAGGCCTTCACAAAGTCACTGTCGAACGAGCCGCGCCGCTGACGGTCGGCGGCCGGACGCGGCAAAACTATGATATGGTATATTGCTATGACTACGAAGAAAGCCGATAGCATCCCCATGGCTGTAGCCCACGCGGCCGGAATGTCGCCCGTTGTCTTTTCAATATATCCGGCGACAATCACCAGTCCGCCCTGTCCCGCCACCATGGCAATACGGTAGAAGGTAGTGCGTATACCGACAAACAGCGACTGCCGTTGTTGCGTCAGCGCCAGCATATAGAAGCCGTCGGAGGCAATATCGTGAGTGGCCGAGGCGAAGCCGACAAGCCAGAATGCTGCCAGAGTTGTCTTGAAGAACGACGGCCCCGGCAACAGAAAAGCTATCGAGGCAAACGCCACTGCAAGAACAATCTCCATCGCCAGCGTCCAGAACCGCTTCGTCTTTACGATGTCGACAACGGGGCTCCAGAACGGTTTTATGACCCACGGCAGGTAAAGCCAGCCTGTATACAGAGCGATGTCGGCGTTGCCGACTCCGAGGCGCTTATACATTATCACCGCCACGGTTATGACAGCCACGTATGGCAATCCCTGCGCGAAATAAAGCGTCGGAACCCATGCCCATGGCGATTGCCTGATTGCGGCCATCAGTAACGTCGCTCTATCTCCGAGCCGGGATAATAGTGTGACAGAATCCTGCGGAACGGAATACCTTCGTTGGCCATCATGGCGGCGCCGATCTGACAGAGACCTACACCGTGGCCCCACCCTGCTCCATGGAATATGAAGCGGCCGTCGGCATCGCGGTCGACGATGAAGGCGCTGCTCTTAAGATGGCTTTCGCTGAGCCAGCGACGTATCTCAAGCTCTTTGCCGACAACGAGACTGCGGCGCGTGCCTGTTACGCGCAGTCTGACAATGCGGCCCGACTCTCCGCGCTGAAGCGGTTCTATGGCCGTTATCGTTCCGAAATCTATTCCCGACCGACGCCTGACAAGCTCCGAAAGCCCGTCGGCCTCATAACTGACGGTCCAGCGGAAGAAATCAGGCGTCTCGCGGTCGTAGGCGTTGAGGGCGGCATCGAGAGCCGGAATGTCGGCTGTATTGCAATAGGCATCCGGGCTGCCGAGAATCCAACGGCGCGCCTCTTCTTCACGCGTAAGGTCGGGGACATCAGTCTCATCGGCGCTGTCGCGAAGCGGACGCAGATAGTCGTAGTCGACAGGATTCCAACAGTTTGAGAACCGTTCGAAGACTCCGCCGCAACACTTGCTGAAACGTGCGTCGCAAAGCTTGCCGCCTGAGGTGAGCACCATTCCGCGCGTTGCCTCGACCGCCTCAACGGCAGCGGCGTTGCCAATGCGAGATAGGCCCTGATAACGCTGACAATGATCGTCGGCGCAGACATCGAAACGTGTATGCTGCGAGCGGTCATACCAGCGCACAATCTCTCCGTCGTCATCACGGCGATCGTCGGGGAGCGCCGGGGCGCGCCCTGATTCGAGCTGCGCAAGCACCCAACTGCGCGAAATCACGGCATGAGCGCGAAGCAGCTGCGGATGGGCGTCGGCACTCATTTCGCTTGAAACCACACTTTTCAGATAATCTTCGACACTGACAACATTGATAGCGGTTATTCCGCCATTGCCGTCGCCGGCAATAGTCAGAGAGCCGGTGAATATCTGACGTTCTATGCGATGCCAGTGGAAATCTATGCCTATCGGCACTCTCGCAATGGCAAAACGAGATGGAAATCCGATCAGCGGTGTCAGCACCAGCGGCTCGGCTATCTCGGCGGCCTCGAAAGTGTGAGGGCCGCGGTAGAGCCGCCCCGAGAGATCGCGGAAAGGAGTTATGAAGTCGATGTCGAGTCTGGAAGCCGTCACTATTCCCACGCGCAGTGTCGGAGTCTCCACAACCGGACAGGTTTCCTGCAGAATACCTGCGAGTGTGGCGGAATCTATCCGTTCGAAGTCGGCTTTTACAGGTGTGATAACCGATCCTGCAAGATCGAGAGAGGCCGGACTGACACGCATCTCGGGATAGCATTTCGGACGATGGGCCGTGCGGCGGAACACAAGAAACTCAACATTTCCGTCGACACTGCGCGCCATGACGTTGAGCATCTCGTCATTTCCGATGGCAGCCACCCCTTCGGGAGTGGTCAGCCGCAGGGCGCGCGGCTGATAGCCCCAGTTGATGACAGCGTTCTTGACTATCTGGAAGTGGAAATGATCGGGGGCCGACGCACCGCAGCGAGCCCCGTTGAAGAACACAGTATAGCCCGGCAGCTGCGCGGCAAGTCGGGCCATCTGGCGTTCTCGGCCGCGAAGCCGTTGAGGCTGATGGCGTTTGGCGACGACAGTGAAATGCTGATGATGTATCGGAAACGGATTGACAAGCAGTTTCAGGTCTTCCCACAATAAAGCGGTCTGCTCGCCGGGACGGTTTTTGTCGCAGAGAAAACAGGGGCGCGCGGCAATCGCGGCCGCAGTCATAGACGCGCAGGTCGACCCCGCCCGTGAACGGTTATGATAGATGGTAAACACCTGTCCTCCGACGTCGAGAGTCTTTGTCTCGACAGCGGCAAGTGCCTCATAACGGGCGGCAGCGACAGGCCACACTGAAATCTGGCTGTCGAAAAAACGTGTCAGCCGCTCGGGCGACAGTTTGAGTCGTGAAAGCAATGCCTCGGTGCGCACCGAGTCTTTGTATGCGTTGTTTAGATTCACGATGTCGGGCGTAGGCGAGGCATCGCTGTTGCCGCTCCAGCGGCGACAAAGGTAGAGCGAATCAAAGATGCGCGCAATTCTGTGACGCCCGCTGATAGCGAGCGCGGCGGCATAGTCTTCGCCATAACTGACGTCGGGGAAGCCGAACCTGCGGATAACAGGGGTGAAAAACGCGCGCGGAGCTCCGAGTCCGTTGATGCGCAGGGCATTGTTGGGGCCATTGCCGTCGGTCCATTCGCTGTGGTCGATGAGACCGGGAGGTATCGTATTGAGATCGAAATCGGTCAGCGTGTATGAGCCGATAACCATTGCTGCGCCTGTCGCGCGAAAAGTATCGACAATCCGCTGCAGAGTGTCGGGCGAACTGTAGAGGTCATCGCTGTCGAGCTGGACGGCGAACCGACCGCAGAGGGGGCTGTCGACGGCGATATTCCAGCAACCGCCTATGCCATGCCCTTTCTCGGCAGGAACAATGTGGACAACCCGCGAATCAGCGGCGGCAATGCTTTCGATAAGCTCTGTCGTTCCATCGGTCGAATAGTTGTCGACCACGATGACATTGAACTGGAAACCGGTTTTCTGAGACAATGCCGAGCGAATGGCGTCGCCGACTGTCTTATGTCGGTTCCTGACGGGAATAACAACCGATGCCTCGACCCCAAAATCTCCCTCGTTGAGATCAACCGGGTCGAGAGCCGAAGTGTCGACAAGAGCACCAACTTCATCAAGATGCTCGGTGACAGCCTTTTCAAGTTCTATCTGAACCGAGCGATTACGCGGATCTACATAGTCGAACTGACCTTCCCGGCCGCACCCTGCGGCTTCAAGGTTGTAAAGGGGCTCGGCAATATGGACGATGCGTCCCTTCCGCGAGGCGGCGAGCACAAGCCGATAAATATCGACGCGCGAAGGACGTTCGGGAAATTCTCTGAGAAGCGAACTGTCGGCAGCGATCAGAGGCCCGAAATCGAAATCATCGCGCAAAGCGCCTTCTGCGCGGTCGATTAGGCGGACGCGGTTGCCTTCGGCATCGAGATAGTCGCTATAGAGCAATGCGACATCTGAAGCGGCACTGTCGGCGGCGGCGCGTAGGCGCGGCGAATCAGCCGGAGAGCCTGCTCCGACCGAAACGAGGGTCATACGGCCCACGCTCATTTTTCAAGCATTAGGAAAATCTCGGTCGGGAAGTGGTCGCTGTAGCCGTTGAGCCACACTCCGGCTGAAAATGTGCGGTGAGGCGAGCCCTGGCGCTGACCTTCGCGGGTAATGAGGAAGTCGAAATTATCGACACGACATTTCCAGTATTTCAGATGTCCGGGACGCGCTTTGTCGGCGAGATTTCCCGATATAATTATCTGATCGAAAAGATTCCAAGCCCCTTTATAGGCAAGTGTTCCTATTCCCTTGTCGATAAGCTTCCACCAGGGATTGTAGAAGCCGTGGGCTGCGGCATCTTTGGCTTCCTTTTTGCCACCGAGCACTTTTGCCGCCGATTTGTCGAACGGATCATCATTGAGGTCGCCCATGACAACAACGCCCTGATCGGGGTGGATGCGCCAGATCGAATCGGCAATCTGTTTCGACAGCGCCGCAGCTGCCTCGCGGAGGTAGCTGCTCTGTTCCTGACCGCCCAGACGCGAAGGCCAGTGGTTGACGATGATATTTATCGTGTCGGGGCCAAGCTGACCGGTCACACAGAGCTGATCGCGGGTCCGGAACGTCGGATAACCCTCGATAGTCAGCCGGTGGTTAGTGACATTGACAGGCTTGAACTGACGCGGGTCGTAAAGCAGTCCGACGTCGACACCGCGGCGATCGGGGCTGTCGTGGTGGATGATCTGATACATCCGACCTCTGACATCCCTGGCCTTGACAAGATCCTCGAGCACACTGCGGTTCTCTATCTCGCTGACTCCGATGACAGCCGGCCCGTTAGGGGTCGTCTTAGATGTCATATTGGCTATGGTATAGGCCAGATTATTGATTTTCGACCAATATTTGTCGCTGTTCCACTGTCGCTGTCCGCGCGGCGAGAACTCGAGGTCATATTTGCCGTTGTTGTTAATCGTGTCGAACAGGTTCTCAAGATTATAGAAAGCAAGCCCATAGATGCGGAACTGCTTCTTGGCGGGCTGCTGCGCGGCAACTCCGAGAGCTATCGCCAACGCCAGCGCTACTGACAGTAATTTCTTCATTATTCAGGGGTTGAGGATATAAGGTTATCTTTTTTGAGGGAATGATCAGCGGAATGTTACAAGGCGGTTAAACACGAAGTTGGCCACCGTATAAACTCCCATTCCTATAATTGTCGCCAGACCATAGCCCGAAATCATTGTAAATCCGAGATTCCAGACGAGCATTCCGAACTGCATCGGGGTCGTCAGTGTCCACGTAACCAGAAACTGTATTCCGTAGCAGAGCAGGAAACCGACGGCGAACTTGAGTCCTTCGGCTGCCGCGCGGTTCCCCTTGACCCGAGAGTTGAAAACCCACAGTTTGTTCCAGACAAACGAGTTGATGAGCCCGGCGACGTAGCCGATGCCGTTGCTGACCCACTGGTTAACGCCCCACTGGCTCTTGCAGAGATATATGACCACGAGTGTCACAAGCGTATTCATGACACCGACAATCAGATATCGCAGGAACTGCCTGACGGCAGGGCGCCTAAGGTCAATTTTCATGATTTGTTGTTTTTTATGTAATACCGACATATCCTGACGAGGCCACACTCTCTGCACAATGGCCGACGGGCCTTGCAAGTGTAACGGCCGTGGAGAATAAGCCAGTGGTGGAACCGGCCGACAATCTCGGGAGGGAGGTGTCGCATCAGAGCCCGCTCAGTTGCCAGAGGCGTGGTACAGCCGGTGGTAAGACCTATGCGGTCGCTGACCCGGAATACATGTGTGTCGACGGGCATCGCCGCACGTCCGAACTCAACACAGAGAATGACGTTGGCCGTCTTGCGTCCAACGCCGGGAATCGTCAGCAGAGAATCGATGTCGGAAGGCACCTCGCCGCCGAAATCGCTGACGAGCTTGCGTGCCATACCAAGCAGCGACTTTGTCTTATTATTCGGGTAAGAACACGATTTTATCAGTTCATAGACCTGTTCGGGAGTTGCCCCGGCAAGCGCCTCGGCCGTAGGGAATGCCTCGAAAAGAGCGGGTGTGATCATATTGACACGCTTGTCTGTGCATTGCGCCGACAATATGACAGCTACCAGAAGCTCGTAAGGCGTCTTGTAATGCAGCTCGGTCTGCGGTTCGGGCATCACTGCCTCGAACCACTCGCGCGCGCTTTCGTATCGCTCCTTTACGGTCATGGCCTGGCGTTAATGGGCGCTGCGGAACTGATTGAGGAATGTCGTATCGTTCTCGCTGAACATTCTGAGGTCTTTGACCTGATATTTCAGATTCGTGATACGCTCGATTCCCATTCCTAAGGCAAAGCCGGTATATTCCTTCGAGTCGATGCCACATGAGTCGAGTACGTTCGGATCGACCATACCGCAGCCGAGAATCTCGACCCAGCCGGTTCCCTTGCAGAACCCGCAGCCTTTTCCTCCGCAGAGGTTACATGAGATATCCATCTCGGCGCTCGGTTCGGTAAACGGGAAATAGCTTGGGCGCAGGCGTATGCGGGTCTCGGGGCCGAACATCTCGCGGGCGAAATAGAGAAGAGTCTGCTTCAGGTCGGCGAACGACACGTCGCGGTCGACATACAGAGCCTCGACCTGATGGAAGAAACAGTGGGCTCGCGCCGAAATAGCCTCGTTGCGGTAGACTCGACCCGGGCAGATAATTCTGATGGGCGGTTTCGTGGTCTCCATCACGCGGCTCTGGACGCTCGACGTGTGGGTGCGCAGCAGAACGTCAGGATTACGGCCGATAAAGAAAGTGTCCTGCATATCGCGTGCGGGATGGTCGGCAGCGAAGTTCAGCGACGAGAAAACGTGCCAGTCGTCCTCGATCTCGGGGCCTTCGGCAATCGAGAATCCGAGACGCGAGAAGATGCTAATAATCTCTTCGCGCACAAGGCTCAGCGGATGGCGCGAGCCTAACGGGAGCGAGGCAGCGGTGCGCGTCAGGTCGAGAGCGGCGGCTTCTTCTTTCGACGCGGCGGCGTTGACAGCGTCGCGCAGCGAGTTGATTTTATCTAACGCAACGGCCTTAAGGGCGTTGAGAGCCTGACCGGCAGCGCGTTTCTCTTCGGGCGAAAGACCGCGGAACTCATCGACAAGCGCCTGCACTTCACCTTTCTTGCTTATATATTTTATGCGCAGCTCCTCGACCTCGTCGAGAGTGGCGGCGGTCAGACCCTCTATACGGGCCTGCAATTCTTGAATTTTCTGGATCATTGCAATGGTTTATTGGCTGCAAAGTTAGCGAAAAAGGGTTGAATACGCAAAAATACGTTACAGCTCCAGACGCCCTGCGCCTTGCCTCAGAATCTCGGGCATCGACGAGTCGGTCAGATCGACAACGGTCGACGGTTCTGAGCCGCCTTCGCCTCCATCGAGCATAAGATCGGCCACCGACGCGTACTTTACGGCCACAGGTTCTGACCCCGGGCCATCTTCCTCTATCTCTTCAGGCGTCATCGCCGTCGTCGACAACAACGGGGCGCCCAGAGCCTCGGCCAATGCGCGCGGAATTGGATTGTCGGGCACTCTCACACCGACAACCTTACGCCCTTTGAAAACTTTCGGCAATGTCGTCGAAGCAGGCAGAAGCAGAGTGAACGGCCCGGGGAGCACGCGCTTCATAAGCTCGAACGCGCGGTTGTCTATTCTGGCATATTCGCTGGCCTGCGAAATATCGGCACACACTATGCTGAGACTGTTGCGACGCGGGTCGATACCCTTCATGCGGCAGATTTTTTCGATGGCGCGGTTGTTGAGCGCATCGCATCCGAGCGCATACAGTCCGTCGGTTGGATATATAACCAACCCTCCGTCGCGAAGTGTCCCGACAGCTTCGTCGATAGAACGCGAGTTGATGCTTGAAGGATAAATTCTCAGTATGTTCATGGCTTTAAATTCTGATTTATAATTTTTTATAAAAATAAATGAGAAATGTCTCGCGACATCTCTCACTCTTAAACCTTTATCTTAATCTAATACTATGAAAAACACACACTGCAAAGGTAAGCATATTTGTTAAATCTGCAATAGCATCACAGTATCGATTAACATAATTTCACTTAAATATCATTTATCGTTGCCCATGCCGGGATATGGGATAAAAGAGGCACGATGAAAAATGCAGGCTTACTTGCCGAAGAACCTGTTGCGGCGCGTCAGCCGCATTTGCCGGCGCTCGGACGCGTCAGGACACGCCGCCTCTTCGGCATATTCCTGATACCGCATATTCATCGACGATTTATAGGTGGCGAACATCTCGCGTGTCCCCTTCTCATCGTGACTGAAGTTCATGCGGTTTTCAATTCCGACAGTATCGGCAATAGCGTCGACATCGATTTCCGAGCCGATAAGGTTCACCGTCCACCCCTGCTCTTTAAAATAGGAGATGAGTCGACGGACGTCATCGAGTCGATAATGGGTTGACGAATTCTCCATACCGTCGGTTATAATGGTTATGATGCCGGTGGCGTCTTCATGAGTGGCACTGACGGTTTTCAGCTCCGACAGCGTCGAACCGACGGCATCGAGAAGCGGAGTGCCGCCGTTGGGACGGTAGTCTCCGGCAACAATTTCGCGAACCTTAGTGGCATCTTCGTTTTTGAGGATATAGCGCGAACGGTGACAGCCTGACGAGAACGCATAGACCGACACGAGCGAGCGGAGTTCCCCATTGTTGTCGAGAGCGCCGTTGCGCGCCACCTGAATGTCTTCATTGCAGCCCGAGATTGTGCGTTTTTCGAGGCCTGACATTGAGCCGCTTTCGTCAAGAATAATGAGGTTGAATACAGTGGTTTTCATAATGCTACGGGTTAGTTGTTGGTTAATGATTAAGAATGTCGAGAGTTTGTCGGCGCCCGTCGGGACGTCGGCTGTTAAAGAGTGAGAGTTCTGAAAATCAGTCGGTCAGAAGTCGAAAGTTATATTACGGGTCGAGGAATCGCCGTCGTCCGACGAGACGTCTTTCTTCCTGCGTCTGACGAAAGAGAAAAGCTTCGAGGGCTTGCGTCCGGCGCGCGGAGCTTCTTCAGTCTCGCGGCAGTTGGCTTCCGGCATAATGTCGGGAGCTGCATTGCTGCATGGAGGTGCCGCGGATACCTCTTCGAGCAGACCTGTCTGGAGAGCTTTTCGCTGGAAGTTGCGGCGATCATAGACCGTGCGGTTGATGACCTCATAGACCCGTTGCAGTTCGCCAAGCGAAAACACCTTGTTAAGAAGCTCGAAAGCCACAGGCCTGACACGCAATGTTTCTGACAGATAAGAACGGGCGGCGTCGATTATTTCGGCATGGTCGAACGCCAATGGAGGCAGTGCGTTCTCATCGAACCAGAGGGCGTTGGCGGCATCATCGCCTGCAATGAGGCGATAGCTGTCGGGGCGCACAAGAGCAATAAAGGCGACCGTCACCACGCGCTCGCGAGGGTCGCGGTCGACTGTGCTGAAAACGCGGAACTGGTGGAGGTAGACGGCTGTCAGGCCCGTTTCCTCGCGCAACTCGCGTGCAGCGCAGTCTTCGACTGTTTCATCTATTCTGACAAATCCGCCCGGAAGAGCCCACATTCCGCGGAAGGGCTCGAACCCTCGCTCGACGAGCAGAATCTTAAGCCCCGTGCCGTCGAAGCCGTAGATCACGCTGTCGGTTGTCAGAGCCGGATGAGGGTAGCGATAGCAAAAGCGTCCTTCTCTGTCGCTGCTGTCGGCCGGATTACTGTTTTTATCGTTAGTGTTCATCGCTTTTGTGTTGTTCTGACGCAAAATTACAAATTGTGTCGGAACTACACAAATATTTTCGTGTAAAAATGACACAAATCTTCTAATTCATTGATTATAAGAATTATAAGATTTATAAATTTTATAAGATTTATAAGCTCCGCTTGAAATTCGGAAATAAATGTCTACCTTAGCGGGGATGAAAGGGTCAAAAGCGCTCATAGCAGTCATATTGTCGGTTGTCGCGCTGGCATCGTGCCGGGAGCGTCCTGCCGAGAATCCGTCGGTTATTTACAGTTGCGACGAATTCACGGTCTATCCCGACTCTGTTGTTGAAGACACGCTTGTTGTCCGCGCCGACAATCCCCTTCAGCTTTCGGGCGACAGGCTTATCTGGCGCGCCCGCGCTGTCGACGGACGACATCCGCTATATCAGAGCAGCCAGAGCCTCGTCGATGCCCTATATAATAGAGGTGTCGCGCGCCTGACCGGACGCCGCGCGGAATCGACAGTAGCCAACGCCTACGACATAGCCCTGTCAACGGCGATACTCGACCCCGGGCATTCGATGAAACTGCTTCGGCGACGCATCGAACGCGGGCGCATCGCTTCCGACAGCGCAGCCTGGCCTGTGGCGACCGACCGTATCGTATGGGCGGCCGCAGCGTGGGAGGTTTACCTGATGACAGGCGACCGCCAATGGCTCAGCGAGAGCCGGAAGGTGGTCAAGGCTACTCTCGACGACGATCTCGGCTTGCTCTATGACCGCCGCTCTGGTCTTTTCAGAGGTCATTCGACCGTTCCCACGGAAGCCGCCCGCAGTTTTCCCGACTGGATGGGGCTTTCCGACAGATACGCATCTATGGGACTGACCGTCAATGTCCTGTATCTGCGGGCGCTCGAAATTCTCGAGATGATGAACAACGAAAGCGGCATCACCGACCCCGACATAACCGCTCTGCGGCAGCGTCTGGCTCCTGCCATCAACGACTGCCTGTGGATTCCGAATCTGAACCGCTACAGCCAGTATCTTTATTCCGAACCATATCCGATAGCCTCGCAGGCCTCAGACAATCTCGGACAGTCACTCGCCATAATCTACGGTGCGGCGACAGCCGAAATGGCCTCGGCCTTGGTCGGTAACAACCCGGTAACTACGCGGGGTATAGAGGCGCTCCACCCTACCCCTCATAACGCCGACAGCATCTACAGCGGGCCGTCGGCCATGGTTATGGGATGGTGGAATCTGGCCGCTCTTAAAGCCGGCAACGGCGATGCGCTGACCGCGGGTATCGGAGCCCTCTGCCGGTCGGCCGCACTGCGCGGTGACGGCGATGCCGCCATAGCGTCATTGCCACTGCGGATCATAGCCGGAATAGAGCTGACGACACGCGGAATCTCGTTTCATCCGTTCGTACCGCAGGCTTTCGGCGGAGTCAAACGGCTGACGGGAATCATCTACCGCGACTCTGAGATAGACATAACGGTGCGCGGAACCGGCTGTACCATCGATACTTTCCGACTCGACGGGCGCATCACGCCCGAACATATCGTTCCCGCCGGTATCGTGCCCGGCAGCCACCATGTAGAGATAGTGCTCGCCAACGATGTGCTGCCCGCCGGAAAAGTCAACATAGCCGACAAGGCGGTCATGCCTGCCACTCCCGATGTCAGATGGACTGGTCTGCGCGAGGCATTAATCCGCGAAGGCTCCGGCGACACCGACTTCGCCGTATATCTGAACGGAGACTTAGACGAAGAGATTATCAACCCTAAATATTCGCTTTACGAAGCGCCCGTTTTCACAGCGGTCAGCATAGCGCCTCTGCGCGACGAATCGGTATGGGGATATGCCGGCGCTCCGTATTATTACTATCCCGACTCGTCGTTCGCCATGGTGATTCCTTTCAGCGAACGTGGCGCCGACGAAGAACTCGACATCGACGTGCCTCAGGCAGCGACATACTTTGCTTCGGTCAGTTTCGCGAACCGAACAGGAACCGAACTCCGTCAGAACCGGCCGGTTGCATTCGCAGCGGAAGTCAACGGACAGCCGGTCGGGCTGTTTGTCGGTCACCGCGTCGAACCTCCACTGCTGCGTGCATGGTCTAATATGCTCGCGCTGACTCTCCACAAAGGCAAAATAAAAATCAGAGTGCATCCGCTCAATTATATACATTCTTACAATCCTTTCATCGGCGATCAGCCCATAGAACTGCTCAGCCTCAGGCTTATTCGCTCCTAACTTAAAAGTTACCAATGAAAAAACTGATCATTTCGCTTTCACTGCTGGCTTCACTGGCAGCAACGGCCGCAAAACCGTCGTCACCTCAGATCAACAGCGTCGAACCGCCCTACTGGTGGACAGGCATGGCCAACGACACACTTCAGATCATGCTCTCAGGCCCGCGCATCGGCCTGACAGAGACTTCGATGAAACCTTATGAAGGGGTCAGTCTCATCGAAAGTGTCAGACTCGACTCGCCCAACTATCTGCTTCTGTATCTGACCGTCAGCGACACCGCCAAGCCGGGCGTTCTCGATTTCACGTTCAGCGACGGCAAGAAGAAAGCCGCTCTGCGCTACGAACTCAAAGAACGGTCGAAAGCCGTCAAGGCTCAGGGATTCGACGCCTCCGACGTGCTCTACCTCATTATGCCCGACAGATTCGCACGCGCCGGCGCCACGACCGATGCCGAAGCATCGCGCGGACTCGAATATGCCGTTGAGGTCGACCGAGCCGACCTCAACGCGCGCCACGGCGGCAATATAGCCGGCATGGAGCAACATCTCGGATATATCGACAGTCTCGGCGTTACGGCGATATGGGTCAACCCCGTGCTCGAAAACGACATGCCCGGCGGATCTTACCACGGCTACGCCACAACCGACTACTACCGCATCGACCCGCGTTTCGGCACCAACGGACAGTGGCGCGATTTCGTCGGCAAAGCCCACGACCGCGGAATAAAAGTTGTCATGGACATGATATTCAACCATTCCGGTTCGAACCATCCCTGGATGAAAGATATGCCCTCGCGCGACTGGTATAACTTCCCCGATTCGGCGGTAACCACAAACTTCCGCCTGTCGACACTCCACGACCCCTATGTCAGCGACTACGACAAGAAACGCACTGTCGACGGATGGTTCGTCACGGCAATGCCCGATCTCAACCAGCGCAATCCCCACCTCCGCAGATACCTATCGCAGAACTCGATATGGTGGATCGAAGACAGCGGCATCGACGGAATCCGCATGGACACCTACCCCTATGCCGACGAACGGGCCATGGCAAGCTGGATCGACGACGTCATGGCAGAATATCCCGGCTTCAATATCGTCGGTGAATGCTGGTATGCCAACGAGGGTGGCGAAGCCTACTGGCAGCGCGGCTCAAAGGTAAATCCCAACGGCGATCCGCGCCTGCCGACTGTCATGGACTTCGTGCTCAGCATAAAGGCCCGCGACGCGTTCAAAGGACAGACCGACCGCCTCGAAGGCCTCAACACAATCTACGACCATCTTGCCCTCGACTATCTTTTCCCCGACCCGACCCATATACTGACCTTCCTCGACAACCACGACACCGACCGTTTCCTGCTCGAAGAGCCTGATGACTTGGGTTGGTGGAAACAGGCCGTCACATTCCTTCTGACGAGCCGCGGAATTCCGCAGATCTACTACGGCACCGAACTTCTTATGAACGGCACGCGCGCCGCCGGAGGCGACGGTAACGTGCGCCGCGATATGCCGGGCGGATTCCCGGGCGACAAAACCGATGCCTTCACAGCCGCCGGACGCTCCGACAAGCAGAACGAAGCCTTCGACTTCATTCAGAAGCTCCTTCAGTGGCGCCGCGGGAACGAGCCCATAGCCCGCGGATCGCTGAAACATTTCATGCCCGAAAACGGTTTGTATGTATATCAGCGCCGCAGCGGCGACAAAGAGGTGACGGTTATTCTCAACGGCAACGACTCTCCCGTAACAACCACCATGGAGCGCACTCTCGAGATTCTGCCCTACGGATCGCAGCGCCGCGACATGCTGACGGGCGAAACCATAACCATAAGTCCCGAAATGACATTCTCTCCGCGCCAGATACTGATACTCGAAAATTGAAAAGAATAGGAATCCTGAGCGACACCCACTCCTATTGGGACGATCGCTATGCCCGATATTTCGCCGACTGCCGGGAAATCTGGCATGCCGGCGATATCGGCGACTACACCATCATCGAACGCCTCACCGAGATAGCGCCGGTCAGAGCCGTCAGCGGCAATATCGACAATGCCATGATGCGCAGCCGCGTCAATGAGCGCGAGATCTTCGACTGCGAGGGCATGAGAGTGTGGCTCGGCCACATAGGAGGCTATCCGGGGCACTACAGCCCCGGAGTGAGGCGTTCGCTCATCGAGAACAGAATAACACTGATGGTAGCCGGCCACAGCCATATTCTGCGCGTGGTCAACGACAAGGCGCTCGGCCTGCTCCACATCAATCCCGGAGCGGCCGGCCCTTTCGGATGGCAAAAAGTCAGAACACTCGTGAAACTCGATATCGACGAGATTCCCCGAAATCTCGAAGTCATCGAGCTTCACTAACAATAAACCGAAAATGAGAAAACTGTTTTTCATAGCCGCGGCAGCCCTGCTGCTGGCCGGATGCAAAGCCAATCAGGCTGTCTACAAGAAAGTTTATGAATCGGCCGTGGCGACACGCGATTCAAACAGCGTCGACCCGACAATCTACGATCACTACCGCGAAATGGCGCGCCAGCGCGTCATAAAGCTCGGCGACGACTCATTGCCGCTTACCGTGGAATTTGTCAGCTTCACCCGTGAGCCTGAGGCCGATCCGTCGCTCATGCAGCGCTATAATGTTGTAGTGGCGAGCTTCAAACAGATTTTCAACGCCCGGCGCATGCGCGACCGACTCTCGACAATAGGCTATCAGACGCCGTTCATAGTCCAGACCCGCGAACCGCTCTACTATGTCGTCGCCTTGACGGCAAACTCGGCTCAGGCAGCCCTCGACGCACTGCGCCATGTAGAGGCCGACTCGAACCTCAGGCTTAAGAAACCGATGCCATTTGTGCTCATGCCTGCTCAGGCAGCCCGGTAGTGTTAATTCTGTTTAAAGATTTAACACTTATGTCAAATTATAGTGGAATTCTCGCTATCTTTGGCGTTGCGAACTTTAAAGGCCGAAACGCGTTGAGATAATAACGAGGGTTACCGTGCCCGCCGAGGCTATGTGACCTTTTTCAACTATTTTTCGGCAATTTTAATTGACTTTTCAGCATTATGAGCAACGAAAACCGCAACACGGGAACCCCGATGGTGATGCGCAACATCTTCGGCATCATCATGATCATCGTCTATATCGGAATGGGCGTCCTATTCTTCATAAATTTCTTCGGCTGGGGTTCGTCTTGGAGCTGGGTGCGATGGGCTATAGGATCGCTCCTTGTAGCTTACGGTCTCTGGCGCGGATACCGCCAGTTTACCGGCATAGACTATCCCGACGACAACAAGAACGAATAAAGCCCGACATTCTTTTCGCATAACGATGAAAAAAAACAAGACAATCCGTTTTGCCGCAGCCCTCTCTCTGGCAGTCATTATGGCGGCTGTCACAGTCTCGTGTGACAAGAAGAGCCAGTCGACATCGACCAGCGGTCTGGCCCGCGTGGCCTGCGACCAGAGTTTCGAGAACATAATGCAGCAGGAGGTCGAGGTGTTTGAATATATCTATCCGAACGCAAGCATAATGCCCGCCTATCTCGACGAGCAGGCTTGCATCGACTCTCTGCTTAACATGGGGCGTGTCAACACCATCGTCGTCACCCGCCAGCTGACCGACAAAGAGAAAAAATACCTCAAAGACCATAAGAAGAACGTCAAGGAAAGCAAGATAGCCGTCGACGCCATAGCCCTTATCTCGAACCCGCAGAACGATATGGACGAGCCGCTGACACGCCGCGAGCTTGTCGACATTCTGACCGGCAAGATAACGCGCTGGGATCAGCTCGGGCCGTCGAAGATGGGAAAGATCGACGTCATCTTCGAGCACCATAATTCCTCGACTGTGAAATACATGCGCGACTCACTGCTGCGCGGCGCGCAGTTCGGGCCTAACGTCTACGCCCAGAAAACGGCCCGCGACGTGTTCAAGGTCGTGTCGGAAAACCGCGACGCCCTCGGCGTTATCGGAGTCAGCTGGATTTCGGCCGACCTCAAGGGGCGCGAGCTCGACACCAAAGAGCTTGCCGCCAGCCTCGAGCAGAACGACACCACAGCGCGCGACTTCAATGAGGCCGTTAAAGTCATAGCTGTGCGCAACGACGACGCCCTTAAAGCCTACAAGCCCTATCAGGCATATATCTTCGACGGCAGCTATCCCCTCTACCGCTCGATCTACATGATAACGACCGCTCCCGGCGGGAGCCTCGGCCACGGCTTCTACAGCTTTGTCACCGGCTTCCAGGGGCAGAAGCTGATACAGATGACCGGCATTCTCCCCGCCACCGTGCGCCCGCGTATGGTCAATGTCAATTAAACCCGCAATAACTTCGACTGTCTAACGTTATAAAGAACAGAAACAATAAACCAGTCCATATGAAAATCTTCAAACCCCTTCTCTCGGTCATCCTCGGAGGCTTCGCCATCGCAGCGAGCGCCCAGGGCGGCTATCAGGACGGCGTCGACTACTACAACGCCGACCGTTTCGAACAGGCAAAAATCATTCTCGAGAAAACCCTCAGCGACCCCTCGACTAACAAAGGTGTGTCGTACTACTATCTCGGCGCAATCGAGATGCGCGAGAACAATCCCGCTGCCGCCAAGTCTTTCTTTGAGAAAGGTATCGCAGCTGACCCCAAGGTAGGTTACAACTATGTGGGCCTCGGCGAAATCGCCCTTAAGAGCGGCGACAAGAAAGCTGCCGAAGGCTATTTCGACGACGCGCTGAAGATGGACAAGAAAGACCCCGAGGTCAGCGCAGCCATCGCCCGCGCCTACTTCAACGTCGACCCCGTGGCCTACGCCAAGCAGATCGACAAGAACATCGCCAAGTCACTAAAAGACTCGAAAAACATGGCAACGGCCCCCTACGTGCTTCAGGGTGACATGGAGAGCGCCAAAGGCAATATCGGACAGGCAGCCTCTTACTATGAGCAGGCCATGCAGTTCGGCGAAGAGACAGGCCGCGTGAACCCCTGGGCCTACGTGAAATACGCCAACCTCTACAACAACACCACCGACAGCAACAACAAGCAGTATGCCATACGCATGCTCGAGACCCTGAGCCAGAAAGTCCCCAATTCGGCTCTTGCACAGCGCGAGCTCGCCGAAAAATACTACGACGCCGAGCTTTTCTCAAAAGCCGCTGCCGCCTACAAGAAGTATATGAGCAACCCCAATCACTTCCAGCAGGACGAACAGCGCCTCTGCCAGCTGCTCTACTTCGACAACAAGAACGACGAGTCGCTCGCCATAGCCAAGAACATCCTTGCCAAAGATCCTTCGAACCATTATATGTACCGTATGGTGATGGTCAACGACAAAGCTCTTGGCAACAACGCCGAAGCCGCTGAATACGGCATGAAGCTTTTCGACGCCAAAGACGTGACACTCACCTCGAATGACTACAGCACCTATGCCGACGCCCTTGCCGCCAACGGCAACTACGCCGAAGCTGTCGCCATCTACGAGCAGGGCTACAAAGCCAACCCCGAAAAGAACAAAGGCATGCTGGCCGATATATCGTCGGTCTACAACGATGCCCAGCAGTATGCCAAAGCCGCCGAATACCAGCAGAAGTTCGTTGATCTCGGCGACTATAAGCTTCAGGATCTCTTCACTCTGGCCAACCGCTACCGCAACCTCGCCCTCAGCCTTCCCGAAGGATCGGCAGAACGCACCGAGGCCGCCAAGAAGGGTATCGCCAATATCGACCTCGCTCTCGAAACAGCCGCCGACAGCTCGAAAGGCCCGCTTTACCGCAACCGCGCCGTTCTGCTTCAGCTTCGCGACGGACAGGAGCCGACCCAGGAAATCGTCGACACCTACCTTGAGATGATCAAATATTACGACCTCGCCGATCCCGAGAACCGCACCAAGAACCCCGATGTCTACAAGAGTGCATTCGGCAACCTTGCCCAGTTCTACACAATCAAAGGTCAGAAAGATGAAGCACGCCGCTGGTATGAAGAGCTCTACAAAATAGCTCCCGACACCCCCGGCCTTGCCGAATTCCTGAAGAAATAACCTCCGCGACCGCGGACAAGCATTCGACGCGCCTCCTGCGTTACTGACGCGGGGGGCGCGTTATAAATCTCACAAGGCATCTAACAGAATTATCAGCCTATGAACCAGCCATTGGCCGAGCGCCTTCGACCGACCACTCTCGACGACTATATCGGCCAGACCCATATAACCGGGCCCGAAGGAATCGTCAGGCGCATGATCTCGACAGGTCAGATAGCCTCGTTCATATTATGGGGCCCGCCCGGTGTCGGCAAAACCACACTGGCGCGCATAATCGCCAACACCCTCGATGCGCCGTTCTACACTCTGAGCGCCGTATCGGCCGGCGTGAAAGATGTGCGCGACGTCATCGACCGCTGCAAAGCAGATGCCGAAAGCATCTTCACCAAAGGGCGCCCCATTCTGTTTATCGACGAAATCCACCGCTTCAACAAGAGCCAGCAGGACAGTCTGCTCGGCGCAGTTGAAAACGGCACGGTGACACTCATCGGAGCCACAACCGAGAATCCGTCGTTCGAAGTCATCCGTCCGCTGCTGTCAAGGGCTCAGGTCTATACCCTCAAACCGCTCGACAACGACGAGCTGCGCCAGCTGCTCGACCGTGCGCTGACAAAAGACAAAATCCTCAGCAGCCGAAAGGTCGAGATTGTATCGACCGAGGCATTGTTCCGCTTCGCCGGCGGCGACGGACGCAAGCTTCTCAACATCATAGACCTGCTCGACAGTTCGACGCCTGCCGACAAGCCTATAGTCATCGACGACGCCACCGTCACCGAGCGGCTTCAGACCAACCCCGCCGCCTACGACAAAAACGGCGAAGTCCACTACGACATAATCTCGGCCTTCATAAAAAGTATCCGCGGAAGCGACCCCGATGCCGCCATCTACTGGCTCGCCCGCATGATAGAAGGGGGCGAGGATCCCGAATTCATCTGCCGTCGTCTCGTCATCAGCGCCTCGGAAGACATCGGGCTTGCCAACCCTCAGGCCCTCGTAGTGGCCAACGCCGCCTTCGACACCCTACGGAAAATTGGCTGGCCCGAAGGACGAATTCCTCTTGCCGAAGCGACAATCTATCTGGCCACATCGCCCAAAAGCAACTCGGCATATATGGCTGTCGATACGGCCCTCGCCCTGGTCAGAGAAACCGGGAATCTTCCCGTGCCGCTTCATCTCCGCAACGCCCCGACGAAACTCATGAAGGAGCTTGGCTACGGAGCCGACTACAAATACGCCCACGCCTACGAAGGAAACTTCGTCAAACAGCAGTTCATGCCCAAAGAGCTTGGCTTTCACCGCTTCTGGACACCCGGCTCTAACGCCTCGGAATTCCGTATGGCCCAGCTTCAGAACGAGCGTTGGGGAAATTCAGAACCCGAACATAAAAAAACAGGCAACGAATGAACCGAAAACTACTCCTGACGGCTGTCGCAGCCATTCTGCTGACCGCCTGCCGACAGCCTACCGGTGTCAGCAGCGATTACAAGGCTGAACTGAAAAAAGAACTGACAGCTATTGCCGACAGCGCAAAAGGCGACGTCGGGATAGCCCTCATTTACGACGGCGACACTCTGACGGTCAACAACGACGCCATATATCCGATGATGAGCGTATTCAAGCTCCATCAGGCCGTTGCCTTGTGTCGGATGTTCGAAGAAAACGGGACTTCGCTCGATTCCGTGATGACTCTGCGGCGCTCGGAACTTGATCCCGACACATGGAGCCCGATGCTGAAAGACCATAGCGACGAAGAAATAAGTCTTCCGATGAGACGGCTGCTCGAATACACGCTGATCGAGAGCGACAACAACGCCAGCAACGAGATGTTCGTCCGCCTCATGCCCCCTGCGGCATGCGACTCGGTCATAGCCGGAATAATCCCGCGCGGCTCATTCGAGATTCGCTTCAACGAAGCCGAGATGCAGGCCGATCATTCGCGGGCCTATTCCAACCGCACGTCACCACTCGGAGCCGCGATACTTATCGACCGAGTATTCACCGACACCCTTGTCGGCAAGAGCTATCAGGACTTCATCAAGTCAGCTCTCATGCGATGCCAGACCGGCCCCGACAAAATCTCAGCCGCCCTATCAGAGACAGAAGGCATAACAATCGGACATAAAACAGGCTCGGGCTACCGCGACGAAAACGGCCGGCTCACAGCCAGCAACGACGTTGCTTTTATCTCCCTTCCCGACAGGCGCCACTATGCACTGGCTGTATTCGTCAAAGACTTCGACGGCACCGACGCCGAAGCAGCCGCCACAATAGCGCGCATCTCAGCGGCCGTCATCAAGGCTCTTGAATAGACTGTCAGGCAACTCCCAGACTGCCGGAACACGCGGAATAAGAAGATGTTCCGCCTCAAGATTCTCGTGATATTTGTCCCAGACAAAGGCTGTATATCCCGGCATGATATAATATACGGGCCTACCGTCGAACCTCAGGCCGTTAAGAAAGACAGTAATCTTATTGTCCTCGGTTTTTACCGATTCGCCCACATGAGTATGCGGAGTTATAGTTCCCCATTGCATGACGGTAATCACATGGCCTTTGCCGTCGGTCATGTCCATTGTCTGCATCGTATAATTATCGGGCCATTTTCCCGGAGCTTTCGCAAGCTCCGTTTTTTCGCTGCTGATTCGCCATCCTCTATTATAGAGAGCGACAATGAATCTGTTGTATGACTCATAGATAATTGTCACAGCAACATAGTCTGTCTTCCCATCGAAGAATCGGAGCATTTCATCTTCCTGGTTCTTGAACTGCGCCTTAAGATTATGGATTGCAAACGGGTAAACGACGTTTCCTGACATCAGCATGATTTCGTCGGCCGTTCCGAACCATAGCCCTCCACCTATACCTGCCTGCGCCTCATATCCGGCAATACGGAATGAAAAAAGCCTGAGGCGAGGCACACGTTTTTTATCCTGAGGCAACAGCTCTTCATAAAGGTTTGTTTTCCAGACCGGCACAACGACATAGCATATCTCAAACAGAAACAACACGACGGCAATGGCCATTTGGGCCGGACGGCGCCGACGCACACCGTCGACGAGCCAGGCCACTGCATAAGAAGCCATAGCGGCAGCGAAAGGAAGGGCATAGAGGAAGTGCTTGCCGGCACATCCCATTTTGATATAGACAAGATGCTCGGTGACAATCGGCAGCAACAGCACGGCTGCGAGCAGCCACTCCTTGCGGCGGAACAGCATTACGAGACCTACCACAATAATCAGCATGCCGGGAATGGAATAGCATCCGACAACAGCCTTCACGCGGTCAACCGGCTCTATCATACCGTTCCAGAAAGCATAAGTGCCGAAATTATTGAGGATATTGCCACCCATGAGCCATAAGCCGACAGTGGCGACTGCGGCGACCGCCACAGCCATCAGTGCGGAGACGCCGAGACTCCGGCGCCAGTTCATGCCGAGGAAGCAGAAGAGAGGGAAAACAAGAGGATAAATACTCATAATGTCCATGCGCAGCAGAGGGGCGATGCAGAGAACCGACGCTCCCCACAAATAGCGACGACGTGTCAATAGCCATATTCCAACCATCGCGACAGCCGTGGCCGCGACGGCCGAGTTGGCATACATTCCGCAGGCATACGACTCGGGCATAAGCCACCAGGCCAGCAGAATGACACAGCGCGACAGACCGGTAAGACGGTGAACTATCCTGACAGTCACCCATGCGAGCCATACCATCGCAAGCCAGCAGATCAGGCAGTAACTCTCTTCAGGCCCGAGAGGCGTTATTCTGTCGACGGCCGCGATAAGCCAGTAAGTCAGCGGCTGATCATCGTAGGCATAATAATGATCGGGGGCAAACTCGCCGCCGGCGAGCGTCGTCGTGATATTTCCGAGCACGGCATTACTGTCCCCTTCGTAGTTCACCAGGGGAAATGCCCCGACAGCCGTCCATGCCACAAACAGCAGAAACAGCGCCGGGTAAAGCCATTTCAGCGATTTTATTCCTTTTCCCATAAAACGACAAAATGTGACCGCAAAATTAATAAAAAGCTATCAGAATCATGTGGCCGCCCCATCTATAGTTAGTAATCGTTAAAAGCGCTCAAGTCTGTTAACAAATTTATACCTTTGCAGCAACATTGAACGAACTTCGGATATGTCAGCGCTCATCTCGATTATTCAGTTATGCCGCCCTAAAGAATGGGTCAAGAATCTTTTTGTGCTGCTGCCGCTGTTTTTCAGCGGGAACCTGTTCAATTTCCCGCTGCTCGCTGAATCGTTTGTTGCTCTGATATCGTTCTGCCTCGCTTCAGGCGCGATATATTGCCTCAACGACCTGATGGATGTCGAATCTGACCGCCGTCATCCCGCAAAGCGCCTCAGACCGCTGGCGTCGGGGAAGGTCGGAAGTCAGGCTTGCATAGTGACAATGGCGTTTCTGGGCATTTCGGCGGTAGCCGTTCTTCTGACGCTGCCTCCGGTGAAAGCCGCGATGACCACTATTGTCGTGGCTGCTTATCTCTTGCTGAACTCGGCCTATTGCCTGCGGCTCAAACGAATCGCATTGATCGACGTTGTCTGCGTCGCATTAGGTTTCGTGCTCAGAGTAGTGGCCGGAGGCGCCGCAACGGGCGTCTATGTCAGCCACTGGATAATAATAATGACATTTCTGCTGGCTCTGTTTCTATCGCTCTGCAAACGCCGAGACGACATCGTCATCTACAACACAACCGGCGAAATCATGCGCCACAATATAACAAGATACAATCTCGAATTCATAAATCAGGCGACAACGCTCGTTTCGACCGTAATGCTCGTCAGTTATGTCATGTATACGGTTTCAGCCGATGTCACGGCCCGTTTCAATTCAGGATATGTATATGTCACGTCGGTTTTCGTTCTTCAGGGATTGCTGAGATATATTCAGCTCACTGTCGTCGACGAGCGTTCGGGCAGTCCAACCCGCGTATTTCTCAACGACCGGTTCATTCAGGCTTGTGTCGCCGGATGGTTTCTGACATTTGCCGCCATAATCTATCTATAGACCGATGCGCGAAAATCTTGTTGTCTTTGATTTCGACGGCACGCTGACTACCTCCGACTCATTCGTCAGATTCGCACTCAGGTCTGTCGGAAAAAGCCGGTTCGCCGGCGCTGTTTTCCGCTGCGCCCCATATCTGGCGGCTTGGAAATGTCGGCTTATTTCCGGCGGACGTGCAAAAGAACGATTGTTTGCCGCGCTCTATGCCGGTCATTCTCGTGAATGGCTGCTGGAAAACGGAAGAGACTTTGCCCGAGATATAGCGCGCCTCGAACGTCCTGAAACAGTCAAAGCGCTCGAGAGGCATATCGCCGACGGCGACAATGTCTATATTGTATCGGCCAGCCTGAGCGAATGGATCGTCCCATGGGCAAACACCCGTTCCGTTCCCGCCGATCATGTCATAGCCACCATCTGCGAAATCAACGGCCGGGGCATATTAACCGGACGATTCGCCTCGAAAAATTGCTACGGCGCGGAAAAAGTCAGGCGCCTCAGGCAAGTGACAGGCGACCTTTCCAAATATCATATCACGGTTTACGGCGACTCGAAAGGCGATCGAGAGCTGTTTGCCATCGCACAGAATGCTATACAGATAAAAAGTTAACAATTGTTAATGCGCTTTAACGGCATTAACTTTTTTATACCTTTGCGGCCAAGAAGACAAAACACAAAGATTTATCTATAAAACACATTTCATCTAACAGACATTCCCATCTATTTTTTGCCATCCCCCGAAGTCACCACTTCGGGGGAAACCTTTACAATGTCGGCAAACACGCAGACACCTTCAATCACAGTGCACAAAAAGACAGCAAACCACCCTGCAAACGCGCAATTATTCCATTTAAACAGGCCGAAAATAGATCTACAACGCCTAAACACAAGCAAATTGTCATTTTTGTGTTGTAGAACATCGAAAAAAACATGAATATTTTTTGGCCGCAAACACAAGCGACTCCGAAAAATTTGTATATTTGCCCCTGACTAACCATTCAATACCGTTAATCCCAATGAAGAAACACAATTTTTATGCCGGGCCTTCGATCCTGAGCCAGTACACCATCCGCAACACGGCGGACGCAGTGATTAACTTTGCCGAGACAGGTCTGTCACTTCTCGAAGTGAGCCACCGCAGCAAAGAATTTGTTGCCGTTATGGACGAGGCTCAGGCTCTGGTCAAAGAGCTGCTGAACGTGCCCGAAGGCTACAGCGTGCTCTTCCTCGGCGGCGGCGCAAGCCTCCAGTTCTGCATGGCCCCCTTCAACCTGTTGAAAACCAAGGCAGCATATCTCGACACCGGCACATGGGCCCACAAAGCCGTCAAAGAAGCCAAACTCTTCGGCGAAGTCGAAGTTGTTGGTTCGTCGGAAGCCGACAACTACACATATATTCCCAAATATACCGTGCCTGACGATGTCGACTATTTCCACTACACCACCAACAACACCATCTACGGTACGGAAATCCGCAAGGATCCCGACGTGAAAGTGCCTCTGGTAGCCGATATGTCGAGTGACATCTTCTCGCGTCCCGTCGATGTCAGCAAGTATGACCTCATCTACGCCGGCGCCCAGAAGAACCTCGCCCCGGCCGGAACAGTCGTCGTCATCGTCAAAGACAGCGCCCTCGGCCACGTCGACCGCGAGATTCCCACCATGCTCGACTACCGCACCCACATCAAGAAAGGCTCGATGTTCAACACCCCGCCGGTTCTCCCCGTCTACTCAGCTATGCTGACCCTGCGCTGGTATAAGGAGATGGGCGGCGTCGAGGCCATGGAGAAACTCGACCTCGAAAAAGCTGCCGTTCTCTACGACGCCATCGACAGCAGCAAGATGTTCCAGGGCACCGTCACCAATCCCGCCGACCGTTCGATCATGAACGTCTGCTTCGTGATGAAACCCGAATATAAGGAACTCGAAGGCGACTTCGTGAAGTTCTGCACCGAGCGCGGCATCGTCGGCATCAAAGGCCACCGCAGCGTAGGCGGCTTCCGCGCATCACTCTATAACGCCCTTCCCCTCGAGAGCGTCAAGTTCCTCGTAGAGGCTATGAACGACTTCGAAAAAAACCGTTAAGCCATGGCAAAGATACTGATCGCAACCGAAAAACCGTTCGCAGCAGCAGCCGTCAACGGCATCCGCGAAGTCATCGAAAGCTCCGGAATGGAGATGGTTCTTCTTGAAAAATACACCGAGAAAGCTGAACTTCTGAAAGCTGTCGCCGACGTCGAAGGTCTTATTATCCGCTCCGACAAAATCGACAACGAGGTATTCGACGCCGCCAAGAATCTCAAGATCGTTGTGCGCGCAGGCGCCGGCTACGACAATGTCGACCTCGCCGCTGCCACAGCCCATGGCGTAGTGGTTGAGAACACCCCCGGCCAGAACTCCAACGCCGTTGCCGAACTCGTGTTCGGTATGGCCGTCATGATGGCCCGCAACGGCTATAACGGCAAGAGCGGCAGCGAGCTCAAAGGCAAGAAGCTCGGCATCCACGCCTTCGGTCAGGTCGGCCGCAACGTCGCCCGCATCGCCAAAGGCTTCGGCATGAACGTGTCGGCCCTCGACCCCTATTGCCCGAAGGAGGTCATCGCCGAAGCAGGCGTTGAGCCGCTCGACGACATCAAAGAGCTCTACAAAGGCCATGAATACGTGTCGCTCCACATTCCCGCCACCGCCGAAACCCGCGGTTCGGTCGGCTACGACCTCGTCACTCTGATGCCCAAGGGAGGCGTGCTTATCAACACGGCCCGCAAGGAAGTCATCGACGAAGAAGGCCTGATGAAAGCTCTTCGCGAGCGTCCCGACCTCAAATATGTCAGCGACATCCGTCCCGACGCTGCCGACGCCATGATCGAAGAATTCGGCGAGCGCGTGTTCTTCACCCCGAAGAAGATGGGCGCCCAGACTGCCGAAGCCAATATCAACGCCGGTCTCGCAGCCGCCCGTCAGGTAGTGGCTTACCTCACCGACGGAACAGACCGCTTCCGCGTCAACTAAAATTATCGAGTCATCCTTAGAGGCGCTCCCGGCGGGGGCGCCTCTTTTGTTTATAAATCTCACAAAACTTATAAGACTTACATATTACATCATCTAATATTGGCCGATTTTTGGTAACTTTGCGGGAAATAGCAATGGAAATGACCGACGAGCAAAACGACATCAAACCCATCGACGGAGAGCTGGCCGACAACGGCGAGTTCAAACTCTCCGACAAAGGCAAGAAACTTCTGGCCATGGCCACCGTCAAAGACGCCGAAGACGCCTCTCACCGCCAGCTCTGCGGAATGTATCAGAGCTGGTTTCTCGAATACGCCTCCTACGTTATCCTCGAGCGCGCCGTGCCGCATATCGACGACGGCCTCAAACCCGTGCAGCGACGTATTCTCCACTCGATGAAAACACTCGACGACGGGCGCTTCAACAAAGTCGCCAACATCGTCGGCAACACCATGCAGTATCACCCCCACGGCGACGCCTCAATCTATGAGGCCCTCGTCGGTCTGGGCCAGAAGGAACTGCTCGTCGACACACAGGGAAACTGGGGCAACACACTGACAGGAACCTCGGCGGCCGCCGGCCGTTATATCGAGGCGCGCCTGTCGCAGTTCGCCCTCGACGTCGTGTTCAACCCTAAGGTGACACAGTGGACTCCGAGCTACGACGGCCGCAAGAACGAGCCGGTGACACTGCCGGTCAAGTTCCCCCTGCTGCTCGCCCAGGGAGTGGAAGGCATCGCCGTCGGTCTGTCGTCGAAGATACTTCCCCACAACTTCAACGAACTGCTCGACGCCGCAGCAGCATATCTGCGCGGCGAAGAATTCGAGCTTTATCCCGACTTCCCTACGGGAGGTTTCATCGACGTCAGCCGCTATAACGACGGCCGGCGCGGCGGCTCGCTGAAAATACGCGCCAAGATCGAAAAGATCGACAACAAGACGCTGGCCATAACCGAAATTCCCTACGGCAAGACCACCGGTACACTCATCGACTCGATAATAAAAGCATTCGAAGGGGGCAAGATAAAAATCCGCAAGGTCGACGACAACACGAGCCAGACGGCTATGATAGTAGTCCACCTTCTGCCCGGCACCTCGAGCGACAAGACTATCGACGCCCTCTATGCCTTCACTGACTGCGAGGTTTCGGTGTCGCCGAACTGCTGTGTAATCAGCGACAACAAACCCCATTTCCTCGGAGTAAGCGATGTTCTGAAGCATAACGCCGACCGCACACGTTCTATTCTCGGCCGCGAGCTCGAGATTCAGCGCGACGAGACCGCCGAAGCGCTCTTCTTCGCCTCGCTCGAGCGCATCTTCATCGAAGAGCGCATCTATAAAGACAAAGAGTATGAGCAGAGCCGGTCAAACGACGAGGCTATAGCACATATCCACCTCCGCCTCGAGCCGTGGAAGCCGAAACTGCTGCGCGAAGTGACCGACGACGACGTGCGGCGCCTGTTCGAGATCAAGATGGGACGCATTCTGCGCTTCAACGCCGACAAACAGGAAGAGCTCATCGCCGGCTACAAGGCACGCATAGCCGATCTCGAGGACAAGCTCGCCCATCTGACCTACTACACTATCTCATGGTTCGAGAACCTGAAGGAGCGCTACGGAGCCGCCTTCCCGCGCCACACGGTCATACGCGGCTTCGACTCCATTGCCGCCGCCACCGTGGCCGAGGCCAACGAAAAGCTCTATTTCAACCGCGACGAAGGATTCATCGGCACCGGTCTGAAGAAATATGACCCGATATGCAGTTGCTCGAGCCTCGACGATGTCGTCATCATCTACCGCGACGGCCGCTACAAGGTTGTGAAAGTCCAGGAAAAGCTGTTCGTAGGCAAGAACGTGCTCCATATCGGTGTATTCAAGCGCAACGACACACGCACGGTCTACAATGTCATCTATCAGAACGGCCGCGGCGGAGCCTTCTACATGAAGCGGTTCTCGATTACCGGCGTCAAGCGTGACCACGAATATAACCTGACTCCCGGACTTCCGGGCACGCGCATAGCCTGGTTCTCGGCCAACCATAACGGCGAGGCCGAGATTGTCCGCGTCACCCTGAAACCGCGTCCACGTCTGACCAAACTTCAGTTCGACGTCGACTTCGGCGCCCTCGCCATCAAAGGGAAAGGGGCGATGGGCAATCTCGTGACGAAAAACGAGGTTCACCGCTTCTCGCTGAAAGAGAAAGGAGTTTCGACACTCGGCGGACTGAAAGTCTGGTTCGACCCCGACGTGCTCCGCCTCAACACCGACGGCCGCGGCGAACTGCTCGGCGAGTTCCAGGGGCAGGACGAGCTGCTTGTCATTCTGAAAAACGGCGAGTTCTACACCTCGAGCTACGACCTCACCAACCACTACGAGGACAATATCCTGCGCATAGAGAAATACCGTCCCGGTCACGTCTGGACGGCGATCCTCAACGACGCCGACCAGGGAGGCTACCCATACCTGAAACGCTTCAAATTCGAGAGCACATCGCGCAAGCAGCGATGGCTCGGAGAGAGCGAGAAATCGACACTGGTTCTTCTGACCGACGAGCCGGGCGCCCGTTTCCTCGTCACTTTCGGAGAGGCTGACGCCTTCCGCGAGCCGATGGAAGTGTCAGCCCACGATTTTGTCGGGGTGAAATCGTTCAAAGCCAAAGGCAAGCGTCTGACAACATGGACGATCGACCATATCGAAGAGCTCGAGCCAGAGGCTGTCGACGACGCCATAGACTCGATAGAGACCGATGAAAGCGAAACCTCTGATGAAACCAATGCCGAACCTGACAAAAGCGACGATGAAGTGCGCGATGAGATTCTGGGTCAGCAGCGTATTTTTTAGTCTGCTCGCCCTGACGGGCATGTCTCAGGAGCGTCCGGTGACGTCGGCCTTCACTATCGAAGCCGGCTCAGCCCGGCTATGCGACACTTATCTGACGCCGCTGCACTACCGGGGCTGGAACGCCGCGCTCGTCTACGAACGCTTTCAGGCCATGCGCTTCAGTCCCGAGAACTGGATAATGCGCCTCGACGGACGTCTCAGCGTTGACCATACCGAAAATCCGGCCCGCAACGCAACGATGTGGAACCTCAATCTGCGGATCGGATGGGGAATGATGCGCCGATGGCATCTGCCCTGCAATATCACCCTGGCAGCAGGTGGCTCGACATCTGTCGACGGAGGCGCCCGCTACCTCGCCCGCAACGGAAACAATCCCGTGTCGGCCAAAGGCGCCTGGAACGTAAGCCTGACAGGAATGGCCACTTGGAATGTCAGACTCGGGCGCCTGCCTGTGACGCTCCGCTACCAGCCCGAAATGCCGCTGGCCGGAATCTTCTTCTCCCCTCAATACGGCGAGCTGTATTATGAGATATGGCTCGGCAACCGCGACGGCCTCGTCCATTTCGCATGGCCCGGAAATTACTTTGTGCTCGACAATCTGCTGACGGCCGACCTCCGCTTCGGTGCGACCGCCCTGCGGATCGGCTACCGCGGCCGCGTCGCCTCATCCAAGGTCAACAATATCGTCACCCGCGAAATAACCAACGCCTTTGTTATCGGAGTGTCGGGCGAATGGCTCAGCCTTTCTCCCGGGCGTACCGCCATCGACGAAAAGATAATTTCAGCCTACTACTGATGAAACGATTTCATATATTCGCCCTGTTGGCGGCGCTCCTGCTGACGACTGCCTGCCACGAAGTCAGGGAATATGAGCCCGACCCGCGCGGAACCTTCGAACAGCTCTGGACAATTCTCGACACCCGCTACTGTTTCTTTGCCGAAAAAGGCATAGACTGGAACGATGTCCACGAACGCTACAGCGAAAAGATAAGCAACGAGATGACGGCCGAACAGCTCTTCAACGTCTGCGCCGACATGCTCGGAGAGCTCCGCGACGGCCACACCAACCTGTCGTCGACATTCAACACATCCTACTACCGCAAATGGTGGAGCGACTACCCCCAGAACTATTCGGCGCGACTCATCGAAGAACATTATTTCAATTTCAACTACCTCGTAGCATCAGGTCTCACCTACGGAATGCTGAGCCCCAATATAGGATATATACGCTACGCATCGTTCTCGCAACCTATAGGCGAGGGTAATCTCGACCAGGTTCTGGCCTATCTGGCCAGCGCCGACGGACTTGTCATCGACATCCGCGACAACGGCGGCGGCGACATGACCAACGTCGAGATTCTCGTGTCGCGCTTCATCGACAGCCCTACGCTTGTCGGCTATATCAGCCACAAGACCGGTCCGGGGCACGACGAATTCTCAGAGCCCCGACCCTACACCTATAAACCGGCCGCACCCGGGCGTATGCACTGGACGAAACCTGTGGCCGTGCTGACCAACCGCTCGACATTCAGCGCAGCCAACAATTTCGCCTCGATAATGAAACTGCTTCCGGGCGTCATGATTGTCGGAGCCACAACCGGAGGTGGTTCGGGCATGCCCTACTCCAGCGAACTGACCAACGGCTGGACAATCCGCTTCTCGGCCTGCTCGGTGCTCGACGCCGAGAGAAACACAACCGAATTCGGCGTAGAGCCTACAGAAGGCTGCGCCGTCGATCTCGACCCGCAGGCAGCCCTCGAGGGGCGCGACACGATGCTCGACCGCGCGATCGAACTGCTCAAAATGAAATAGGCAACGAAGCTGTCAGTCCTCTCCGAGGTCGTCGTAGGTCTGATAGAGGAAGTCGTTGTAGGGGAAGCGCGTCAGGTGGATCTCCTTGGCTTTCTCGTAAATCATATCTTTCAGTTCGGGGATGTTCAGCTCCTTCTTGGCCGATATGAAAACAGCGTCACCGCCGAGGCGGCTCATCCACGACTCTTTAAGTTCTTCGAGAGTTATGTTCTCACGCGTGCGCGGAGTAAGGTCATCAGCGTCCTTCTCGACATGGGTGTAGGCGTCGATTTTGTTGAACACCATAATCACAGGCTTCTCGCAGCCGCCGCAGATGTCGTTGAGCGTTTCGTTGACAACCTTTATCTGTTCCTCGAAATTCGGATGGGAGATGTCGACAACGTGAATCAGCAGATCGGCCTCGCGAACCTCGTCGAGGGTCGACTTGAACGACTCGACAAGATGGGTCGGCAACTTGCGGATAAACCCTACGGTATCGGTCAGAAGCATCGGCAGATTGTCTATGACGACCTTCCGGACAGTGGTGTCGAGCGTGGCGAAAAGCTTGTTCTCGGCAAACACGTCGCTCTTGCTCAGCAGGTTCATCAGCGTCGACTTGCCGACGTTGGTATATCCGACGAGGGCAACGCGCGTCAGCTTGCCGCGGTTCTTGCGCTGCACTGCCTTCTGGCGGTCGATGGCTCGCAGTTGCTCCTTAAGCCAGGCTATGCGCGTCAGGATTATGCGGCGGTCGGTCTCTATCTGGGTCTCGCCGGGGCCACGCATACCGATACCGCCGCGCTGGCGCTCGAGGTGAGTCCACATTCGCGTCAGGCGCGGCAGCAGATACTGATACTGAGCCAGCTCGACCTGAGTCTTGGCGTTTGCCGTCTGGGCGCGCCGCGCGAATATGTCAAGAATAAGACTCGTGCGGTCGAGAATCTTAACCTGAAGCTCCTTTTCGATATTTGCCACCTGTTTCGACGTCAGTTCATCGTCGAAAATCGCCAGACCTATATCGTTGGTCTCGACGAACTGCTTGATTTCCTCGAGTTTGCCCTTGCCTACAAACGTGCGCGGGTTGGCATAGGGAATCTTCTGCAGAAACTTCCTGACGCAGACCGCGCCGGCCGTGTCGGCCAGAAACTCAAGCTCGTCGAGATACTCCTTGGCCTGCGCCTCGTTCTGGTTTTCGGTTATAAGACCGACGAGCACCGCCCGCTCGGTCGTAGCTTCTGAAATTATCTGTTCTTTCATTTATTCATCCGCTTTTTAAGCTTCTCGACCTGCTCGGGCGTCAGTTTCAGCACCTTAAGTTCGAGCAGATCGTCGCGTGTGGCATAGTCACACGGAATCTCAAGCTCGCCCTTGGAATTGACAGCGCCGTAAAGTCCGTTCTTGCGCACAATGGCATAGCCCCAGTTGAAATCCTCGACTTCATCGAACTGAGGCTTGACAACGGTCTTGCCCTGAAGATCGATAAAGCCCCACTTGTTGCCGATCTGGACAGCCGCAAGCTCTTCGCGGAAAGGGCGCGCGTCGTCGAAGCGGGCGCGGATAACAACGCGGCCGTTGGGATTGACATAGCCGTAGCGGCCGTTCATCTGCTGTTGCGGAGTCAGAAAATCGGCCGAGGCCGTAAGGGTAGCGGCCACGATAACGAAGGCCGCGAACAAAAAGCGTAAGTAAGGTTTCATACGACAAAGATAACAATTTTCAGATAAAGTTTCTCCACTGCCATTTTTTAAGATACCGAAAAGCCCGAATTTTCATAAATCTTAGCTCGGCGACAGAAAAAAATTGCACTGGAAACGCGTTTTTTTTTGGAAAAAACGAAGCAGCCCGCTATATTTGCGAACGAAAATATTGACAAAACCCAACTCCTTTTCTAAACCATAAAAACTAATTACCATGATCATCGGAATTCCGAAAGAGATCAAAAACAATGAAAACCGCGTGGCAGTTACCCCCGCGGGAGTGAAAGAACTCATTGGCCACGGCCACACCGTCTATGTCCAGCAAACCGCCGGAAACGGCAGCGGCTTCTCCGACAAGGAGTATACCGACGCCGGCGCACAGCTTCTCCCCACCATCGAAGACGTCTATGCCAAAGCCGAGATGATAATCAAGGTCAAAGAACCGATCGAACCCGAATACAAACTCATACGCAAGGGTCAGCTTCTGTTCACATATTTCCACTTCGCTTCTGACCGTCCTCTGACCGACGCTATGCTCGAATCAGGCGCAACCTGCATCGCCTATGAGACAGTCCGCCTCGCCGACCGCAGCCTTCCGCTGCTCGTGCCGATGAGCGAAGTTGCCGGACGTATGTCGATTCAGGAAGCCTGCCGCTTCATGGAGAAACCTCAGGGCGGACGTGGTGTGCTGATGGGAGGCGTTCCCGGAGTGCGTCCCGCACGAGTTCTCATTCTCGGCGGCGGTGTCGTAGGCCGTAATGCCGCCAAGATGGCCGCCGGCATGGGCGCCGACGTCGTCATAACCGATATCTCGCTGCCTACGCTGCGCTACATCAACGACACAATGCCGGCCAACGTCAAGACCGTTTATTCGTCGCGTCATAACATCGAACAGGAACTTCCGCAGGCCGACGTCGTTATCGGTTCAGTCCTCGTGCCCGGCGCCAAGACACCCCATCTCGTCACCCGCGACATGCTCAAGCTCATGCAGCCCGGTGCTCTGCTGGTCGACGTCGCCATCGACCAGGGCGGATGCTTCGAGACCTCGAAACCGACAACCCACTCCGAGCCCACCTATGAGCTCGACGGTATCGTCCACTACGCCGTAGCCAACATTCCCGGCGCAGTTCCTCGCACGTCGACTTTCGCTCTGACCAACGCCACACTGCCCTACGCTATCCGCCTGGCAGATCTCGGCTGGAAAGAAGCCTGCCGCCGCGATCCGGCTCTGGCTCAGGGCGTGAATATCGTCGACGGCAAGGTTACCTATCCCGGCGTTGCCGAGGCTTTCGATCTTCCTCTGACTCCGCTCGATCTCAACTGATCACATTGAGCTATCACATATCAAGAGAGGCTGTGTCGTAATTAAGGTTTACGGCGCAGCCTCTGATTTTAGAGCCTTGAGGAGCAGATATTTTTCAGGCGACCGATTTTTTTGGATTTTTCCAAAATATCGGATTCTCAAACCGTAAAAATCTTGATATAATCATAAACAGACCAAAATGGGGTGTATTTCCCCCGTTTTTGGTCTGTTTGGCTATCTTTGAACACATTTTCTTGATATTGAATGCTATGGCGAAGAAGGCAAAGTCCATAGTGACCTTGTCTTTCCCGAAGTGGCGGAAGCGTCGGTATGCCATGTTGAACTTCATCTGTCCGAAGACAGCCTCCGGTTCTATACATCGTCGCCCTCTGTGTTTGAGCCCATCCTCCGATGTCAGCAGTTCCCGTGCCTTCTTTTTATATTTGTTGAGTCGATGGTTAACTTCGATTATGCGTCGGTCGCCTTTGGCCTTGTAGCACATACACCGCAGGGGGCAGCCTTTGCAGTTTTGAGCGCGGTATCGTGCGTTTTCGCTGCGGTAGCCGCTTGCGGTCTTTGAGTGGGCGGTGCCGATACGTGTCATGTGCTGCCCCATCGGACAGACGTAATAATCCTCGTCTGCGTTATAGTGGAAGTTATCGTGATGGAAAGGGTTGGGCTTGTAGCGAGGTCGCTGTTCGAGGTGGAAGCGGTTGTATTTTACGTAAGCCTCCATGCCGGCCTCATCCATGAAGCGGTAGTTTTCTTCGGAACCATAGCCGGAGTCGGCTACCGCCACCGATGGCAAGTGTCCGTAACGGTCAAGGAATGAGTTGAAGAACGGTATGAGAGTGAGTGTGTCGGTGGGATTGGGGAACAGGGCGAAGTCAGTAATAAACTGGTTTTCGGCCGAGATCTGCAGGTTATAGCCCGGTTTGGTCTGACCATTGTTCATGGCATCCTCTTTCATGCGCATGAACGTGGCGTCGGGATCGGTCTTTGACATTGAGTTGCGGTCGCCCATCTGTTCCAGGCGTCCGTCATATTCGTTGAGCTTGTCCAGGTGTTTTTCCAGCTCTTTTATCTGTTTCTTTTTCTCCCTCATTTGTTTCTTCTGCTCTTTACCGGAAGGTTCGGATTCCGCAGCCAGAGAGTCCTGAAGATCCGAGATGAGGGATGTCTGCGTTTCAGGAGTGAACTCCACCTTATCAGATTCCGCCGCCTTGTCCTGCGCGATAACATCGTCTATCCGGCCAAGAAGCACGCGTATCTTTTCCTGAAGCTTCGCACGGTTCTTCTCGACCGTCTTGCGCCAGACAAAAGTGTATTTGTTGGCCTTGGACTCGATCTTTGTACCATCGATATATTCTACATCGAGGGTGATGAATCCACGCTCGGCAAGCACAAGCACCGTCTGTGTGAAGATATTGTTGATTTCCGACTTGACGCGGTTGCGGAACCGGTTGATTGTAACGAAGTCTGGACGCTCCTGCGCCGCCAGCCATATATAATGGATGTCGCGCTGAACGGCCTTCTCTATCTTGCGGCAGGAATAGATGTTGTTCATGTAGGCGTAGAGGATGATCTTGAGCATCATCTTCGGATGGTAGGCACAGCGTCCTTTTTCACGGTATAGTTTTTTGAACTCACTCAGGTCAAGACTCTCTACAACGGCATCGACGATGCGCACAGGGTCGTTTTCCGATATATCTTCATTCGGATTCAGCAGAAAAAACAGACTGTCGTTGTTATTGTAGGATTTTGTATCTAACTTTGTAGACATTTAAATTCTTTTAGGTCATTAAGTTACAAAAACTTTCTGACATGACAAAGCCCCGGCTTGAGAAAGTCAGGGCTTTGTTTTATGTTTTACTGCAGGTTACATAGGAGGCTGTGCCAATTTTGACACAGCCTCCTGTTAAGTTCGGATTTCTGCCCGGTCAGAACTTGAAGCCAAGCGAGAACACCAGCGAGTTCTGGGTATCTTTAAGCTTGGCGACGGTCGAGGGATTGTCGGCCGAAGCGGTGTAGGCATGCCAGTTGCTCGAGCGGTTGCGGTAGACGTATGCTGCGTCGATATAGAAGGCCTTGTAGTGATAGCCGATACCGGCGGTCACATAGTTGATCGAGCCGTCAGTTGTGAACGAGGGCTGGGTCTCGGTATCGTCGGGGCCGGTCGTATAGACATATCCGTCTTTTGCCGAAGCAGTTGCCGACGAACCCTGCCACGAATAGCCCAGACGAACACTGAAGTTCTGGGTAAGGCGGTATTCAGCACCCACACGAATTATATTGACGCCCGAATAGTCGTCTTTAATCTGAGAACTGATATCGCGGTATTCATATCCCATATCGTCCTTGACAACCATCTGGTTGAACGGACGATATTCATAGTCGACGCTGACGATGGCATTACGCCCTATCACGCCTGCAACACCGAGCATCATGCGCCACGGAGTGCGCATCTTAAACGAGAAATAATCGTCGCAGCCGGCGGTGTTCGTGTTGGGATAATATCCGTTGATTCCCGACGAATAGTCGAATTGAGTCTGCGCCCATCCGTCGTAGTTTATATTGTAGTAGGTCGGTGTGTGGAAGGCGAAGCCTATGCGGAGTTCGTTGATAGGTTTGGCGATGACGCCTATCTTGAAGTTGAAGCCGGATCCCGACATGTGTTTATAGCTTTCATAGCCATAGTCGGCTGAGCCGGTAGTGCGTCCGTTTCCTGAGGCCGATGGAATCGTGGCGTTGTCGAACGATTCGGTATAATAGGTATAGTTGGAATAGTTGATGTCGGTGATTCCGAACCCGATACCCCAGTAGATTGTGTTGAACACACTTCCGCCGAAGTTGATGTTATATTCATCGACATAGCCTGTCTCATCGACAGTGAAGGTCTTCCGGCCGGGAGTGCCGTTGTAAAGGCCCTCGTAGTCGGTTGAATTGTCGTTGGAGGGGTTCATTCCATAGGAGTTATACATCAGCACGCTCATCCAGGGCATACGTCCCTGCTGGAAAGGATCGTAAGACGGGTCGTAGCCGTTGAGGTCTTTCGACGCCATCCCTTCGGCCGAGCTGTAGCCGGCCACGTAGTTGGTCAGCGAACCGGCCGAATGGTCGCTGGCGCCACGATAGCGGCGGTCGAACGAGCCTACGCGCCCGTAGGTGAACCCCCAGTTGAAATATACCGACGACGAGCCGCTGCCGAATTTTGTCGAGCCGACATATCCGACATTGCTGCAGCCTACCTTTGTCTGGGAATCGCTGAGACTCGAAAAACCAAGGGTGCTTTTCACATTCTGCATATTGACGTCGAGAGTGGCGCCGACTTCACTGGTGCGGTATACGCCGAGGCCGGCGGGATTCTGCCCGAGAGTTGTCAGATCACCGCCGAGAGCGGTAAAGGCTCCGGCCATCGACACGAAGCGGGCGGTTCCGCGGAGGTCGGTCTGATTGAGCTGATAGGCGTCAGGAGCGCTTTGGGCAAAACCTGCGAGAGGCATAACCCCGACGATGCCGATAATTATTGTCTTTTTCATACTTGAAGAATGCGGTTTGTTGTTTACGTGAGAGTTAACGACAATCGCGCTAACGCTCTTTGGATATTATAACGTTGGCGCGATTATTGCGGTTTAGTGACGACCTCCGCCACCGCCGCCGTGGCGTCCGCCGCCGTAGCTTCCGCCACGGCTTCCGCCGCTGTAGCCTCCGCGGCCTGAGCCGCTGTTGTAGGAGGGAGTCGAGTTACGGTTGCTCGGACGGTAGCTGTTGTTGTTATTGTTACGGGTCGTTGTCTGGCGCTGAGGCTGATAATTGTTGCGCGTCGTTGTCTGCTGCTGATAGGTCTGGCGCGGTGTCGAGGTCGACGTCGATCCGGGGCGGTAGCCGCGGTTTGTTGTCGACGTGTTCGACGGGCGGTTGCCTACAGAAGAGCCGGTTGTGAATCCGTGACTTGTCGCGCCGGGACGCACTGTCGTCGTGTAGCGCTGGGTATTGGTATTGGTGATTGTCTGCTGCTGGGTTGGACGGTTGCTGATGTCGGTCGAGGGGCGCACAGTTGCAGATGTCGAGGGATTCGACGATGCGGTCTGTCCGGGACGGTTGCCGGAAGCACCCGGCCGAAGCGACGCCGAGCCTGAGGTTCCGTTGGCTGTCGGACGATTGCCGTTGCCGCCGTTCCAGCCGGCATTTGTCTGACCATGGTAACTGCTGCCGGTATTGACAGCGCCGGGGCGACGGCCTGACGATGCCGATTGTCCGCCACCGTAACCGGGACGGTTATGCGCGAGAGCACCGGGATGACGCGGGTTGTAGGGACGGCTCCAGCCCGGGCCCCATCCGGGGCCCCAACCGGGCCCCCAGTCCCATCCGGGGCCCCAACCCCAGCCGGGTCCCCAACCCCAGCTCCACGACGGGCCCCAGCCCCAGCCGGGCCCCCAGGCCCAGTTCCACGACGGGCCCCAGTAGGAGTGCCAGCCCCAATAGCTGCTGTAGCTCCAGCCCCAGGGGCTATAGGGTGAATAGTAAGGCCAGCCCCAGTCGTAATATCCGGGTGTATTGATAATTATATTGATGTTTGCCGGCTGGGAATAGTAGAGCTGGGCAAGATCAGCGTCTGACGAACCCACGACCACATCAGGATTATAGTATCGTTCAATCTGACGGGTACAGTTGAAATCTACAGCGGCGAGCGAGTCGGCGCGCTGCATGGCATCGCTGACGGTAGTGTCGGCCGGGGCAAAAATGCCGCGGCGGTTATATTCGTCGACACTGCGCGTCGATCCGCTGTCGAAATTATAGGTATCGGCGGCAGGATAGCTGGCCGGAGCTGTCGGCTGAGGCTTCGGCGCGCTTTTCTGCGGTTCGGAGCTGCCATAGATGTCGTCGTAGATATCCTGAGCAACGGCAGTCTGTGAGAATGTGCCGGCTCCGAGCAAACATAATGTTGCTTTGAAAATCAATTTGGCGTTCATCGTTTCGATATATTCGTTATTTGTTTCTTAGACAAGGAGCTGAGCCGTTGGTTTAACAGCCCGCTATCTCAATAACCACAAATGTAGCATTTTTCCTATTACAACAACTATTTTTCACCTTTAAATAATTATTTTTAACTTACCGCAATTATTATTGAAGGAAGAGAGAATCGTTTTCGGCCGATTTTTTGTAATTTTGCCGCGATTTAGATAACCTTACAAGTATTAACCATTCGTTTCAAACATCAATTACATGTCTTTACTACACAAGATTTGCGCCGCGGCGGTCTGTCTCTTCGCCTCGGCAACCGCTAATGCCATTGAACCGTCGGGGACTCTGCCTGTCATGACGATCACAACGGAAAACTCCCAGGCCATAACCTCGAAAGAAGATTATGTCAGCGCTACCTATTCGATCGACCCCAAGGGAACCGACGTCGAGGCTTTCAGCGGCGACCTTCAGATTCGCGGCCGCGGCAACTATACATGGACAGGATTCGACAAAAAGCCCTACCGCATCAAGCTCGACAAGAAAGCCGGGCTGCTCGGAATGAAAAGCAACAAACACTTCGGACTGCTGGCCCATGCCGACGACTCGCGCGCTTTCCTGCGCAACCCGATAGGATTCTTCATCTCGAAAGCTGTAGGACTCGCATGGACGCCCGACATGCGCCCCGTCGAGGTTATTCTCAACGGTGACTATATCGGTCTCTATTTTCTGACCGAGCTGATCCGCGTCGACAAAGACCGCGTTGACATCTATGATCAGGAAGACGAAGAGGCCACCCCCGACCCTACCGGCGGATGGCTATGCGAAATCGACAACTACGAGGAAGCTCCCTCAGAGCAGATCACGATAACCGAGGGGGACGGCTCTCTGATGCGCATCACCCACAAAAGCCCCGAGATTCTCAACGCCGAACAGGAGAAATTCCTACGCGACCAATATGAGGCGATGAACACTGCCATCTACAATTCCGATCCGGCCAGCACCGCGTGGTCTGATCTCATAGATGTGGCCTCGGCAACCCGCTTCTATGTCACTCAGGAGATTACCGACAACTACGAGAGCTACCACGGAAGCTGCTATATGTTCCGCGACCGCGGCAAGGACAAGAAATGGAATTTCGGCCCCGTATGGGATTTCGGAAGCACGCTCGCTGACGAAAACAGCCGCCTCTTTATCTGGCAGGGACGCGAACACCATCAGCATTGGATCGAACAGATGAACAAGTTCACCAGTTTTCAGGAAGAGCGCAATGCCGTAATGGAAGATTTCGCAAAGAACCACTACGACGACCTTATGACTTATATCGACCAGTTCATCGCCCAAATCTCCGACGCCGCTGCCACCGACGCCCAGCGCTGGCCGAAATACGGCAACACCGACATCCCTTATCAGGTCGAATACGTCAAACGGTTCCTCAAAAACCGCGTCAGCTACCTTATGTATGCCTGGGGCATGAGCGAAGAGATGCCTGCCGACATATATCTTCGCGGCGAGTTCAACGGATGGGCAGCCGAACCGCGCTATCAGTTCCGTTCGACAGGCGACAATGTCTATCTTCTCGACGACGTAACGCTCGACGGCATTTTCAAAATCGGCTCATTCGACTGGACAACGGTAGATCTTGGAGGCTTCGAGGACAACAATACTCTGCAGCCCGACCAGCCGTACACTCTGAATCCAAAAGGCTGCAACCTGACTGCCACAGGCACATTCCCGAGCGTCAGACTCGTCTACGATCCGAAAGAGCCTGAAAAGGCGACACTCGAACTGCTGACCAAGAAGGCAGGGATCGATGACGTCACTACCGGCGCGGTTTTCGAAGTCAGCGGAACGACAATAGCCTCAGCCGAACCGTTCAGCATCTACGACCTCAGCGGACGCTGCGTGACCCGCGACGTCACAGCCGCCACAATGGCTCCCGGACTCTATATCGTCAACGCCGGCGGCCATGTCGCCAAAATCGCTTTAGGCAGATAAGCGAACCGGACTTATCCTACAGAAAACAGCCCCGCCGGCATCAAGCCTGCGGGGCTGCTTATTGGTTGCTGAGCAATCAGCCGTTGTAGCTGCGGAGGATTCCGCGCTCGCTTGCGCGCACGAAATCGATTATGCGGTCGCGTATCTTGCTTTCGGGAACAACTTCACGGATTGTTTTCAGAGCGTCGCTGTTATTCATGCCGCTCATGAAAAGAAGATGATAGACATCCTGAATCTCACGGATTTCGTCGGTCGAGAATCCACGGCGGCGAAGCCCCACAATATTGATTCCGGCATAGGCGATAGGTTCGCGGGCAGCCTTGATATATGGGGGTATATCCTTGTTGATGAGCGCCCCGCCCTGAATCATAACGTAGGCTCCGATATGACAGAACTGGTGGATAAGCGATCCGCCGCCGATAACGGCGCATTCGTCGACTTCGACCTCGCCGGCGAGCTGTGTGGCATTGCTCATTATGACCTGATCGTGGACGCGGCAGTCGTGGGCGACATGGCAGTAGGCCATTATAAGGCAGTCGTTGCCGACAACGGTAGTACCTTTCGAGGCAGTGCCACGGTTTACGGTCACACACTCGCGAAGGATGCATCGGTCACCGACAACGGCAGTGGTCTTCTCGCCCTTGAACTTCAGGTCCTGAGGGATCGCACCGACAACCGATCCGGGAAAGAGCGTGCAGTCGGCGCCGATTGTAGCGCCGTCCATGACGTTGACATTGGAAATAAGGCGTGTGCGGTCGCCGATGGCAACGTCGCCCTGAATATTGCAGAAAGGGCCGATCTCGACATCCTCGCCCAAACGGGCCGCGGGATCGACATAAGCCATGGGATGAATCTTAACCATCGTTATTTGTTTTTGATGACCTGAGCCATGAACTCACACTCACACACGATTGTCTCGCCGACAAAGGCATAGCCTTTCATTATGGCGCAGCCGCGGCGCAAGGGTGTCATGAACGAAACGTGGAAAATGAGTGTGTCGCCCGGAACTACTTTCTGGCGGAATTTGACATTGTCGATCTTCATGAAGTAGGTCGAATAGCGCTCGGGGTCGTCGACACACGAAAGGACGAGCAGACCGCCGGTCTGGGCCATGGCCTCGACCATCAGCACACCCGGCATGACAGGCTCCTGAGGGAAATGGCCTGTGAAGAATGGCTCGTTGGTCGTCACATTCTTGACGCCGACGATATAGCCCTCCCCCATCTCGATGACCTTGTCGACAAGGAGCATCGGATAACGGTGAGGCAGAAGAGTGCGAATCTTGACATTGTCGAACAGGGGCTCTTTGTTGGGGTTGTAGACGGGAGCCTGAATTTCCATGCGCTTGATTTCGCGGCGCACTTTCTTGGCCAGTGTGGTGTTGATCGTGTGGCCGGGGCGGGTGGCGATTACTTTGCCGAGCAGCGGACGGCCAAGGAGAGCGAGGTCACCGACAAGGTCGAGCAGCTTGTGGCGCGCCGGTTCATTGTCGTGGGTCAGAGGACGGTTGTTGACATATCCGAACTCCTTGACATCTTTGTGGGGCACATTCATCAGATCGGCCAGACGGTCGAGCTGTTCCTGACTCATCGGCGAATCGTAGATAACGATGGCGTTGTCGAGATCGCCCCCCTTGATGAGATTGGCGTTGACAAGCGGCTCTACCTCACGCACGAAGACGAAAGTGCGGCTCGAAGCAATCTCTTCGGCGAAGTCGTCAAGACTGTCGAGAGTGGCATACTGATTGGCGAGAACCGGCGAATCGAAGTTCACCATGACGTCGACGCTGAAATGGTCGTCGGGAAGAATAACGATCGACGAGCCTGTTTCCTCGTCGCGCACCTCGATTTTCGACTTGACGCGATAATAGTCTTTTTCGGATTTAAGCTCCTGAAGGCCTGCCTCCTTGATTTTCTCCACATAGATTTCGGCACTTCCGTCGAGAATAGGCATCTCGGGAGCGTCGACCTCGACGATGACATTGTCGAGGCCCATGGCAAAAAGAGCGGCCATGGAATGTTCGATAGTCGAGACACGCACATCGCCGCGGGCGATGACGGTGCCACGGTCGGTAGCCACGACATTCTCCGCCACGGCGGGTATTGCGGGCTGCCCTTCAAGATCGACGCGACGGAACTGATAGCCGTGGTTCTCGGGAGCCGGTTTGAAGGTAGCGGTGATGTTGAGGCCGGTATGCAGACCTTTTCCGCTGACGGTAAATTCTTTTGCGAGTGTGAGCTGCTTCATTATGAGTTTATTTATTTGTTTTTCTTGAGTAGTTCGACGTCCTTGAAAAGGTCGGGAAGTTTCGAAAGATAGACCTGAAGACGCGCGTATCTCGGGAAATCGACGGCCGGCGAACCCATTATACGCCTGCGGGAGGCCACTTTGCCAGGCACTCCGCTTTGTGCGGCGATCTGGACTCCGTCGCCAATCTCAATATGTCCGGCAATGCCGACCTGGCCGCCGAACATACAGTTCGCTCCGACTTTCGTAGAGCCGGCGATACCTGTCTGCGACGCCATGACAGTGTCGTGGCCTACTTCGCAGTTATGGGCTATCTGAATGAGATTGTCGAGCTTGACGCCGTGACTGATGCGGGTAGAACCCATCGTGGCGCGGTCGACGGTTGTGTTGGCACCGATCTCGACATCATCCTCCACGACAACATTGCCCATCTGTGGAATCTTGGCGTAAGAGCCGTCGGGCTGCGGGGCAAACCCGAAGCCGTCGGCGCCTATGACGACACCGGAATGAAGAATCACACGGTTGCCGATGCGGCAGCCGGGATAGACTTTTACTCCCGGATAGAGAACTGTGTCTTCACCGACCATGGCTCCGTCGCCTACGTAGGTCTGTGGGTAGATCTGCGCCCGGCTCCCTATTTTCGCTCCCGGGCCGATATAGGCGAATGCACCGATATAGGCGTCGGGCGAAACCTCGGCGTCGGGCGAAACAAACGACGGCTGCTCGACACCGCTACGGCGGTTCGAGGTCATTGCCGAGACCATGCGCATAAGCTCGGCCACGGCGCTGTAGGGGTCGGCGACACGAATCAGAGTGGCCTTGACCGGATGCTCGGCGACAAAGCTGTCGGCTACGAGAACAACACTCGAACCGGTCTGATAAATATAATGGGTATATTTGGGGTTGGCAAGGAAAGAGATCGCACCTTCGTGCCCCTCTTCAATTTTGGCGAAGCTGTTGATAACAGCGTCTTTATCGCCTTCAACGCTCCCGTTTATAAGCTCGGCGATCTTGCCGGCGGTTATTTCCATTTTTATACAGTATAAATTGTTTGCAAAAATACGGCAAAAAATCCAATCGCCGAAATATACACACAAAAATCGGGACTATAAGACAATTCAGTCATACGGGCCCGATAAAATTTACTGTGCGGCGGGACGCTGGTAGCCGTCCTTATTGCAGCGCTTTGTCATCTTCTCGATACGTTTTTTAGTATCGGGATGCGAAGAGAAAAGTTTCTGAACATAGGAAGGGGAAGCCTGACCGTCGCTCATCGAATTGAGTTTTTCGAAAGCCATGACCATTCCCCAGGGATTCCGGCCGTTGGCGACGAGGAAATCATAGCCGCAGTCGTCGGCTTCGCTTTCCTGCTTCTGAGAATATTTGGCATTGACAAGCGACTGAGTCAGAGAGCCGAGCTGCGACTCGGTCAGCGCGGCGGCTTTTCCGCCTGTCGAAGCGATTCCGTCTTTGAGCGCGCCGGTGAGAAGCTCGGTGCGGAATGCGTTCTTGGAATGATGTTTGAGCACATGGCCTATCTCGTGGCCGATAACGCCGAGAAGTTCGTCGTCGTTCATCTTGTCCATCAGGGCCGCGAACACTCTCACGCTCCCGTCGGGGCAAGCAAAGGCATTGACATCAATTACGTTATAAACCTTGAAGTTCAAAGGAATGCCGTCAGCCTCGGTTATTCCGGCTGTCAGCTTGCGCAGTCTGACCGTGTAGGGATCGTTTTCGGGGAGCACGGGATTGTGCGTGTCCATCCAGTCGACCGATTCCTTGACGTATGCGGCCATCTGCTCGTCGGTAAGGGTCAGCGCTTTGCCGGCTTTCAGAGCTCCGCCTACGGCTTTGCCGAGATTGAACTGAGCCGTTGCCGGGCTGGCTACAGCCGTAAACAACAGAAGAACGATAAGTTTACAAACGGATTTTCTCATAGTTACGTCTTTTCTATTTCTTATGATTATTCTGTTTCGTTCTGTTCACAATGCTTCCCCGGAAAACCACCTTCGCTCCCAGAGCGCCGGGTGCTACTGTAACTCTGAAACGGTCACCTTTGTGCGTGTCGAGCGCTTCTTTGCCATGAAGCTGAAGTGTTGCCAAATGTCCGTCGGAGAGCCGCAGATCGGCGTAAGGGACATGATAGGTTCCGTTCGAGGTATAGACTCGCCGGCTTATCCGCTTTGTCCGCTGGCGCTCCTTGTAGTATTTCTTTTCTACAGCGGCCTCGATCACTTCCGACCGGCTCTTGTCGGCGCCGAGATAGTTGAGGCCATAGAACGCACCGTCGATCACAACCGTCAGCACACCGATCCATGCCACAATACGCAACGCCGAAAGCCGGAAATTCAGAACAAGCTTGTCTTTATTGGCAAAGACAACTCCCGGAGCCGCAGCCACGGCAAGCGAGCCCAGACCTATAAGCCAGGCATTTGCGAGGGTAAGACTGTGAAGCTAAGCGAAAGATAATATACCTGCGATGATGAAAAAGACGACGATTGTATGGCCAATAACCGTCTTGAACTTTGAATTCATACCGCAAAGTTACAAAATTTTTCCGCGAAAAGAGTACCTTTGCCGCCGATGACACTTATCGACAAATATTTCCCCGGACTGACCGAGACGCAGCGCGCCCGGTTCGCAGTAATGCTCAGGCTCTACCCCGAATGGAACGAGCGGATCAACGTTATCTCGCGCAAAGACATCGAGAATCTCGAAGAGCGCCATATTCTTCATTCGCTGTCTATCGCGAAGTTCCTGACGCCGGTTCCCGGCACCACTTTTCTCGACATGGGAACAGGAGGCGGATTTCCCGGAATACCGCTGGCGGCACTGTGGCCCGACTGCCGTTTCCATCTTATCGACCGGATCGGCAAAAAGCTGCGTGTGGCGCAGGCTGTGGCTGAAGAAGCCGGTCTGACCAACGTGGCCTTCCAGCACGGCGATCTCGGCGAATGCCACGAACGCTTCGACTTCATCGTAAGCCGCGCCGTCATGTCGCTCGACAAGCTCGTGCCGCTCGTTCGCCGCAACATAGCTCCGGCTGACCGCAACGGTTTCCCAAACGGACTGATATGCCTCAAGGGGGGCGACCTCGGCTCAGAAACCTCGTCGGTCAAGGCGCCCGTAATAGTTGTTCCGCTCTCCGACTATTTCACCGAAACGTTTTTCTACACAAAAGCGTTAGTATATGTAGATCTAAGCAACAACCGCAAGAAATGAAGATACGCCAGTTTGAATTCAATATGTTCGGGGTCAACACTTATGTGGCCTGGGACACCGCTACTCTTGATGCAGTTGTCATCGATCCGGGCATGATCGACGACAACGAATGCCGCCGGTTCGACAGTTTCATCGCCGAACGCGGTCTGAAACTCACCCGGATGCTGTTCACCCATCTCCACCTCGACCACACATTCGGCTCGGACTATATTGCCTCGCACTACGGACTGAAAGCTGAAGGACATGAGGCCGACGGATTTCTCGGCGAACAACGCGCGAGTCAGGCCGCCATGTTTCATATCAGCCGCGAAATGACATCTCTCAAGCTCGACAGGTTTATCGACGAAGGTTCTATTGCCGTCGGCGACGACAGTCTTGAGGTTCTCCACGTTCCGGGTCACTCGCCGGGCAGTGTGGCTTACTACAACCGTTCGGGTGGATGGGTCGTCACGGGCGATGCTCTTTTCAAAGGCTCGATCGGGCGCACCGATCTTCCTGGCGGAAACCACAGCGAGCTTGTCGGAGCTATCCGCGAAAAGCTGCTGACGCTGCCCGAAGAGACAGTGGTTCTTCCCGGCCACGGCCCGGCGACGACCATCGCCGAAGAGCTGCGCTCTAATATTTTTATCAGGTAATCGGGCAGTTCAGAGGCCGAACGGATCGAAATCGTCGACGGGAGGAATCTCCGGGGCCTCAAGAGCGGCGATTATGTTGCGCAGTCGCCGCTCAAGGCTGTCGGCCATGAGCTGTGCCTGCATAGGCGTAGCCGCCATTGCCATAAGGTCAGGCATATCGGGAATGTCGTTCAGAAACTCTTTTGCACGCACAAGAGCCTCGTCGCGACGGTCACAGCGCACGAGCGACATGACCAGAGCGAGGCGAGCCACAGGCAGATAGCTTTTACTCTGAGCCTCGAGAACCTTGAATATACTTTCTATCGCCCCATAGTGGCCCGAACGGTAGACTGCCTCAAAAAGGATGTCGACCCCGGCCGGAGTCGCGATGTCGCGCGACGCCGCTTCGTTGAGAATTACCGCCGCAGCGTCAGGGTCGGTCGTTATAAGGCTGAGCGCCCACGTATTCCAAGGTATAGAATCCTTAATACCGTCGATATGAGGTTCGACAACCGACGTCAGACGCTTCTCGAACCGATCACCGGCCCCCATGAGAGCCAGAGTGGTCAGCATAATCTGATCGTCGGGATGCTTGTCGAGATAACGGCAGGTTTTGTCGATTATCGAATCAGGGGTCTCGTAGTCGGGCGCAACGACGTGATAGGCGTGCATATAACGCGAATCCATCTCGGGGCTGAAGCCGCGTTTGAGCAAGTCGTATGCCTGTTTCGAACAGCCGTCACGGCTGAAAAGCGCATAACCTTTCAACCTCAACGATTCAGGCGCCGACGGATCGACAGCGAGCGCATAGTCGGCAGCGGAGACTGCCTCGTCGTAGCGGCTCAGCTCCACGAGGATAGTGGCCTGAATCTCCCAGAACTCCACGTTGAAGGGTTCGAGCATCGTCAGCTCTTCGGCCATTTTCAGAGCAGTTGAGAAATCGTCAGCCTCTCTGGCATAGTTGACAACCTCGAAAATAAACGTGACCGGCGAGTCGCAGCGGTCGGCAATGCGCCTGGCATTGCCTGTCATCCATGCGTAGCCTGAATCATTCACCGAAGCCGTAGCGGCAATCTGAATAGCCTCTTCGTCAGTCAGCTTGTCAGCGAGAGTGACGAGGAACCGTTCGAGCTTCGGAGCAATATCGGCGCCTGCGGCCCCCTCCATGCGTATTTTCAGCAACCGTCCCAGAGGCGACAGCTCTCTCTGGTTGCGGAGCCTCGATTCGACACCGCTGTCAATTCCGAGATAATAGTAGAAATAGTTGCGGCGGTCGGCCATCTCGACGCTGTCGGGAAACATCCGGGCCGCATACATGAGTGCCTCGAGGCGAATGAAATCGTCGTTGTTGTCGGCGGCATAATCGTAGATGTCGATTATGTCGTCTTCGTCGAAATAGGCGCTTCCGGGCTTCGAAAGCGAAGCCCGGAAGTCGTTATAGAGTTTTTCGAGATTGTTGTCGTTCACTTTGTTACTTCTTGATTTTCTCCCAGGAATCTTTCAGTGCGATAGTGCGGTTGAATATAAGATGTCCGGGCTTGGAATCGAGGTCGGGAGTGAAATAGCCGATGCGCTGGAACTGGAACGGGCGGCCTGCAACCGCGTTTTCAGCCAGGAAAGGCTCGACTTTGACGCCCTCTTTAACCACGAGCGACTCGGGATTGAGAAGTTCGCGGAAATCCTTGTCGGAGGCCGACGGATCTTCAACAGCAAAAAGGCGGTCGTAGAGGTTCACACGGGCATCGACGGCATGAGCTGCCGAAACCCAGTGGAGAGTGCCTTTCACCTTACGCATACTGCCGGGCATTCCGCTGCGGGTTTCGGGATCGTAGGTGGCGAAGATAGTGGTTATGTTTCCGTCGGCATCTTTCTCGACTCCGGTACACTTTATTATATAAGCACCTTTGAGACGAACCTCACCGTCGGGAGCGAGGCGGAAGAATTTCTTCGGAGGATTCTCCATGAAGTCTTCGCGCTCGATATAGAGTTCGCGCGAGAAGGGCATTTCGTGGGTTCCGGCCTGCGGATCTTCAGGATTATTCTCCATCTCGACCATCTCTGTCTTGCCCTCGGGATAGTTGGTTATGACGAGTCTGACGGGATTCACCACAGCCATGCCGCGCGTAGCCACACGGTTGAGATCGTCGCGAACGGCGTGCTCGAGCAGCGAGATCGAGTTCAGAGCCTCATATTTGGTATAGCCTATGAGATCGACAAAATTGCGTATCGACCGGGGCGTGAAGCCACGGCGGCGCATACCCGAGATTGTCGGCATACGCGGATCGTCCCAACCGGCAACCAGACCCTCTTTGACGAGCTGTAGCAGCTTGCGCTTCGACATGACGGTATATGTCAGGTTCAGACGGTTGAACTCGATCTGTCGCGGGCAATAGCTCTCGTCGGCAAGCTCTTTGACGAAATATTCGTAGAGCGGACGATGGGGCACAAACTCCAGAGTGCATATCGAATGGGTGACCCCCTCGAAATAGTCGCTCTGACCATGGGCGAAGTCATACATTGGGTAGACCTGCCAGGTTGTTCCGGTGCGGTGGTGGGGTGTCTTGATGATGCGATACATTATGGGGTCGCGGAAGTGCATGTTGTCGCTGGCCATGTCGATCTTGGCGCGCAGCACGCGGCTCCCCTCGTCGAACTCTCCCTTGTTCATGCGCATGAAGAGATCGAGATTCTCTTCGGGAGTGCGGTCGCGATAGGGGCTGTTCCGACCCGGCGTTGTCGGCGTTCCCTTCTGGGCGGCGATCTCTTCGGATGTCTGGTCGTCGACGTATGCCTTGCCCTCCTTGATGAGGCGCACTGCAAGATCGAAGAGCTGGGGGAAGTAATCGCTGGCATAATATTCTCGGTCGCCCCAGTCGAAGCCGAGCCAGTGGATATCGTCGCGGATAGAGTCGACATACTCGACATCCTCTTTGACGGGATTGGTATCGTCGAAACGGAGATTGCAGGTTCCCCCGAATTTCTCGGCAACACCGAAATCCATGCAGATGGCTTTGGCATGGCCTATGTGAAGGTAGCCGTTCGGTTCGGGCGGGAAACGCGTGTTGAGGCGTCCGCCGTTTTTGCCGGCGGCAAGGTCGTCGGCCACGATCTGTTCAACAAAGTTAAGGCCACGGCGCGGTTCTTCGGCTGTGGCGGCGGTATCTTTTTCCTGTGTCATAACGGTATAGGATCGTTGATTTCGAATTAAAGCGCAAAGTTAATCAAAATCTCGCAATGGCGACCTTCCCCTGCCCGAAAAAAATGCAATCAGTGGCGCATAAGACGACGGGCCAGACGGCGAAGCTTGACCCAGACGGATATCGGGGTGGAGGTGAAATCTGCCGACATCGCCGCAGCCATCGTAGCGTCGAGCTCGGGAGCGTCGCCGAACTGTTCGGGATAGATGACAACCAGATTATTGCGCGAGAAGTTACGCTGTAGAAACTCAGGCAGTTCCTCGAGCTCCGGACTGAACGAAACCGATGCGCGGCGGGCGTTGACAACCACAAACAAATCGTCGTCGAGAATCTTGTTCGACATCAGAACAAAGTCGTCCCAATCGTCAAGGCGCACATATTCGGCGCGTATGGCAAACCGGCCGCGGGCAATGACAGCCCGGACAAAACCTGTCGTAGCCGGGTGGCAATGGAAGATTATGCGGCAGCCGAGCTGCGAGGCTATCATGGCCATAGCCTCGACCCATCGCGGGAAGCCGGTCTCGAACTCGGCCTTCGGAGGCACAGCCACAACGATACGGGTGACCGTGTTCACAGGAATATAGCAGCGGCTGACAACAATCATGCGGTTTGTAGAACGCACAAGCTGCTCGATTTTCTGGCCGAAAAACGAGTCGGTAATACGTGTGCGGCCATGCAGACCTATTATTATTTCGCTTATGTCGCGTTCGGCCACGGTGTTCAATACCCCGGCAGTTATGCTGACATCGTAGCGCTCTATGGGGATGAGGGTCGAATCGACAGCCGCCGCGGCTTTTTCAGCCACCGACAAAGCATTGCGGCCGATAGCGCGCGAGGCATCGGAATGGTCGGAACCGCGGACATACAGGGCATATATCGGACTGTCGGGAGTGCTCTTCCCCCCTTGATGAATCATCATGGCAAGCTCGACAAGCGAGGGGGCAGTGATCGGATTGGCCACGGTTATCAGTGTGCGCGGAGGATGCTTCTCGAGATTTTCGGCAACATTGTCGGCGCCCGAACGCAACTGGCGCAGTTTGAGACGACGCGACGCCCGTTCGACACCGATCGACGACACCGTGCAGGTAGCCAGAATCATTATCACGGTTCCATTGAGAATTTCCTCGCCAAGCAGGTTCATGCGAAGGCCGATAGTCACCACAGCGAGCGCCACTGCCGTATGGGCATTGGAAAGCTGATAGAGAATCGACCGCTCGAGAGCCGGCATTCCGAAGGTCTTCTGAGTGGCGAAGGCCGCGAGCCATTTCGCCGCCATGGCGGCGACCGACATTATGGCTGCCACGTAAAGCGTGCCCCAGCCACGGGTCAGAACGCCGAGGTCGATCATCATTCCTACGCCAATCAGAAAATAAGGGATAAACAGCGCATTGCCCACAAATTCTATCCTGACCATCAGCGCCGAACGCAACGGCACATATCTGTTAAGGACAAGGCCCGCGATAAAGGCTCCGAAAACGCCCTCGATACCCAGACGGATAGCTACGGTAGCCGCCAGAAAGACCATGACAAGTACATAGACAAACTGGGCGATAGTGTCGCTATAACGCTTGAAGAACCAGCGCGTCAGGCGCGGATAGACGAGAATGGTCACCAGGCAGAAAACAGCGATATAACCCGTCACCCTGAGAAGCGACAGCGCGCTGAACGAGCCTTTGTCGGCCACTTCGCCGACTATTGCCAGAACGACCAGAGAGCCGACCACAGTGAAAATAGTTCCGGCCACGGCAACGACAACAGCGTTATTTCGCGTCAGCCCGAAACGCGAGACTATCGGATATGCCAGAAGAGTGTGGGCCGCAAACATCGCCGCCAGCAGAAACGACGCTTTGACTCCGAGGCCCAGAAGACCGAGTCCCACGCCAAGACCGACAACGAGCGGAATGACAAAAGTATAGGCGCCGAAAAACAGGCCGCGGCGAAGATTGCGCCGCAGATGATACATATCTATCTCAAGGCCGGCCAGAAACATCAGGTAAAGTATTCCTACCTGACCGAAAACCTCGAAGCTCATGTCGCGCCCTACGATGTTGAATCCGTGGGGCCCGACAGCGACACCGGCCAGAATCAGGCCGATGACGTATGGCAGCTTAATGCGCTGAAGCAGCAGCGGAACAATCAGAATGATTGCCAACACAACCAGAAAGATAGCTACCGGATTGGTAACCATCGGCGCCTGGGCCTGAAGCAGCGTGGCGGCAATCATCCCCTGACGTCAGCTGTGGGAACGCGGCTCCCAGCCGTTGGCAAGCATATACTCGGCAATCTGCACGGCATTGAGGGCCGCTCCCTTTTTTATCTGATCGCTGACAGTCCAGAAACTCAGGCCGCAGGGATCTGCGAGATCTTCGCGCACGCGTCCTACATAGACCTCGTCTTTGCCGGCGATGTCGAGCGGCATGGGATAGCCGTTGGCTTCGCGACGATCAACAACGACAACGCCTTCGGCTTTCGACCACGCTTCGATAGCCCGTTCAACACCGACAGGCTGCTCGGTCTCGATCCAGGTGGCCTCGCTGTGGGCCCGCAGAACGGGAACACGCACACAGGTGGCGCTGACTCTTATATCCGGCGAATGCATGATCTTTCGCGTCTCGTTGAACATCTTCATCTCTTCCTTGGTATATCCGTTATCGGTGAAGACGTCGACATGGGGAATGACATTGAAAGCGAGCTGATGGACAAATTTCTCGACTTTCACTTCCCGGCCGGCGGCTATATCGGTGTGCTGCCCGACAAGCTCATCCATGGCGGCGGCTCCGGCTCCGCTGGCAGCCTGATAAGTAGCCACTCTGACACGGCGTATCTTCGAGATGTCGTCGATGGGCTTAAGAGCTACAACCATCTGGATTGTCGTGCAGTTAGGATTGGCGATTATATTCCGAGGCGTCGTGAAAGCGTCGTCGCCGTTGACTTCGGGGACAACGAGAGGAACGTCGTCGTCCATGCGGAAGGCACTCGAATTATCTATCATCAGAGCGCCCCCCGATGTGATAATGTCGGCATACTCACGCGACGTGCCCGCACCGGCCGAGGCGAACACTATATCGACATCGGCAAACTCAGGCGCGCTGTCGCGGGTAAGCTCGCCGACGGTTATTTCTTTACCGTTAAATATATATTTGCGGCCGGCGCTCCGTTTCGATCCGAAGAGGCTCAGCCGGTCAATAGGAAAACGGCGCTCGGCAAGCACCTTCATAAACTCCTGACCTACTGCGCCGCTGGCGCCAACAATTGCTACATTCATATCTTGGGTATTTAGGTGTGGAAATTTCATCGGCAAAAATAGCGAAAAAAAAGCAAACCCGTGCCACATTGATTATCTTTCACTACCTTTGCAACCGAATATGCACAGGATTCACCATAACAGCGGCACGGGCATCGACATGCTTCACGGGCCAATGGCCTGGAAAATATTCGCGTTCGCACTTCCCCTGATAGCCAGCGGAATTCTGCAACAGTCGTTCAACGCTGTCGATGTGGCTGTCATCGGACGTTACTCATCGGCACAGGCCATGGCGGCAGTCGGTTCCAACGGAGTCATAATCAACATACTGGTCAACCTTTTTCTCGGTGTTGCCGTGGGCGCCAACGTCGTTATCGCCAATCATATCGGCCACGCCAACAAAGAAGGCATCAGGCGATCGGTGGCTACGGCCGGGATCGTCTCGCTCGTCAGCGGAGCGATACTGCTCGTTCTGGGAAGTGTGCTCGCCCGCCCTATCCTCGAAGCGATGGGCACTCCCGACGACGTCATCGAGCTTGCCACCGTCTACCTTCGGATTTACTTCCTCGGAATGCCTTTCATAATGGCCTACAACTTCGGCTCGGCCATATTGAGAAGTATCGGCGACACGCGCCGCCCATTCTACTCGCTGCTTGTTGCGACAGCCGTCAACGCTCTGCTCGACTGGCTGCTGGTAGCTGAATTCGGGATGGGAGTCGACGGGGTGGCCATTGCCACGGTAATAGCCAACGGGGTCAATGCCGCTATAATAGCCGGCATTCTCATGCGCGAGCCAGATCCGTACACTCTTAATCCACGGCGGATGTATATCGACAGAGGCGATCTTAAGAAGATGCTCAAAATAGGAGTGCCGGCAGGATTGCAGGGGATGGTATTCTCTTTTTCGAACATCTTCATCCAGTCATCGATAAACCGCTTCGGCGCCGACGCCATCGCCGGCTCGGCGGCTGCTCTGACCTACGAGGCCTACTGCTACTACATAGTGTCGTCGTTCTGCGCCGCCACGATTGCATTTGTCGGCCAGAACTACGGCGCCGGCAATTTCGACCGCTGCAAGCGCGTGTTCAGGATATGTATGGCTATGGCGGCTGTCGGATGCGCGCTGGCCAACCTCACCGTTTTCTTCAACGGACGGGCCGCTTTAGGACTCTTCACCACCGACGAAGCCGTTATTCCGTTCGGTCTCGACCGTTTCCGCACAGTGCTCATATTTCAGTGTCTGGCATGTAGCTATGAGATCAGCGGCGCCTACATGCGCGGCCTCGGCTACTCGATGTGCCCGATGCTGCTGACCGTGTTCGGGACGTGCGTGCTGCGCCTCGTATGGGTCTTCACCGTAGCCGCCCGCACCCTCGACTTCTGCCTGCTGCTCGACATCTACCCCATTTCATGGGCCATAACCGGCATCCTCGTTGTGTCGGCCGCCCTGATTGTCCAGAAACGCGCCTTCACTTCCCCTGCCCGCCCCGCCTGATTTTTGAAATTCTGTGGGAGTTGGTAATTCGGAAAAATTTTGTAACTTTGTGGCCGAAAATCCCGCAATCTCTGGCATGACACGCAGCTTAGCCATATTGCGCATATTGTTAACAAATTCATTATCAACAAGAAATGGACCTGATTAAGATTGCCAACGAGGCATTTGCCACCGGCAAACAGCATCCCGAGTTCAACCCCGGTGACACTATCACCGTAGCCTATCGCATTAAAGAGGGTAACAAAGAGCGTATCCAGCAGTATCGCGGTGTCGTTATCCGCATTTCGGGCGACGGCGAGAAAAAGCGCTTCACCGTCCGCAAGATGAGCGACAACATCGGCGTAGAGCGTATCTTCCCTCTCGAATCGCCGTTCATCGACTCGATCACAGTCAACAAATACGGTAAAGTCCGTCGCGCCAAACTCTACTATCTGCGCGGCCTGACCGGCAAAAAAGCTCGTATCAAAGAGCGTCGCGTAGTCAAGAAAGACTAATTCCGACCGAACATATAACGAAGAGGCTGCGTCATTTCTCTGGCGCGGCCTTTTCTAACATTATACCGAATGGAAAACAGGCAAATATGGCTCAACGACATCGAGCCGGTCGAAGCTCTGAGCTTCGAGAAGATTGAAAGCCGTTATATAAAAGTGATCATGGCGCGGTTAGTTATCATCTACTTTATTCTGATGGGCTGCGCGCTTTTCATTCTGATGCTCGACACCCCCTATGACACCGCTCTTCTCGTAGCGACAGAATGCCTGCTGGCGGCGGCGTTCGCCGTCAATGCCGCCCTCGTCCGCAAAATATATGACTTCAAGGGTTTTGCGCTGCGCAACAAAGACATATCTTATCGGTCAGGCATTTTTTTCGAGTCGGTTACTACGATCCCGTTCAACAAGATCCAGCAGGTCAGCACCCGCATGAACCTTGTCAGCCGATTCTTCAGCCTATATTATGTCGATGTCATAAACGGGTCGCAGGACGTCATGAGCCGCCTGACCATCCCCGGATTGTCGGCCGAGAAAGCCGAGCAGCTTAAATCATTGCTCATCAACAACACCCGATGCGGCAATGAATGATTTCTCGACTCCCCGCCGAATGAGCCCCGGCGCATTCGTTATAATATTCGTGAAATCATTCCGGGAAATAGCCGGAGCTTCGATCGTCGCTTTTCTATACCTGATGTTCAGGTCAGACGACAGCGATTCGGCGGTTTCGGTTCTTATGAAAATAGCCCTGGCGATTGGCATCTTCATAGCATTCTCCCTGCTTACTGCCTTCCTTCGGTTCTATTTCAGAAAATTCCATATCGAGGAGGATAAGCTTGTTTACTCCCGCGGGATCGCACAAAAAAGGACAACAAGCATACCACTTTCGCGCATCCACAATCTGCGCACAAAAAGAGGGCTGGTCTATCGGATTCTTAACATGAGAGGCGTGACATTCGACACTCTGGCAACCGATAAAGAGGAAGTCGAGCTTATTCTTGACGAAAGCGACTGGCAAAGCCTGTTGTCACGCGTCAAAAGCGGGGAAAATATCGCCGTCAAATCCGGGGAAGAGGGCGCCTCGGTATCTCCCCCGCCCCATATAGACGATACAATTCAGATAAGTAATGCCGCCGTGATAAAGGGCGCGCTCTGCCAGAACCATCTCAAAGGCTTCGCCGTGTTGTCGACTATTCTGCTTCCTGTCCTCGACAAGCTCAATGATTTCGGCGAAAACAACACCGAGCGCGTCATCGACTTTATCGAATCGCACGCCGGCGACACACTCCCAACCATCTGGCAATGGGCAACGATTCTCGCCGCTCTGTATCTGGTTATCGTTGTGCTGCTGACCGGAAAAATCCTTCTCCGATATGGCGATATGGCGATAAAACTCGCCGGAAGCAAGCTGACAATTGAATCGGGACTGATTTCCCGGTTCACAAGCCGCCTCTCACGCGACAAGGCGACAATTCTGTCAATAAAACAGAATCCGGTCGAAAAGGCCGCCGGATGCGAGACCGTAACACTGCGTCAGGCCAACAACGCGACCGACTCTAAAGCCGGAGGCAATATCACAATCTACGGCGCAATGCCCGGAAAGGCGCTGCTTGACTGGTGGCTCGGCGACTCACTGACGGGAGCCCCCATGCAATCGGCGCGTTCGGGAGCCGGCCTCTTCTACCGCAAGTCAATTCCCTGGCTGCTTGCCGCCATTGCCGGTGCTGTCATATTGATTTTCGCAGCCGACAGCCCGTTGTCGGCCGTCATAATCTGTCCGGCAGCTGTCGTTTTTGGCTCGCTGCGGGCCGCAATGGTACTCCGACACAGCCGGATAACGCTCTACGATTCGTTCGTAAAGATCAATCGCGGAAATATCGCCTATATCAGCGAATATATCAGATACAGCAGCATAGAGGCAACCGGAATCAGAAAAACTCCGTTCTCCCGCTTCACCGGACGCGTCACGCTCTCACTGTCGACCAATGCCGGCGCCGTCAAAATAAGCTCTCTGAGAATCGGCGACGCACGCGCGCTGCGCAATACCATTCTCAACAAAGCCGTTGAGGCGAAATAACGCGAATCATTGAAAACGAATACATAAAACAAAAACGGGCTCCCTCACGAGAGCCCGAATCTTTTGTTTAGATATATATTTCTGATATGCTCTTACTTTAGAACTCATAGGCTACGCGAGCCATGAGTGAATGTAGGTTCCGATCCATTTTATATGCCAGGCTATACTGGTTGTTGAAACGGGAATAGCTGTAGTCAACGCGTGCGATCAGCGATTTGGTGATGTAGTAGTTGACACCGAATGTATATGAGTGGACAGCTCCACCGCCGATCGACCCGTTGGTTATTCCGAACGACTGGTGAAGCGGACTTGTATAAAAGCCGTCGCCCTTCATGCCGACAGAATATATTGAGCCTGGAATGACATCATTCAGCGAGGTATAGTTGAAGCGGGCAACAAACTCAAGCGTCTTGCCGCCGGGACGGCGCATGAGAGCATCGACACGGTTATAGCTGTAGTCTCCGCCGATGGCGATAACGCCGGCCTCTACGCTGAAGCCCTGAAAATTAGCCGGAGTGTCCTCACCCATCATAGCCTTATATCTGTCGATTGTCGGGAACATCGAGCCCATGAATGTGCCGAGCGAGTTATTGAAATCATAATCCCAGTCACGCTCACGGTTGACATGGGTATGGATATATTCGCCCTTGACATACACATTGCGATAGTTGGCCATCAGTTCCAGACCGTATTTGAATGTGCTCTTGACGTTGTTGAGATTAGCCTGCAAAAACGGCGTATTGTCAATGTTAGATTCGAGATTCGACGACAAAATCAGCGAACGGTTATATTTATCACTGCCGTTTTTGATACCGTTGGCATTGGGGACTCTGAAATTGACGCTACCGCCGGCATGGATGTTGAAATCTTCGCTGGTATAGCGGCCGAGCAGACGGGCAGAGAGAGAATATCCCATGTCACCGCCATGATATTCGTTTGACAGCTTCTGGCTGAACGCACCGCCTTCAACCCATACATAAGGATGATAGTAGCGGTAACTCAGACCGAGCGCACGCCCGGTTCCGAATGCCTGCACAGTCGCCGACTTTGCAATGAACGGATAATCCATTGTCGACTGAATGTTCTCGGCCGAGAACGGCTCTGCGAAGTTACCCAGACGCAGGAATCCGTTTTTATTGGAATGCCAGCGCACAAACACGTCTTTAAGCATATTGCCTTTGGCCATGAAGTCGACATCGAATTTGAAGTCGAAGTGGTCGCCGAGTTTGCTGAACAGACGGATGCGCGCGGCCGACAATGTAGCGCCGTTGCCGCGGTCGGTATGGTCGTCGAAATATATGGCACCGTCAATATCTGCCCGTGCTCCGACTCGAAAACTATATTTGCCGTCGGGAGTGCTGAATTTTGTAATGCCGTCTTGAATGTAGGCATTCATTTCGTGCTGTGCCTCGGTTTCTTCGGCTACCGCCACACTTGCGGCCGCGAGTACACACATGGATAATGTCAGTATCTTTTTCATGATTTTTCTTTAATGGATGAATTTGTGATGATGTGGAGAGAGTGACTTTTATTTATAATAGCCGAGTTCGTCAAGAACTTCTTGCGCTGTGCGGCGGGTCTTGTGGAGCTGCAGGTTATCACCTTTATCCTTGAACCAGGGATTGTTGGCATTGCTCTTGAAATAGTTCAGGCCTTTGTCGAGATAGCCCTGCAGGGTCGTGCGGTAATAATCGATCGCCAGATCGGCATGATTGGTAAACACCATATCAACCGAGTTTTTGTCGGGGCCGCCTTCTTTTGTCGGGTCAGTCCAGGGGCCTGTGTAGGCAAGCATTTGGTTCTGAGTGTTGAACGTCCATGCGTGAACATCCATGCCGGCTTTCTGTATCATAGCGGCCTGCCATGACTTGAGGCTTGTGGGATAACCTGAAATGTAGTCGATGTTCGGGCCCATTGCGGTAGCGCCGTTGTCGATGGCAAAGTTGATGTGTGCGGCGTAGGATTGCGGAGTGGAGCTGCTCAGGTCGGCAAACAGATACAAGGTAGGAATCTTACGTTTGAAGACACGGTTGAAGTTTGCAAGGCCGTCATGTTCGAATGTCTGGAGAATGATACGCGCCGGAGTATTGGCGACATCGACTTCGCCGGGCTTGCCGTCTTTGTAGGGAATCTTTTTGAGCTGGTTGATATCTTCGGCATACCATCCGGTGCGGGTCAGAATCTCAAGAAGAGTCTCTTCCATACCGGCGAACATCCAGGGAGCTTTTGTCTCGATATATACACCGGGACGGTTTCCGTTGTCGGCCTCGTCAGGAACATATTCCGTGCCGGCATAAGAACCGTCGGCATTGCGGATAATAACGCGCTTGCCATCGGCGTCACGCTTGATTCGCTTGCCCTCGGCAATGGCGATGACATCTTCGAGCGTCAGCACGTCGAGCCCTACAAACGAAGAGCGCGCCTGCTCGGGATTGGCTTCGTTGAACCACGATCCGATGTCGAGCTTCAGCAGTTCCTCGAACGTGAATGAGCTTACGTAGTCGGCAATTCTCGACGGATAAATGGCCTCGATATCTGTCGTGCGTGTCAGGTCGGTGTCGTGCAGGGCAAGTGTGACTCCGTCTTTTGTGCGCTGAAGGTCACATTCGAGATAATCGGCTCCGATATTTCGGGCCCAGCGCATGGCGGCCTCGCTCTCTTCAGGCGCCCAGAACTCCGTGCCGCGGTGGGCGATTACCGCATTTTTCGGGGTATAGGCAATGACTTCTTTCTGTGCGTCGGAAAGCTCATGGATTTCAGGTTCGTCGTAAGATGAGAAACCATCGGTTCGGGTGTCGTCGTCACAGGCTGTGAGACCGCAGAGTACGACCGTGCTTAACGCAACTTGTCTCAGTATTAACGGCTTGCGCATGATGTGAAATGTTTAGAATTGGAAATTATTATGATTGGTTGTGAATTAAAATTGCGTCAGTTTCGCAACAACGCAACTACTTTCGAAATTCGAAACTATTGCGGTGTTTTTATTTTCGAAACAAAAGTACGGGGGGGAGGTAAAAAGTCCCAAATAATTTTATATGTTATAAAACATATTTCGACAATTCGGCCAATATTCCCAATAAAAACAGGCACTATACGACACATTTAGCCCATTATCATCCGTCATCGGGACAATAATGGGCCTCAAAAAATGGCTACAAAAAAGTGTCAGTCGAGATCGACTACGGTGATTCCGGCGCCTCCCAGGCGCACATCTTCGTCGGCGAAATGCGAAACTCCGGCCACTGTTGCCAGATAAGTCCTGATAGCCTGACGCAATGCTCCCGTTCCCGTTCCGTGAAGGATTCTGACGCGTCCGGCCTGAAACTGTATTGCATCGTCGAGGAAGTAGGTGACAGCCTGAATTGCCTCGTCGGCCCTCATCCCGCGCACGTCGATATCGCGGTTGAACTGGAGCTGACGGCGCCTCATGGCGTCGGTAGTGGCCGACGATACGAATCCTGCGCCTTTAGCCGATGCCTCGGGAATCTTTGCGTTGGTAGGCTGCAGACGCGATAGAGCTACGGTTGTCTTTATCATGCCGAAAGCAACAACGGCATTCTTTCCGCTTATCTCAATGACGCGTCCGGGCGTACCCTGACCGTCGAGCCTGACCGTCGAGCCGACTTCAACAGGCGCTTTCGCCGTCTGAACCGCTGTCGGGGACTTGGCGCGCTCTTTCTTCGCTTTCGGCGCCTTGCGCAGCAGTTCGGGAAGCTTCGACGATTCACGCTGAAGCTCCTGTTTGTCGCGGGCGAGCTGACGGCGCGCTTCGAGGGTGCGGTCACGCTCGGCCTGAGCATGGCGTATTTCCGAAATGGCACGCTCGATAGCTCCGTTGCTACCCTCGATTATCCGCGCTGCCTCGGCGCGGGCTTCGGCAAGGATGTCGCGGCGGCTGCGGCGCAGCGTCTCGGCCTCGTCGCGATAACGTTCGAGAGTGGCCTCGAGCTCTTTTTCGCGCTTGCGGATAGCTGCGCGCTTGTTCTCCCAATAGCGCTTGTCGCGGGTTATGTCGAGCAGATATTTGTCGAGATTGACATAGTCACTGCCGACAATCTCGCCCGCCTCGTCAATAACCTCGGCGGGCAACCCGGTCTTGCGCGCTATCTCGAGAGCGAAAGAGCTGCCCGGATTACCTATCGACAGGCGGAACAGCGGCTGCATGAGATGGCGGTCGTAGAGCATCGAACCGTTGACCAGGCCCTCGGTGTCCTCGGCGTAATGCTTCAGATTCTGGAAATGGGTCGTTATCACACCCCACATCCCGCGGTCGTTGAAACGATGAAGGATGGCCTGCGCTATCGCGCCTCCGATCTGAGGCTCGGTGCCCCCGCCGAATTCATCTATGAGAGTCAGCGAAGTCGTGCGCCCGCGCTGGAGCATGAGTTTCATCGTGCGCAGATGCGACGAGTAGGTCGACAGATCGTCTTCAATCGACTGGTCGTCGCCGATGTCGAGGAAGATGTCTTCGAAAATGCCGAAGTGGCTGTTATCGTAGACAGTGGGAAGCATTCCACACTGAAGCATATACTGAAGTATTCCTACCGTTTTCAGACACACCGACTTACCTCCGGCGTTAGGCCCCGAGATGATCAGGATACGCTGCTTCGGCGTCAGGCAGATGTCAATAGGAACTATCTCTTTTCCCTGAGCGGCGAGTGTGGCCTGAAGCACGGGGTGACAGGCATGGTACCATTCCATCTCCGGTTCTTCCGACAGCGAGGGACGAGAAGCTCCGCTGTCGAGAGCATATAATGCTTTCGAACGCACGAAGTCGAAGAAGCCGAGATCGAGATATGCGGCCGCGAGCTCGTCGGCTTCGGGCCTCATGTCCGCCACTATGACGGCCATAATGCGGGCTATCTCGCGGCGTTCGTCCATCTCAAGCTCGCGCACACGATTGTTGGCCTCGACTACCTCGGCAGGCTCGATAAAGACAGTCTTTCCACTGGCGCTCTCGTCGTGGACTATGCCGGCCACGCGCCGTTTGTTTGCGGGGGCAACCGGAAGCACGAGGCGGCCGTCGCGCAGCGTCGGGGTAGCGTCTGCCTCGACATAACCTTCTGCTATGGCGCGGGCTACCACTTTGCGCATTATTGAGTTTATCGTTCCTGAAATTCCGCGCAGCTGGCGGCGTATGTCGGCAAGCTCCGGCGACGCGTTGTCGAGGACATTCCCGTATTTGTCAATGGTGCGGTCTATTTCTGAGCGCAACGCCGTGAAATCGGGCAGAGAAATAGCCGTAGTGTCGAGTCCCGGAAAAGGCGACCGCTGACTCTCCCCGTCGCGGTGAGAGGCGAAATAGTCGGCAACATCCCTGACAATTCCAAGCATACGACGCAGTTTCACAAGGTCGGCAACTTCAATCGAAGCGCCCGGGACTCTGATTGCGGCAATGATGGTGTCGAGATCATCGTCGAGATCGCTCAGCGGCATCGGATCGGGCCCACTGACAATAGCGAGCATCTCAGCCGTAAGACTGATACGACGGCTGACCTCTTCGAACGAGGCCGAAAAACCCATGTCGGCCACCATACGACGCCCCGGAGCCGTCAGACAACGGCCCGCAACGGCACTTCTCACAGCATCGAAGCCTATTTTGTGTTCAAAACTTTCGGGATAGATCATGATCGGCTGCAAAGTTACGAAAAAGCGCCGAGACGCCCCACCCCGCCGTCAAAGATAACGGTTCGCGACAACGTTCAGCCTGTCGTCGAGCTCGAACACCCACGGCTTGCCTGTGGGAATCTCACAGCCGACAATCTCGGTAGCCGAGAGATGGAGCATCATCATGGCCAGACCGCGCAGGCTGTTGCCGTGAGCCGCCACGATAACATTATCGTAGAGCCTGAGCGACGGCTCGATAAGCTCTTCGAGACAAGGACGCACTCGTTCTATAGTGACGGCCAGCGATTCGGTCAGCGGGAGTTCACGGTTTGTCAGCCCGGCGTATCGCGGATCGTTGCCCGGAAAACGCGGATCGGCCGGATTAAGCGCGGGGGGCGCTACGTCGTATGACCGGCGCCAGATGTGAACCTGTTCGTCGCCATATCTGGCCGCAGTGTCGGCTTTGTTAAGTCCCTGCAGAGCTCCGTAATGCCGCTCGTTGAGATGCCAGTCTTTTACCACAGGCACCCAGCAGCGGTTCATGGCGTCGAGGGCGATATCGAGAGTGTGGATGGCCCGGCGCAGATACGAAGTGAAGCAATAATCGGGGCAGAGGCCCTCGGCGGCGATGAGCCGCCCGGCCTCTGCGGCCTCCTTGCGCCCTTTGTCGGTAAGCTCCACATCGGTCCAGCCCGTAAAACGGTTTTCGAGATTCCAGGCGCTCTGGCCGTGGCGCAAAAGTATCAGGTGTTTCATGTCTGTCAATAATATGTTCCGACATTGAAACACCTACGTCGCCGTTATTGTTGACTCAGTCGTAACGGATAGACCGCGCCGGCGAAATAGTGGCGACGATATGGCTCGGAAGCAGCAACACGAGCGCCGCCATCACTATGACACCGGCGTTCAGTGCGAGAACGTCGAGCCAACCGATAGAAACGGGCACGTAGTTGAGATAATAAGTATCGGCGTCGAGCGGCAGAATATGAGTGAACGCCTGAAGAGCTATCAGCCCGAGGCTGACCAGATTGCCGATTACGAGGCCGCGTACGACGAGCCGTTCGGCAACGATGATAAACGTGCGGCGCACCAGTGAGTTCGAGACTCCGAGAGCCTTGAGAATTCCGATCATGTTGACGCGCTCAAGAATGATTATGAACAGGCTCGATATGAGAGTGAAAGCCGACACCGCAGCCATGAGAGCAAGGATGACAGCCACATTGGTGTCGAGCAGTTCAAGCCAGTTGAAATAGACAGCACCACGGCGGTGGGCGTTGTCGACGCGATAAAGTTCGGGAAGACGCCGGTCGTAATAAGCGGTCAGCAGGGCGTCCTGAAGCCGCTTCGCCGACGGCTCTATGAGAGCGTCGGAAGGAAGTCCGTTGATGTCGATGCGCGTTCCGGCGTCGGCTCCGAGGCGGTCAAGACGCGCTATCATCGCCGGAGAAGCATAAACCACAGAGGCGTCGTAATCGGTCAGATGGGTGTCGTAGACTCCGGCCACAGTGAACCGGCGCGCCTTTATGCCGCCGTTGCTGAAAAAATAAGCCCCTATCTTCTCTCCCGGGCCGGAGAGTCCGAGCGTACGCATCATCGAGGCCGACAGGATTATGTCGTTCTCGCTGTTCCCGGCGCTGTAGTCGGGCATCTTTCCGTCCACAATATGAGAAGCCACGAACATCGAGTCGGAAGGGGTGGAGAAGACGACCCCGGCAAAGTCGGTATCGGTTTTCAGCACACCCGGACGACTCGCGGCAATGGCTGCGCGCGCTCCCGGAAGCGTTTCGGCAATAATGGCCTTAAGTTCGGGAGTGAGACGCACCGACGTGGCATCGGTAACCACATCGGTCTCGCCGCCGAACTCGTCGGCATTCTCCGACGCTATATCTACGGTCAGCTGGCTCTCGAAGCCCGTGACCTTTGCGCGAATCTCTTTTTTAAAGCCCTGCATGACAGCTACAGAAATCATCATCACCGTCAGAGCCAACGCAATGCCGGCTACGGCGATCACAACTCCCGGGCCGCTGCCGCGACGGCGGCTTCCGCGGAGGTCGATACGGCGTGCTATCAGGAGGGCCACATTCATATCGTGCGGCCGGGATAGGCTTTAAGCGCTTCAGCCAGCACGCGCAGAGCATGGCCGAGATCGTCGCGGTTGAGGACGTAAGCCATTCTGACCTCGTTCTTTCCCCGTCCGGGGGTAGAATAGAATCCGCTGGCAGGAGCCATGAATACCGTGGCCCCTTCGAACGAGAACTCTTCGAGACACCAGCGGCAGAAGCGGTCGGCATCGTCGACCGGAAGGCTCACTACCGTGTAGAACGCTCCCATCGGAATCGGCGAATATACACCGGGAATGCGGTTCAGTCCGTCGATGAGAAACTTACGGCGGTCGACATAATCGTTATACGTCATCAGCATATACTCCGGAGTGGCGTCGATCGATGCCTCGGCTACGATCTGGCCCAAAAGAGGCGGACTCAGACGCGCCTGACAGAATTTCATCACAGCCTTGCGCACCTCGGGGTTCTTGGTTATCAGGGCTCCGATACGGATTCCGCACTCACTGTAGCGTTTCGAAACCGAGTCGATCAATACGACCTGATCCTCGATACCGGGCAGATGGAACGCCGATATATAAGGAGCACCGGTATAGCAGAACTCGCGGTAGACCTCGTCGGAGAAGAGGAAGAGATCGTGGCGTTTGACAATATCACGCAGAGCGTCCATCTCGCGCTGAGTGTAAAGATACCCTGTCGGGTTGTTGGGATTGCAGATGAGGATTCCTTTCGTGCGCGGCGTTATCAGTTTCTCGAATTCTTCGACCGACGGGAGGGCGAAGCCGGTTTCGATGCTCGACGGCACGGTGACAATCCGGGCGCCGGCCGAAATGGCGAAAGCCATATAATTGGCGTAGGAAGGTTCGGGCACGATTATCTCGTCGCCCGGATCGAGACAAGCCATGAAAGCGAACAGAACAGCCTCCGAGCCGCCGCTCGTTATGATGATGTCGTCGGCTGTGACATCAATATTGAAACGGTGGTAATATTCGGCAAGCTTGCGGCGCAACGACGGCAGACCGTCCGACGGGCTGTATTCGAAAAGCTTGAAATCAATGTTTTTCAGAGCTTCGAATGCCTGAGGCGGAGACGGCAGATCGGGCTGGCCTATATTAAGATGGTAGACTTTGATTCCGCGGGCCTTTGCCGCGTTGCTCAGAGGAACGAGCTTGCGTATCGGAGAAGCGGGCATCTCGCGACCGCGGCGGGAAGTTGTAGGCATAGTGGCTTTTTCGTTTTACAGGCTGCAAAGGTAGAAATTTTTTCGCTATATTTGGGGCAAAATTAATAACCATGGAAGATTTCACATTCTGGACACCGACGCGCTACGTCTTCAGTCGCGACGCCGAGACTCGCACCGGCGAAATGAGCGCCCGTTTTCTGGGCAAGAAAGTAATGATAGTATATGGCCGCGGTTCAGCCGTGAGGTCGGGTCTTCTCGACCGCGTCAAGGCATCGCTCGACGCCGCCGGCGTGGCCCATATCGACCTCGGGGGCATTGTTCCCAACCCCATTGCCGCCGACGTTTACCGCGGCATAGAACTTTGCCGCGAAAACGATGTCGACGGTATCCTCGCCGTAGGCGGAGGCTCGTCGATCGACACAGCCAAGGCAATCGCTGCGGGAGTGCCCTACGAAGGTGATTTCTGGGACTTCTGGATCGGAACAGCCACAAACACCGAGGCTCTCCCCGTAGGAGTAGTTCTGACAATCCCGGCAGCCGGAAGTGAAGGAAGCGGCAACTCAGTGATAACCAAAGACGGCCGCAAGATCTCGCTGCGCGCACCCGAGACTCTTCGCCCGCAGTTCGCGCTGATGAATCCCGAACTGACATTCACACTGCCCCCCTACCAGACAGCAGCCGGCGTCGTCGACATGATGGCCCACATCATGGAGCGCTATTTCACGCCGACCGAGGGGGTAGAGACCACCGACCGCGTCGCCGAAGGACTTCTGATGGCAATAATGACCGAAGCTCCGAAAGTTATCGCAGATCCGCGCGACTACGACGCCCGCGCCAACATAATGTGGAGCGGGACACTGGCCCACAACGGCGTGTGCGGCACCGGCCGCGTCGAAGACTGGATGAGCCACGGCCTCGAGCACGAACTCAGTGCGCTCTACGACGTGACTCACGGAGCGGGTCTTGCCGTAGTGTTTCCCGCCTGGATGACATGGGTCGAACGCGAGAAGCCTGAGAAAGTCGCCCAGTTCGCCCACCGGGTTATGGGTGTAGAGCCTACCGGCGATCTCCACGCCGACGCTATCGAGGGAATCAAACGGTTGAAAACCTTCTACAAGTCGATCGGCATGCCTGTGACACTCGCCGAACTCGGCATCGGAAATCCCGATTTCGACGCCCTCGTGGCCGGATTCCACCGCAACAAAGGCGCACATCCCGGCGGCTACGTCAAGCTTTCGCCCGACGCAACCGCCGCCATATACCACCTTATGCTGTAACGCCGGTGTCAGAAAACCGGCGGAATGAAAGCAGCCACGTCGGTATCGCCCAACAAGTCGGCAAATGTCAGCCATAGCAGAAGTAAAATAACAAGCACTGCAACGCCTATGGCAAGCCATAGCTTTCCGCTTGAAAGGCGACGTCGCGAATTATCTTTTTTCATCGTCGGAAACTTTAGTTGATCTTTCGTGAGTATCTACAGATAGAACAATAGCCGTTGGCTTTTGGTTCTGGTCATCGGTGTGTGACAGGTTAACCAAAGATTTGAGTTTTTGGCCGATATTTCTTATTTTTGCGGCTCAATGACAACTAAAACAACGACAAAGAAAAAGCGGCAGCCGAAGAAAGGAGACTCGTTCTTCCGCCGGAATCAGCTCGCTTTGATTATCGCGGGCAGCATTATCGGAATGCTGCTCGGAGCCGCCAGTGCGATCGTTTTCGGGCGCACGCCGCAGACCGTCAGACTGACATTCACCGGCCGCGAAACCACAGAAGCCGTAGGCGACACCCTCAGAAGCCGTCTCGGCTCGCGTCAGGGCGCGCGAGTATACGTTATCTGGCGCGCGCTCGGAGGGAGCGGCGGAGAACTGCGCGGAAGCTATCTGGCTGAAAAAGGTATGACAGCCGCCCGGTTCGGATACCGGATGGCGCGCGGTCACGAGAGTCCCGTCAGGCTGACGTTCAACAATGTGCGCACGCTCGACGAACTCGCCCGGCGTGTAACGGCCAATCTCGCCGTCAGTCCCGAAGCGTTTCTCGCCGCCACCGACAGCCTGCTGAGCGCCAAGGGATTCAAGAAAGCCGAATATCCGGCGGCGTTTCTCTGCGACACCTACGAAGTCTACGCCACCACCTCGGCTGAGAAGCTCGTAAGACGCCTTGTGAAGGCCCGCGACACCTTCTGGAACCCCGACCGCATTGCCAAAGCGCGCGAACTCGGGCTCGACCCCGTAGGCGTCACAACCATAGCCTCTATCGTGGCCGAAGAGACCTCTAAAGCCGACGAACGGCCTAAAGTGGCCCGTCTCTACCTCAACCGCCTCTCCCGAGGCATGAAGCTTCAGGCCGACCCGACGGTTAAATTCGCAATCGGCGACTTCTCGCTCCGACGCATAGGCGGGAGCATGCTGAACATAGATTCCCCATATAACACGTATCGCGTCAAAGGTCTTCCTCCGGGGCCGATCCGGATTGTAGACCCTCAGCTCATCGACGACGTGTTGAACGCTCCGGCCCACAATTATATTTATATGTGTGCACGCGAAGACTTTTCGGGCTACCACAACTTCTCGACCGATTATGCGACCCACCAGGCTAATGCCAAACGCTATCAGGCCGAACTCGACCGCCGAAAGATTCATTAATCAGAACCGAAAATGAAGTCATCTGACAAACAGACGGCAATCGCCGCCACTTTCGCCAATGCGGCCGACGCCCACATCGCCGCCGGAATGCTGGCCGACCACGGCATCAAATGCCTGTTGGACAACCGAACGACAAACGCCATCTTTCCTATGGGCGACACCAACCCGAACTTCGGGGTCGACATAATTGTAACCGCCTCCAATCTCGCCGAGGCCCGCAAACTTCTACGCGAACATGACGACATCTGACCCCACACGCCAACGACAGCGACAGGTTACATCGGTGAGCGACAGCGGCATCGCCGTGTTCAACTCTCTGGAACGTTTCCGCCTTTTCGACGACACCGTCAGTCTCGACAAGACCCTGATGGTTGTCACTATAAACGGCGGAATCGAAGCGACCGTAGACCTGACACACAGGCGTATGGGGCCCGGACAAGTCATGGTGCTCAGAGGGGCTCATGTCATAAAAGGGATTGTCCAGAGCCCTGATTTCGAAGGTTTTTTTATCATCGTAGAGAACAACCGCATCGACGATATGTTGCCGATGTACCCCTATATGGCCTCGTGTATCCTCTACTTCAAAGACCGGCCCATAATCACAGCCGAGCCCGACGAAATAGAATCGCTGAAGATAATCTATTCGCTCTTCACCCGCTCGACCGGCTCGCGGCTCCCTTATCACCGCATGATGGTCAATTCGCTGTGTGAGGTCCTTTTCTACGAGACTCTCGGCCTATACACCTCGCGTATGAACCGCACCAACAAGCAGCCCTCGCGCCGCGAAGAGCTGTTGTCGAAATTCATCTCGCTCGTAGAGAAGAACTTCATGAAGGAACGGACAGTGCTTTTCTATGCGAAAAAAATGTGTCTGTCGCCCAAACATCTTTCGACTGTCATTAAAGAAGTCAGCGGCCGCCCGGCCGGCGACTGGATTGACTCTCAGGTCATACTTAAAGCCAAAATGCTGCTGCGCAACACAGGAATGTCGGTTCAGGAGATCAGCGACACACTGAATTTCACCAACCAATCGTTTTTCGGTAAATATTTCAAGCAGAAAACCGGCATGTCGCCGCGCGCTTTCCGCTCTAATCCCGACGCCGAGCCCCAACAATGAAACGTCTGTCAATCCTCATAGCCGCCATAGCGGCCACGATAGCGCTCTTCGCCGAGCCTCCCGCATCGAAAGAGCCGAGCGACGCCTACTATAATCTCGTCGGCGACGCCGACAGCGCCATAGCCCGCGGACAGTGGGCAAAAGCCGAAGAGGCGCTTCTGAGCGCAATGCGCCTCGAGCCGTCGAATCCGGGCAACATTATGCTGATGAGCAATCTGGGCATCGTCCAATACAACAGCGGCCGCGACTCGCTGGCACTTGTCACACTAACGCAGGCCCACGACATAGCCCCGCGCTCTGTAACCATTCTAGGCAACCGCGCCCGTGTTCTCATGGCTATGGGGCGTTTCGAAGAAGCCCGCGCCGACTATTCGGCCATCGTCGAGGCCGACACCACGATGACCGATGCCCGCTTCCATCGCGCGTTGCTCGACCTGAAGGCCGGACACACCGCAACAGCCCGCGCCGACATCGACTGGCTCAGACACAACAACCCCGACGACATCAACACCAATCTCGCCGAGGCAGCTCTCGCTTCGGCTGAAGGCGACTTCGCCGCCTCAGTCATTGCCTATACAAAGGTTCTTAATGTTGACAAACAGCCCGAATACTATGCCGAGCGCGCGTTAGGCTACCTTATGACCGACCGACCCGGCGATGCCGCCGAAGATATCGCCGCCGGACTCGAGCTCGATCCTACCGACGCACAGCTCTACCTATACCGCGCGATGCTGAACCGCGCCCGTTTCCGCCCCGAAGATGCGCGGGCCGACGCTCGCGAAGCGCTGCGCCTCGGCGCCGATCCGCGCGAAGTCGAGCCGCTGCTTCGTTAATATCGGGTTATCAGAACGTTATACCGGCTGTTTCCGTATCTCAGTTTTTTCCACTACCTTTGCGAAGATGAATCTGGCTCTTCTTAAACAAAACAGCGAAACCGACACCGAACGTCGGCGCGTGCGCCCGACCCGGCGCCGCTATAAGAAGGAGGTCTTCTCCGTCGACTGGCGTGAAGCGTTCACGCCGGTTCTGTTCATGCTCACTCTGGCGCTCGCTGGCCTGCGTTTTTATCCGGCCCTGGTTCTGATCGCCATAATCCTCATAAACCGACTGATTAAAAACCGCTACGACTTCGTCATAATGCTCGGCATCATGGCAACGTCGCGCGCATTCATCCCCGACGATCTTCTGCCGGTCAAGATATTCGACCTTGTTCTGGTAGTAGCCCTCTTCGCGCTTTTCTTTTATCGTAAAGATCTGCTGACAAAACAGGTAACGATACTGTCGCTGGCTTATACGGCTATTCTGGCCGTGTTCATGTTCATGAGTCCCGAACTGCTGTCGATTCAGCTGCTGACATTCCGCGAATATGCGTCGATACTCTGTTTCGTCGTGCCGATGTTCGTGTTTGCCAACCGCGATTTCTCGATGAAGGAGTTCATGAAGCGAGTGCTTCTCTACGCCTTGATAATCTGCGCGTTCTATGCTATCGACGGAATTATCCTCAACGGCTGGCTTCTCATTCCGGCCGACGCCGGCGCGCCCTTCCCGTCGACGTTCGACCATCCCCTGATCTCGCCTTTCGTATTCTATTTTCCGCGCAAATATCCGGCCGCGCTCTACATTCTGATAGTGGCCACCTACGGCCTTGCGCGCTACTACAGGTTCAGATGGTGGCAATGGCTCATAGTTGTCAGCTGTCTGCTCGTTGTCAGAACGATAACCATAATTGCGGCAGTTGTTCTGACCTATGTCATCTTTCAGGGCAACTTCCGCCAGTTCATGAAGAACTTTTTTCTGGCCTTCATAGCGATATTCGTGCTATACGTGGTCGACAGCGCTACAGGGCGCCATCTGCGTGTGGCATCCCACGTCCAGCAGGTAGCCGAAGTGTTTGTTGCCGAGGACGACGAAGATCTCGCCGAATTCGGGTCGACGCGAATGGCCCAGATTCTGCCCAAATACGAATATCTCGTCAGCAACGACAAGCTTTGGACCGGTCTCGGATTCCTCCATAACGAGAAATCGACCTCGGCACGCTACATGATCTCGAACGACCTCTACTCCGACATCTCGCAGAGCGAGGAATCGGTTGGCGCCGCCACTGAGGTCACGCAGTTCAACACCGTGATTCATATCGGACTCATCGGCTTCGCAATCCAGACCCTTTACTTTCTCAGTGTGTTCTTCGTGATGAAGCGCGCCCGAGTCCGCGACGCATTCTTCTATCTATCGACACTGCTCTGCGCCTCGGTGATGGGGCTGGGCGGCTTTGCCGGACTGATACGCCACGACGGACTGATATGGGTTGCCGTCGCCCTCGGCCTGACACTGATGCAACACCGCCGCGGCATCGACGAAGGCCCCGAACTCGAAGAGGAAACCGGCTTTGAAACTACAGCCGTTTCAGAAGCAGACACAACACGATAAATTCCATTCTCGATTTTGCGGGAGTGACGGATTTTTCGCTATCTTTGCCGTTATGAACGACGACATGATAGATAAGAAAGCCAGGGAAGTTTTCGATATGGTCGCTCAGCGTGCGACCGACGACGATATGCGGCGCCTGCGCGACGCTTTCAGCCTTGCCCGCGAAGCCCACGCCTCGCAGTTCCGAAAAGGTGGCGATCCTTATATCCTCCACCCCATAGCTGTGGCCGCCATTGTGGCCGGAACCCTCTGCCTCGATGTCAATTCTGTCATAGCCGCCTTTCTCCACGATGTTGTTGAAGACACTCCGGTTACAATCGGCGAGATCCGCGACCGCTTCGGCGATGATGTGGCCGCGATCGTCTCTGTTGTCACAAAGCCCCAGAAAGACCATTACGACGCCACTAAACAGGTCGACAACTACCGGCAGATGCTCGCATCGCTCAAGGACGACGTGCGGCCGATCCTCGTAAAGCTTGCCGACCGGCTCCACAATATGCGCACGCTCGCCGACATGCGCCCCGACAAACAGATGAAGATCGCCGGGGAAACCGATTATCTCTATGCGCCGCTGGCCACCCGGCTGGGACTTTACGACATCAAGACCGAGCTTGAGAATCTAAGTTTCAGATTCCGTTGTCCCCACGAATTTGAAGAGATAACGTCGCTGATCCAGCGCGACCGCGACGCCCAGCGCATAAGGCTCGACCGCTTCAACGACCAGCTCCGCGAAGTGCTCAAAAACGCCGGCATAAAGGCAACGGTGTTTACCGAATACCGCCGCCCCTACAGCGTGTGGCGCAAGATGCACAAATATGGCGACGACTTCAACCATCTCAAATACCGCCACTTTACCGAGATAATTTTTCCGTCGCGCGAGCCTGTGGTCTCCGACAAAGAGATGGCCCTTCGTGTCTACTCCGCCCTTACCGACCGCTTCAAGGAGAAACCGGGCGGAATATCGAACTATATCGACTCGCCTAAAGAAAACGGCTATCAGAGCTTCCACGTAAAACTGCTGCCCGATTTCGGCCGCTGGCAGGAAGTGCACATAGCCTCTGACAAGATGTATCACGACTCGGCTCTCGGCTGCGTTGCGAACCGCAACGAACAGTGGCTTGAGAAATTCCGCGAAGTGCTCCGCGACATCCCCGAAGCCGGGCGCGACGGATCAGCCTTCATCGCCGACGTCGTCGCCTCGTTCTACAACGACGACATCATGACATTCACCTCGGCGGGCACGCCGGTTGTCCTGCCCCAGCGCTCTACGGTCCTCGACTTCGCCTACGAGGTCGACGAAGCACTTGGCTCCCATGCCAAATACGCCCGAATAAACGGCTTTCTGTCGTCGATAAAAGCCCCTCTCCGCCGTGGCGACGTCGTCGAAGTATTCACCGACGAAAAAGTCAGCCCGTCGGCCGACTGGCTCAATGCCGTGACAACCTATAAGGCCCGAAAAGCCGTCTCGGACTATCTCGTCTCACAGCCCCGGCCGCGCTACGACCGGTGTCACCACTGCCTCCCGATTCCCGGCGAAGAAGTCATCGGCTTTTTCAACCATAAAGGCGACATTACGCTTCACAAGCGCGACTGCCCGACAGCCGTCAGCATGGCCTCGCAGTTCGGCGACTCGATAGTGTCGGTCGACTACGAACCCGACCAGACGCTCTATCCTGTCACGATTGAAGTTACGGCTGTAGACCGTTTCCATCTTTTCATAGACCTTGTCGACACTATCAGCAACACTCTCAACCTCGCTATCGACACCATCACAACAACCACAACCGACTCAATAGTGAAGTGCCGTATCTCTTTCGGCATCCACAGTTTCGGCGAGCTCCAGACCATAATCCATCACATCGCACTGATCGACGGAGTCGACGAAGTCAAGCGTCTTGTCTGATACCCGGTTAAACCAAATGGTGTCCCGGTTGTCTATAACAATAAAGCAACCATCAAATTCCACAGTTATGAAAGGAATAATCCGCATCGCAGCAATCGCGCTGACTTCAGTAGCAATGATATGTCTACCGTTGACAGCCAACGCCGACCGCCATCAGGGCGCACGCGGCGGAGGACGCCCCGGAGTGGCAGCCTCACGCGGAGGTAACCACGGGAACCACGGCGGTAAGAACGACCGGCCCGGTAAGAACCACGACAAAGGATACCGGCCCGGTAAGAACGACCGGCCCGGAAAGAACCACGACAAAGGATACCGGCCCGGTAAGAACGACCGGCCCGGCAGGCCCCACGACAACGGATACCATAACGGGCACCGTCCCGGCCACGGCCCCTCCCACGGCTACCGTCCGCCTAAACCCCACCACAAGCCCAACTATGGCTGGCGCCCGGGCCGTATGCCCAGACCGTACTACAGGCCCACGCCTCCCCCGCGCTGGCGTCCCGCACCCGGCGTGCCTCCAATCGGAGCCATTCTCGGTCTGACATTCGGAGTCGCGTTCGACGCATCGATGAATTATCTGCTGAACAACTACGCCGTTTCGGCCTACAATAATTCGATACTCATGGTCCAGAACGCCCCGTATCTGAACTTCGTGTGGCCCGAAGCGCGCCTGATCTATAACAACGGCTATCTCGACGGAACGCAGTTTATCTACACGAGCCCCTACGCCGACAATATGCGCTACTATTCGACCTATAACTATCTGACTAACATCTACGGGATGCCCGTTCAGACAGGGCCCGGTATGGTTGCGACATGGTATGGGGCCAACCGCGGATTCATCAACCTTTCTTTCGAGATGATGAACGGCCGCTATTTCACCGTTCTATCGCTCGGCCGGTAAACCACTACATTAAGTTTTTGTTAAAGATAAAGCGGGAAAGCGTCCGTGCGGCGCTTTTCCGCTATATTTGCGCCCATGGAACAAGAAACATGCATCCTCGTTGTCGACGACGAAGAGGCCCTTTGCGAGGCCATCAGATTCAATCTCGAAGAAGCCGGATTCACCGTCGACACCGCGCTGAGCGCCGAAGAGGCGCTGTCGACCGATCTGACGCAATACTCGCTCATTCTGCTCGACATTATGATGGGCGAAATCTCAGGAACGCGCATGGCGGCAATTCTTAAAGCCAACCCGCTGACTGAACATATCCCCATAATCTTCTGCACCGCACGCGATTCAGAAGACGACATGATAGCCGGTCTCGAGCTCGGCAGCGACGACTATATCACAAAACCGTTCTCGATGCGCAACGTTGTGGCGCGCGTAAAAACCGTGTTGCGCCGGAGCCGCCACGGGTCGGTATCGGAAGATCTCGGGGTAGTAACATTCGGAGGTCTTGCGGTCAGCACATCGCGCAAATCCTGCACGGTAGACGGTATTGAAGTGAAGATGCCCCGGAAAGAATTCGAGATTCTGAGCCTTCTGATCTCAAACCGTGGACGCATCTTTTCGCGTGAAGAGATTCTGAAACGTATATGGCCCGACGAGGTCATCGTTGTGAACCGCGTTGTCGACGTCAACATAACGCGCCTGCGCTCGAAACTCGGCCCTTACGGCAAATATATACTGACTCGCCCGGGCTACGGTTACTGCTTTGCCGAATAATATGCGCTTCCACACACGCCTGTTTCTCGCCCTCCTATCCTACTCGGTTCTTCTTGTAGGCGCCGTTGCCTTGTTTCAGTATCGGCGTGAGAAGGTGTTCAAAGCCGAAGAACTGAATCAGCGGCTTCAGATGGTTAACGACGATATCTTCGACCAGCTCGCCGACAGCGTCGCGGTTTTGAGATTGCCGCGCAGTATCGGAGATCTGAGAGTGACGGTTGTCGACCGCCACGGCCATGTCGTATTCGACAACAGCCTCGACACACTGCCCGGCTCCAACCACCTCAATCGCAAAGAAATAGCCGAAGCTATGGCTACAGGCGAAGGCTATGCCATCAGGCGCAACAGCGCATCGACCGGGAAGACATATTTCTACTCGGCAAAACGCGAGGGAAACATGGTAGTGCGCACGGCAGTCCCCTATAGTGTCGAGCTCCACAAGCTGCTGGCAGCCGATTATGCCTTTCTATGGTTCATTGTCGGAATAAGCATAGTAATGTGTGTCATCGGTTATCTGACAACACGCCGTATAGGCGGACACATATCGCGTCTGAACCGGTTTGCCGAACAGGCCGAGCGCGGAGAGAACATCGTCGATACCGAGTCATTTCCCGACGACGAGCTCGGCGAAATATCCGGAAATATTATCAGGCTTTACACTAGGCTTCGCGAGGCGATGACCGAGCTTGACCGCCAGCACCGCCTTGCCCTCGAGCAGGAACACGACAAGATACGCATCAAGCGTGAACTGACTAACAATATCAACCATGAGCTCAAGACGCCTGTGGCAGCGGTCGAGGCGTGTCTGGAATCGCTTGCCGACCATCCCGACATGAGCGCCGACCGGCGCCAATACTTCGTCGGGCGTGCCCTCGACGCCAACCGGCGCCTTAGAGAACTGCTGGCCGACGTATCGGCAATCACCCGAATCGAAGACGGAGGCGACCGTATCGGCCGCGAGCCTGTCGACATCGCCGCCCTGACTGCCGACGTGTGCGCCGAATTCTCCGAGTCGGCCATCGAAAAAAATATCGTCATCGACAACGGCATCACCCTCTCCGATCCGGTCTCCGGCAACACGGCTCTTCTGGAGTCGGTAATGCGGAATCTTATCGACAACGTCCTGAAATATTCAGGCGCCACCCGCGTGGAACTCCGGCAGAACCTGACCGCCGACAAGCTGACAATCACTGTGACAGACAACGGATGTGGCGTCAATCCGGAACATCTGCCCCATCTTTTCGAACGATTCTACCGTGTCGACAAAGGGCGTTCGAGGCGCTGCGGCGGAACAGGACTCGGACTGGCAATAGTTAAAAACGCGGTCATCTGGCACGGTGGCCATGTGCGCGCCGACCTTCCGGCGGCCGGCGGCCTGCGGATAACGATAGTCATTCCGCGCTGACTCCCTCGATTTCTCTTTTTTTTAATTTTGATGAAACATTTATGAAACATCGTTGAGCGTAATTTGTAATAAAATTAAACAGCTCACAGATATGGATATTTTGTTTCTCTGCGTCGTTGTTTTTCTGTTTCTGCTCGCCATTTTCGATCTCTCGGTGGGAGTCAGCAACGACGCCGTCAATTTTCTCAATTCGGCTATAGGCACCAAAGTGGCCCCGTTGCGCACAATCATCATCATAGCCTCGGCCGGCGTATTCATCGGGGCGGCGATGAGCAACGGGATGATGGACATCGCCCGCCACGGAATTTTCCGTCCCGAGAACTTTTCGTTCTACGACCTGATGTGCATTTTCATGACAGTCATGGTCACCGACATCATTCTTCTCGATCTGTTCAACACCCTCGGAATGCCGACGTCGACAACGGTGTCGCTCGTTTTCGAGCTTCTCGGCGCCACATTCGTCGTCGCTCTGATAAAGATGGCAGGGGGCACCGACCTTGGATTCGCCGACCTTCTCAACACCGAGAAAGCTCTGTCGGTAATTATAGGTATCTTCCTGTCGGTTGCGATAGCATTCGTGTTCGGAACCGTCGTCCAGTTTCTGTCGCGACTCATTTTCTCATTCAACTACCGCAGCCGGCTTCGTTGGAAAATTGGAATATTCGGAGGGATATGCACTACGGCCATAGTCTATTTCCTGCTGATCAAAGGAGCGTCGGGACTCTCTTTCATGACACCCGAAGTGAAAGCCTGGATAGCCTCACACACAGCTCTGATCATAGGCTGCTCGCTTGTCGGATTCACTATTATAATGCAGACGCTCCACGCTCTCGGAGTCAACGTGCTCAAGGTCATCGTCCTTCTGGGCACATTCTCCCTGGCAATGGCATTCGCCGGCAATGACCTCGTGAACTTCATAGGAGTTCCGCTGACCGGACTGGCATCGTTCGCCGACTATACCGCCAACGGAAACGGCGACATACACGGATTCATGATGAGCTCGCTCAACAGCCCGGCCGACACTCCGCTATATTTCCTAATCGGAGCCGGAGCCATAATGGTCACGTCGCTGGCCACCTCGAAAAAAGCCCGAAAGGTTTCGCAGACCGAAATCGGCCTCGGAAGTCATGATGCCGGCGACGAGATGTTCGGATCGTCGCGGATAGCCCGGCGCCTTGTCAGATGGTCGCTGTCGCTGATCTCGTGGGTTCGCGGACTCATTCCCAAGCGAATACGCCGTTCCATAAACCGACGTTTCAATGCCGAAGACAGCATTCTCGAACAGGGAGCCGCCTTTGACCTCGTGCGCGGATCGGTAAACCTCGTGCTGGCCGGAGCGCTGATTGCCCTCGGAACATCCATGAAACTGCCGCTCTCGACAACGTTCGTCACCTTCATGGTTGCGATGGGCACCTCGCTGGCCGACCGCGCCTGGCAGCGCGAATCGGCCGTATTCCGAATCACAGGCGTGTTTTCGGTTATCGGCGGCTGGTTCCTCACGGCCGGTATAGCCTTCATAGGCGCCGGAATAATTGTCGCGGCTATGCACTATGGCGGCTCATGGGTAATGTTCGCACTGGGCGCCCTGACAATATATCTTCTCATCCGCAGCAACCGGCGTTTCCGCGCCAAAACCAGAGAAGAGGACGGCGACGCTCTGTTCCACTCAATTCTGTCGACCCGCGAGCCCGACCGCCTATGGCCTATGTTCATGATTTATCTCAGCGGAAAGCAGCAGTCATTCCTTGAATTCGCCTCGGCGAACTACAACAGCGCGATGACAGCATTCCTGAACGACGACGCGCGCACACTCGGACGCATCGACCGCGCTCTCGGCGACGCAAAAAGCCGGCTTAAGAACGACCGCCGCAAAGAAACTCTCTGCCTACGCCGGCTTCCACGCGAAATCGGCATCGAAAAAAGCGCCTGGTTCTATCTCGGCAACAACAGCTGCATGTCGGTTCTATATAATCTGCGCCGTATAACGGAGATCTGCCGCGAACACGTCGACAACAACTTCCTTCCGCTGCCCGAACGCTACCGGGCCGACTTCTCCGACATAGCCGTCGAGGTAACAACGCTCTTCAACGACATCACCGCCATGATCTCCGACTCCACCCCCGAAGCCGTCGACATGCTCAGACAGCACTGCGACGAGATCAAGAACCGCATATCAAATCTCTATCACGGCCTCTATGACCACATCCGCGAGGGAGACCAGTCGTCAATGGCGGTTCTTTACGTTTATCTCAACACGCTTCAGGAAACGCGCGAAATGGTATCGGCGCTGCGCAAATATCTCCGCTCCTACGCCAAAATGCTCGACAACAGCTATAGAGGTCACCACTCGATAGCCGCTCCGCCATCCGAAATCGCGGCATTGTGAATTTGCAAATGTTAAAATAAAGTGTTAATTTTGGGCCGAAGCGTTAACGCTCCGGCCCCTTTCGTTATCGGCCGAAACTTTAATAGACTTTCGTTGTTAACATAATAAAGCTTAAACCCTCCGACAGATCATAAACTCCGCGATGAAAAAATCGACGATATGGTTCCTCGCCATCATAATGGCTCTTACATTCATGGGGCTGCTGTATGTGCAGATCATTTATATGCGCAACATGGTGAGGATGCGCAACGACCAGTTTGCCGAGGGGGTCAAAAGAAGTCTCTACAGCGTCACTACGCGCCTCGAACAAGACGAGACAAAGCATTTCCTCGACGAAGACATGGCCAATATCGAGACCTCGTTTCTACCTCGCTACAACGCCGACGGAACTGCCGTGATGGGCACCTACACCTCGACATTCAAGACGCCCGAAGGGCTCACCGGCGGCATCACTCTCGAACGTCAGCTCGACAACGACAAAAACAATCCGAAACGAGGCTATCAGACAAATCAGGAAATTCTACGCGGCCTCTACCTTTATCAGAAAGGACTTCTCAACGAGGTCATACTGAACATCATAAGCCGATCGAGTGACCGCCCCATCTCCGAGCGGGCCGATTCGGCGAAAGTGGCCGGATATATGACCTCGGAGTTCAACAACAACGGGCTCGACCTCCCGTTCGAATTCGCCGTCGTCAACAGGGTTGGCGCCGTCGTCTACAAGACCCGCGACTTCAATACCGCCTCGGCCGAGCCCGGAAGCATGTTCGTGCAGACTCTTTTCCCAAACGATCCCACCAACAAGATGAACTATATCAAGGTCTATTTCCCGACCAAAAGCGATTATATCTTCTCGTCGGTGAGGTTCATGATTCCGTCGTTTTTCTTTACTCTCATTCTGCTTCTGGTGTTTCTCTACACTATTATAGTTGCCTTCAGACAGAAAAAGCTGACAGAGATGAAAAACGACTTCATCAACAACATGACCCACGAATTCAAAACGCCTATCTCGACCATATCTCTGGCGGCCCAGATGCTCAACGACCCGGCCGTGCTGAAGAGCGAGAATATGCTGCGCCACATCTCGACCGTCATCAACGACGAGACAAAGCGGTTGCGCTTCCAGGTAGAGAAGGTTCTTCAGATGTCGATGTTCGACCGCCAGAAAGCCACTCTGAGGCTCACCGAGGTCGACGTCAACACCGTTGTGGCCAACGCCCTCCACACCTTCAAGCTTAAGGTCGGAAAATACGGTGGCTCAATCGAGGCGCGTCTCGACGCCGACGACTCTATTATCGAAGTCGACGAGATGCACTTCACCAACGTGATATTCAATCTTCTCGACAACGCCCTCAAATATCGCCGTGAAGACGTTGCGCCCCATCTGGTCATAGCCACGCGCAACCGCGACAACGACAAGAAACTCGAGATCAGCGTAGCCGACAACGGCATAGGAATACGCCGCGACGACCTCAAGAAGATTTTCGATAAATTCTACCGCGTTTCGACCGGCAACCGCCACGATGTCAAAGGCTTCGGCCTTGGACTCGCATACGTCAGGAAAATGGTCGGAGAATTCGGCGGAGAAATCACCGTTGACAGCGAATTCGGAAAAGGAACAAAATTCAATATTATATTACCGTTAACTAAAACAGACTGATTATGGAAGAACGTTTGCGCATATTATTATGCGAAGATGACGAAAACCTCGGGATGCTCCTTCGCGAGTATCTCCAGGCAAAAGGCTTCAGTGCCGACCTCTTCGCTGACGGCGAAAGCGGTTACAAGGCCTTCCTGAAAGGGAAATACGACATTTGTGTGCTCGACGTCATGATGCCCAAGAAAGACGGTTTCGCACTGGCACAGGAAATACGTACCGTAAACTCAGAAGTGCCCATTATCTTCCTGACGGCAAAATCGCTCAAGGAAGATATTCTCGAAGGTTTTAAAATCGGAGCCGACGACTATCTCACCAAACCTTTCTCGATGGAAGAGCTCGTGTTCCGTATCGAGGCAATCCTGCGCCGCGTCAAAGGCAAAAAGGGGAAAGAGGTTACGATGTATAAGATCGGCCGGTTCACCTTCGACACTCAGAAACAGGTTCTGATGATCGGCGACAAGATCACCAAGCTGACGACCAAGGAGAGCGAGCTGCTCAGTCTTCTCTGCGCCCACGTCAACGAGATTCTCGAACGCAACTTCGCCCTGAAGACTATCTGGATCGACGACAACTACTTCAACGCCCGTTCGATGGATGTCTATATCACGAAGCTGCGCAAGCATCTCAAAGACGACCCGTCGATCGAGATCATCAACATCCACGGAAAGGGCTACAAGCTCATCGCCCCCGAACCCGACCAGAAATAAGGCTCCGCAGGCAGCCACGCTGCCACTGCGGGCATCACGGTTTTACGGAACCCGTTATGATGACATTTCCTAACGCCAAAATCAACCTCGGCCTGCTGATTACCAACCGGCGGGCCGACGGTTATCATGATCTGCTGACAGTTTTCTGCCCCGTCGGATGGCACGACATACTCGAGATAGTGCCGTCGGCGGTCGGCCACGACACCCTCGAAGTCGGCGGCAACGGATGCGATTGTCCGCCTGAAAAGAATCTTGTCATGAAGGCAGTCGGCGCTCTCCGCCGCGAATTTCCCGATATGCCTTTTGTCGAGATTTTCCTCGAAAAGTTTATCCCCGACGGCGCCGGTCTCGGCGGCGGATCGGCCGACGCAGCCTTTACCCTGCGCAGCCTCAACAGCCTTTTCAGCCTCGGACTCTCCGACGATCGGCTTGCTGAGATCGCCGCCACAATCGGCGCCGACTGTCCGTTTTTCATCTATAACCGCACGATGACCGGAACGGGCACAGGCACTACGCTCTCTCCGACCACGGTAAACTTCCCCGAAGGCGGCTCGATAGCCATAGTAAAACCGCCCGTCGGCGTTTCGACGCGCGAAGCTTATGCCGGCGTAAATCCGCGACCCGCTGCCGTCGACCTTGCCGACATCATAGCCCGCAGGCCTGTCGGCGAATGGAAAGATCTCGTTGTCAACGACTTCGAAGAATCGGTTTTTGCCGCTCATCCGCGTCTGTCCGAGATAAAACGGCGTCTCTACGAAAGCGGAGCGCTATATGCCTCAATGTCGGGATCGGGAAGCGCGCTGTTCGGAATATTCGGCAAAGGCGACGTTCCCGACATCGAGCTCGAATTCGAAGACTGCGACTGCAAGATTGTTCCGGCCGACATCGCAAACAGTCTCTCAAAATGAGTTTAATTTATTTTAACAGCTTGTGCACACCGCAAACTGCATAAAAAATCGTTTCTTTGCATATCTATTGTATATGAGACGGTTTTTTATTTTATATATTCTGCCCGTTATCGCCCTGATGGCGATTCTGTCGTCGTGCGGCGACAACGACGAGCCCATGCCCGTCGAGCCTGAAACTCCCACCGGGCCCGACAAGCCCGTCGGGCCTGACCCTGACGACGCTGACAAGACGCCGCTGACTCTTCTAATTTATATGGTTGCCGACAATTCGCTCGGAACCCTCGGATTCGCCGAACAGGATCTCTCGGAAATCTCTACTGCGATGTCGGAGAACGCGCTGGGAGAGAACGCCCGGCTGCTCGTCTACAAGTCTATGCCCGGCGTCAACAAGGGGGTTGTTCCCGAACTTGTCGAGTTCACCGACGGCGCGCCCGAACCTAAGCTTCTGAAAAGCTATCCCGACGACCCTTCCATTTATTCGACATCGGAAGAACGCATGGCAGAAGTGCTTGAGGATGTCCGCGAGATTGCCCCTGCCAAAGAATACGGGCTTATTATGTGGAGCCATTCGACAGCATGGCGCACCGAAGATTCGGCGCTGCCTGCGCGCAGTTTCGGGCAGGACCGCGACCGGCGTATGGCCATTCCCGCTCTCGGAAGAGTCCTAAACAAGTTCAGCCACAAATTCATCTACTTCGACTGCTGCCTCATGGCCAACGTTGAGGTGGCCTATGAACTGCGACACGCCACCCCTCTGATTGTGGCCTCGGGTGCCGAAGTCCACGGCGACGGAATGCCTTATCAGCTGACGGTGCCGATCTTCGCCAAAGGGGACGCCCGCGCCGTGGCTGAGAAAACTTTCGAATACTACGACAGCCGCAGCGGAGTAGACCGCTGGTGCACCCAGTCGGTTATCGAGACGGACAAGCTCGACCGTCTGGCAGCCGCTACACGTAGCCTGATGGAAACGGCAACACCGCTGTCGTCGACCCGTGGAATCCAGACCTACTCACCGACTTCATCTTTCCGCACCTACGACATGGACGACTACGTCAGCCGTATCTCGACCGACGAGACCGCCTATCAGACATGGCTGACAATTCTTACCGAAGCCGTGACCTACAAGGCATCGACCCCCTACGTCAACGGCAACCACCGCATCGCAAAATATTGCGGATTGAGTTCCAACATTGTCACCTCTGCCAACGATGCCTCAAAATACCACTACAACGAGCTACAGTGGTGGGCCGACGTTGTCAGTCATAACCCCAATTTCGCAGAATGAGGTTCCTTCAGATTCAGATGCCCTCGGTTCCGACCGACTCGATAAACATACCTGATCCGGCCGCCGGCCTGAAAGATCTAAAGGGGATGTCGCTCGACGACCTTCTGGCAAAACTCGCCAACGATGTTGTCACTTTTGCCATAAACCTCGCCATCGCCATCGCCGTCTTCTATATCGGCAAACTGGTTATCAACAAGCTCTATCGTCTGACAGAGAATGTGATGACACGCCGCAAGGTCGACAAATCGCTTATTACGTTCGTGCTGTCGTTTGTCAGAATCGTGTTGTATTTCATTCTGATAGTGACGGTCATCTCGATTCTCGGAATCGAAACAAGTTCATTCTTAGCTATTTTCGCCTCAGCCGGTATCGCCATCGGTATGGCTCTGAGCGGCACTCTTCAGAACTTCGCCGGAGGTGTTCTGATTCTTCTTCTGAAGCCCTACAAAATCGGCGATTATATCGAGGCACAAGGCTTTGCGGGAACCGTCACCGAGATTCAGATTTTCAACACGATAATCTCTACCCCCGACAACAAGTCGATAATCATTCCCAACGGGCCTCTTTCAACTTCGAGCATCAACAACTGGAGCCGCGAGAGCTACCGGCGCATAGAATGGACTGTCGGAATCTCCTACGGCAATGACGTCGCGACGGCGCGCCGCGCTATTCTCGAAATCATCACCGCCGACCACAGGATTGTAACGACAACCATCGCCGCCCATCGCGCCGCCTTCGAAGCCGAAGAAGAGAAAAAATCTGAAATTCAGGATTCAGATGACGAAACGGCTGAAAAAACGCCGGCTACACACCATGGGCGCATCTGGCGCTTTTTCCACCGCAAGCATCGCGAAGCCCGCGACCGGATAGCCGCACAGGCCGAGATTGATTTCCGGCTGAGAACCGGATTTGAAGAGACTGACCTGAGTCCGGCTGTAGTTGTGACAAACCTCGGCTCAAGCTCGGTCGATCTCTCGGTCAGGGCATGGGCACCCACAGGCCTCTACTGGCCCGTTTATTTCGATATCAACGAGCGTATATATACCGACCTTCCCAAGGCAGGCATAGACTTCCCCTTCCCTCAGCTCGATGTCCATCTCGACAAGCAACAGTAACCTACCATCACAACCATAGTAAACATGAGAAAACGAGTGCTCAGCATCATGCTGTTTGCGGCAGCCGCAGGCTCAGTCTCGGCCATGGCCGACAACGCCCCGCTTTGGCTCCGCGACGCAGCCATCTCACCCGATGGCTCCAGAATAGCGTTTACATTCAAAGGCGACATCTACACCGTTCCGACCACCGGCGGAAAGGCCTCGCGACTTACCGCCCTCCCCTCGCTCGAATGGGCGCCGGTATGGAGCCCCGACGGCACTAAGATAGCCTTCGCAACAGACCGCAACGGCGGCAGCGACATCTATATAATGGGAGCTGACGGCGGCCACGCCACTCGCCTCACATTCGATTCGGCATCTGAGACGCCCGAGGCCTTCACTCCCGACGGCGCTGAGATTGTCTTTTCAGCAGCCATTCAAGACGCTCCTTCGTCGGTGATGTTCCCGACCGCCCGTCTGACCGAAGTGTATACTGTTCCCGCAGCCGGCGGCCGCACCCGCCAGCTGCTGTCGACCCCGGCAGAAAATATCTCATACCTGCCCGACGGAAAGAGCTTCCTCTACCACGACGTCAAGGGCATGGAGAACAAATTCCGCAAACACCACACCTCGTCGGTCACACGCGACATCTGGCTCTACGACGCCACGACAGGGCGCCACACCAATCTGACCAACCGCTACGGCGAAGACCGCAACCCGGTTGTGGCCGAAGGCGGTAAGGCCGTCTACTTCCTCAGCGAACGCAACGGAGGCTCGTTCAATGTCTACCGTATGAGCCTCGATAATCCGGCCGACGTCAAAGCTGTGACCGACTTCAAGGAGCATCCTGTCAGATTCCTCTCGATGGCCGACAACGGTACGCTTGCTTTCGGCTACGACGGCGAGCTCTACACTATGAAAGCCGGTGGCCAGCCTCAGAAAGTGGCCGTTGAAATCGACATCGACGAGGCGTCGCCCGTAACCGATATGCGCTTCAGCTCGGGAGCCACCGAGGCCGCGCCCTCGCCCGACGGCAAACAGATGGCGATTATATGGCGCGGCGACGTGTTCGTCACCTCTGTCGAGCACGATTCGTTCAAACAGATAACCTCCACCCCTCAGGCAGAGAAAAATGTCAGCTGGAGTCCCGACGGAAAAACGCTATACTATACCAGCGAGCGCGACGGACGCCGCTCGATCTACAAGGCAGAGAAAACCCGCTCCGACGAGCCCAATTTCTCGAACGCGACTCTGATAACCGAGACTCCGCTCTTCACTGAGTTTACAGTTGACCGCGAACATCCGGTAGTCAGCCCCGACGGCAAAAAAATGCTGTTTGTCGAAGACCGCAACAAGATCATGCTCATGGATCTTGCCTCGAAAAGCGTCAAACAGATAACCGACGGCTCGAACTTCCCCGACCGCGACGGCGGTTTCTCGCTCGAGTGGGCCCCCGACAGCCGCTGGTTCGCCACCGAGGCGTCGCTTAACCGCCACGATCCCTACTATGATGTCGTCATCATCAACACCGATGACCTCGAGACAATCAATCTGACCAACAGCGGCTATTTCGACATGAACCCCCAGTTCGTGCTCGACGGCAACGCAGTCATGTATATCACCGACCGCTTCGGAATGAGGAACCATGCCTCATGGGGATCGCAGAACGACGTGATTCTCCATTTCCTCAACAAGGAGGCCTACGACAAATACCGCCTCAGCGAGGAAGACTTCGAACTTCTCAAAGAGGTAGAGAAAGCTCAGAAAAAGAAAGCTTCAGCCGATTCCGACAAAAAATCGAAGAAGAAAAAAGGCAAAAAAGATGATGCCAAAGAAGAGCCCAAAGAGGATAAGAACGTCAAGATCGACCGCAAGGGCCTCGAAGACCGCATAGTCCGGCTCACTCCCGTTTCAGGAGAACTCTCGGGCACAGCCCTCGTCGACGACGGCGAAAGTCTCTACTATGTCGCCGGAAGCGAAGACGGCTGCAACCTCTGGAAAGTATCGCTTCGCGACGACGACATCGAACTCGTCAAGAAATTCCCCGGCGAAGGCGGTATGGCAATGGCAACCCTGCCCGACGGCTCGGCAGTGTTCCTTATCGGCAGCAAGCTCAGGAAACTCGAACCCGCCGGATCGAAAGTCTCGCCGGTAACCTACAGCGGCCGCGCCAAAGTCGACCGTGCCGCCGAACGCGAGGCAATGTTCAACTTCGTTGTCAACGAAGAGCGCGAGCGGTTCTACAACAAGAATATGCACGGCGTCGACTGGACAAAACTGACCGACCACTACCGCCGGTTCCTCCCCTATATCAGCAACAACGCCGACTTCTCCGACATGCTCAGCGAGCTTCTCGGCGAGCTCAACGTCAGCCACACCGGCAGCGGAGCCGCACGTCGCGGAGCCGCCGACCCGACTGCATCGCTCGGTCTGCTCTACGACATGACATACGACGGGCCGGGACTGCGCGTTGCAGAGATTCTCGAAAAGGGCCCGTTTGACCGTTCGACAACGGCCATGAAGCCCGGAAGCATCATCACCGCTATCAACGGCGTCGCCTTCGAAGCCGATAAGGCCACAGCTCCGCTGCTTGCCAATGTCGCCGGCAAAAAAACGCTCGTAGCCTTCACTACCCCCGACGGCAAGACCGAGACCGAGGTAATCCTTCCCATTTCGCAGGGCCGCCAGAACTCGATGATGTATGACCGCTGGGTCAAGAGCCGCGCAGCCTATGTCGACTCAATCTCGGGCGGACGCCTCGGCTATATCCACCTCCAGTCGATGAGCGACGACTCGTTCCGCAAGGCATATAAAGACCTTCTCGGCCGCTACAACACCCGCGAGGGCGTCGTCATCGACACCCGCTGGAACGGCGGCGGACGCCTCCACGAAGACATCGAAGTGCTCTTCAGCGGCGAAAAATATTTCACTCAGGTCGTGCGCGGCGTCGAAACCTGCGATATGCCCTCGCGCCGCTGGAACAAGCCGAGCATAATGGTTCAGTGTGAGGCCAACTATTCGAATGCCCACGGAACTCCCTGGGTCTACAAACACCGCGGCCTCGGCAAGCTCGTCGGAGCTGCCGTGCCCGGAACGATGACATCGGTCAACTGGGTCGACCTTCAGGATCCCGAGCTCTACTTCGGCATTCCCGTTGTCGGCTACCGCCTGCCCGACGGCTCATATCTCGAAAACAAGCAGCTCGAACCCGACATCAAGGTTCTCAACGACCCTGCCACCGTTGTCAAAGGCGCCGACGATCAGCTCCGCGTAGCCGTAGAGACTCTTCTGCGCGACATCGACAGCAAGAAATAACCAAACAACAACCATATCTATATGAAGAAGACAATCCTGACAATCCTCGCCGGCGCCGGATGCGCTCTCGCCTCCTGCGCCCAGCCCGCCCCCTCGGGGAACTACAGCCTCAGCGTGACCTTCCCGGCCGAGGCCGAGGCCGATGACTATATGGCCTATATCGTCGACGTCGACAACGGCGCCAAGATCGACAGCGTTATCGTTGCCGACAACAAGGCCCTGTTCAGCGGCAAGATCGACAAGCCCGTGCTCGCCCGAGTGATGCTCGAGAACGACCGCGTAGGCACATTCATCCTCGAACCGGCCGACATCGTGTTCGACCCCGCCACCAAAGAGGCTAAAGGCGGAACACTCAACGCGAAGATGGACGATATCAACAAGAAATTCGGCGAAGTCGTGAGCCGTTTCCGCGCCCTGCCGCGCGACTCGACATTCGAGGCCAAAGCCGAAGCCCTTCAGGCCGAATATGAGAAGCTCAACACCGACGCCCTCAAAGAGAACGCCGACAACCCCATCGGTTACTACCTCTTCATAAACATGGCCGGAAGCCTCGACGAACCTCAGCTCGACGAAGCCCTGAAACAGTATCCCCAGTTCGCTTCGAGCCAGAAAGTAGCCGGCTTCAAGAAAATGTTCGCCCAGCGCCGCGAAACCTCTGTAGGGCAGCCCTACAAAGACTTCGCCGTTACCTTCGAAGGCAAGACTACGAAGCTCAGCGAAATGCTTAAGAAAGGCCGCTACACGCTGGTTGACTTCTGGGCAAGCTGGTGCGGTCCCTGCCGTCGCGAGACAGCCGTCATCAAAGACCTACTGAAGGAATACGGCCCCAAGGGCCTCGACGTTGTCGGCGTAGCCGTATGGGATGAGCCCGACAACACCCGCAAGGCTATCGAGGAACTCGCCCTGCCCTGGCCACAGATTCTCAACGCCCAGTCTGTTCCCACCGAGCTCTACGGCATCGCCGGAATTCCCACGATAATCATTATCGACCCCGACGGCAAGATCGTCAGCCGCGACAAGCAGGACGAAGAGCTCCGCGCCGACGTCGCCGCCTGCTTCCCCGCCGAATAATCCCCTGCCTCTCAGAAACGAAAGCTGTGCCACGGTATTTCCGCGGCACAGTTTCGTTATTATGCCGCCCTGCTAATTGGACAACAAGAAAATAACAAGAAAACAAATTACTCAGCCACAATTAAACTGAAGATTCCATTTGCCGAATCTAAAGCTAATCCTTAGCTTTGCAACTACTTATGAAATTCACAATACCGATTATCATTATCCGGATATTGACAGGACAAGACTGGATAAGCCAATTTCGGGAATTATGGTAAAATCGTCCTCAATTTGTATAACATATTCTTGCAATAATAATTCTAAATTTGCATTGACTCAAAACATCCATCTACCACAATGAAAAATGTAACCGTTCTCAGCGGGCAAGAGAGACTACGTCGAGGCCCGAGGGGGCCTGGAAGATGCGCAGGCCGAAACGGGGGACTACGGCGTAGACATAGTCGAAGATGTCGCTCTGAACGGCTTCATAAGACGCCCAATCGGTGACCGAGGTGAAGAAGTAAAGTTCGAGGGGTATGCCCTGAGGGGTCGACTGGAGCTGACGCACCATGACGAACATCGTGCGCGTTCGCTTGCCGACAACTACGGGCTGCTCCGACAGCCAGTGCTGGAGATGACGGCGCAGCAGCCCGAGGTTGACCGAGCCGTCGGCCGTCGACTCGACGAGACCGTCGGCTTTCAGCGCCGCGAGCTCATCGTCGCTGAGAAAGCGGACACTGTTGACATCAATATATATCGAGCGCGACACGCGCCGTCCGCCCGAACGGCGCATGGGCTGATAGTTCTGGAAAGAGTCGCTGATGAGGTTATAGGGCGGGATGGTAACGATGGAGTTGTCCCAGTTGCGCACCTTGACCGTTGTCAGCGAAATGTCGACGACCTCGCCGTTGGCACCGGCCTTCTCGCAGATTATCCAGTCACCTTTGTGGAGCATACGGTTAGCGGTGAGCTGCACACCGGCTACGAGTCCGAGAATCGTGTCGCGGAACACGAGCATCAGCACAGCCGCCGAGGCGCCGAAGGCCGTCAGAATAGCGACAGGCGAGCGGTTGAAGAGTATAGCCGCCGTGATTATGACGCCGACGCCGACAACAATGAGACGGCACATCTGGAAGATACCCTTCATCGAGTTGATGCGCTCGTTCTTGCGCTTCTCGAAGGCAGTGAAAAGCGAATGTATTATCTTGCTGACAAGGTAGACGCAGGCCCATACAATATATATGTCGGTTGCCTTCTCGGTGAACTGATAAGCCGCGGCATGGGCGGCGAAAAGATTCGGCAGCAACCAGTTGACAACGAGGGCCGGACAGAGTTGGGCGAAGCCGCGCAAGACTTCGTCGGTGAAGAAATCGTCGTCCCAGCGCGTCGGTGACTTCGCCACGAGAAACCTCACGAAAGGCTCGACAATGCGACGGAAAGCGACATACGACAACACGGCGACTATGCCGATAGCCACGATCGTCAGCGCCGGGCCAAGCGTCGGCGCCTCTTCGGCGAGGCCCGTCTGAGAAAGCAGCGTGTTGATATATTTTTCGAGAACCATAGACAGATTTTTGGCACAAAATTATCATTTTCGGGGCGTTCAGGCAAAAAATCAGTCCGACAGAAGCGAAAATATTTGGCCGTTACGGCCGAAAAGCGTAACTTTGCACCCGCTAACAATACAAAACCTATTAACAAACATTTTTAATGGCAACAAAAATCAGATTACAGCGCCATGGTCGCAAGAACTATGCGTTTTATCCTATTGTAATCGCCGATAGCAGGGCACCACGAGATGGTAAGTTTATTGAAAGGATAGGTTCCTATAATCCGAACACTAATCCTGCTACAATAACATTGAACTTCGAGCGGGCTTTGTATTGGGTGAATGTCGGTGCACAGCCTACCGACACCGTTCGCACAATCCTCAGCAACGAGGGCGTGCTGCTGATGAAACACCTCCAGGGCGGTGTCCGCAAGGGCGCCTTCGACGAGGCCGAGGCCCAGCGCCGCTTCGAAGCCTGGAAAGCGAACAAACAGAAGAGCATCGACGCCGCCAAAGACTCGATGGCCGACAAACGCGAACAGGCCGCCAAGGCCCGTTTCGACGCCGAAGTAGCCAAGAACAAGGCCAAAGCCGAAGAGGTAGCCAAAAAGAAAGCTGAGATCGCAGCCGCCAAGGCCGCCGAAGAAGCTGCCAAGGCCGCTGAAGAGGCTACCGCTGAATCGGCTGCCGGCAACGAGGAAGCTCCTGCTGAAAACGCCTGAGCCCACCAGCATAAGCAAACTCTCTTACAGAGGTCGCGCCCTGAGCGCGGCCTCTGATTTTTTTTTACAAAAATCTTATAAGTTTTATAAACCTTCGAAAACATTGCCAATCGGGGGATTTTTAGTAACTTTGCACGCGAATAGTGGCTCCCCGTCCGTAAAGGGGAGCTTGGAACTAATATCTTTTTAATAACAGATGATAAAAATCTCTTTTCCCGACGGCGGTCAGCGTGAATATGAAAACGGCGTGACCCCGCTCGACATCGCCCGCTCGCTCAGCCCGCAGCTGGCGAAAGAAATCCTTGCGGCCACCGTCGACGGAGCCGACTGGGACATCTCGCGCCCCATCGACCACGACGCCGCCCTGAAACTCTTCAAGTGGGAAGACCCCGAAGGTAAACATGCTTTCTGGCACAGCTCGGCCCACCTTCTCGCCGAAGCTCTTCAGGAGCTCTATCCCGGAGTTAAATTCGGCATCGGCCCTGCTATCGAAAACGGCTTCTACTACGACATCGACCCGGGAGAGCACACCATCACCGACGCCGATTTCCCAAAAATCGAAAAGAAAATGCTTGAGCTCGCCCGCGAAAAGCAGCCCATTGTGCGCGCCGACATCTCAAAAGCCGACGCCCTGACAATGTTCGGCGACCGCGGCGAGACCTATAAATGCGAGCTCATCAGCGAGCTCGAAGACGGCCACATAACAACCTACACCCAGGGCGCCTTCACCGACCTCTGCCGTGGCCCCCACATCGCCAATACCGGCGCAATCAAGGCCGTGAAAGTCATGTCGCTCGCCGGAGCCTACTGGCGCGGCGACGAGAAGCGCAACCAGCTCGTCAGAGTATACGGCATAACCTTCCCGAAGCAGAAAATGCTCGACGAATATCTTGCCCTGCTCGAAGAAGCGAAGAAGCGCGACCACCGCAAGCTCGGCAAAGAGATGGAACTCTTCGCCTTCAGCCAGCGTGTAGGTGCCGGCCTGCCGCTCTGGCTGCCGAAAGGAGCCGCCCTGCGCGACCGCCTCGAGCAGTTCCTCCGCAAGATACAGAAGCAGTATGGCTATCTTCAGGTAATCACCCCGCATATCGGCAACAAGGCTCTCTACGTCACCTCGGGCCACTATGCAAAATACGGCAAAGATTCGTTCCAGCCGATCCACACCCCCGAAGAAGGCGAAGAATACCTGCTCAAGCCGATGAACTGCCCCCACCACTGCGAGATCTTCCGCTCATATCCGCGCTCCTACCGCGAGCTGCCGATGCGTCTTGCCGAATTCGGCACCGTCTACCGCTACGAGCAGAGCGGCGAGCTCCACGGACTGACCCGAGTGCGCGGCTTCACGCAGGACGACGCCCACATCTTCTGTGCCCCCGATCAGATCAAGGATGAATTCCTGAAAGTAATGGACATCATCCTCTACATCTTCCGCGCCCTGAAGTTCGACAACTACGAGGCACAGATCTCCCTGCGCGACCCCAAGCACAAAGAAAAATATATCGGAAGCGACGAAAACTGGGCGCTCGCCGAGCAGGCCATCATCGACGCCTGCCGCGAGAAAGGCCTCAACGCCCGCACCGAACTCGGCGAAGCCGCCTTCTACGGCCCGAAGCTCGATTTCATGGTCCGCGACGCCATCGGCCGCCGCTGGCAGCTCGGCACAATCCAGGTTGACTACAATCTGCCCGAGCGCTTCGAACTCGAATATACCGGCGCCGACAACCAGAAACACCGTCCGGTAATGATCCACCGCGCTCCCTTCGGCTCGATGGAGCGCTTCGTCGCCGTGCTGCTCGAGCACACCGCCGGCCGCATCCCGCTATGGCTCGCCCCGACTCAGGCAATAATCCTGCCCATCAGCGAGAAATTCAACGACTACGCCCGCGAAGTCGCCAAGCAGCTCGACGCCGCCGGAGTGCGCGCCGAAATCGACGACCGCAACGAGAAGATAGGCCGCAAAATACGCGACAACGAGCTCAAACGACTCCCCTATCTGCTCATCGTTGGAGAAAAAGAGCAGGAAAACGGCGAAGTTTCTGTAAGAAAACAGGGCGAAGGTGACCAAGGTTCGATGAAAATTGCTACCTTTGCGGCAAAAATAAACCAAGAGGTCGCTGAAATGACCCAACAACCCAACGCTTAACTGAATGCAGAAGAAGCCATTCCATCCCGTCACGCGCCGTCCGCAGCCCGCTCCCGGACGCCGTAACGTCGGCCGCGGCCCGCAAGACAACGCCGCCAAAGACCCCTATGCAACCAACGAACGCATCCGGGCCCGCGAAGTGCGCCTTGTCGGCGACAACGTGACTCCGGGAATCTATCCCATTCAGCAAGCCCTGCAGATAGCCCACGACCTCGAGCTCGACCTCATCGAGATCTCCCCGACCGCCGAGCCCCCCGTGTGCAAAATTCTCGACTATCAGAAATTCCTCTACCTTCAGAAGAAACGCCTCAAAGAGCAGAAAGCCAAGGCAACGAAAGTAGTAGTCAAGGAGATTCGATTCGGCCCCCAGACCGACGACCACGACTACAACTTCAAGCTCAAACACGCCATCGGATTCCTTCAGGAAGGTTCGAAAGTGAAGAGCTACGTCTTCTTCAAAGGCCGCTCCATCCTCTTCAAGGAGCAGGGCGAAGTTCTGCTGTTGCGCTTTGCCCAGGATCTCGAGGAATACGGCAAAGTAGAGCAGATGCCCCAGCTCGAAGGAAAGAGAATGATCATGATGATCTCACCCAAAAAGAAACAGCAGTGAGCCTCGCGAAGGCCACAGCCAAATATCGTAAAATCTAAATAACAAAAAACAAACAATGCCCAAGATTAAGACTAATACCGGTGCCAAAAAGAGGTTCGCCCTTACCGGTACAGGAAAAATCAAGAGAAAACACGCTTATCACAGCCACATCCTGACGAAGAAGACCAAGAAGCAGAAACGCAACCTCGACCACTTCGCCATCGTCGACAAGAGCAACGTTAAGCAGGTTAAAGAGCTTCTCTCGCTCAAATCGTAACCACTCTCGATTTCTAAAGATTTACGACAAAACATTAACCGGGCCCTCAGCTCCCGAGTGAAGCCACAACTGACGCTTCCGCTGGCGCCCACAAAAACAAACAACAATGCCAAGATCAGTAAACCACGTAGCATCACGCGCAAAACGCAAGAAAATCCTGAAACTCACCCGCGGCTATTTCGGTTGCCGCCGCAACGTGTGGACCGTCGCCAAGAACACCTGGGAAAAAGGTCTCACCTACGCCTACCGCGACCGCAAGGACAAGAAGCGCAACTTCCGTGCCCTCTGGATCCAGCGTATCAACGCCGCCGCCCGTCAGGAAAACCTCAGCTACAGCAAACTCATGGGCCTCATCCACAAGTCGGGCATCGAGATCAACCGCAAAGTTCTCGCCGACCTTGCCCTCAACAACCCCGCAGCCTTCAAGGCTGTTGTCGACAAAGTGAAGAACGCCTGACCGGCGCCACCCATACCCCACTTCGGAAGCCCCGCCCACCGCGGGGCTTCCGCCGTTTTCAGCGCCCCATAAGCCCAATAAGCCCAATTCTCCATATCAAGCCATTTGCGCTTGCGCACGGCACGGCCACGTATCGGGAAATCCTATATCGTATGATAGTCCCCGAATCCGTATGAAATTACTGAAGTGTTGTTCTTGTCTTCCCGCATCTGGACTTTTTTCTCGTCAAGCCAGATGTCGAAACGGGTGTCGGTTTTCTCAAAATGGTCGACTTCGAAATTGTCGATCAGAACATCCGGAAGGATGGCGCAGAGATGTTGGGTCGGTTTCATCCTGCAAAGATAGCACTCTACTCCGATACACCGTCTGCACACCGGGAAAATCCGCTGACCCGTTACTACTTTATCAGTTGTCGTTTCAACAATAGGCGATATGATATGGGCCCAATTAGTCCCCATGTATCAGAATATATCTGACTATTCTTTTGAACAAACTGACTCCCTGCAAAATATCGTAGACATCTTAAATTCAACAAATACAATTATAACCTTGACATTAATTGTTTTGTCTATCATATGGATATGTCTTCGTTCAAAAGTGCTTAATTGGATAGACACAGATATAACTTTATTCTCAAAACGCTTGGATATGGGGAAATTAGGTGGTAACTTTGCAGCAGAAAATTTAACCGATTATGAAAAAAGCTGTAATATACTCCCGTGTTTCTACAACAGAGCAGGATTATACTTCACAGACTGCTGACCTGAAAAGGAAGGCTGAAACTATGGGCTATGAAGTTACCCATATATATGAAGAAAAAGAATCAGGCTTTGATGATGATAGAACTGAACTGGCTAAGGTTCTAGCCCTGACTAATGCAGATACAGACGCTGTATTTGTTTGGGAAATCAGTAGACTTTCTAGAAGAACTGTAATGGTTCTTAGCACTATTGAAGAAATAGAAAAGAAAGGAATCTTAATCTATGCCTTAAATGAAAACTATAGAAGTTGGAATGAAAACGGTAAAAAGGATTCTACTTCTAAGCTAGTTCTGACCCTTTACGCTTCTATTGCAGAAGCTGAAGCCCTGAAGTTCAAAGAACGTGTAAAAAGGGGTAAAAGGTACAGAGTACTGGTAGAAAAGAAATCCTACTGTAATACTTCAGTGTTCGGCTATAATAAAGATGAAAACGGAAGGTTAGTAATCAATGAAGAAGAAGCTGCTATAGTAAGGGATATTTTTCAGAAGGCTTCAGAAGGCTATTCTGCTAGAAGGCTGAAGGCTTATCTGAAAGCAGCCTATAGTCTGAACTGGTGTGCTAACACCCTTAACTACCTTCTTCATAATACAGCCTATATGGGTCAGAAGAAAGTAGGTGGTAAAAAATACTATAAGAAGGAATTAACAAAATTAGAAAAGGGAAGTAAAATCAGGTTCTTCAATCCTGAAACTGACAGCGTAGAAACACCTGCTATTATAACTGCTGAACTGTTTAACGCTGTTCAGGCTGCTATGAATGGCAGAAGAACTAGAAGCCTAGCTAAGGAAGCGAGAAATAAGAAGCCAGCCCTTCTGAAAGGTCTGATTCTTTGCGGTAGGTGTAATCACGTTTACACTAACACTGGGAAAATGTACACTTGCACTTCAGGAACTAATGAATATTTGAACCGATGTGGAAGCACTTCTATAGCTACTGAAAATCTGAATAAGGCTGTTTGGAATGTTACTAAGGAAGTGTTTTCTGAAGCTATGGCTAAGGAAGAAGCAGCTAAGAAGGCTGAACCTATTGCAGCAGAAATAGCACTGCTTCAGAAGGAAATAGAAGGTTATCAGGATTCAATAACTGACAGTAAAAAGCAGGAATCTAAGCTGCTAACCCTAGCCACTGTGGTAGATGATACTGAAGGAATAATAGAAAAAATTAAAGCCCTTCAGAAAGAAAGGCAAATGATGGTTACAGAGATAGCCGACAGAGAAAGTAAAATAGCCCTTCTTCAGAAGCGGTTAGATTCGCCTGATGAAATCACTGAAATAACTGATGAAGATGAAAAGTTTGAATACCTACATAAGGTAATAGAAGCCATCTTTGTGTACGGTGAACAGAAGCACAAAATATTAGCTATTCAGTATCTGAACGGTATTACAGTTTATCTTATCAGACTGTGGAAGGGTTGGTATTGGTTCTTAGATAAGGGTGATTTAGTTATTTCAGACGCTATAGCCCTTCAGAAGTATGCTAAAACTGACCTGAAGCTGAAGGATTCAATACTGATAGAAGTTACTGATGAAAACAGCAGCTATTATAGCGGTGAAGATACTGATGTAACTATTTTCGGCACTTATACCACAGAAGCCTTCTTTGAAGTAATGATGAAGAATAAGCAGCTGAAGCCAGTGCAGGAATAGGCTGATTTAATGAAAGTAAGTAGGGGCTGCTGTAAATAGTAGCCCTTTCTTAGTGGCTAATTCACAGATTTTTGCTAACTTTGCAGTCTAATATACCCTTCCAAATATAAATGAAAATTGAAATTACAAAGAAGCAGCTTATAGTAGCAGTAATCACTATAGGGATTATAGCCCTTAGTTTCACTGGTGGCTACTTTGTAGGTCTATATCAGGATAAGAACCCTAAAGGAGATGGAAGCCACTTCTTTGTTGAAAGTAGACCTGCTATAAATGACAGTGCAAATGAAAATCTAGTTTATCATTCTACCACAGACTGCCCTGAAATAGGGTATGGATTACAGATGGACAGATACGGCTTTTCTTATGAATATAACAAAAGCAAAATCTACCCTTACTATTTTTGTTCAAAGTGTATGGATTCAGACCTTATAGAAAAATGCGATTTCTTAATAAGGTCTGCTTTCAAAGATTCACAAAACACAGATAACTGATGGTAGTAGGATTTATAGCTGTAACAATAATTGTAGGTGCAATAGGCTATTTTCTTTTTCATACTGACAAAGAAGATGACCCGAAAGAAGGAGAAAGTGCAGGTGGAGGCTGTATCACTGCTTTACTTTTTGGTGCTGTTATAGCTGCAATTATGTTTGGTATTAAAGCCTTAGAGAATCTATAATGGAAGAAAACCTGAAACTGAAGGGCAAATTTACACAACGGTGGTTAGCTGCTTCCGATGAATATTATAGCCCTATCTTCGGAAGGCTGTTCTATGCCCAGTTTCATTATCTAGGAAAAAAAGGCTATGCAGTATCTTTAGACCTTATTACCCCTGAAATGGTAGAAGCAGATGATACTGCAATAACTAAAGAAAAAATTAGGACTAATGTAGAATCAAAAGGCTACACCTTTAACGAAAATGAGTTAAGGGGAATGGCTTATATTGAAATAGGGTTAGGAGATTTTGTAGAAATAGAAACTTCTATAAATGCCCTGAATAGAGGTTTTATAACTCTACTTGAAGCTACAGAACCTTTGGCTGCTATGCCACTAATCAGGCTTCAGTTAGATAATCTGACCTACTTAGCGGCTGAACTCAAATACCCCTTCAGGGTATTGTATAGAGTTTTCAGAGAGGGGAAGCAGCTTAATGATATAAAGATAAAAAATAAGCCTATAGTTCCTTCTGCTGTTAGGGCTGAACTAGATGAACAGAATGGCTATAGATTAAATGAACTTTATAAAATCTATTCCTGCTTTATTCACCCTTCTTCAGGTCAGACAAATTTTGAAGTGAATAGTTACTATAGTTATAATAAGGATAAGATAGTGTTAACTAAGGCTGAAATTAAACGTCTGTGTAGTGATATGATAGAAATAAACCGTATTATTGCGATTCTTCTACAAAGCCAAATTTTTGCCTATAATGCTGGATTACTTGAATCAAAAGAAAAATGAATAATATAATTAAAGTTATATATATCTTCCTTATTCCGCTACTGCTTTGTTCCTGCAACAAAGGGGAAAAGATAGTAGTAGATGATATTTCCCAGATATTTATTGATTCAATGTTTAGAGGTGCAGAACCTGATATTACCTTTGACCAGTTATGTGAAAGAATTGGTGAACCTAATGAATATCTAGATGAAGGGGAAGGAGAAGATAAAGAGCATAGCCCTATTTATTACTTTGATAATGGTAAAATTATATGCCACTGGGGAGGTAGTAAAAGGGAAGATATAGGAATGATAGAATTTATTCCCTTTGAAAACAAACCGATGAATATAGAAAATATTCTGAAAGTGCCATTAAGTGAATATGATATTACTGCAAAATCAGAGAAACTAAGGCTGTTTCAGGGTGATATGTTATATTATGTAGTGTATCTAGATAACCTTAAAGTTAAGAAGATTGACTACTGGTTAGTAAAAAAGAAGTTTCTTAACGTAGCTTGGTAAATATGTTTTGTAGATATTGCGGAAAACCTATAGCAGATGATTCTATATTTTGTCAGCACTGTGGAAGTAATATCAGTGGTGAGGGATTCAATACCAATCAAAAAGCAGAATCTTTTCCTGACAAAATAGGGTGCTTTTGTTCAAAAATAAAAAGTAGCTTTAAGTGGTCAGATATTGTTTCTTATGTAAAAAAGGCTGCTGTGTTTTTATGGAAAGTTATTCATTCAATATTTGTAATATTAGGAATGATAATTATTTACACTATAATAGGCTTTGTTATGGCACCATTTATAGCTATGTTTAACGCTGAATTTCCTTCTTTAGGAATGTCTGATATATTATTAGATATTTGGAAGAAAAAGAAGGCTGATGATGAAAACCCTGAAAAAGAAAGCCAGCCTAACTGAATAGACTGGCTTCTGTTCTTTAAGGTCTGACCTTTGCCCACTTCCCTTCTATATATTCATATTCCGCTGCTAACTTCTTCGGAAGTTCTATCATTCTTTTATCAGTCTTATCTGAAGCTACTGCTGTAGTTCTATTGCACAGCCTAGAACTGATAAGAAGCTGCTTCTTTCATTTCAAAATCATAATATTGATATTATATAATGAAGAAATTCGCAGTTGTCCTTTGCGCTTTAATTCCAGCGATCAGCGCATTCGCCTATTACGGCGACTATGGCTATTCGAGCCGTGAGAATGAAATGTCTGGGTTCGCAATCTTTACTCTAATTGTAATGATTGCTTACATTATCCTCTCTATTGTAATATTAATACGCTGGTGGAAATTAACCACCGACGTTGAACAAATTCGACAGCACCTTACTCATGCCAATCCAAAACTGACATACCTTGTCGCCATTGGTGAAAAAGAGCAAGCTCAAAAAGCTGCTCTCACTATGCTTGTAGATATTCTTTATCCCATATACTCGGATCCCTATAATTATTCAAAGGCCGAAACCATGAACAATGAAATACAAGCTCGACTTCCTAAAATCCGAAAGTTAGGCTTGTCAGTGCCCGACTATGTGACAACTGGCGAGAAATTCATTGATCACATCAATGAATTAACAGATCATAAAGTCTCTTATAAAAATGAGTCAAGCTCTTGCGCATCTAACTGAGTCGTCATTGATTCTTACCCAATATTGTCCTGATATAGTCCAGGTATAACTAATGCGCGAGTAAAGAACATAACGATAATGGGATGCACCGAAGGCTCGAATTTAGCCGACAATCTTTATTCGGGAACGCTTTCCGACACCGCAGAACCCCAGACTATTACATTGCGAAAAACAGGACAATACGATTATTATAACCTAATCATCGAAGACTTTTATCCCGGCGATAAATGGAATGACGTCTGCATCTCCGAAATCGAGGTATTCGGAAAACCGTGAGCGCGTCTACAACTTCTTCGGCTATGATCAAGAAAGAATTTTCGAGAAAAATAGCGAAAAGATTTTGTCAGGTGAGAACTTTGTCGTACCTTTGCAGCGTCAAAAGCCAATATGGTGAGCATAGCTCAGTTGGTTAGAGCGTCGGATTGTGGTTCCGAAGGTCGAGGGTTCGAGACCCTCTGTTCACCCCTCCAGATTAAGAGCATCAGTTTTCTGATGCTCTTTTCTTTTTCTATAAACATTCGGTAAACGCAAGAGCGACATCATAGCAGTCGGGCAACATATCAGAATAGGTGGTCGCGCCCCTGATAGTCCGCGGGGGTACAAAAAAATGAGGGTCGCAGAAATTCTGCAACCCTCGTTGGTGTCCGAGATGAGATTCGAACTCACACAGCCTTTCGGCCACTACCCCCTCAAAGTAGCGTGTCTACCAATTTCACCACCCGGACGAATTTTTACCGTCGAAACGCGGACTGAGAGGAAAATGCGATAATGATTTGAGCGAAAAACGGGACTCGAACCCGCGACCCCGACCTTGGCAAGGTCGTGCTCTACCAACTGAGCTATTTTCGCGTTTCAGCAATGCTCTCTCGCAATTGCGTTGCAAAGGTAGTGAACTTTTCTGAACCACCAAAATTTTTGGCCATTTTTTTCGGTAAATTTTATTTAAAGCATCCGAGCCCCCGAAAAACATCTCAAAAATTAGTCGATAAGATTGTTTTTCGCCTTCTCCATTCATTTTTTTGACAAAATATTTGGAGGGAATTTTAAAAGTGTGCACCTTTGCAGTGTTCCACTTCACTATAACACTCAAACATTATGAAGCTCCTAAAATCGAGACGCGCATTAACAGTGGTATTGGCGATAGCTCTGGCCACAGGATTCGCAGCAACGGCCACTTCGTCGGCTAAGAGCGGCAGCAAAGGAAACCGTGCCGTGATTGCCTCTGCGCTCGTAACGATGTCGGCTCTCGCTGTAGCCGGCTTCGATGTCTCGATTTTTCAAAAGGGCAGACACTGACCCCTTCATCATCCAGAACTAACCCAAAAAAAACATAACCATTATGCTCGAACTAATAGATTTGACATATACCTACCCGAAAGCCAAGAATGCGGAGGCGCTGACCGACGTCAGCTGCCGTATCGGCGAGGGCACCTGGCTTCTGCTGGGTGAGAACGGCGCCGGCAAGACGACTCTGATGCGTCTTGCCGCGTCGCTGCTTCGCCCGACCTCGGGCCAAGTCATTCTCGACGGAGAAAACGTAACGGCCCACGAGGCGTCGACTCTGAGCCGTCTCTTCCTGCTGACCGACGACATGATTTTCCCGGCGCAGACCATCAATGAGTTCGCCTCTATCCATGCGCCCTATTATCCGACGTTCTCACGTGAACTTCTCGAGGCCAACCTCGAAGAGTTCGGCCTTACCGGCAAGGAAAGAATTGACCGCCTCAGCCTCGGGTACCGCAAGCGCGCCCAGACAGCCTACACTCTTGCACTGCGTGCCCCGCTCACGATGCTCGACGAGCCGACTAACGGCCTCGACATCGACGCGCGCAAGAAACTGCGCAAGCTGATGAGCAAGTCGGCCACCGACGGACAGACGATGATCGTGTCGACCCACAATATCGCCGACCTCGAGACACTCTACGACGGCGTGATCATTCTTCACCGCGGCCATCTGCTCACTGCGATGTCGGCTTTCGACATTCTGAGCCGGCTGAACTTCACGTCAGGCACAGAAATTCCCGAAGGAGCCATCTTCTCGGAATGGAATCTGGCGACTGTCAACGCAATCACCGAGAACCTCAGCGGCGAACCGCAGACCGACATAAACTATTCGCTGCTCTATTCGGCGCTGATGTCGAAAGATGTCTCCAAAAAAATAATGTCAATACTTAACAAAGCGGAAAAATGAACACACTGAGTCTACGCAGCCTTTCGATGCTGTTCAAATACTACAGACGTCCCGTTCTGACTCTCTTCGCAATCACAGGCGCAGGGATAGCACTCGCGGCACTGTCGAAACTGCTCCCCTGGCATTTATCTTTCCTCGGGTCGCGGACAATTCTGATGTTGGTCATGATCTTTTCGCCTCTGGCTTTCAGAAGTGACACAGGCCGCTACGACGTCGACGCCATGCTGCCGACAACAACGGCCACACGGTTCACGGCAATGTTCCTTGTCAGCTTCATCGTCATTCCGGTTCTCATCTACATGACATGGTATCTGTGCGGAATAGGCATCTTCGACGACAGCATCAGGATTTTCACCACTATGGTTCCCGACAGCAGCCGGATGACCTGGGGGCTGGCTTTCGTGGATGAACTGTCGAACATTCTGATGACAGGGCTTGTAATGATAACGGTAATACGCAGTCGGCGCCATGTTGTCCGCAACAGCATACTGACAGTTTTCGGAACCATATTCGGTCTCGGTATCGCCCTTGGAGTGAGCATCGCTCTGCTCTACAACAGCCACAACGGTCTGCAATTCTTCGAAGACATCTTCACCAACGTCTATAATCTGGCCATTCTAAACGGACTGCTTTTCGTGGCTGAACTTATCTGGATCGGCCGCTTATTGAAGAAATACCGCCTTTAAGCAATGGAGTTTTCAGTTAACAAACCGATTTTCAAACAGATTGTCGACTGGTGTCTCGGCCGCATCGTGGCGGGAGAATGGCAGCAGGGACAGAAACTGCCGTCGGCGCGCGAGCTGTCGGTTGAGATGGCCGTCAATCTCCACACGATTCTGAAAGCCTACGAGATTCTCGAGCGCAACGAAATCATCTATTCACGGCGCGGAATGGGATTCTTTGTGGCCGACAATGCCGCCGGACTAGCCGACAATTATCTGCGCCGTGAGTTCTTCGACAATGAACTGGCCGACACATTCGGGCGCCTGGCTTCAATGGGAATAGGCCCCGACGAACTCTCGCAGGCATACCGCGAATATCTCGAACGAAAATGACCGACCGGCCTCAGGGCCAGCTGTAGGTCACCCCTACCCCGGCAAGCTCCGCTCCCTCAATCGGGGGGCGGAGTTTGACTATCGTTGTCTCTATGGCTTCTATGGCAGGGAACCGGCGGCGCAGGGCTTCGCTGATGCGCCATGCGACATGCTCGAGCAACTGCGACGGTTCGGCCATGACTTCACTGACGACACCGACAGCCTCGGCATAGTTAAGAGTGGCATCGATCGAATCGCGGGTGATAACGGAGGGATACGTAATCCGCAGCGAGACTTCGAACTCGTTGCCGACACGCCGCTCCTGCTCCATGACGCCGTGGCGCGCGAAAAGCCGCAGGCGGTCAACAGTTATAACGACGCTCATCTGCGGCGGCTGCGGTTATCGCGTTTGCGCGTTTTGCGCGACTTGTCGCCGCGGCTCTTTCCTGAGGTGGCCATCGCTTCCTTAAAGGTAGCGGGCTTTTCCTGACGCTCATGCTTGAGCTGTCCGAAGTCGTCGACAAGCACAAAATCGAGCTGCTTCTTCTCAAGGTCGGCGCGGGCCACACGCACTTTCACCGCATCGCCCAGGCGGTAGCGGGTTCCGTTGCGGCGACCGATCAGGCAATGATTTTTGTCGTCAAGATCGTAATAGTCGTCGGCAAGATCGCGCACAGGCACGAGCCCTTCACAGAGGTTCTCGGTGAGCTCGACATAAAGGCCCCACTCTGTAACGCCCGATATCATTCCGTCGTAGTCCTGACCGAGACGTTCCTGCATGAACTCGACCTGCTTGTATTTTATTGAGGCACGCTCGGCATTGGCTGCAAGCTGCTCCATGTCGCTGCAATGCTTACACTGGTCTTCGAGCTTGGCGGCATTGACACTACGCCCACCCGCGAGATATTTCTCAAGAAGGCGGTGGACCATCATGTCGGGATAGCGGCGTATTGGCGAAGTGAAGTGGGTATAATAGTCGAAGGCGAGACCGTAGTGGCCTATGTTGACAGTCGAATAGATGGCTTTGGCCATAGCGCGTATGGCGAGCGTCGACAGATAGTTTTCTTCACCGCGCCCCTTGACCTCGGCGAGCATCCTGTTGATCGAGCGGTTGACGTCGCGGGCCGATCCGCTTTCGCGTACCTTATAGCCGAACGAGCGCGACAGAGTGGCAAGATCGGCAAGTTTGCCCGGATCGGGCATATCATGGACACGATAGACAAAGGCCTTGGGTTTCTTCTTTCCGCCGGGATTGCCGATTGTCTCGGCGACAGTGCGGTTGGCCAGCAGCATGAATTCCTCGATAAGCTTGTTGGCGTCTTTCGACTCTTTGAAATAAACGCTTGTCGGACGGCCGTCACCGTCGATCTCGAAGCGCACCTCAGCACGGTCGAACTCAACGGCGCCGTTCTCATAGCGGCGCGCGCGCAGCTGCTTGGCAAGGCGGTCGAGCGTAAGAACCTCGTCGGCATAATCGCCGCTGCCGGTCTCGATGATGTCCTGCGCCTCTTCATAGGTGAAACGGCGGTTCGAGCGTATCGCCGTGCGGGCTATGCGCGCCGAGACAACGCGGGCTTTGGAGTCCATCTCGAATATAGTCGAGAAAGTCAGCTTGTCTTCGTCGGGACGCAGAGAGCATATTCCGTTGGAAAGACGTTCGGGGAGCATCGGAACTACGCGGTCAACGAGATAGACGCTCGTAGCGCGGCTCTGCGCCTCGCGGTCGAGAGCCGACTCGGGGCGCACATAGTGGGTGACGTCGGCGATATGGACACCGACCTCATAGTTTCCGTTGGGTAGTTTCTTCAGCGACA
>ENA-OPSF01000011-OPSF01000011.1-human-gut-metagenome-genome-assembly--contig:-NODE-11-length-195996-cov-8.383917_pt1 | contig 195996 bp, 157 predicted proteins | sample MGYA00241452_ERZ501896 | MGnify/ENA primary metagenome ERZ501896 (study PRJEB25962, sample SAMEA2042111) | human gut metagenome | biome: human gut; feature: human-associated habitat; material: faeces... | reverse complement strand
GCGGCTCGGCTGTGTCAAATTTATTTGCCACTGCTCTCGCCTTTCACTATCTTTGCGGTCAGACACTAAACACATGGAACCATGACTAACCCCACACCGCTCGAGGCTCTGCGCCTCAACATGAAGCAAAACGGCGTCGACGCCGTCGTCATCCCCCAGACCGATCCCCACCACGGCGAATATATCGCCGACCACTGGCAGCTGCGCCGCCATATCTCAGGCTTCACCGGCTCAGCCGGAACACTTGTTGTCACAGCCGGCGACGCCCGTCTCTGGACCGACTCGCGATATTTCCTCCAGGCCGCCGACCAGCTCAGGGATAGCCCCGTGCAGCTCATGAAAGACGGCCTGCCCGAAACGCCCTCTATCGAGCAGTGGCTCAGCTCGACACTGAAGCCGGGAATGACCGTCGGCATCGACGGAATGCTCTTCTCGATAAACGAGACGCGGGCAATGGCCGACGCCTTCGCCGCCGCAGGCCTCCGTCTCGACACGGCTTTCGACCCTGCCGGCGCGGGTGTATGGCCCGACCGTCCCGAACTGCCTCTCTGCGAGGTTTATGTCCACGACATCAAATATGCCGGAGTCAGCGCCGCCGACAAGATCGCCGCCATTCTCCAGTCGGCCGAAAGCCAGGGAGCCCGCGCGGTGTTCATCTCGGCTCTCGACGAAATCGCATGGGTTCTGAACATCCGCTCGAACGACGTCGAATATAACCCCGTGGCCACCGCACACCTCTATCTGTCGGCCGACGGCACATCGGTGCTCTTCATCGACGAGCGCAAGCTGACCGACGCTGTGCGCGCCCACCTCAGCGGATGCAACGTCGCCGTTCTCCCCTACTCCGACATAGACCGTTTCCTGTCGACGCTGCCCGAAGGAGCGAAAGTGCTCGTCAGCGGCCCGCAGACAGCCGTGGCCGTAGCCGATATGCTCGGCGACCGTGCCGTTATCGGCTCGTCGGCAGTGGCAATGCCCAAGGCTATCAAGAATCTGACGCAGATCGCCGGCACGCGCGCCGCCATGCACCGCGACGGCATAGCCATGGTTCACGCTCTGGCCGAAATCAAGCGCACCGTAGCCGCCGGAAAAGCTCTGACCGAGATGGACGTTCCAGGAATCCTCACCAAATACCGCGCCAAAGGCGATTATTATGTCGAAGAGAGCTTCGAGACGATAGCCGGTTTCGGTCCTCACGGAGCGATAGTCCACTACGCCGCCCGTCCGGCAACCAACGCCGCCATCGACGCTTCATCGCTGCTGCTCGTCGACTCGGGCGCAAGCTATCTCGACGGAACCACCGACATCACGCGCACTATCTCGTTCGGCAATCCCACCGACGACCAGCGCCACGATTTCACCCTCGTCATGAAAGGCCATATCGCCATCGCGACCGCGAAGTTCCCCGAAGGCACCCGCGGACATCAGCTCGACGCTATGGCGCGCATGCCGCTATGGAAAGAGGGCAAAAGCTACCTCCACGGCACGGGCCACGGCGTAGGCCACTTCCTCAATGTCCATGAAGGCCCGCAGAGCATCCGCCTCAACGACACCGGCGCACCGATGCTTCCCGGCATGATAACCTCAAACGAACCGGGAGTGTATCTCAGCGACCGCTACGGCATACGCTGCGAGAACCTCGTGCTGACCGTCGAACTCGAGACAACGGAGTTCGGCCGCTTCTTCGGCTTCGAGACCCTTACTCTCTGCCCCTTCGAACGCGAGCTCTTCGACACGTCGATAATGTCGACCGACGAAATAAACTGGGTCAACGAATATCATGAGCGCGTTCTCGCCGAACTCGCTCCCGACCTCGACGGCGAAGATCTCGAATGGCTCCGTCAGGCCTGCCGCCCGCTCTGAATCTCATAACCATACTTATATAGCATAACCAATAATGGCAACAATTTTCGGCGTGCGCGGTTTCGAGCCCAAAATAGGCAAGGACTGCTTCATAGCCCCCAACGCAACAATTGTCGGCGACGTCACCCTCGGCGACCAGTGCTCGATATGGTTCAACGTCGTGCTGCGCGGCGACGTGAACACCATCACCGTCGGCGACCGTGTCAACATTCAGGACGGCAGTGTGCTCCACACTCTCTATGAGAAGTCGACGATCGAGATCGGCAACGATGTTTCGATCGGCCACAATGTCACTCTCCACGGCTGCAAAATCCACGATTACGCCCTCATAGGCATGGGCTCCATAGTCATGGACGACGCCGTCGTCGGCGAAGGCGCTCTGGTGGCCGCCGGATCGGTCGTTCTGTCGCGCACCGTCATCGGCCCCCATGAGATGTGGGCAGGCGCTCCCGCCAAGTTCGTCAAGAAGGTCGATCCCGATAAAGCCCAGGAGCTGAACATCAAGATCGCCCACAACTACCTCATGTATTCCCAGTGGTATAAATAACCACAGCAATAACCAACAGCAAAGCCGGCCCTTACGGACCGGCTTTTCTGTTATATCGGAATTCCTCAGTTTCGTATGGCAGCCCCCTGAATGTGGCCGATGATGCAAAACTCGCAATTACACATCGAACTTAAAATTCTTCTGAGCAAATTATCCTGTCCGGGCGTAGGGACGTGCCTTTGGCACGTTTCACATGCAACTGGCAATCAGAGCGTTGCAATGCTACGTACCGAAGGCACGACCCTACACCAGAGCGATTTTAGCATTAATCAGCGGATGACGACGCGGCGCGAGTCGTCGCCGACAACGACGATGTAGAGTCCGGCGGGGAGCACGATACGGGTTATGCCGGGAGCGGCGGTCAGCGAGGCGCGCCGGATGCCGTCGAGGCTGTAGACGTTCACGTCGATAGCTTCGGCCGCGGCGACGTCGACTGCGAGGTCACCGTCGAGGTTATAGGCGTCCCAGGTGCGGCGTTCGGCGGTGACATCGCCGAGGGCACCGAACGAGCCTGTCAGGCTGACATCGTCGAGGGCCACGCGCGCGCCGGAAGTCTTCACAAACCTCACGCGCAGATCGGCCTCGTCGCCGGCGAGGTCGACAGCGGTCTCGCGCCAGTCGGATGTCGGGGAGACTGCGGTGACGCGCTTCCAGTTTTTGCCGCCGTCGGTGCTGATCTCAACGGCAATCTCGGCGGCTTCGCTGTCGAACAGGCGCGTCATGAAGGTCAGTTTCGAGAACGACCCGCGCGGGCCGGTAGTCATTTCGGCATAGCTTCCGGCGTCGCGGTTGAAGCGCACGCCCTGGCTGCCTGTGTGGGCCACGCGGTCGTCGGCGAAGGCGCCGGCACCGTCGAAGCGCCACGAGGCGGCGTCAAGCTCGAGAGTCTGCTCGCTGTAGCCCGCGCTCTGCATGGCCTCGAACGATTCGAAGAACTCGCCTGCGGCCGTGCCGTCAGATATTGTGGCCATAGCCCGCAGATCGTCGAACACATATCCATCGGCACTCATTGTCACTGCCGAATAGAACACACCCTTGTCGGCCGAGTTGACACGGATAAAGAAGTGGTCGTCGTCGGGGTCGAGGATGACGGCCCTGAACCAGCGGCTGCGGTCGGTGCTGACCTCGAAAGGAGCGTCGACACTGACCTCTATCTCATGGTCGATCATATAGGCGTCGACTGTTACCGAAATGTCGCGGCTCGGCTCGCCGGGACGGGCGGTGAACACGAGGTCTTCGTCGGGCAGCGCATTGATCTCGGGCAGATCGGAGTGGGTTGTGACGGTGACATGGTTGCTCTCCAGGCCGAGACCGGTGACCCAGTAGACGTATGTCGAGCCTTCCTCGAGCCCCGTGACCCTGTAAGATGTTGCGCCGGCCGCCATCTGACGCGGATAGCCCGCGAGATTGCTGCCGTTCTGAGTGACATAGAGAGTGTAGACAGTCGAAGCCGAACCGACATTCACCCAGTTGGCTGTGAATGCGTCGCGGTCGATATTCGTTGGCTGGTTGGCGGGAATGCCGCTGACAACGTCGCCGGTGAGTTTAACAGTCGCCGTGGCACCGTCGCCGCTGAAAGTCAGTGTGGCCGACGTCTGCGACGCGGCCGTCGGACGGTAAGTGACTGTCACCGACGTGCCGGCGTTGACAGCCGAGGCCGACAGCGAGGCGGGACTGACAGAGAACCCGGCGCCGCTGACGGTGGCGCTGACGTTGGAAGTGAAGCCTTTGCCCGACACACTGACGGCCGTGCTGACGGCGTTGTTGAGCGTCGTGCGGCCCAGGTCGACAGTCTGACCGTTGGACGGACGCACGAATGAGGCCGTCTCGGGAGCAGAAGAGTCGCCGTTCCAGGGGGTCGTCTTCTTGTTGCCCCAGATATGTTCGGCGAGTTCGGGATGGTCGATAAACGGGTTGCGGTTGTTCTGACGTTTCGCGACAGCCTCGTTGCGGTCGAGTTCTTTCTTGCTGACGGGGTCTTCGCGGTGCCATTTCAGAAGCAGGTTGACCGTCCATTCCTTGAAAGCCGGATACTTGTTGCCGGCCATGGCGTCGCTGTGCCACGACGAGATTCTGTCGTTGTAGCAGGCCGCCATATAGAAATAGCTGCGGGCGAAATCGCCCTTATACTGGTCGTCGGGCTCGAAGACAGTGCCGCTGTAGCCGGGGAAAGTCGACTTTCCGAGACGTCCGAGCGCCTTGACGCCGTTGCTCGAAGAAAGCGTCGTTCCGTTCTCACACTCGCCGAACGGATAGTTGCTGCGCTGGCCGTTGACCTTGCCGTCGGTGGGATAGATATGGTAAGCCTCGCTATACATGGGGCTGGCATCGTCGAACCAGCTCTTCGGCAGAGAGTGCTCGCGGTTATAGCAGTCGCCGACCTTGGAATAGCTTCCGCACTTCTCGCCCGCATTCCAGCGCTTGGTCGAATACATATCCCAGATCTTGCCGTTATCGTCGACGTCCGACGAGCGGTAGAGATCCCACAGTCCGTTGTAGCTCACTGTAGTGTGCGACGAAATCTTATTGCAGAGCGCCGTAAGCAGGGCCGCGCCGCTTTTCCCCTTGCAGGAATCATAATATCCCGACGGTTCGGCGCCGGTGGCGCTGCCGGCCGATGTGACAGCTAACGCCGTCAGTATAAACAGCTTAAATGTTTTCATGATGATATCGTAGAATAGGTAATAAACCCGGAAGACGGGAACGGCAAAATTACAAATTTTTCATCAGAAAACACTAATTTCCCGAAATTTGGCGAAGCACAGATAAAACGGAGCGCCTGCCGGTCGGGAGGCGCTCCGAAATTATGCGGTATTCCTATCGCCGGAAACCGGCGGTGTGTCACCTTGCGATGGTTTTGACCACGCTGTCGCCGCGCCGCTCGATAACCGGCATCCCCGGCTCAGGCTTTGATATTCTGATGCCCTGGAAATTATAATATTCGACAGAACTGTTTTCCTGAATATCGGAGCCGACAGATCTGATGCCGGCAAGGTCGTCGATACGGAACGCGGGCGAGATGACCTGCTGCTGGGTGTTCCCTTCGGCGGTAGCCAACGAAATGCGAACATCAAACCATCCGTAAGGAGCCCCTTCGGTTATCTGGCTGAGGCTGCCTTCATAGAAAGCGCCGAAGCCTTTGGCAAAGTATTTGTCGGGCTGTTCCTTGACCTCGAACGGCGTCCAGCGGCCGGTGCCGTCTTTTTTGATGCTTCGCTTATGGTTGGCGTAATCGACCGTGCGTATCTCGCCATATCTGCCGACAAAGAGATAGCACGGCTCGTATCGCGGCCGCATGAAAAGTGTCACGGGCACATTGTCGCCGAAGACGATATCGAGATCATCGACCTGATATTGGCTGTTGGCGACATACGCGTGATCAGATTCCCTAAAAAAATCGAGACAGTCGAAACTGAGGTATTCGGGATCGCTCAATATCGACGTCTGAAGACTCCAGTCGTCGCCGTCGAGAATCAGAGGCAAACTAATAATGTTGAAACTATTATCGGAATCGGCGAACATAGGGCGATTGATAAAGGGGCGGATCTCATAATCCGAGGCTTTCCCGTCAGCCTCAGTCCAGCTGCACAGATTCAGACGCTTATCGTTCCATCCGACCCCATAGAACCCCCAGTGATTTATAGTTGTGTTCCTTCCTTTATAATAAGTTGCATAGTCACAGTGCCCTGCATTCCCTATCCATGGATACAGCTCCGGCGAAGGATTCTAGAGAGTGAAGTCCGATCTGCGCCGCCGGCGGAAGCTCCACATAATCATATCGGATGGAATGTTCCATATTAGCCTTGTGCAAATATAGTTCAAAGAATTTGAACTATATTCAATCTGCGGCAGAATAATTCTTACGACCTTTGCGCCCGTAACAGTTCCAATCCTACAATCCATGCCAACCGGTCAAGTCACATTCAAATCAAAACCGCGCTACGAGATTCTCGACGGCCTTCGAGGCGTAGCCGCCATGCTCGTCGTTGTTTTCCATCTCTTCGAGACATATTCCGCCGGCCCATGCGACCAGATAATAAACCACGGCTATCTCGCCGTCGACTTCTTTTTCATTCTGTCGGGCTTCGTCATCGGATATGCCTACGACGACCGCTGGGAGCGCATGACGCAGTGGAATTTCTATCTCCGCCGACTTATAAGGCTCCAGCCGATGGTCATAATGGGCACACTCATTGGCGCATTCTGGTTCTACTTCGGCGACGCTCCGTTTTTCACGCTCGTAATGGAGACCCCCTAGTGGAAAACTCTCATAATCGCCCTGCTCGGCTGCCTGATGTTCCCCACGCCGCCCTCGATGGACTTCCGCGGCTGGCAGGAGATCAACTCGCTCAACGGAACTGCCTGATCGCCATCGCAGTGATATTCCCGGCTGTCGTCGCCGCCGGAGCCGGCAGCCCGCTGCGCGGCAGAAAAGAGATCTCACTCTGCAAATTCCTCGGCGAGATCTCATATCCGCTGTATATAACCCACTACCCGATGATCTATGTCCAGATGAACTGGGCCGCGCGCCACCCCGACGCGCCCGCGTCGACCCACATCTGGGTTGCCGTCTGGATTTTTGTCACCTCGATAGCCGTCGCCTATGCCTGTCTGAAAGTCTACGACCTACCTGTGCGTCAGTGGCTTACCAGCCGTCTTCGCCGCCACGCCTAAATTTTTGTTTGGTAATTCGAAGAATCATACTACCTTTGCAGCGCTTTTGGTTCAGGAGTGAACCATTCGGGAGGACAAGTGTTTTTATGTTATAAAGCATAGTTATTGAACAACGAACGCCGAGCGACCCACTGTCTGCCGGCACATGTCTAACTAAATATTACGACGATTATGAAACATTTCCTTTCACGCGCCCTTCGTTGGTATTGCGATGCCGCAGCCGCCATTTACGTGCGTCCCGAAGAGGCTAAACGTTCAGAGTCTGTCACCCGCTAAGCCGTCAGGCTCTGCCACTTACCTAAGATTTATACCATACCAGTAAATAACCGGAGGTGCCCCGCGCGGGGCACCTCCTAATTATTTCGTCAGGCGGCCGGAGCCGTATGACACAAGGCTATTACTTCACGAAAAGCTTGAACACGCGTCCGTCGGCATCGTGTCTACAACTTGCCACACCCGACAGTCATTGAACCGCACGCCGGTCAACCATCATCAAACAACCCGCGGATTTCCTTGTCGAAATCGGAATCGATTTGCTGGGTTGGATTATTTTGTATGATCGGCTCCGGAATAGATTATTTCTGCAGCGGTATGGCCAGTGATGGCGTAATGAAACCTATTTTGAACCATTGCATAAAATTCTCTGGTAACAGGAGCCTGACGGTCATAATCTATACTACATTCAGCATATATATTTCTATTGCCAAATACGACGTTCACTGGCTCGTATTGAACGAACCCGCTCAAGCAGTTCGCGGAAATAGTCCTTTCCAAAGACAGAGTTTCCATGTTTAAGGCGGTTATCATCAAGGACAAATCCTTTGCGAATATACTCATTAAGCACTCGCGTAGCCCACCGACGGAAGAGCGTTGCACGTCGGCTATTAACTCGGTAGCCTACACTGATAATAGCATCGAGAGAGTAATATATTCTTTCTCTCTCAACACTACGAGTACCTTCATTCTGAACTGTTCGAATTTTTCGAATAGTTGCTTCTTCATTCAGCTCGTCAGTCGAAAAAATTTCCTTAAGATGATAATTAATGGTATTAACCTCTACCCCGCAATAGCTCCGCCATCGCCTTCTGAGTCAGATATATTGTCTCATCGCGAACAATTGCCGGCACCGTTCCGGCGCCGTCAGGCAGATTGTATATTATAAACTGGATTTCTTTTGCCATAAGTATGCAAATATAGTTATAAATTTCCGAAACACAATGTTCTTATCATTGCCATATTATCTACCTTCATTCTGAGACAGTCGGCAGCGTCAGACTGACTCCGCTTACAGAATTTTATGTCATAGGGTTCGGAATATTTCTGCTTTGCGTAACATTGTCGTAAGAAAAAATTTGGAGATATGGCGGCGACATTTTATCTTTGCGATATGCGCTACTTTATCTCTGCCGGAGAGGCTTCCGGCGACCTCCATGCCTCCAGACTGATAGCGAGTCTGCGAGAAAAAGATCCCGAAGCACGGTTCACGTTCCTCGGCGGCGACCTGATGGCCGCCGAAGCCGGTCACAGGCCGCTGCTGCATTTCCGCGACATGGCCTTCATGGGCTTCAGTGAGGTAATACGCAATTTCGGACGCATCGGGCGCAATCTTGCCCTTGCGCGCGAAACTCTCGAGAAAGAGCGCCCCGACGCGCTCATCGTTGTCGACTATCCCGACTTCAACCTAAAGCTTGCTGCGACAGCGAAGAAGCTCGCGATTCCTGTCTACTATTTTATCCCCCCCAAGGTATGGGCATGGAAAAAATGGCGCATCCGTTCTCTCAGACGGCTATGCCGGCGGCTGCTGTGCATATTTCCCTTCGAGGTCGATTTCTATAAGCGCGAAGGGGTCGACGTAGACTATGTCGGCAATCCGAGCGTCGAGGAAATCGACTCGCAGATAGCGGCGCTCCCCCCGGCCGAGGACTACCGTTATCAGAACGACCTTACGTCGCGTCCGCTGCTGCTGCTTGTCCCGGGAAGCCGCCGGGGTGAATTGCGCAACAATCTGCCTGTCATGGCGTCGGTAGCCCGGCGCCGCCGCGACATGCAGGCCGTTGTCGCCGGCGCCCCGGGAATCGACATGGAATTCTACCGCTCGCTGACAACTCTGCCGGTGATCTATGGCGAGACCGTCGGCCTTATGGCCAACGCCCGCGCCGCGCTGGTCACGTCGGGCACCGCCACACTGGAATGCGCACTGGCCGGAACGCCGCAGGTAGCCTGTTACCGCGCCAACGGCTCGCGCCTGAGCTACTCCATAATGCGGCGGCTGCTCAATGTCGACTATGTCACGTTGCCGAATCTCATAGCCGGAGCACCGGTAGTTCCCGAGATGCTGCTCCATTACTGCACTCCCGAAGCTGTAGGCCTGCGCCTGGCCGGGATCGTCGCCGACGGCCCCGAGCGCGAGAAACAGCTCGAGGGCTACGCCGTCATCCGCCGCAGGCTCGGAGAAGCGGGAGCTGCCCGACGCGCCGCCGATATAATCATCAACGACCTCCGCAACAATGGATAAGAAACCTATCAGAATTCTTTTTGTGTGCCTCGGCAATATATGCCGCAGCCCGGCCGCCGAGGGGGTGATGCGCGCCCTTGTCGAAGAGCGCGGCATCGCCGGAGAATGGGACATAGACTCGGCCGGAACAGGCGGCTGGCATGTCGGCGACCTGCCCGACCGGCGAATGCGCATAGCCGCGCGCCGGCGCGGTCTCGAGCTCGACCATATATGCCGTCAGGTAACGCAGGACGATTTCAGCGAGTTCGACATCATAGTGGCCATGGACGAGGGAAACTACCGCGACCTGCGCGCCCTCTCGCCCAGCGACGAAGGGGATCGCCGCATCCACCGCATCTGCGAATGGTTCTCACCGCTGACGCGCTCGCGCTACGACCATATCCCCGATCCCTACTACGAAGGCGCCGAGGGCTTCGAGCTTGTTCTCGACATGCTTTCCGAAGCCTGTTCGAACATAATCGCCAACCCTTTTAACGAATGAAACCTATCCCCGAAACAATCCCCGCCGTCAGCTACAGCTACGAAGAGCTGACCGACCGGCAGCGCCGCCTTGTCGACGCCGCCCGTAATGCCGTCGGCGGCTCATACGCTCCGTTCAGCAACTTCCATGTCGGCGCCGCCATAGAAATAGAGCAGCCCGACGGCAATTTCTTAATTATCAGCGGAGCCAATCAGGAAAACGCCGCTCTGGGCTCTACGATGTGCGCCGAACGAACGGCAGCCTACTGGGGCCACGCCAACCATCCCGACGGGCGGTTCCGCGCAATTGCCATAGCGGCGCGCGACGCCGAAGGCAAAGAGCTGCCGACTCCGATTTCGCCCTGCGGCTCATGCCGTCAGGCGCTCGTCGAATATGAGAAACTTGCGGGCAGTCCCGTAGAGGTCTGGCTCGTCGGAGCCGGTTCCATTATCTGGGTTCCGTCGGTAAAAGCACTCCTTCCGTTCGCTTTCACGGAATTTTAACGGCGCCGGGCATAGGTTTTAAAGGAATAGGATATTCCGGTCCTGGAGTCGGTCATCGGCTCTGACTCTTCTGTCAGCTCCCAATCTACATCGTTCACTGCGGGGAAGAAAGTGTCGGCATCGTCGACCGAGGCGTCGATGTCAGTCAATTCGAGAGCATCGGCAATGCCGAAAGCCTGACGGTAGATTTCACCGCCTCCTATTATAAATATGCGTCCGGTCTCTTCGGCGGCGGCGATTTTCAGAGCCTCGTCGAGACTCCCGGCCACTGTTGCTCCGCGGCCGTCGTAGTCGCCGCTACGGGTGACCACGATGTTAGTGCGCCCCGGGAGCGGCCCTTTCGGGAACGATTCGAAAGTCTTGCGCCCCATGACTATGGGATGACCCATCGTCAGCCGTTTGAACCGGCGCAGGTCGTCGCTGATATGGAAAAGCAGATCGCCTCGGCGCCCTATCGCGCCATCGCGGGCAACGGCGACAATGATTGTTACAACGGGCTTCATACGGCAACAGTTGCTTTAATGTGAGGCCACGGATCATAGTCGCGCAGCTCGAAATCCTCATACCTGAAATCGAAGATGCTCTTCACGTCGGGATTTATCACCATGCGCGGCAGAGGACGCGGCTCGCGGGTGAGCTGAAGCTTCACCTGGTCGAAATGGTTGTGATAGATATGCGTGTCGCCCAGAGTGTGGATGAAATCGCCCGGTTTAAGCCCCGTTACCTGCGCCATCATCATTGTCAGCAGCGCATAGCTGGCGATATTGAACGGCACTCCAAGAAAACAGTCGGCACTGCGCTGATAGAGCTGAAGGCTCAGGCGCCCGTCGGCCACATAAAACTGGAAAAAGGCGTGGCAGGGGGGAAGGTTCATGTTGTCGAGATCGCCGACATTCCATGCGCTGACGATTATGCGGCGGCTTTCGGGATTGTTGACGATGTCGTTGACGGCCTGCGTGATCTGGTCGATCGAGCCGCCCCGGTAGTCGGGCCACGAACGCCACTGATAGCCGTAGATATGGCCCAGCGAACCGTCGGGGTCGGCCCACTCGTTCCAGATTCTAACGCCATGTTCCTGAAGATAGCGGGCATTGGTGTCGCCGGCGAGAAACCAGAGCAATTCGTAGATGATCGATTTCAGATGGAGTTTCTTCGTTGTCAGCAGCGGAAAGCCCTGACTGAGGTCGAAGCGCATCTGGTGGCCGAAGATGCTGCGCGTGCCGGTTCCGGTGCGGTCGCCGCGGTCAACTCCGGTGGTCATTATCGTGTTGAGCAGGTCGAGATATTGTTTCATTGCATGGAAAACTTATTGTGACAGGCCATCGACATATATGGCCTTGTAGGGATAGGCGGGGCACACGTTCTGACAGACGCCGCAACCGATACAAAGAGCCTCGTCGACACGCGCCAGGCGGTGGCCCGACGCAAGCTCAGTCATCGTTATCGCCATGCGCGGACATGCTTTGGCGCAGGCGCCGCAGCCTATGCAGTTGCCGGCAATGACATTGGCGCGGCCTATCACCGTCTGCCGTTTCTCGGCGATAGTGAGCGGCTCGAGGGCTCCGGTAGGGCACAAGTTGTTGCAGCGCGAGCAGTCGAACGAGCAGGCGGCGATGTCAAAACGCATAACCGGACGCAGGGCATTCAGGGCGCCGTATTCGCCGAGCGATGGGCGCAGCACGCCCGTGGAGCAGTGGCTGACGCAGAGGCCACAGGCCGTGCAGCGGCTCAGAAAGGTCTTGCGGTCGGGTGCTCCCGGAGGACACACTGGAAACTCCGGCGAAGGCATCGTTCTTCCGCCGGCCGCGGCAAGCGAGCGGGCGGCACGGTCGGCCCGGAGTGCTACGGGAGCGACTGCGGCAACGATTCCGGCAGCGAGAAAACGGCGACGGTCGAGGCGGCGCGGGCCGTCGAAAGCCGTAGGCGCCGTTTCGCGCCGGCGACCGGCGCGTATCATCATCGGCATCGCCAGACGGTGGCTCTCTGGAGTATACGAAATGGCGTCGTTCGGGCACACAGGCAGACAGTCGAAGCAGACCACACAGCGCGCGCCATCGATGACATGGCTTTCGAGGTCGATGCAGTGGGCCTTGCAGGCATGCTCGCATTTGCGGCACTGGATACACTTGTCGGTATTGATGTCGATATGGAATATCGAGTAGCGCGAGACAAGCCCGAGTGTCGTGCCTACGGGGCAGAAACTCGTGCAGATGGCGCGTCCGCGGCTGCGGGCCACAAGCCCGACAACGAGCAGAGTGGCAAGCGCTATGGCGAAGCCCAGCAGCGACGCACCGGCCATTTTCGCCGACCCGGCAGCAACGACAGCCCAGGCGGGACGCACAATATCGGCCGCTATCCGGCCGAAAGCGCTGTATGGGTCGATAAAAGCCGCAAGGGCGGTTGTCCCGGCCATCAGCGATGCCGCCGTCACAGCGAGCACAACGTTGCGCAGCGCCGGCGACGGTTTCTTATAGTGATACTGACGAGGACGGAAACGGCGCCGCGTGCGGGCGCACAAGTCCATGAGCGTGCCCATAGGGCACACCGTCGAGCAATATATGCGGCCGAAGATGAGAGTGGCGATAATCCAGCCTACGAATATGACCATCGAGAACGACAGCGCGGCAGGCAGAAGCTGAATGCGGGCTATCCAGACGGCCACACAGGGAACCGACATGCCGAAGGCCGTAAAAAGCGCGGTGGCGGCGGCAAAAGCCACCGCCGCCACCGTGATGCGGCCCATGCGAAGGGCATGTCGTGAGATTGTCATTCCACAGTCCAGGTGTTTCCCGCCAGCACCATGTCGCGCAGGCACTTGAAGCCTTTCTTGGCGCACACTTCGGCAACCTGGGCGTCGAGAGCCTCGTTATAGACGGGAGCTTCGACATCGCGGATGATTCCTACTGCAAGCGGCAGGTCGTGGCCGTCCATCATGGCGAGCTGCTGATGGAGGAAGTTGCTCTTTGAGTGGGCATCGTGAACGAGGACGTCGTCGAGTGTCCAGCCGTCTTCACCGATGGTCACAGCCTTGAGCAGGAAGCCGTCGCCGACGAGGCCGCGGTTCATATCCTTGCCGAAGAGCATCTTCTCGCCATGGCGCAGATGGATTGTGCGGTCGGCGCGAACCTCGCGGTCGGTGATGGCGTTATGGATGCCGTTGTTGAAGATGACGCAGTTCTGAAGCACCTCAACGACAGAAGTTCCGTGGTGGCGTGCGGCAGCCTCCATCACCTCGCGGCTCGTTTCGAGCTCGACGTCGATTGTGCGGGCGAAGAAGTTTCCGCGGGCACCGAACACGAGCTCGGCGGGGATAAACGGATCTTCGGTTGTTCCGTAGGGCGATGATTTCGACACGAAGCCGCGATCGCTCGTCGGCGAATACTGTCCTTTTGTCAGACCGTAGATCTTGTTGTTGAACAGCATTATGTTTATGTCGATATTGCGGCGCACGGCGTGGATGAAGTGGTTGCCGCCGATGGCGAGACCATCGCCGTCGCCCGAGATCTGCCACACTGTCATGTCGGGACGCGCGATCTTATAGCCGGTAGCGATGGCGGCGGCACGTCCGTGGATGGTGTGGAATCCGTAGGTGTTCATATAATAAGGCAGGCGAGAGCTGCAGCCGATACCCGAGATGACAGCCGTCTTTTCGGGAGCGACGCCCAGCGAGGCCATAGCCTTGTGGAGCGAGTTCAGGATGGCGTGGTCACCACAGCCGGGGCACCAGCGCACGGGGTTGGCGTTCTTGAAATCAGAGGCCTTATATGTTGTTTCCATTGGATAGTCAGTTATTTAAGGTTATAAACGGGTCACCGGTTGATAATCTCGAGAGTCTTGGCCTTTACCTCGCCGACAAGGAACGGCTGGGCCTGAACCTTGTTGATGCGGTAAATCTCAGTGCGCGGGAAGCGGCTCTGCATGAAGTCGGCGAACTGGCCGGTGTTGAGTTCGGCAACTATAACTTTCTTATAGCGGGCCAGCACTTCGGCGGTGTTCTTCGGCATCGGGTTGATATAGCGGAACTGGGCGAAAGCCACGGCATGGCCTTCGGCGTTGAGTTCGGCAGCGGCCGTGCGCAGATGACCGTAGGTACCACCCCAGCCTACCAAAAGGGTGTCGGCGCCGTTGGGATCGAAGACCTCGAGGTCGGGGATATCGTTGGCGATGCGGGCGACCTTTTCCTGGCGTGCCATAACCATAACCTCATGTTCGTGGGGGTCGGTTGTGATGGCACCGGTGCGCGAGTCCTTTTCAAGACCGCCTATGCGGTGGGGACGGCTGTGACCTTCTTCAGGAACGGCCCAGTAGCGGGCATACGTCTCGGAATCGCGGTCGTAGGGCATCCACTCCCCTTCGAGACGGTCGGCGGGAAGCAGCGGCGGATGGATTTCCGGGAGATCGGAGGCTTCGGGAATGCGCCAGGCGCTCGAGCCGTTGCCGATGAAAGCGTCGCTGAGAAGGATGACCGGGGTCATGTGTTCGAGGGCGATGCGGCATGCCTCGAAAGCCATTGTGAAGCAGTCGGTGGGCGATGCGGGAGCGACGACACAAACGGGAGATTCGCCGTTGCGGCCGTAGAGAGCCTGCATGAGGTCGGTCTGCTCGGTTTTGGTGGGAAGGCCGGTCGACGGGCCGCCGCGCTGGACGTCGATGACAACCAGAGGCAGTTCGGCCATGACGGCCAGACCTATGCCCTCGCTCTTGAGAGCCAGGCCGGGGCCCGAGGTAGAGGTGACGGCAAGGTCGCCGGCGAAAGAGGCGCCGATGGCCGAGCATACGCCGCCGATCTCGTCTTCCATCTGAACGGCTTTGACACCGAGGTCTTTGCGTTTGGCCAGTTCATGAAGAATATCGGTGGCGGGAGTTATAGGATAGCTTCCGAGGAAAAGCGGGCGCCCCGAACGCTCTGAAGCGGCGATAAGGCCCCAGGCTGTTGCGGTGTTGCCGTTGATGTCGGTGTAGACACCCGGACGCGGATCTTCGGTCTCGACGCGATAGGTCGACACCGAGGCATGGATATTGTGACCGTAGTCCCAGCCGGCCTGAAGTACCTTGGAATTGGCCTCGTAGACAGCGGGCTTGCGGGCGAATTTCGTCTTGAGATGCTCGAAGGCGCGTTCCAGCGGGCGGTCGAAAAGCCAGCAGACAAGGCCCAGAGCGAAGATGTTCCTGCATTTGAGCACACTCTTGTTGTCCATGCCGCTGTCGGCCAGAGCGGCCTTTGTCATGGCCGTAACCGGCACCTCGACCACTCTTTCGGGGCTGAGGCCGAGTTCGGCTATGGCATCGTCGGTGGCATAGAGAGCCTTGCGGAGGTCGGGTGCCTTGAACGAGTCGATGTCGATGATCACAATGCCGTCGGGCTTGAGGAAGCGGACATTCTGCTTCAGAGCCGCGGGATTCATGGCTACGAGGACATCGCAGGCATCGCCGGGGGTGTGGACACCGCGGCCCACGCTTACCTGAAAGCCGCTGACACCGCTGAGCGAGCCTTGCGGCGCGCGTATCTCAGCCGGATAGTCGGGGAAGGTTGACACTTGGTTGCCGAGACCGGCCGACACATTGGTGAAGATGTTGCCGGCGAGCTGCATACCGTCGCCTGAATCGCCCGAGAAGCGGACGACAACCTTGTCGAGTGTTTTAACGTTTGTTTTTTCCATCATTTACTATCTGCGATATTAGAAAATCGGAGTGCTTTTTTTGGGATTGTCCCGGGTTATTAGGTATTTAAGGTTAGAAAACTGTGTTATCGGTTAAAGCGGAGAGCACGGCCGCGCACTGCGGTGTCGACCTTTATTCCGTCGAAGACCCGGCGGCCGTTGAGCCATGTCGAGGCGACTGCCCAGTCGAGGGTGGCGCCGGCGAGGGGAGTCCAGCCGCAACGGCTGACGACGTCGGCGTCGCTGACAGTGTGGCGCCAGCGTTCGGCGAGCACAAGGTCGGCGTAGGCGCCCGGCCGCAGGAATCCGCGGTCGGCGATTCCGTAGAGCCGGGCCGGATTATGGGCCATAAGCTCTGCGGCGCGTTCGGCACCGAGCAGGGTCAGCATGGCCGGCAGCGAAAACTGAAGCATCGGCATTCCCGACGCGGCGGTCAGAACATCGCCGGCCTTGTCGGAGAGCCGGTGGGGAGCATGGTCTGTAGCTATGGTGTCGATGCGGCCTTCAGCAATGGCTGCCAGCAATGCCTCGCGGTCATCCTTGACTGCGGGATTGCATTTTATGCGGGCGCCCAGACGGGCGTAGTCGGCCGAACTGAAAAGGAGATACTGCGGACAGGTCTCGGCGGTGATGCGCTTCGCGGCGACATCGCCCGGCTCGAAGAGTAGCGCTTCTTCGGCGGTCGAGACATGGAGCACGTGGAGGCGCGAGCCGTGGGCTTTGGCCAGCTCTATGGCGCGCTGCGTAGCCAGCAGGCAGGCACGGCGGGTGCGGATGTCGGGGTGGCGCGCTATTGAGAGGTCGCCCGACGCCGCCACGGCGGCGCGGCAGCGCGCTATCTCGGCCTCGTCCTCGGCATGAACGGCTATCAGGGCGTCGACACGCCCGAAAATATCGTCGAGAGCCGTGCGGCGGTCGACGAGCATATTCCCTGTCGACGACCCCAGAAAGACCTTCACTCCGGCAACCCGCGAATAATCGGCCTGCAGAAGCTCGTCGAGATTCGTGTTGGTGGCTCCGAGATAGAAGGCATAGTTTGCAGTGGCCACGGCTGCAGCCCGCTGCTCCTTGGCCTCGAGGGCCGCAAGAGTGGTAGTGGCGGGGCGCGTGTTGGGCATATCGATTATCGACGTGACGCCTCCGGCGGCGGCGGCTGCGCTTTCCGAGGCCATGTCCCCTTTCTCGGTCAGGCCCGGATCGCGGGTGTGGACATGCTCGTCAATGACGCCCGGAAGGAGTGTCTTGCCTGCGGCATCTTCAACGCTACGGGCCGAGGCCACGACCTCGGCGGGGGCATCCCCCACTCCGATAGCGGCAATGCGCTCGTCCGCGACTGCAAGCCAGCCCCGGAAGCTCGCTCCCTCGTTGACGATAAGAGCATCGCGAATCAGCAGGTCAACTGTTTCCATCAGTCTTTGCGTCGGTAATCGGGATATTTTTTGAACAGACTGCCGAGTTTCAGACGGACGACGCCGAAGACAGCCTCGCCGAAGATGCCCGACGACATCTTGCTCGTTCCGAGAACCCGGTTGACAAATATAATCGGCACTTCGGCAATCCTGAAGCCGTATTTATGTGCCGTGAATTTCATTTCTATCTGAAAGGCATAGCCCTTGAAGCGCACTTCTTTCAGCGGAAGTGCCTCAAGCACCCGGCGGGTGTAGCAGACAAAGCCTGCGGTGGTGTCGTGGACAGGCAGCCCGGTCACTATCCTGACATATTTCGAAGCGAAGTAGCTCATCAGCACGCGCCCCATAGGCCAGTTGACGACATTGACGCCCGAGACGTAGCGCGAGCCTACCGACATATCGGCTCCGTCGGCACACGCCTGCCTGAGTTTCTCGAGATCGGCGGGATTATGGCTGAAATCGGCGTCCATCTCGAATATATAATTATAGGCGGGGCGCTGAAGGGCCCAGTCGAATCCGGCCAGATAGGCCGTACCCAGTCCCTGCTTCCCCGGACGCTCCACGAGATTGACGCGGCCGGGATATTCGTTCATCTTGGCTCTGACAATCGACGCCGTCCGGTCGGGCGAGCTGTCGTCGATGACAAGCACGTCCATCGGCGTGTTCAGCGCCATGACCGCATCAATTATCGCGGCGATATTCTCTTCCTCTTTATAGGTAGGGATTATCACCAGCGAATCGCGCGCGTCGGTCGCCGCCATATTTCTTTGTCTGTCCATAATACGCCGCAAATTTAACCGAAAAAAAAACCAAAAGCAAGCTTCGGGAACGAAATCGCCCGCAATGCCGCATATTTTCAGTCCGGAACCACAGAAAAACCGACAATCGAACATTCGGCAGCGAACAAAAGAGCGCCTGAAAGTGTATTCTATGGTGAACGGCCGATATTGCGACGGCTGTCCTTATTCGTCGCAACATGAGCCGGTTCAACTACTGATTTGTCAAATTTTTCAAAAAAAGTTTAATCAATTTTTGGACAACTATTTACAAAACATTAACTTTGCGGCGATTTATCAACGTTAAACACCATTTATTATGAAGAAAGTTTTACTTATGGCTGTTGCCATTGCCGGTGCAATGACAGTCAGTGCTCAGCAAGCTCAGGAGCACACTAACTTCGGTTCGAACTGGTCGATCGGTCTCGACGGCGGTGTAACCACCCCCCTGACCCACCACGCCTTCTTCGGCAATATGCGCGGAACCGTAGGTATCCACATCAACAAACAGATCTCTTATGTTTTCGGTGCCGGTATCGAAGCCGCATGGGGCGTTAACACCTCAAGCTGGAACAACCTCGAGCGCAGCAACACCGCTTTCGACAGCCAGTATGTCGGCGCTTACGGAACCATCAACCTGACAAACCTCTTCATGGGCTACAGCTGCGACTTCCGTCACTTCGGTCTTGAAGCCCTCCTCGGCGCAGGCTGGGGCCACGAATACTGGGCAAAGAGCCAGGCTCCTGACTGGAACTACTTCGCAACCAAAGTAGGCCTCAACATCAACTACAACGTCAATCCTTCGCTGACCCTCTCGCTCAAACCCGCCATCGTATGGAACATGAGCGACGCCGGCGTAGCCCAGACTTCGGCCGCCTACAACGCCAATGCAGCTACTTTCAACTGCGCAATCGGTGTTACCTACAACTTCGGCAAAGGCTTCCCCTGCTTCGACTGCCCCGACTACAGCGCCCAGATCGCCGACCTCAACGGTCAGATCAACGACCTCCGCGGCCAGCTCAACGCTGCTAACGCAGCCCTCGCAACCGCTCAGGCCAGCAACGCCGCTCTCGCCAGCGAACTCGAAGCCTGCAAGAACCGTCAGCCTCAGGTTGTGAAAGAGGTCAACAACAACCTCAACAGCGTCCGCTACGTCTTCTACAAGATCGGCAGCTCGACAATCACAGCCGATCAGCAGCCCAACGTTGAGATGATCGCTGCTTACCTCAAGAACCACAAGAACTCTAAAGTAGTCATCAAGGGTTATGCTTCGCCCGACGGCAACCTCGAGAACAACATCAAGCTCGCCAACCGCCGCGCTGAAAGCGTTAAGAACGCCCTCATCAACCGCTACAAGATCGCCGCTGACCGCATCACCGCTGAAGGCGAAGGCATCGGCAACATGTTCAGCGAGGAATCGTGGAACCGCGTTTCGATCTGCACAATCGAAGACTAATCTCCCGACATATCTCAGATAACAGGCAGAGGCTGCGCCGATGGCGTAGCCTCTCTTGTGTTTATCAGGCGCCTGAGACTGACAAAGAGTAGGAGGTAGTTAAGAATATCGGAAGCACGTCCCTACGCCATGGCGTTTCTGACGCCGATTTCATCTAAGTCAATAGCATTGAGACACGCGCCTACATTCAAGACGGAAAATCATCTAAAAACGGCGCTCGGCGGCCTCAGTCCTCCTTTTTGGGATGGTTCTTCAGGACAGAACGCTTGATGCGCGAGAGCGACTGTTCGGTTATGCCGAGATAACGCGCCACCATCCGCGAAGGCAGTTCGCGGAACACTCGCCGCGGCAAATTCTCGTAGAGCTTGATATAGCGGTGTTCGGCGCTGTCCGACAATATAAAAGCTTTGTCTTCGCTATACATTATTATTGGTGTCCGCTAAAACTTTCAAGCCCTATTTGGCTTTTTATTTTCCTCGGACAGCCGATATATTGAATGTGTAGGGGCTTTATTGTGAGATATAAGTCCATTAGAAGAGCTTAAATTGGGCAAATATGGCATCCTTGTCTATGCATACCATGCGAAAGGAGAACATTTTCCTCGGACAGCCGATACAAATACTGAAACAGGGGGCTTGTCAATGCATAAAATCACTGAAAATAGCCAAGTAAACACGTTTACCGGACACCAATAATACATTATAACATTCTCGGCCATGCCGTACATCCAGATGGCGAATTCATGGCAACTGTGGAGATATTCACGAATAAAGCTGTCGGGCACACGCAGGACAGTTGTGGCAACAACGGCCTCCCAATGCATGAACGAAGGCTTGACATTGAAAAACGACGCGCCGTGGATAAGCAGCGTTCCCGGAGTTGCGAGACCGTGGAGAATAACCTTCGAGCCGCTCTCATAGAACGAGCCTACGAGACCGTCGATAATCACGTAGACGTCGCGTAGCTGACGCCCGGCCTTCATTATCATATATCCCCGGGGGAACGTTACAATCTCTCCAGCCTCGAACAGAGGGTCAAAAAGAGAAGGCGAGACTTTATACAAGCTCTCGTTTTCCGACATAATCTTCTTGATCTTGTCGATTATCTTGTCATCGGGTTTCATATAATCCGGGCTTCATAGGTTAAGGAACAAACAGACATCTCTCTATTCAGGCAACGGCAATTCGACCGCAATAATTATCAACCGCCGAAATTATCCGTAACATTTTGTCGGCAGACAGAGACCAATACCGCAATTTCGGGAGCCATTATTCTAAAAACGTACAATAGTAATCATTAAACGCAAAAAAAGTTTATCTTATGATAAATAATAGCGGGCGGAATTGGATTCGTATCGGCCAATCGTTATTTTTGCTAATAATCCTGTTATCATCCTACAATCATTCTATTTAATTCAGCATTATGAGATGTCATTATCAGTTTCTGGCCGGTGTCATTCTATTTCTGACATCGGTTGTTTTCGGAGCTGATGCCGGGGCGGCCATAAACAATACCGCATACGGCATTCTTGCTTTCAGCTCCGGGCAGTCGGCGATGACAAACAACATTGTCGCGTTCGACCTCGAATGCGACACGGAACCGACTTTCCGACGCGCAGTAGGCTATTATGAAACGTCGACCGCCGGCGCCTACGGCGACGACGCCTATTATGTGGCAGCGTCGCAGATGATAGGCAGCATTGAGGTCGCCAAAGAGCTCGTGCGTGTAGACCTCGAAGCGGGAACCTACAAAACCGTCGGCGAGCTCACCGGCTACACTAATCTTATCAATGACATGACCTACGACAGGTCGGCCGCAAAGATGTATGCCATATCGAGAATCGACGACACCCGCTCGGCACTTTTCACAATTGATCTGAAAACCGCCGAATCGAGTCTCGTGGCCAATCTCGACCGCAAGTTCTTCACCCTGGCCGCCGACTACTCGGGGAATCTCTTCGCCATCAGCTTTGACGGCGACCTCTGCTCTATCGACAAAACTACTGGAAAAGTAAGAGTCATCGGCAGCACGGGCCAACACCCCGAGAAATTCCAGAGCATGGAATTCGACCATGCGACACGCACTCTCTGGTGGATAGCCACGACGCGCAGCCTGAACGAAAGCGGCACGATTGAGCTGTCGGAATGTTTCGTCGCCAAGGTCAACACGTCGACAGGCGCCATCACCCGATGCAACAACTTCGGCGACAACCAGATAGCCGGCCTGTATATCCCCTCTTTCGCCGCTCCCGACAACTGTCCGGCGCCGGTTGAGAGCCCTGGAGCCGTAGCGGCTGACAAAGGGGAGATGAAAGCCGTGCTGTCGTGGACAAATCCCTCCGAGACATTCGGCGGCGAACCGCTAAAGACCATCTCGAAGATCGAGATCAAACGCGACGGTGTCGTAGTCGGCAACGTCACCGACGCCGAGCCCGGAAAGCGCTCTTCATTCACCGACGTAATTACCGACGGCATCAGCGCCACCCACACATGGCTCATAACAGTCTACAACAACAATGGCGCCGGCGCAGCGGCCGCAGTCTCAGCCTTCGTCGGACGCGACATTCCGGCACCGGCTACCGGCATAACCGTGGAACGCCTGACTCCGAACTCTGCCAGAATATCGTGGGAACCTGCCTCGGCAGGTGTCAACGGCGGATGGTGCGACCCCGAATCGTTCACCTACACTGTTGTCCGCTATCCCGACGAAAAAGTCATAGCCTCTGACATTTCAGACACGGAATGCAGCGATTCGGGCGCAGAAGTCTCTGACACATATCACTATGCCATCACAACGACAAGCAGCTGCGGAACATCAGAAGCCGCCATCAGCCCGACAGTGGCTCTCGGCCCGAAGCTCGGCACTCCCTACACCTGCGAATTCTCGACCGGCGACTTCGGCCAATGGACTCCTTACGACGGCAACAGCGACGGCAACTCCTGGGCTCAGATGTATATAAACTGGGCTAAGGCCGACGCCGCATTTATTTCGGCCGCACAATACGCTCTCGACGACTGGCTCATCAGCAATCTGTTCGAACTCGAGCCGGAATCGAGCTATAAGGTGAAGCTCAACACAATGGCGAACGGCACCCATCCTCTGAAATTCTATCTGCTCTCGGAATCCGACACCTCGGCTCCGCTTCAGGAGATCGGCAGCATCGAAATATACCGTTCATCGAGCTTCGCCGACAATGAATTCACTTTCACTACCGGAGCCAATATCGGCGACTGCAATATCGCTATCCGCGACATTGCGCCACAAGGTTCTTCGCTGTTCTATCTCAACAGAATAAGCATCGAAAAACTTGTTGCGCGCAATCTCTCGGCCTCGGCTGTCACCGGCAACGCAAAACCCATCGAAGGGAACACCTATAAATACACTGTCACAGTCGACAACAAAGGATCGGAGACTGTCGACTCCTACACTGTCGAGCTCATCGACAACGAGGGAACCACACTCGCCTCTACCGCTGTTTCAGAGCCTCTGGCGAGCGGCGAGTCGGCCAACATCTCCGTAGCCTGCAGTTTCCCCTACGGAGCCACCCTCAGCGCCATCCGCGGCCGCGTGAAAGCCGACAACGACTTGATCGAAGCCGACAACACCTCTACGGCCCTTGCCATAACAATGCTTCCGCTCGGTTCGAGCGAAGAGGTCAACATAGGCCAGCGCGAATCGACATCAACCGACCATCCGCTCAATCTCTATTACAAATACGGCGCCTCACAGAACATCTACTCGGCCGACGAGATCGGAATACCACGCGGGCGCATCAGCAATATCCTGACAAGCTATTCCTGCTATTCCGACCTCACCAACGCCGCCGTCAAGATCTATCTGTCGAACACCGACCGCGTATCGAACGCCGACGGCTGGATTCCGCTTGACGAATACGCCCTCGTCTTCGACGGTCATATCGACATATCCAGCAGCAAGACAGTGCTTGACTTCGAACTTCAGAACGCTTTCGACTATGAAGGCGGAAATATCGCCATGCTCGTTGTCACCTCGCTTGCCGATGCCAGCCTCTCATATCTGAGCATGTCACAGCCCTACTACACGAGTCCTCTCGCCGGCAACAGCGCTATCGGCTATGGTAATGACTCCAATCAGTTCGACTTCACAAAGAGCTTTACAAGCCGCCGCGGCAACAGCTGCGTGACGTTCATGATGAGATCGGGAGGCGCCGCCGTAACAGGTTTCGTCACTGACTCCGGCAACAACCCGGTTGAAGGCGCCGAAGTCGCCATTCCCGAAATCCGCGCCTCGACAAAATCGGGTGCCGACGGCTCTTTCCGTTTCGACTTCGTTCCGAACGGCGAGTTCTCGATTCAGGCAAAAATGTTCGGTTATAAAGACAGCGAAGCCGCGAAGATAACCGTCAGCGACAAAGATGCCTCGACCACAATCAGAATCGAGAAACTTCCCGTCTACACGGTCAGCGGACGGGTTCTTGCTCCCGACGGAAACCCCGTCGAAAAAGCTGATATTGCCCTCGCAGGATATGCCGACCTGACAACAACCTCCAATACCGACGGCACTTTCTCGTTCAGCGACGTGGTTGTCTCGGACGAGACCACAGTGACCGTTTCGAAAGACAGATATGTAGACTACTCCGAGACTTTCAATCTCAATGCCGACAGGAATATGGGCGACATAACACTCGGATATGCCCATTTCGCTCCGGCCGGAATCACCGTAGCAGCCTCTGACGGCGCCGCCTCGCTGACATGGGACAGCCCGTCGGCCGAGACTGATTTCATCTATGACTCAGGAAAGGCCGACTCCCAGATAGGATTCTCGGAAAGCATCGGAACTATTGTTATCGGAACAGCTTTCAGAACCCCGATGACGCTCAACAGCATCAGCTGGTTCACAACCCCTGAAGGAGGCCCCCATAACTCCGTCAACGTCTATATCTATGACCTCGACGAAGAAGGCAATCCCACGGGCACCATGCTCTACAGCGAGCGCGCTGTCAGAAACACCGACGGACAGTGGACAGAACTCACACTCGAGAACCCCGTCGACGCTCCGCGCGGATGCTTCGTCGCCCTGAACTATCCGGGCTTCCACGGCATAGGTGTCGACGGCGACCACAAGGCATTCCCCTTCAGAGAGAACACCTATGCTTTCTCAACCGACTATTCCTCGGGAGATTTCGCATATTTCGACAGCGATACCCTGTCGGGCAACCTGATGATCAGAGCGGCCGGCAATGCATGGTCGGCAGAGGGAATGAAACCCGCTGCCTCTGACGCTCCCGAAATCTGCACCTACAACGTATGGCGCGCCTCTGGCTACGGCTCAGACGACTGGACATCGCTCAACAGCTCGCCACTGACAACAACGTCGTTCAGCGACGCTACGTGGCAGAACGCCCCGGCCGGAGTCTACCGCTACGCCGTCTCGTCGCGCTACCCCGACGGTTCGGAGTCGGCCAGGACGATAAGCAACTATATCGTCCGCGACATGATCGGCTCGCTGACACTTCACCTGTCGACGAATTCGACTTCCGGCAGCGCAGCCGGCGCCTCGGTCAAAATCGAAGGAGCCGATCCGGCCGACACTCGCTCGGCCAGCGCCGACGAATCCGGGCTGGTGACATTCCCGGAAATCTGGCGCGACAGATACGACCTGACGGTATCGCTCCCCGGCTACACCCCCGTCAGCAAAACGGCCGATCTGACCGCCACAAAAGACGCTGTCGACAACATCAAGCTTGAGGAAATAATCGCCACTCCTGTCAACACGAGCCTTTCGGGCAACTTCGAATCAGGATTCCTGTTCACATGGAACGAGTCGGGCGAAATTTTCGACGGCTTCGAAGACCATGAGCCGTTTACCGTAGCATCGCCCGGAAACGTAGGATGGATCTACCGCGACGCCGACGCCTCGCGCACCTTCGCCGAAGCCGACTTCGACTTCCCCGGACGCACGCAGCCCTGCTCTTTCATGGTCTTCAACCCCTCGATGACCACCCCGTCGATGGCCGACCAGAGAAGCGCGTCAATACCTTATGAAGGTGACGCCGAACTGGCAAGCTTCGCCGGTTACAGCGGCAGCGACGACTGGTTCATTTCGCCACGCCTGACCTACCACAACGACTTCACGCTCAAATTCATGGCTCGCGGCTATTCGCGCACCTACGGCGAAGTGATCCGCGTCGGCTATTCGACAACCGATACCGATCCCATGTCTTTCACCTGGATTGCTGACAGGGTCGATGTTCCGATGCAAGTCTGGACAGAATTCGAATATACCGTTCCGGCCGCCGCCCGCTACGTAGCCATCAACTGCATATCGCCCGACGGATTCACGCTCTTCATCGACAACGTCGAGATTTCTTCGGGCAACGGTTTTGAGATGAACACCGCCGTCAGCGGCCCTGAAGTCATCTACGCCGTTTCGCTCGACGGCGAAGAGCTCGCCCGCACAACCGACTGCTCGTTCATGCTGTCGAACGTCGCCAAAGGCGCCCATACCGCAGAGGTAAAAGCCGTTTATGCCTCAGGGGAATCTGCCCCCGCGACAGTCAGATTCGGAGAAACAGGTCTCGACGGACTCAACGGTTCTGAAATATCAGTCTGGCCGAATCCCGCGCCCGGCTACACGATTGTCCGCGGCGACTTCTCGCGCGCCACAATCTACGACCTCTCGGGCCGTAGCCTGAGAACCTTCGACGGCACGGAGAAACGCCTCGATCTGAGCGGCTTCGCCCATGGCATCTATCTGCTCGTCATCGAAACAGAAGGCAATCGCACGACAACCATAAAACTTGCCGTCAGATAAATCCGGCAACCATTCAGGGGGCGCGCCTCGGCGAAGCATGGCTTCAGCGCGGCGCGCCCCTTCGTTTTTTTCGGCTGACTGCGTCAAACCGAACCTAAAACCGCAGATATTTGTTAACTTTGCCATCATACATAAAACTATCAGCCATGACAAAGAAAAGCCTGCTATACACCCGCACCGGCGACACCGGAACAACATCGCTCGTCGGCGGACAGCGCATCGGGAAAGACAGCGTGCGCCTCGAAGCCTACGGAACCGTCGACGAACTCAACTCGTGGATGGGACTGCTCGCCGCAGAAGCGACCGACAGCGCCGTAACCGACATCATCTATATGGCGCAGAACCGACTCTTCGACATCGGCGGCTATCTCGCCACCGACGACGCCGAAGAATGTCGCGGGCTGACCGACGCCCATATCGAACGTCTCGAGGAATCTATCGACCGGCTCGACGCCGCCGTCGAGCCTATGCACTGCTTCGTGCTCCCGGGCGGAACGGCCGCTTCGGCACGCGCCCAAATAGCACGCACCGTATGCCGTCGCGCCGAGCGCCGCATAATCGCCCTCGGGCGCAACGCCGCACTCGACGAACGCTGCGTCAGATTCGTCAACCGCCTGAGCGACTGGCTGTTTGCCTATGCCCGCGCCCTTAACTCCGCCGCCGGCGTCGCCGACAAGCCCTGGCAGCGCGACTAAGCGACGCGCCATTCGAAAAAAAATCCTTAACTTTGCGGTTTCAAAGCTAACACCATCAAACCGATATGTCAATAAAAGAAATATTGGCCCGGGGAGTTGCCCGTGCCGTCGGCGAGCTCTACGGAATAACCGTCGACCCCGCCGCAGTCCAGCTCTCTGATGTCGCCAAAGGATTCGAAGGCGACGTCGCTGTCGTCGTGTTCCCCTTCGTCAAGGCCGCCCGCAAAGCTCCCGAAGCCGTCGGCAACGAGATCGGCAGCTGGCTCGCCGACAATGAGCCGGCCGTCAGCAGCTTTTCGACCGTCAAAGGATTCCTGAACATAGTAATCGAGCCGTCGTTCTGGAACAGTGTGCTCGAACATATCTCCACGACCGAAAACTGGGGCGTGACACCTGCCGGCGCCGACAGCCCTCTGGTTATGGTCGAATATTCCAGCCCCAACACCAACAAGCCGCTCCACCTCGGCCATCTGCGCAACATTCTGCTCGGCTACAGCCTCAGCCGCATTCTTCAGGCCTGCGGCAACCGCGTTGTCAAGACAAACATCGTCAATGACCGCGGAATCCATATCTGCAAGTCGATGCTCGCCTGGCTCAAATGGGGCGACGGAATGACTCCCGAATCGTCGGGCAAGAAGGGTGACCACCTTATCGGCGACTTCTACGTAGCCTTCGACCGCCACTATAAAGACGAAGTCAAAGCCCTCGTCGAGGCCGGAAAGACCGAAGAGGAAGCCAAAAACGAGGCGCCTCTGATGCTCGAGGCCCGCGAGATGCTGCGCAAATGGGAGGCCGGCGATCCCGAAGTGCGCGCCCTCTGGGAGAAGATGAACAGCTGGGTATATGCCGGCTTCGACGAGACATACCGCGCCATGGGTGTCGACTTCGACAAGATCTACTACGAAAGCCAGACATATCTCGAAGGAAAGGCCAAAGTGCTCGAAGGCCTCGAGAAAGGGCTCATGTACCGCCGCGAAGACGGAAGCGTATGGGCTGACCTCACCGCCGAAGGTCTCGACCACAAACTGCTTCTGCGCGCCGACGGCACCTCAGTCTACATGACCCAGGATATCGGCACCGCCAAGCTGCGCTATCAGGACTATCCCATCGACAAGATGATCTACGTCGTCGGCAACGAACAGAACTACCACTTTCAGGTTCTGTCGCTCCTGCTCGACCGTCTCGGATTCAAATGGGGCAAAGATCTCGTCCATTTCTCCTACGGAATGGTCGAGCTTCCCGAAGGAAAAATGAAGAGCCGCGAGGGAACTGTTGTCGACGCCGACGACCTCATGTCCAAGATGGTCACCGACGCCGCCGAAGTCAGCGCCGAAATGGGCAAGCTGAAAGACATTCCCGAAGAAGAGCGCGCCGAAATAGCCCGCATCGTCGGCATGGGCGCCCTGAAATACTTCCTCCTGAAAGTCGATCCGCGCAAGAACATGACATTCAACCCGCGCGAGTCGATCGACTTCAACGGCAACACAGGCCCCTTCATCCAATACACCTACGCCCGCATACGCTCGCTGCTGCGCAAGGCCGAAGCCGAAGGCATCGAGGCTGTTCCCTACGCCGCCGTCGAGACCGGAGAAAAAGAGACAGCCCTCATTCAGGCCCTCGCCGAATTCCCCGAAGTCGTCAGAGCCGCCGGACAGACCTACAGCCCCGCGCTGATCGCCAACTATGCCTACGACACCGTCAAACTCTACAACTCGTTCTACCACGACTGCCCCGTGCTCTCCGAGCCCGACGCCGCCCGCCGTTCGCTGCGACTCGCCCTGAGCCGCGCCACGGCCGACACCGTCAGAACAGCCATGGGCCTGCTGGGCATCGAAGTTCCCGAACGGATGTAACATATCCCCCTATCCCAACGTTATATAAGAAAACAACCAACAAAGAAATATGATCAATACCCCTCCTCCCTTCAACAACAACACCTATCAGGGTTACTCTCCTACCGACATCGCCACCGCCTCGTCGGCCATACGCCGTGTCTACCTGAAAATGACGCTCGCCCTTCTGGTGACCGCCTTCACCGCCCTCGGCTGCTACAACAGCCCGGCCTTCTGGTCGTTCATGCAGGCCAACTCATGGGCGACATGGGGTCTCTTCATCGTCGAACTGATCCTCGTGTTCGCCATCTCGGGAGCAATCCAGAAAATGTCGACCGCCACGGGCACACTTCTCTTCTACCTCTTCGCCCTCGTCAACGGTATTGCCCTGACGCCGATCTTCATCGTCTATACCCACACCTCGATAGCCAAGACATTCTTCATAACCGCCGCCACCTTCGGCGCAATGAGCGTCTACGGCTACTTCACCGTCAAGGATCTCACCCGCTGGGGCTCTATCCTAATCATGTCGCTCTTCGGACTTATTATAGCCGCAGTCGTCAACATGTTCCTGCGCAGCAGCGGTCTCGACTGGATAATCTCGATAGTCGGCGTGCTCATCTTCGTGGGTCTCACAGCCTGGGACACCCAGCGCATCAAGCAGCTCGCTCAGGTCACACCGGCCAATCAGGTCGGACGCCTCGCCACGATCGGAGCGCTCAATCTTTATCTCGACTTCATCAACCTCTTCCTCTACCTGCTGAGATTCTTCGGAAGCTCACGCGACTAAATCCTAATTTTTCGCTTTTCCGCGAAAAATTTTGGCGGTTATAAGAAAAGTCGCTACCTTTGTGACCGCAAAACCGCCAAAGGAAAGATGCCGGAGCGGTCGAACGGGACGGTCTCGAAAACCGTTGTACCCTTTCGGGTACCCAGGGTTCGAATCCCTGTCTTTCCGCAAAAAACAAAAGGAGCTACCTCGTGTGGCTCCTTTTTGTGTCAGGAAGTTTCCTCATACAACTTTCTTTCGGGGGGGCGGGGTTATCCCTGGCGGGACTGGAGAAATTTGTCGAGGCTCTCTTCTTTAGCGAGGCGAAGCTTGGAGCGCAGCCGGTAGCGGGCACTGTTGACGCTCGCGCGCGAAATGTTCAGGCTGGCAGATATTTCCTGAGTGCTGTGTTGGAGGAAGATCAGCATACAAAATACCATATCGGTGTCGGTAAGCGAAGGGTAATCGCGGCGCAAGTCGTCGACAAAACGCGGATATGCGGCAAGAAAGGTTCTCCTGAACGGCCCGAGATTATTTTCAAGTCCCTGCGGACAATGGAGAATGTCGGCGTCAATGCTGCCCGACATCTCGTTTCTGATGGCTTCCATGCGCTCAAGCGCGGAATTGCGCTCGTCGAGGGCGGCACTGATGCCGGCTTCGGCCGATTCGCGGCGCGCTCGCTCGGCGTCACGGCTCAGCCTGATCTTGCGGGCGCGGCGGCGCATTACAATAAGAACGGCCACTGCCGCCAGGGCAACAACTATGAATGCGACGACAGCGCCCGTCTTCTGACGGCTCTGGGCCTGTAGCTTTTCGCGGAGCATGAGGTTCTCCCTCTGTTTGGCGGCGACATCCGAGCGCACTTTTGCTGTCACAAGGTCGAGATTATGACGCGCGCGGGTCATAGAGTCGCCAAGCAGCGTATATTCTTTATAAAGTGAACTGACTTTGTCATACATCTTCCCGGCTGTGTAAACCTCGAGCAGACGGCGCATCTCCATATAGAGCATTTCGAGGTCGCCGCTGTCGCGCAGCCGTCCGACAACAGTTTCCATCATCTCTATGCCTTCCTGCCTGCGCCCCTGCCGCCAGAGAGTATAGCCCAGAGGCCCCAGATAAGCGGTGAAATCGCGGTCGCCGTAAATCTGACTGCCATGGGCGAGAAGAGACGCGGCGAGCGCTAATGAATCGGCCGAAGGGTTGAGCGACAGTATCAGAATGCTTCGCCGGGGCGGCTGCTGTTGGCGAATATCTGCGTGCGGAACCGCCAGAGATCCGGCATGAGCATACCGCTGAGCCGACGGCTTGCCGACATGGCGGAGTCGCTGTATCCGATGGCTTTTCTCTTCATTCCGAGCCGTTCATAGAACTGGCTCAGATCGCCGAAGAGCATGACCGCGCTCTCCGAGACGCCCTTCAGAAAAGAGGAAATAGGCCATCTGTTCGAGCGCGGCAACCGGATTCTCGCGGCTCTTTCCTTCGCGGACGAGTCTGACAGCCTCTTTCTAAACCGCAAAGGCCTCTTCGAAGGGCGCGCCGGTATCGAGCATCGACCACGCCTGACGAGTCAGGCTGTCTTCATACTCGACTACGGGAACAGAATCGTGGCGCGGGCGACGACATCCCGTGAATGTCGCCGACAGGAGAATTGTCGATAAAATCAATAGCTGTATAAAGCGCATAAGCCGACTGTGACGGTTTTGCACGCAAATTTAAATAAAAACCGCGATTCATGCGACCTGCCCGGGGCTGAAAGAGCGGCGAATCTATTAAAATCGCGCGGGAAGACCCCCGACAGCTTTCAGCAGCTGAACGAGAAGTGCTTCCGGCGCAGAATAGCGATGGCGAGAAACACAATCGACATGGCGAAATTCAGCAGGAAGGCGAATCCCGTGACACTGCCCGCCCCGAGCAGACTCCGCAAAGAGTCGACAATCAGCGGGGCCGCCGATATGGCGCCATAGTTGGCCACGAGCACCAACGAGAGGCTCATTGTGTTCATCGACGGATCGGTGACAGCCTCAGGAGCTTTATTGTAGATTATAGGCTGATGTATGCCGTAGCCCGCCCCCATGAGGGCAGCGCCGGCCATCATGGCCCATTCGGCGTGGACAAACGAGAACAGCGCGAGTCCGGCCGTTATCATTACCGCGGCGGCTACGATGGTCATGCCGCGCGTCGCTTTCAGAATCTGAGGCAGAATGAAGCCCGGCAGAAATATGAAGAGGAAATAAATCGAAGTGACGGTGCCGGTGATTTCCGACGACCAGTGCTCCTTCTCGATAAGGAACGGGCAGAAATAGGTTATGATGACCGTCGCGTAGGTCGTGAAGAAATATGCGGCCGCTATTCCGAGCATCCGGGGAACTATTATGCTGCCGTGGGGCGCCGGTGTGGCCGCCGGAGCGGCCGGAACTGCATAGTCGGCGGCCGGGATGCCGCGCAGCCCCGCCGACAGAGCGAGAGGGATAATCGGCATCAGATAGACTATGAAGGGGAGATGCCAGTTGCCGCCGCGCGACAGGAAGCCGACGGCAAAAGTCGCCACGACTACCGACAGGTTCGAGATACCCGACTGCAGGCCCATCTGTCGCATACGGTAACGGCCGGCGAACGTGTCGGCCAGCAATCCGGTCGAGAATGGTATGAGAATGCCGGCGGCAATGCCGAGCAGACAGCTTATCACGATCAGCTGAGCCATCGTAGCGGCGAACATATACCCTACTCCGCAGGCCGTGAACAGCGCCAGCGACGCAACGACATAGTTAATCTTATGTTTGCGGCGCGCGAGCCATCCCGACAGAAGCAGACACGGTATGATCAGCAGATTGGGCAACATCGTCAGCAACTGCTGCTCGAGCGAGCCTGTGCCGGGAAAAATCTTCGAAAGAGAGCCGAGCATCGGCGATATCGCCAGCCCGGGCAGATTGACCACGAGCGACAGCGACAGTATAGCCACAAGGGTGAACAGCGACATAGGCGCTTTTCCCGTTACGATTTTCATGACAGCGAAACGTTTAACATTTATTAAAACACCTCGAGCCTGACGATAGTTTAGAAATATCATGGGGAGGTTGCAAAACTCCCTGACATATCAGAACCGATGTTTCCGACAAAGAGTGGGTGCGTGCCTTTGGCTACATTCAGGGTGAAAATCATGTAAAACTTGAGTCCTGCAACAGCCCCCTTTTTTTTTCTTTTGCAAGAGATAGAACTCTTTTTGTCGGTCAATCTCACGCAGCAAATCTTCCTGACCGACCACATTTGCTCCGACGCCTCTTTCATATACCAACTCCGCGCCTCGGGATTATCAACGCGAAGTAAAGCTCTGATATGCGACCAAGTAAGATTTTGCACACGCGTGTGCAAAATCTTACCGTCAGGATAATCTATATAAAATTGACTATATATGACGGACGTCATTGACAAACGATGAGATTTTCTGATGTTTATCCATAACCGCAAATCTATAAAATATATCTTTGCTGAAGTGACGGTAAAAATTTTGAATCGGTTGCCGGTTTAGCCGGCGCCTATTTTTTTGTAATTTTGCCGGGAAATTTCTATTCTGCCCCCGATGATAAAACGAATAACCGACAGGCCGATGCCGCTGTTCGTCTTCTGGACGGCCGTGAGTCTGCTGTATTGCCTGACAGTGGTCACTATAGAGTTCCACTCCGTTCCGGTTCCGGACCTCCACAGTTTCGCGCTGGCTTTCCTGCAATGGCTGACGGTTTCGGTGTGCGCCTCGGGCGTCATGATGGTTCTCTGTTCGAGCCGCATCCTCTTCGCGGTCTGCTTCCCGCTGCTGGCGGTCGTCAGCGCCACCATGGCGTATTTCCACCTCACCCTCGGCGTGAACCTGACCGGCGACTGGATAGAGACAACCATGAGCGGCAGCGGAATGATGGGGATGCTCAGCGCGCCGCTCGTGGCCATAATCGCCGCAGTCGGACTGCTGTCGGCCATGATAGCCCTTTTTCGCTGGACGCGCGTCAGGGCCTCGGCCCGCACTGCCGTCACGGCCCTCACCGTCGGCGTGGCCATAACCTGCCTCCCGGGGTTCATCCTCCCCGGCATCTGGGCTCCGGTAGCCGCCCGGCTTCCCTACTCCATCTACTCGGCAACGGCTGAATATCTCAGCAACCTGAAAAGAATCAATGACGGCCGCGACACCTACGTCAACACTCCCGCCACTGCGTCGGCTACTCCGCCCGACGTCATCTTCGTCGTCGGCGAATCGCTGCGGGCCGATCATCTGCCACAGAACGGCTATGCGCGCAACACCATGCCTCTTCTGAGCCGCGACACAGCTCTCATCGTGTTTCCCGACATATATTCGGAGTTCAACATAACCTTCGCCAGCGTTCCCCATCTGCTGACGCGCCTCAATCTGACGTCCGACGAAGCCTCTTTCCATGACCAATCTTTCATAACACTCTTCAAAAACGCCGGATACACGACAGCCTGGTTTGCCAATCAGAGCCCTACGGAAACCTTAGCATATTATGCCCATGAATGCGACTCGCTGATACGCTGCAAGGGAAACGCCGCCAAATCGATGTATTCCTACGGAAAATGGCTCGACGCCGACCTGCTGCCGCTTATCAGCAGCTGGCTCGGCAACTCCGGCAAGCCGAAACTCGCCGTCGTCCATACCATAGGCTCCCACTGGTGGTATAACTCTCATTACACCGACCGCCACGCCCGCTTCCGCCCCGACATGACAAACAAAGAGTTTGCCACGCTGACCCACGAGCAGATCGTCAACTCCTACGACAACTCTATCGTTGCCACCGACGAGTTCCTCGCCGGTCTGTTCAGCCTGCTGCGCGGCCGCAATGCCGTTGTGCTCTACTGCGCCGACCATGGCGAGGGTATGGGCGAAAACGGCAACTACCTCCACGCTACCACCAACGACGTTACCCACAATCCAGCCTGCATGATATGGTATTCGCCGGAATACGCCCGTCTTTTTCCCGACAAGGTCGCCGCCGCCCGCCGCGGCAAAGACCAGCGCCACACTACCGAGGCAATCTTCCACACTGCGCTCGACCTCGGCGCCCTCGAAACGCCAGCCCTCGACCGCTCGAAATCTCTGCTGAAAAAATAACTATAGGCCATATAGGCCCCATAAGCCTTATAATTCTGATGCTCAAACGATTCCTCGATAAAAAGATGCCGCTGTTCGTCTTCTGGGCGGCTGTCAGTATGCTGTATTGCCTGACAGTGGTCGCCATAGAATTCCATTCCGTGCCGGTGTCGAACGTCCACAGCTTCATTCTCGCCGTCGTGAAGTGGCTCGTGTCGGCGGTCTGCGCCTCGGGCGTGCTTATGCTGCTATGTTCGAGCCGCATCCTCTTTGCCTTCGGCTTCCCGCTGCTGGCGGTCTTCAGCTCGGTGATGTGCTACTACTCCCTGACCATCGGCATTTCTCTTACAGCCGCGAGCATCGAGGTAGCCCTCGTCAACGATGCCACAATGTGGATGACTGTCATCAGCCCCTTCCTCATCGCAACGATAGCCTTCACAGCAGTCATCTCGGCCGCGATAGCATACTACCGCTGGACCCGCGTCGCCCCATCACGCAGCACGAGCCTCACGGCTTTCGCTCTTGGCTTCGCCATAATCTGTTCACAGGCCTTCATCCCGCGGATAGGCGCTTCCGTTCAGTCTCGCCTGCCTTTCTCAATCTACTACGCCTTCAACGACTATCTTAACAATCGCCGCGCCATCGAAGAAAACCGCGACACCTACACTAACACTCCAGTCGTGCCCGCATCGACACCGCCCGACGTCTTTATTATACTCGGCGAGTTGCTCCGAGCCGACCATCTGCCCCAGAACGGCTACACGCGCAACACTATGCCGCTTCTGAGCCGCGACACCGCTCTCATCTCTTTCCCGGAAGTCTACTCCGAGGCCACTTTCACCTCAGCGAGTGTGCCGGTCTTGATGACAAAAGCCGACCCCGCCGACCCGGTGGCGCCATACAACAACCAGTCGTTCGTAACCCTCTTCAAAAAAGCCGGCTACTCCACCGCCTGGTTCGCCAACCAGAGCATAAGCCAGAGTTATGCTTATTTCGCCCACGAATGCGACTCGCTGATCTACTGCAACGGTGCCAAGTCTGACTATTCATACGACAAATGGCTCGACGCCGACCTGCTGCCGATGATTGGCGGCTGGCTCGGGAAAAGCGGCAGCCCGAAACTCGCCGTTGTCCATACCATAGGCTCCCACTGGTGGTACAAATCACACTATACCGACCGCCAGACCCGCTTCCGCCCCGACATCTCGAACAAGGAGATCGCCGCATCGACGGCCGAACAGATCATCAACGCCTACGACAACACCATCATCGCCACCGACGAATTCCTCGCCGGATTGTTCGCAGAGCTGCGCGGCCGCAATGCCGTAGTATTGTTCATATCCGACCATGGCGAAGGGCTCGGCGAGAACGGCGTCTTCCTCCACGCCTCGGATAACGAAGCGATCCACTATCCGGCCTGCATGATATGGTATTCGCCGGAATACGCCCGCCTCTTCCCCGACAAGGTCGGCGCCGCCCGTCGCGGCAAAGACCTGCGCCACACAACCGAGGCGATCTTCCACACCGCCCTCGACCTCGGCGCACTCGAGACGCCCGCCCTCGACCGCTCGAAATCCCTCCTGAAATAATCCTTATATAATCAGGGAAATTTGACAAGACAGATATCAGTCGCCGAAGCGTAGCGTCGCAGCAGATCAGCGATAAAGTCGGCGCAGGCTCGTGTGTTGGCGCTGTCGCCGTCATAGCCGTTGACGATAACAAGCAGATGCGTAGTGGCGAGGCTCAGTTTAGTCCGCTCATTATCGCTTGTAGGAGTACCGACGCCCCCGGTAGCATCACGATAAACCGGCATCCCCGCAATATTGAGCGCGCCGCGGCCGATTCCCTCATAGGGCTCCCCCTCTCGGCCGATTCCGAGAGTGAGCGTATCGCCGTCGATGAGCCCGGCGTCGAAACCGCCTATCGAATAGCCATAGACGAGCGACGCCAGATTAACGAGATCTACAACGGTAGAAATCTGATATAGGTCAGCGTTTTTCAGCACACGGCGCATCAAGGCCTCGGCCGACGGGCGGTAGCGGCTCGGATCCTTACCGCACCGGCGATAAGCCTCGCGGGTCGCGGCCACGGGCGGCAGCTCCTTGACCGTTTCTGTGGTGAACCGGCTACGGCAGTCAGCCTCGGCAGCATGGATTTCTCTCCATAGCCCGTCACTGAAAGAAGTGTTGACAACAGTGGCCTCGAGGGCAACCCCGGTAAACTCCGGACAGCGCGAGGCGATTTCTTCTGAAACTAATATCTTCATTTACTTAACAATTTAAACTAAGAGTCAGAAGCCGCGGAACTTGCGCCGCTCGCGCGTCATTGCTTCTTTAATTCCTCCTTCATTGATAAACTCCGTCTCGACCTTTCTCATCACAGCGATAAGCATAGCGTCGATCTGCCTGATCTGCGTCAACATTATATTTGCGACTGTCTCGTCGCTGCGCTCGCGGCATTTTGCCGTAAACTCCCGGGGATCATCGTTGTTAAGGCAATAACTGCGTGTGACGGCCGTACGCGAATCCTCTTTGTTCCATATCTCAAAATCGCGCTGCCGCAGAAAATCTGCATAATCCTCTAGGAGTTCTCTGGCAGAGCCGCGGGCTACCCCAAGCAGCCTCAGACACATATCGGCTGAAACGGTTCCGTCACTGACACCCTCGACAATATTCTGTTTACACGAGCGGGCAGCCTGACGCATCTGGTCGACAGTTCGCGAGTTATGAGGCAGAGCGTGGTTTCTAAACATCTCGGTGACATCGCAGATAACAACAGCCTTTCGATAGACATTCCAGTTGCTGTAGTCGCCGGAGATCTTAAGAAACCCGCTCATAAAAGTTTGATTTTATAAGATTTATAAATATTATAAGATTTATAAGACTGCCCGGAATATAATCCCGGCAGCCCTACAAAAATACAAAAATCCGCTGAAAGCCATTAACATCGAATTTATAAATCCTTGAAAGCGCTCGTCACAGGCGCGAGCGGTGGCTGCGGGCATAGTCGCGGAGATAGTCCTCGAGCTTGACGGAGTTGTCGAGGCCGAGGCGCTGACGCAGACGGTAACGCCCCTTCCACACCGACTCGGCCGAAATATTGAGTGTGCGCGCTATCAGGCGGTTGTCGGCGCCGATAATGATCATTGACGCCATCTTTAGCTGTCCGGCCGTCAGCATGGGGAAGTTCTAAGATTTATTTGCAAAAGTACCGATTTATACCTCGCAAAACAAGCGGTTTTGTCAATTTTTCGAGGTATACATAGGAACTTTTTTATTTTTGTTAATTCTTCGGCTTATAGCCTGAAGCTCCACAAGGAGGCAGTATATTACACGTCTTATAAGACTTATAAAGCTTATGGGACTTATAACAAAAAGTTTCAGTAAATTTGCGGGATGAAACAGATTGTGGCACTTCTGACGGCGCTGGCGCTCGCTCTCTGCGCAAGCGCGCAGGTTCCGGCCGACTCCGTCGTTGGCCGCCCGGCCACGGCAATAGCTGCCGCGGGCGCTATTGCCATCGCCGAGGGCGCGATAGCCCACACCGTAGCACCGCAGTTCGGCGCCACAACGCTCGCCGAGCCCGGCCGCGGCAGCAACGCCGTGGCCGACGTGGCGCAGTATGTTCCGCTCGTCTTCCCCTGGGCCATGAAGGCCTGCGGCGCTCCGACGCGCTCGGGATGGGGGCGCATGGCAGTCAGTCAGGGCTTCGGCGCTCTGATAATGGCCGCTTCGGTCGAGGCTGTCAAGCGTAGCGTGACGTCGCAGCGCCCCGACGGCAGCGACTGGCGCTCTTTCCCCTCGGGCCACACCGCATGGGCTTTCATGGGCGCTACGGCCACGGCCATAGAGCTTTCGGAACTATCCCCCTGGTATGCCGTCGGCGCCTATTCTTTCGCTGCCGCAGTTGCGGCCGAACGCATCATCGGCAGGCCGCCATTTCCCTGCCGACGTCGTTGCCGGGGCCGGAATAGGAATAGTGTCGGCTCAGGTCGGATACTGGCTCGGCGATGTCATCTTCGGCAGCCGTCAGCTCAACAGGATTTCCGACACTACGGGCGCAGGGCCGTGGCAGGTATCGGTTGCGACAGGGCTCAATTTCGCCACAAACAGATGCGGCGCGGTCAGGCTGCACCCCGCTCTCTCGACCCGGCTCGGCGTCAGCCGCCGCGTTGCCGGCGGGTTCGGGCTGGGACTTTCGGCCGAACTGCTGTCGGAACAGCTTGTGGTCGACGATGTCCTCCAGGGCCCGCGGAACAGCCTCGGCGTAATGCTCGCCCCGAGCTACACCGTCGAGCGCGGTTTCTGGACTTTCGACGCCACGCTCGCCGGAGGTATGCGCTGTCGTCTGAACCTCGACAACGCTCCGGCAATAGCATCGTCGGGCACTACAACAGCCGTCGGGCGCCTCGAAGCGGGCGCCGCCGTAGCTTTGAGCAACCGCCTCGGCTGCCGGGCGGCAATCGGCTATGAGCTGAGCCACTACAGCTATACCCTCGCCTCAGGCGCCGCTTCATCGGGCACACTCGGGGCCGTCACAGCCTCGCTCGCAGCCCGAATATCATTCTGAACGCAAAAAACTATACCATGATAACTACCGCAAAACACGACACGCCTGCCGGCGCGGTCACATACTTCACAATAACGAACTCATCGGGCGCATCAGTGACGCTGTCAACCCTCGGGGCAGGCGTCGTAGCCATAATGGTTCCTGACTCCGAAGGACGGCTCGCCGACGTTGTCCTCGGCTATCCCGACCCCGCCTCTTATATCGGCGACGGGCCGGCGGCGGGAAAGATTCCGGGCCGTTTCGCCAACCGCATAGCCCGAGGCCGCTTCTCGATCGACGGCAAGAGCTACAGCCTCGCCGTCAACTGCGGCCCGAACGCCCTCCACGGTGGCCCGACCGGCTTCCATAACCGCAACTGGCAGGGTCGGCCCGACGGCGACACAGTAGTTTTCGAGCGCACGTCGCCCGACGGCGAAGAGGGCTATCCCGGCAACATGAAAGTCAGCGCCCGTTACCGCTGGGACGACGACAACAGCCTGACCCTCACTCTCGAAGCAACCACCGACGCTACGACAGTGGTCAATCTGACCAACCACACATATTTCAATCTCGACGGCGACGGCTCGGGAACGGCTCTCGACCACATCCTGCAGCTCATCGCGAGCCGCTGGCTCCCGACCGACGACAGTCAGGTTCCGCTGGGAGAGCTCGCTGACGTTGACGGCACACCGATGGACTTTACCTCTCCGAAGCCCCTGGGTAGCGACATCCATGCCAATTTCGAGGCTCTGCGAATAGGCAAGGGCTATGACCACTGCTGGGCTATCGACGGCGCCGACGGAACCGTCCGGCCGGCCGCCCGGCTCGAAGCCACCCGTTCGGGACGAGTCGTCGAGATTCTGACTGACCAGCCTGCCCTTCAGCTCTACACCGGCAACTGGCTGACAGGCTCTCCCAAGGGGAAACATGGCGACTACAGCGACTACGACGCCGTGGCCATCGAATGTCAGGACTACCCCGATGCCCCGAACCATCCGTCATTCCCCTCGACGCTGCTGCGCCCAGGAGAACGCTACCACCGCACGATAATATTCCGATTCACAACTAAATAATCACTCCTTTACCTGTTTACACACCATGGGACTTCAGGAAAAAGTAAAGAAAGTCTTCGCCGAAAAATTCGGCGGCGACGCCACTCTCTACGCTTCGGCCGGACGCATCAACCTTATCGGCGAACACACCGACTATAACGGCGGATTCGTCTTCCCGGGCGCCATCGACAAGATGCTCCTGGCGGCTATCCGCCCCAACGCCACCGACCGCGTGAACCTCTTCTCGATCGACATCGACGAGGCTGTAAGCTTCGGACTCGAAGAAGCCGACGCTCCGGCCCAGCAGTGGGCGCGCTATATCTTCGGCGTAGCCCGCGAGATAATCAAGCGCGGAGGAACTGTCAGAGGCTTCGACGCCGTCTTCGCCGGAAACGTGCCCCTCGGAGCGGGCCTGAGCTCGAGCGCCGCCCTCGAGAGCTGCTTCGCCTTCGCCCTCAACGACCTCTTCAACGGAGGCGCTATCGAGAAATACGAGCTCGCCCGCATAGGCCAGTCGACCGAACACAACTACTGCGGCGTCAACTGCGGCATAATGGACCAGTTCGCATCGGTCTTCGGCCGCAAAGGCAACCTCATGCGCCTCGACTGCCGTTCGGGAGAATTCGAATACTTTCCCTTCAGTCCCGAAGGCTATCAGCTCGTTCTGGTCGACTCGCGCGTCAAGCACGAACTCGCCGACTCCCCCTACAACAAGCGGCGCCAGTCGTGTGAGCGCGTGGCCGCACGCCTCGGCGTCGACACCCTCCGCGACGCCGACATGGCAATGCTTGACGCGGCCCGCGCCGACATCTCCGACGAAGACTACCGCCGCGCACGCTACGTCATCGGCGAGAAACAGCGCGTTCTCGACGTCTGCGATGCCCTCAACGCCGGCGACTACGAGACCGTGGGCGAGCGGATGTACGAGACTCACCGCGGCCTGCGCGACGACTATGAGGTCAGCTGCGAAGAGCTCGACTTCCTCAACGACCTCGCGCGCCGCTGCGGCGTCACCGGCTCGCGCATAATGGGAGGCGGCTTCGGCGGCTGCACAATCAACCTCGTCCGTAAAGAGCTACGCGACAAATTCGTCGACACCGCCGTCGGCGAGTTCGCGGCCCGCTACGGCCACGCCCCGCAGATCTACGACGTCGTCATCAGCGACGGTGCGCGCCGCCTCTGATTCCCCCTCGGCACAAAACAATAAGTCCAATTGGTATAATTAGACTAATTGGACTTATTTATATGATCTAAAAGGGGTTACTTGCGGTGGGCCGGACGCAGAAGGTCGTTGACGGTCTTGACAGGGTTGAAGGTCTCGACTGGCACCTCGACGAAGGCAGTGTTCCAGTCGCTCATGGCGCCGTTCCAGAGACCGGGTAGCTCCATGGCGCGCAGCTCGCGGCCATGGCTCGACTTCTGCGAAATGAAGCCCGTGGCAGGGTCGACGTAGCGTGTCAGGTCATATTTCGCGCCGGCGGGATTCTTGATATAGCAGACGAGGTCGACGGGATTGAAATGCGTCGCGCCGGCCATCATATCCTTGTAGTCGGGGCCGATCTGCGTGCTCTCGAGAATCTGGAGCGAGCTGCTGCCGTCGGGGTTGACGGTGATATATGGGCCTCCGCCGGGCTCCCCCTCGTTGCGAACCATTCCGCAGACACGCAGCGGGCGGTCGAGCTTAGAGCGCACGAGGCGCACGAGGTCGGTGCCTTTCAACGTGTCGAAGCGCTTGTCGTCGGTCGAGAGACTGTGGCGCATGAATTCTATGGCCTCGGCTGTGACATCCTCTCCGGCGTCGATAGCGGCAATGAAGCGGGCGATAGCGTCGTGGAGAAGCATCATATAGCCGCCGATAACCTGTTTGTATCTCACCGTTGCGTCGCGGTGGCGGTCGGGAACGACGTTGTCGATATTCTTGATGAAGACGACTGCGGCATCAATGTCGTTCAGATTCTCGATAAGAGCGCCATGGCCGCCGGGACGGAAGAAAAGACTGTCGTTCTCAAGGAAAGGCTCGTCGTTGTCGATATTGGCGGCGATAGTGTCGGTCGACGGCTTCTGCTCGCTGAGCGTCACCGTGAACTTGCGGCCCGTGCGCGCCTCGGCAGCAGGGACAGCCTCGGCGAGCTTTTCTTCGAAGAGACGGCGGTGGTTGGCCGACACGGTGAAATGGAGCTTGACCTCGCCGGCGGCGTTGGCCGCCGTCTGGGCACCCTCGGTCAGCTGTTCGTCGAGCGGAGTGCGTGAGGGCTCCCCCTCGTAGGCGTGGAAGCGCAGCAGAGCCTTAGGCAGCTGGCCGTAGTTCATGCCTTCGGGATTGACTATGGCGGCGATGATGTCGCGTGTGCGTCCGGCGGCAACAAGCTCATCGAGCGGACTTCCGTAGATACGCAGAACGGCCTCACGGAGATCTTCGATAAAAGGCAGCTCGTCGAGGTTGGCCATGAGCTGCCCTACGGGTGTCGACTCCGGAGCCTCGTCGGTGTCGCCGTTGACAAACTCGAACAGGGCCTTGAACATTCGCGAGGCTGCTCCGCTGGCCGGCACGAACTTATAAACATCGCCCCCCTCCGAGAGGTAACGCTGCCAGCGCTCGATAGCGGCACGCTCGCCGTCGCCGCCGAGTACCGTTATACCGTGGCCCGGAGTAGCGGCCCCGACTATGGGCATATATGGAAATCCTGTTGCGAAGCGCTTCATCTGCGCCTCGGCCTGCGCAACGGCGATGCCTTTGCTGCGCAGGAGTTCTAAGTCTTTTTGTCTGAACATGGTAAAAAAGGTATGTGTGAAGATTCTGCCTACAAAATTAACAAAAATCACCGAGAATCTTTAGAGAGTAATGGGAATAATGGGAGCTTGTGGTGTTTTGCCCATTCCCAAAGCTACCAAAGCTACCAAAGCTCCCCCGTCCTGATTAGTGCGATCAATCAAATTGCGGCTTCCCGGGTATTTTCAGATGTCGGACAAAAGCTGTAATTTTGCAGCGAGATCGTTCAACACACCCTGACACAATGACCCATATAAAGGATCCCGGAATGAAGACACGGCAACGGCGCGCGAAGATGCTGACAGGCATTTCGTTGCTTGCCATTATTCCGTTTCTGATTCTTTGCACGTTCGTCTATCCGGTCAACGATGATTTTACGTTTGGCTTGCGCCATATTCAAAAGAATGTCTTTCAGGTCTCAAGCGACATCTATCTGTATTGGAGCGGACGATATTTCGCGACCTTAATTTCTGCACTGAATCCGTTTGCCGTCAGCGACAATCCGATACCTCTTTTCAGAATCTATTCAGCTGTTGCCATAGTGCTGACGACCATCGTTATGACGCTTTCGCCGGCAATCTGCTGCCGAAGGCAGCTAACACACTGTCAATCGGCAGGATTGGGGGGAGTATTTTTGCTCACTTACCTGGCTCTGATGCCAAGCGTTTCGCAGGCGTTCTACTGGTTCTCATCATGCACAGCCTTCACAATTCCTTCGCTTCTCTATATCATGCTGGTGGCCTTAACGGCTGCAGACAGCAAAGCGTCTTATTTCATAGCCTGCACGCTTGCACTGATCGTGCCGGGCGGTAACGAAGTCACAGCCGTCATCACCGTCGGCACTCTCGGATATATCGCCTTCACCTATCACGACAGAAAATACTGGCTTCTTCTGACGCTGTCGGCCGCAGCACTCCTACTGGTCGTTCTGGCACCGGGTAATGCCTCGAGAATGGCAAACCAGCACATCTGGGCTAACGCCGAACTCTGGGCGCTGACATTCAGCATCGGCCAGACCGTCAGCTGGATATTTCTCTGGGGGCCGGTTCTGCTGCTCGCCACAACAATATATATCCCGCTTTTCGGACGTAAGCTCGCATCCTCGCCGATCTACGACGTAAGCTTCAGCCGCTATCTCGTCTGGTTTTTCATCACTATCATCCTCGCCCATATACCGCCCACCTACGGCATATCTTCGGCCATAGTCGACCGCACGGCCAACTGCCTGCTGATATTTGTCATTATCGGATATTTCCATGGGGTCAACATCCTGCTCAGAAAGCATCGCGCCACAGCCGACAGGCTCGCCTCTCTGCTTTCCGGCAAATGGATTTTCGGAGCATCGCTTTTCTGCTTTCTCTTCGCCGCCCCGTTCTCCATCAACAGTCCGGTAGCTACGGCAGTAACCGACATCATTACCGGAAAAGCGACGGACTACAAGCGAATACAGCAGCAACGAGTCGACATCGTCAGGCAAACCCCAAGCGCAGAGGCTGTCAAGCTGCCGCCGCTCGGGATCACCTCGAAAAGTCTTTTCGTGAAAGAGCTCGAATCGGAACCCGACACAGAGTTTACCTCAGCCTTCTCACGCATCTATAAAAGCCGGGTAAGAGTATATGTCGAAGACCGCGAAGCCAGATTCGAAGACAATCTTACCGCCCTCAAAAACTACGCCAAGAAAGGCCGCGTCCGCCGGTAACCGCCCATATTTATCTCGGCAATCACCTTAGCTTTTCCGACAATTTGTAGTTCAAAGGTATCTTTCAACAAATAATGTAGGTAGAAAATGAGAAGATGTAGTAAGAAAATGCTAATTTTGTAGTATGAAAACCACGTTAGAAGAATTAGTCGGAAGATACCGGGAACTTGGCATAGACCGACAACTGGACTATGACAAGTTTTACCTGTATTCCATAATCACACATTCCACAGCGATTGAAGGCTCTACTATTACGGAGCTTGAGAACCAGATAATGTTTGACAACGGAATTGCCCTTAAAGGGAAGAGCCTTATCGAGCAGAACATGAATCTTGACCTGAAGGCTGCATACGAGCGGGCGCTTGTGTATGCGCGCGATCATACCGACATTACAATCGACCGATTGAAAGAATTGTCGGCTTTGACGATGAGAAACACCGGTTCGGAATATCATACCGCGCTGGGAGATTTCTCGTCGGCGAATGGTGATCTCCGCCTGTTGAACGTAACGGCCGGTGTCGGCGGACGTTCATACATGTCGTTCAACAAAATACCTCAAAAACTGAAAGAATTTTGTGACGCATTGAACACATCGCGGCGAATGGCAGGGTCAATGTCGATGCAACAACTCTATGAAATGAGTTTTGACGCACACTATAATCTCGTAACCATTCATCCGTGGGCTGACGGCAACGGACGAATTGCGCGGTTGCTGATGAACTGGTTGCAATTTGAATACGGACTTATCCCCTCGCGCATATTCAGCGATGACAAGGAGGAATACATAAAGGCTCTGGTTGCTACCCGTGAAGACGGGGATCTGTCAATATTCCGTAGCTTCATGACTGAAACGATGCGTGCCCATCTGTCGCACGACATCGCCATTTACGAATTGTCCCTCGGTGAAGAAGCTCCGATAATCCCGGAACCTTCCACCTCCTTGACACCTAAGAAAACACGCGATAGAGTAATCGAACTTCTGCACCGGAATCCAAAGCTAAGTGCGACAGCTCTCGCCGCAGAAATCGGCATCTCAGCCAAAGGCATCCAACGGCATCTCTCTAAGCTTAAAGCGGAAGGCGTCCTCCGGCGTATCGGCCCGGATAAGGGCGGCAAATGGCAAATTATCATAGATTGACTACAATTGCCGGTGCTGCAAAACAGAACGAACATAAGATTTGAGCCTATGACTCCCCCGACAAATGAGCTAAGCATTTTTGAAGAAGACAGGAGGCGCGGTTCGGCAATTAGGAGCTCCACACCAACACCAAACGACAGCCTGTTTCTTACTAAACAACATTTGCGACAACTGCGGACCGGAACCCCCGGAGATTGCGGCAAGCCACGGAAGTGTGCGCAATAGCGGAACGCGGCGGCACAGGCCGCACGCGGTCCCGCGACTGCGCGAGTTCATCGACATCTGATATTCAGGCTCCTATCCGATTCATTGACGGCACAATTCTTACGCCATATTTTTCCGAAAGCATAGTGCGTAATTCTGATGCCGCAACAGGCTCTATGCGCGGAGACAATATGATTTCATCTATCAAATCCTTCGTCTCAGCTTTTAGATACACATTGTCTTCGGGCATTTCTGATGAATCTTCCGGCACGAAATAGAAGCGTAATTCCTCTTCGTCAGCAAACGCCGGATCCTTTGAAAAGAGCTCGTTTTCCTGATAATAGCCATACCCATTATATGACATTCGACCATACATGAGCTTATAGCCGGTATAATCTATTGCCGTTATGAATCTTCTGACTGTTGATCTGATACAGGCACCAAGTTTTGTGGTATAACCTGACCACATCAGATCGCTTTCTTTATTACGGAGTGTCCAGCATGATGCGGGCAGATATCCTCGCTTCTTACATAATGCAAGTTTATCCTCAAAAGCCGCCATATCTCGCTCCAATATGGATTTGTCAGGCTTACTGTCGGCGGGATATATGGGAAACATATCCTTAAGAGGCGGAAGTTTTTCGTTTTTATCAGAGAAGCAGTTTTTACACCTCACGAAATATTTATTCGTGGTAAGCAACCGCAACAGATAGTCAAGATCCAGATACTGACATATCGGCGTGTCAAGACCAACTTCCGGCCTCACGAAACGATATTTCACATCACTCATAAACGCCCTGATTCTTAAGATATTCCTTGAAATCAAATGTCTCGGTATCTACGCCTATTATTTTAGTTTTATACTCCCTACTATCTGACGACCATGATGAAGACTCATAAGCCTTAAGCACCTGTTCAGGTACAAAAATTCGTATCATGAAAGTGAAATACATATTCCCGAATTTAGGGGGAGTAATTGCTTTGATATATATAAATCTTATACGAGACTCAAAGTCATCACCATAATCCTTATAATTGAAGTTCTCGAGGGTTGATGGCAAAGATATTGATCTCAGATTCTAACAGTTTTCAAAAGCCCCAAACCCCATATTTATAACTCCTTCAGGAATATCAATATGCGCTAATGATGAACAATAAGAAAATGTTTCGTATTGAATTTCATTAATAGAGTTAGGCAAGTTCACTTTTTCTAAAAATTCACAGTATTGAAACGCACCATCCCCTATTACATTTATCGAATTGGGGATATTAATTTCTTTTAATGAACTACATCCTTTGAATGCATAACCCCCAATCTTCCTAACATTATACGACACATTATCAATCTCAATTGTCGAATATAGATCAACCTTACCTTTTAGAGTAAGTTCGATCTCGGAGCTATCATAACCGATGACTTCTATATGGCCATCGCGAATCTCATACTTTACATAATTCAGCATGAAGGTGGTCTCATCTATTCGTCTGAAATGAGATCCGTCGGAAGTAGTGCCATCCGTATTGATAACTACCTTCTTTTCTCCTTTGTCACCGGGATTATCAGATGAACCCGGATTCTCATCTCCATCCTTATCGGGATTGTCCTTATCATCAGTATTGTCTGGAGTAACGGGTGTTTCGGGCGTCACTACCGCAGGTTCATCCTTATCACACCCCGTCAATACGACCGCCGGTAAACATAAAATCAAAGCCGCAAAAATAGATTGTTTAAGCATAACTTTTTCTGTTGCCGCGGTCATCCCCTCGTTGGCTATTTTATTGACTTACAAAGAAAAAGCGTAGGAATCTGTATCGGTTACCGTCCTACTGCCTGAGGCTTCTCGCATTGCCCTATTCATGTCGGACGGCAACGAAGAAGCCCTACGCTTGTATATGCAACGAGAGCATTCGGCCTCACGCCTATCACAAAGGACAGCGCCATGGCCAATGCTGATATTACATACCCACGGGCATCTACCGTTGCTCAATCCTTGACATGAATAAGAAATTTTGCGAGAATTTCGAAACGTCAAGAATCAGCGCGGATAAACGCTTTTCATTATGTTTTTGCCTCCCGCCCTCTCACCCATGACCGGGGCTTCAGGCGGTCAGCGACCGCAAATACAAGACAAAAAATCCGAAACTATATCATTCCGGCGCTCAACTGATTTAAAAATAAAAAACGTCGACAAGCATTTGCGCACGTGCCGCATTGTAGCCCCATTTCCTGTCCTTCAAAATAACCCCGCATTAAAATGTAATAGAAATTGAAGAGGTAAGTAATAAAATGCTAATTTTGTCCTGTAAAACTGAATTTCCGGTATTATGGCAAAGGAAATAATTATTCGCCAAAGCACGGTAGATTACAATGTCGCTGTTCAGGCAATAAAAGAAGCAATCCTTCGCAGCTAATATCAGGCGGCGAAGTTAGTGAATCGTGAAATGCTGTCCCTCTACTACGGTATAGGTGGATATATTTCAGCTAATTCCGCAAAGGTTTTTGGGTACTGGAGCCATCGGAACAATCTCAGAGCGACTCCGCAAGGAGCTGCCGGGTCTTAAAGGTTTTTCGGAGAGTAACCTGAAAAATATGAGAATGTTCTATGAAGAGTGGGCCCCTGTTTTGGGGTCATCGGATTCTACATCATCTATTTCGCCAATCATGATTGGCGAAATAGAAACAACATTACTGCATTCATCTAAATCGACAATTGGCTCCTGCAGTGCCAAATAAATTTGGCACTGCAGGAGCCTTTCACTATCTTTGTGGCCCCGAATCACGGGAGTGGACAAATTTGGAATGTTTGCAACCACTCCCTTTTGTCAAACAAAAAAAATGCTAAACCAATGAATTCCGAAAACTATCTTTTCACGTCGGAGTCGGTGTCGGAAGGACACCCCGACAAAGTTGCCGATCAGATCAGCGACGCTGTTCTCGACGAGTTTCTGGCTTATGATCCGTCGAGCCGCGTTGCCTGCGAGACGCTCGTCACCACCGGGCAGGTCGTTGTTGCCGGCGAGGTGAAATCGTCGGCCTACATCGACCTGATGGATGTCACGCGCCGCGTTATCTCGAAAATCGGCTACAACCGCTCGGAGCTTAAGTTCGACGCCGAGGCCTGCGGAGTGCTGAACGCGCTCCACGAGCAGAGCGGCGACATCAGCCGCGGCGTCGACCGCGCCACTGCCGAAGAGCAGGGCGCCGGCGACCAGGGCATGATGTTCGGCTATGCCTGCAACGAGACTGCCAACTTCATGCCTCTGACTCTCGACCTGAGCCATATTCTTCTGCGCGAGCTGGCCGACATACGCCGCGAAGGCACAGAGATGACCTATATCGACCCGCGCGGCGAGCGGCGCACCTATCTGCGCCCCGACGCCAAGAGCCAGGTGACGGTCGAATATACTCCCGACCATAAGCCGGTCAGAGTGACCACTATCGTGGTGTCGACCCAACACGACGACTTCATTCGCCCGGCCGGCACCATGACGCAGGCCGAGGCCGACGAACGTATGCACGCCATCATAGCCGACGACGTCCGCCGGATCCTGCTACCGCGCGTAAAGGCGCGTCTGACGCCTGAGGTCGCAGCGCTCATCGGCGACGACATCGATCTTAAGGTCAACCCGACGGGCAAGTTCGTCATCGGCGGCCCTCACGGCGACACCGGACTGACGGGCCGCAAGATAATCGTGGACACCTACGGAGGGCGCGGAGCCCACGGCGGAGGCGCGTTCTCGGGCAAAGACCCGAGCAAGGTCGACCGTTCGGCCGCCTATGCCGCCCGCCATATTGCCAAGAATCTCGTTGCCGCCGGCGTTGCCGACGAGGCTCTTGTTCAGGTTGCCTATGCCATCGGCGTCGCCGATCCGGTGAGCCTCTATGTCGACACCAAGGGTACGGCCCGCGTCGACATGACCGACGGCGAGATCTCGCGCCGCGTGGCCGGTATCTTCCCGATGCGCCCGCGCCAGATCGAAGAGCGCCTGAAACTTCGCGCCCCGATCTACGAAGAGACGGCCGCCTACGGCCACGTAGGGCGCGAACCGCAGACGATAGTCAAGAATTTCCACTCGAATTATTCGGGCGACATCAGCATGGAGGTCGAACTCTTCACCTGGGAGAAGCTCGATTATGTCGACAAAGTCAAGGAGGCCTTCGGGCTCAGCTGATGACGGTTCCGACAGATTCCTCTCTCGCTGTCAGACGGCTCATGGCCGACGCCACGCGCTGGCGCCTGGCCATGATGCTCGACGGCAATGCCCTTGAGGCGGTCGCCTGGTCGCCGGGGGGCGACGACAGCTTCATCCACCGCCGCCTGGAGCTCGACACCTCGTCGACGATCGCGCTGAAGGCACTCGAAGATGCTGTCTACGACACGCCTCTTCTGCTGGCCGACTACGGCCGCGTCGACATCCTCGTCGACGGCGACCCGCGCCTGTTCGTTCCCGCCGAAGCCATCGCGCTCGACGACGACTGCCGCCGCACTCTTGTCGAAGCGGCCTCCCCGGGATTCACCGGGGAGATCCTCTGCGACAGTCTCCCCGCCGTCGGGGGCGCCATTCTAAGCGGCATCGACCGCGAGACTCTCGGATTCCTGCGCCGCACATTCGTCAACCCGCGCATATCGTCGCGCCTGACCCCGCCGGTCAGCTATTTCGCCGCCGCCTCGCGACGCTCCAACTCTCCGGGCATTATGGCCGTCGTTGCCGACGGCCGGCTCGACATTGTCGCCATCGACGGCTCGCGACTCCTACTGGCCAACACGTTCCGCTGGCAATCGGTCGACGATGCCCTCTACTACATACTATGCGTGCGCCGCGAGGCCACAGCCGACAGCGCAGCCATATATCTCGGCGGCAACGGCCCCTTGCGCGAAGAGCTTGCCGGAAAGCTGCGCCGGTTCGTAACATCGGTTATGCCGCTGGTGTTCCCCTCCGAAGCTTTCCGCACAGGCGGACGCGAAGCTATGGAATCACCTTTCGAACTCGTCATACTCCCCTTATGCGAATAATCAGCGGCGAATACGGACGCCGGCGCTTCGACGTGCCGCGCAATATCACCGCGCGCCCCACAACCGACATGGCGCGCGAAAACCTCTTCAACGTTCTGAGCGGCCTGACCGACTTCGACGGAATCGACGCCCTCGACCTCTTCGGCGGCACAGGCGCCATAACCTTCGAGCTGCTGTCGCGCGGCGCCGCCTCAGTGACAACCATTGAGAAAGCCTCGGTGCAGGCGACTTTCATAGCCAGGGTAGCACGTGAGCTCGGATGCTCCGACCGTCTGCGCCTAATCCGCGGCGACGTGTTCAAATTCCTCGCCTCGCTCCCCCCGGCTCCGACGTTCGACCTCATCTTCGCCGATCCGCCCTACGACCTGCCGCGCTTCGCCGAGGTTCCGCGACTCGTTCTCGACGCCGGAATACTGCGCCCCGGCGGAATCTTCGTCATCGAACACTCGCGTGCCTACGACTTCTCCGGGCTGCCCGGCTTTGCCGACCACCGCGCCTACGGAAGTGTCAACTTCACCATCCTGCGCCGAGAAACGGCCGACTGAAAGCAAGACCGCCATAAAATCAAACGAGGGGATGCCTCACGGCGTCTCCTCGTTTAGATAATAAACCAATCATTATCACATTTCTTGCAATGGAAAAAGTAACTTTTGCTTTCGTCGTTATAACATCCCCCAACCCCGGTTTGTTTACCGCCGGGAGTATTTAACTCTTTTTACGGGCGGCGGGCAATAAAAATGCACGCAAAATTTATTAACTTTGCCGTCAGAAACAAATAACCGACAAAACAACCGCAACAATGGCAAAGAAAACCACCTCAGCTCCGAAATCCGACGATCCGCGCCGGGCAAAACTCGAAGCGCTCAACAACGCACTGGCTAAAATCGAAAAAGACTTCGGCCGGGGTGCGATAATGAAACTCGGCGACGAGAAAATCGAAGACGTCGAGGTTATCCCTACAGGCTCTATCGGCCTCAACTACGCTCTGGGCGTAGGCGGCTATCCGCGCGGCCGAATAATAGAAATCTACGGCCCCGAATCGTCGGGTAAGACAACGCTGGCCATCCACGCCATCGCCGAGGCCCAGAAAGCCGGCGGCGTCGCCGCCATAATCGACGCCGAACACGCTTTCGACCGTTTCTATGCCGAAAAACTCGGTGTCGACATCAACAACCTGCTCATATCGCAGCCCGACAACGGCGAACAGGCTCTCGAAATCGCCGAGCAGCTCATACGTTCGAGCGCCATCGACATCCTCGTGGTCGACTCGGTCGCCGCACTGGTTCCGAAGAGCGAAATCGACGGCGAGATGGGCGACAAGAATGTCGGCGTTCAGGCCAGGCTTATGTCGCAGGCAATGCGAAAGCTGACCGGCGCAATCTCGCGCACCAACACGACCTGTATCTTCATCAACCAGCTGCGCGAGAAAATCGGCGTCATGTTCGGCCCGAGCGAGACCACCACAGGCGGTAACGCTCTGAAATTCTACTCGTCGGTCCGCATCGACATCCGCCCTTCGACTGCCATCAAGAAGAACGACACCATGCTCGGCAAGCTGACGAAAGTCAAGGTAACCAAAAACAAAGTGGCTCCCCCCTTCCGGCGCTGCGAGTTCGACATAATGTTCGGCGAGGGCATCTCGCGCACGGGCGAAATCATCGACTTAGGCGTTCAGCTCGACATAATCAAGAAGAGCGGATCGTGGTTCAGCTACGACGGCTCGAAGCTCGCCCAGGGACGCGACGCCGCCAAGGACGTTCTGCGCGACAATCCTGAGCTCGCCGACGAACTCGAGCAGAAAATCATGGCAGCTCTCCACGGCATCGAGCAATCAGGCGCAGCCTTACCCGCCAAGCCAAGCAAAGACAACTCTAAAACGGCCGATAAAGATGAAGACGTCGAGCCGGAGCTCGACGACGATTTCTCGGATCTCGACGACGAATTCAGTGTCGACGAAAATATCTGACACCAACCCCTGCAACTCGGCGCCATGGCCTCTCGAGCCTCGGCGCCGGATTGTTCTGGCGCCGGAACTTGCCGGCTCCATAGAACGCTATGCCGCCATAGCGGCCGCCGGCGACGCTGTTGTGGCCGAAGGGCTTCCTTTCGACAAACGCCGCAAGAGCGTCCACCGCATGGCCATCGCCGACACGCGCGGACGCCTCGAGCTCACCGTGCCGATAGCGAAACCCGATTCGAGCCGCTCGGCCCGCTGGGCCGACATCGCGCTCAGCGACCATGGCAACTGGTGGGCCGTCCACTTCACAGCGCTCGAAAGCGCCTACGGCCGCACCCCCTTCTTCGAATTCTATGCCGACAGGTTTGCGCCGCTCTACGCCGACTTTCCCGGCGGGAGCGCCGTCAGCTTCGACGCCCGTATCGAAGCCGTCATCTGCGACATTCTCGACATAAAGGCGCCGCGCCGCGACGCCGCGCTCAGCGAACGCCCCACGGCGCTTAAACCATGTCAGCTTCCCTACTGGCAAGTACGCGCCGACAAGCTCGGTTTCATCCCCGGCCTCAGCATACTCGACCTTATCTTCAATCTCGGCCCCGACGCTCAACTCTTCCTCTATGGCTGCGCCCGAAGCGGCATACTCTCCTATTAAATTACACCCTAAAAGGTGTAATTCTAAATTATTCCAATAATTTTATACCCTTTATGGTGCAATAATAAATATAATCACTATATTTGCACCCATACGGGTATATCGCCATGACTCAATTAGCAAAATACGTAAAAGAGATGCGTAAGCTATACGGACTTACGCAGATCGATCTGTCTCAGAAAGCAGGCGTAGGTCTTCGTTTCGTGCGTGAATTGGAACAAGGCAAAGAAACACTGCGCCTTGACAAGGTTAATCAGGTTTTAGCGCTCTTCGGCGCTGAAATGTCACCTAAGAGAACTGAAAGCCGATAATCAGTCAGCCCCAGAATCACAATACCAAACTTCTAATTCTAAATTCAGCCTTCTATGAAACAGGCAAAAGTATTTTTGAAGGATATGTTTGCCGGAACTTTGACCGAAGACGACATGGGCTATGAATTTCGTTATGAGCCAGATTACTTGAAATCAGAAAATGCTCTGCCGGTAAGCCTTACACTACCCCTGACAGAGAAGCCCTATCGCGACAAGATTCTGTTCCCGTTCTTTGACGGACTGATCCCGGAAGGATGGCTTCTCGACATAGCGGAGCAGAACTGGAAAATCTCAGCCCGCGACAGATTCTCACTGCTACTTGCCTGTTGCAAGGACTGTATCGGCAACATTTCAATTCAACGAATAACTGATCAATGACTATGAAATGCCTTCATTGCTATAAGCCGTTGTCCGACGGTGAGGTCGATTATCACAAGGGATGTGCCCGCAGAATATTTGAATCGGCAATAGTGCCGGTGTTGCCATATACCCGAGCCAACATAAAGGAATTGGCGCGAGAGATCATTGCTGCAAGCACGACTGTTACAGGTGTGCAGGCAAAGCTATCGCTCGACATATCACGCGGAAAAGCCGGCGAGGCGCAACGTTTCACCATCGTAGGCCTATGGGGGAAATATATACTCAAACCCCAGACCGACCGCTTCGCTAATCTTCCGGAGAACGAAGATCTGACAATGCATATGGCCGAAGCCGCAGGAATAAAGACAGTCCCCCATTCCCTGATAAGGTTCGCCGATGGCGAACTCTGTTATATCACCCGGCGCATTGACCGCACCAGACAAGGCGGAAAGATTGCCATGGAAGATATGTGCCAGTTATCTGAAAGACTCACCGAAGACAAATATAAGGGTTCTTACGAACGTATAGCAAAACTTATTCGTCAACATTCGGCAGCCCCATTGCTTGATGTCGTCAACTTCTGGGAAGTGGTCGTATTCTCGTGGCTTACCGGTAATGCCGATATGCATCTGAAAAACTTCTCACTCTACCGTCCCGCCGATAATTACATGCTGGCTCCGGCCTATGATCTTTTGTCAACCGCCCTCGCGATGCCCGAAGACGACGAAGAGCTGGCTCTGACGCTCAACGGGAAGAAAAAGCGCATCAGGCGTAATGACTTTGAGAAGGCCATGCTGGAAAATGGCATGAAAGACAACGCAATAGCAAAGCTGTTTGACCGATTCTCAAAATCCGTCCCCAAATGGCACGGACTGATAAACGAATCATTTCTGCCGAAGGCGTTGCAGAAAGCTTATCATGACAAGATCGATATAATGGCGAGAAGGCTGTCGATCATTGAATAATCAAGAAAAGCGCGCTTTCAGAGAACCAGTATAAACGGTCTCAATTAAACTTTTTAACGCCAGCGTCGGGGGCAATAGTTGGCGGATTGACAAATAATGACGATATTTGCACCGCAAACTTCTTTCCACCGACATCGACGACTGCCATGAAACGACTCAGACATTCCATGCAAGCCGTCGGCTTTCGTATCTGAATTTGTTGAATAACTATAACCTTCTTTTAAAATATGTGCGGAATAGTAGGTTACCTCGGCGATAAGCCGGCTTACGACATTCTTATACAGGGACTTCACAGGCTCGAATACCGCGGCTACGACAGCAGCGGCATTGTCATCGAGAACGTTCAGGGACAAATACAGCTATGCAAGACCAAAGGCAAAGTTGCCAACCTTGAAGCCCTTGTAGGCGACCATAAGCCTGAAGGCTCGATAGGGATAGCCCACACCCGCTGGGCCACCCACGGCATTCCCAACGACATCAACGCCCATCCTCAGGTAAGTTCCGACGGATCAATAGCGATCGTCCACAACGGCACTATCGAGAACTACAACATTCTGCGCGAAGCCCTGTCGCAGCACGGATACACTTTTAAGAGCGAGACCGACACCGAGGTTCTCGTGCAGCTTATCCAATATGTGCGCGACACCAACAACTGTTCACTGCGCGATGCCGTCATCGAGGCCCTGCAACAGGTTGTCGGAGCCTATGCCGTCGCCGTTATCGAGACCGGCAACCCCGACCAGATTATCGGCGCCCGCAAAAGCTCTCCGCTGGTTATCGGAATCGGCGAAAACGAGTTTTTCCTGGCCAGCGACGCCACCCCCTTCGTGGGCCTCACCGACAAGGTTGTCTACCTCGGCGACGACGAAGTTGCCCTCATCCGCCGCGATAAGCCTTTGGAAATCACCAAGCTCAACGACGGAAGCCACCCCGATCTCGACATTCACACCCTGAACCTCAGTGTCGAGCAGCTTGAGAAAGGAGGCTACGAGACCTTCATGCTCAAAGAGATTTTCGAACAGCCCGAAACTCTGCGCGACTGCCTGCGCGGCCGAATCGTCGACAACGGCGAGCGCGTGGTTCTCAGCGGCGTTGTCGAGAACAAAGAAAAATTCCTCAACGCCAACCGCGTTGTCATAGTGGCCTGCGGAACATCGTGGCACGCCGCCCTCATCGGAAAACGCCTCATTCAGGAGATGTGCGCCATTCCCGTCGAAGTCGAATACGCCAGCGAATTCCGCTACTCCAATCCCGTCATCACCGACCGCGACATCGTAATCTCGATAAGCCAGAGCGGCGAGACCGCCGATACTTTAGCCGCCATACAGCTCGCCCGCAGCAAAGGCGCTTTCGTCTACGGCATCTGCAACGTTGTCGGCGCTTCGATTCCACGCGAAACCCACAGCGGAACCTACATCCACGTCGGCCCCGAAATCGGCGTCGCCTCGACAAAGGCATTCACAGGCCAGGTCACAGTCCTGACCCTGCTTGCCCTCTGCGCCGGCCAGCTGCGCGGAACTATCTCGCAGCCCCATGTGCGCGAGGTCTGCCAGGGACTGCTGAGAATCCCCGAAGTCGTCAAGGAAGTGCTTAAGCTCGACGGTCAGATCCGCGATCTGTCGCGAATGTTCACCTACGCCCACAACTTCATTTATCTCGGACGCGGCTTCAACTATCCCACCGCCCTCGAGGGTGCCCTCAAGCTCAAGGAAATCAGCTATATCCATGCCGAAGGCTATCCCGCAGCCGAGATGAAACACGGCCCGATCGCCCTCATCGACCACGACATGCCTACCGTAATAATCGCCCCGACCGACTCGCTCTACGAGAAAGTTGTCAGCAATGTCCAGCAGGTTAAGTCTCGCGGCGGTCAGGTTGTCGCCATCATCAACAAGGGCAACGACAAAATGGCCGACATCGCCGACTACTGCCTCGAAATTCCGCCCGTGGCCGAATGTCTGACACCTATCATCGTTTCAATCCCCCTGCAGCTTCTTGCCTATTATATCGCCCGCAACAAGGGTTGCAACGTAGACATGCCGCGCAACCTCGCCAAATCGGTCACGGTTGAATAAACCTCTTCAGCAATGAAATCCACGGCCCGAATAATCGCTGCTGCGGCTGGCCGCCGCAATCTACGGCGGTGCCGCAGCGCAGTCGCTCGACAACGCCCTTGCCGCCTACTCACAACTCGACCTCGACGGCGCCACAGAAATCCTCGACCGCCTGAAACCGGCCGCACGCAAAGGCAATGAAGACGCCATCGAGCAGCTTCGCGAACGCATCACGCTCGCCTCCGACATGCTCGCGCGCGTCCAGCAGCTCGAGATTCTCGACTCAATGACCGTGGCCGCCGACGATTTCTTCAGAGCTTATAAACTTCACCCCTCTACGGGCCGGCTCGCCACGGCCGATGTCGTGGCCGGCGGCGACAGCTTCGAGATCGTCGAGCCTGTATATGTCAGCGAGAACGGCGACGATATGATATGGGTCGGTTATGACAGTTCGGGAGCCGAATACCCCGCCATGATGGAGTCGGTGCGCCTCGCCGACGGCTCGTGGGAAGCGCCAGCTCGCCTGTTCACCCGCGCCGACATCTTCGGCGACGGCATCGGGGGCGCCCTGTCGGCGCCGATGCTCATGGCCGACGGCGTTACGGTCTACTTCGCTGCCGACGGCCCCGCGTCGCTTGGCGGCCTCGACATTTTCATGGCGCGGCGCAATGCCGACGGATTTCTTCAGCCGACAAATGTCGGAATGCCCTACAACTCCCCCGCCGACGACTACATGATGGTCATCGACGAAGCCGCGGGACTCGGTTGGTGGGCCACAAACCGCAACGCCGCCGAAGGAGAGGTGACGATCTATATCTTCGCCCCCTCGGAGATGCGCGTCAACTATCCGGCCGACACCGAAGGACTCGCCGACATCGCCATGATGCGGACGGTGGAATTCCCCGCCGACCGCGGCGAACGGCTTGCCGTGCTCCGCAACCTCATGCCCGCGCGTGCCGAAACCGATGAATTCCGCTTCGCTCTGCCCGACGGCTCAGTGGCCACCTGCCTCACCGACTTCAACAATGCCGAGGCCCGCGACATGATGGAAGACTACCTTGCGGCCGAGAAAGACCTCAAAAGCGCCATGACAATCCTCGCCCACAAACGCCTTCTATACGGTCGCGGACAGCACGACCTCGCCGACGACATCCTCGCCGCCGAAGCCGACATCGACCGGCGCCGCAGCGAGCTGAAGAGTCTGCGCTCTGCCATCGCCAGAGCCGAAAGCCGCTGAAAAACCATCGTTTGCAGGGCAATAAAGCCCGGCCGCAGGCCGTTATATTGGGGAATATGAAATCCCTGAAAGCTCTTTTCTTTACGATATTGGCGATGCTGGCCGTTACTTCGTGTATCGAAGACTCGGTCAGCACGAGTGCATCCGACCAGCCGCAGTTCTCTCTCGACACCCTCGACCTCGGCTGTTTCTTCTCCGACCAGCCGACTCCGACCTTCAAGTTCGTGGTCTATAACCGCAACAAGAAAGTAATCAACATCGACCGGATCGGTCTGCGCGACAACGACGACCGCACATTCCGCATCAATGTCGACGGCACAGCCGGAGAATCGTTCTCGAACATCGAGATACGCCCCAACGACTCGATCTATGTCTTCGTCGAAGCCACCGTAGCCCGCGGCAACGGCCGCGACTCGATAAACGCGCAGTGCTATGTCGACTTCATGACCTCAGGAGTGACGCGAAGTGTCGTACTCAAGGCGACAGGCCGAGACATCGACGTGCGCCGCGGCCTCATCGTCGAGCGCGACACAACATTCCGAGCCGGACGCCCGATGCAGGTGTTCGATTCGCTCGTGGTGGCACAAGGGGCCACTCTTACCATCGAACCGGGCGCCGAGCTCTTCTTCCACGACAAGGCCACGATGATCGTTCGCGGACGCCTCATGAGCCTCGGAAGTGCCGAAGCACCCGTAGTGATGGGAGGCGACCGCCTCGACAACGTCGTCGGCGACATCCCCTTCGACCTCATGGCCTCGCAGTGGGGCGGCGTGGAGTTCAAACGCACCTCGGCCGGCTCACGCCTGAGCCACACTGTCATCAAGAACATGACCGTCGGCGTCCTCGCCGATTCGGTTCCCGCAGCTCCCGACGGCTCGCCGGGCCTCGAAATCATCAACTGCCGCGTGCGCAACTCAGCCCGCTACGCCCTCAACAGCTACTTCTCGAACATCCGCATCATCGGCTCGGAAATCTCCGACGCCGCCATAGCGCCGCTCTTCCTGACCGGAGGCCAGATCGACATGGCCCACGTCACTGTGGCCAACTACTACCTGTTCGCCGCTCCGGCGCTCCCCTCGGTCTGGATGAACCACTACAACGAAGACACCCGCGTCGAAGACTCGTCAGAGCCGCTGATGACCGCGAAGATGGCCAACTGCATCTTCTACGGCCTCGGCTCCGACTTCTCGGGCACCGACCTCACAGGCTCGGCTGTCACCGTGCGCCGCTGCCTGTTCAAAAGCGAAGGAAGCGATGACGACAACTTCCTCGAATGTCTCTGGGGCCTCGATCCGCTCTACCTGACTGTGCGCGAGGAATATATCTTCGACTATCGTCTCGCCCCCGACTCTCCCGCCGCCGAAGCCGGCGACCCCTCGCTAACCCCCGCCGACGCCGCCCGCGACTTCTACGGCGTAGCCCGCTCCACGGCCGCCCCTTCGCTCGGCGCCTTCCAGTTCGTCGAGCCCGCGCCGGAGTGAAATTAAAAAAATTTGGCACTGCAGTCTGCTTTCACTATCTTTGTAGGCGATGAAGAAGCTGGCTGCGATATTGATGCTTTTAACGGTCTGGTTCGGTGTCCGCGCCGAGGTCGCCATCATGGGCGAGCGCGTTGTCGACGCAGCCCGTATGGCCGAATTCGTCAGCCGTCATAACCCCGATTTCGACCCGGCTATCGCCGAGGCGTTCGCCACCGTGGGCGACCGCTACGGCATCCGCGGCGACATCGCCCTCTGCCAGGCCATCCTCGAGACAGGATGGTTTCGCTTCGGAGGCGGCACGGCGGTCAGTCCCGACCAACACAACTACTGCGGCATGAGCGTAACGCGCCGCGGCCTCAAAGGGGCCTCGTTCGACTCTATCGAACAGGGCGTGACGGCCATGATGCAACATCTCTATGCCTACTGCACAACCGAGCCGCTTCCCGCCGACGAAGAGCTCGTCGACCCGCGGTTCAGCCTCGTCAGCCGCGGCTGCGCTCCGACGTGGGAAGGGCTGAGCAACCGCTGGGCAATGAATCCCGACTACGGCTCTCTGATCCTCGACATATATTCACGTCTGGCCGGCGACACCGTTGTCAGACGCATCGAAGTCGACATCGACGCAGCCCCGGAAGCTCACGAAGAAGCGCCGGCGACAGCTGTGGCCGACCCTATAATACTCTACTGACATGGCAGACAAGAAGCGTGTTCTCATTGTCGGAGCCGGCGGTTTCATCGGCGGTTTCTTAGCCTCGACAGGCCTTGAGCGCGGGTACGACGTCACCTGCGGCGTGCGCGCCTCGACCTCGCGCCGCTATCTCGCCGATCCGCGCCTGAAATTCATCACCCTCGACTTCGACGGCGACACGGCCGCAATGGCCGACGCCATGCGTGAGGCAGGCCCGTGGGACTACATAATCTACAACCTCGGCGCCACGAAAGCTGTCAATTTTCTCGATTTCAACCGCATAAACTTCGACTATCTGCGGCGTTTCGCCGACGCCTTCGACGTGGCCGGTCTGAAGCCCGCGCGTCTGATCTACATGAGCAGTCTGAGCGCCCTCGGGCCCGGCGACGAAAAAGGCTACACGCCTATCAGCGCCGCGACTGTGCCCGACCCCAACACGCGCTACGGCCTGTCGAAAATCAAGGCCGAGAGCTTCCTCGAGAGCCGCCCCGACCTGCCCTGGATAATCTTCCGCCCGACCGGCGTCTACGGCCCCCACGAGCGCGACTACCTGATGATGGTCAAGGCTATCGACAGCCATTTCGACTTCGGAGTCGGCTTCCGCCGTCAGGAACTGACTTTCATCTATGTCGACGACCTCGTCAACGCCGTCTACGACGCCCTGGAACGAGCGCCGATCCATCGCAAATATATCATCAGCGAGCCGCGAAGCTACACCCAGACTGAATTCCGGCGCATCGTGGCCGACGCCCTCGGGCGCCGCTTCGTCATCCCCGTGAGGCTTCCGCTCTGGGCTGCGAAGATGGCCTCTGTAGTGGCCGAGAAATGGGGCGCACTGTCAATGAAGCCGTCGACACTCAACCGCGACAAATTCAAGATAATGCGCCAGCGCAACTGGCGCTGCGACGTCTCTGAGGCTGTCAGCGACTGGGGATTCGCCCCGCGTGTCGATCTGCGCGAGGGAATCGCCCGCGTTGTCGAAGCCTACCGCACCGAAAAAAAACATTAATCCTCTCAATTCCTCCGCCAATGCTAAACGCTCCAAGCCGCCGCGTCCCGATGTGGGTCACGCTGCTGATAATATTTCTGTCGCTGCCGGTGTTCGCCTTTCCCGAAATGCTGGCCAACTGTCCCGCCGACCCCGGACGCCGCACACTGCTGTGGATCTTCCCGTTCTACGTTGTCCTGTCGGCCGTTCTGGCGTGGATAAGCTACGCCACGCGCCCATACGTGACATGGATTCTCATGCTGCTGATGGTTCTCAGCGAATATGCCGCATGGATGCTCGTCACAGCGCCTTAACCTCCGCCTGCGATGGAAGCCCTGATGCAATATGTCTGGCAACACCGGCTGTGGCCACCCGAAAAGATGGTCACCGACGACGGACGTCCGCTCCGCGTCATAGACCCGGGACGCCTCAACACCGGCTCGGGACCCGACTTCTTCAATGCCAAAATCAGAATCGGCGACCGCCTGTGGGCGGGCGACGTCGAGATGCACGTCAGCGCCAGCGACTGGCACCGCCACGGCCATGACGGCGACAGCGCCTACGACTCGGTGATCCTCCACGTCGTCGACCGCGGTGACTGCCACATAAAGCGCCACAACGGCGAGACAATCCCGCAGGTCGAGATGCACTGCAGCCCAGACTTCCGCAACAGCGTGGCGCGCCTCATAAACCGCATCGACGGCGATATGCCCTGCGCCGGCGACATCGCCGCGATGTCGTCGCTGAATATCAGCCAGTGGATGACAACCCTGCTGGCCGAACGCCTCTACTCGAAATCCGACCGCATAATATCGCTGCTCGACCGCCTCGGCGGCGACTGGGCCACGGTCTGTTACGTCACGCTCGCCCGCGCCCTCGGATTCGGCATCAACAGCGAGCCGATGGAACGCCTCGCCCTGAGCCTTCCGCTGAAAATTCTTCTGAAACACTCAGGCAACATAATGCAGCTTGAGGCACTGCTCTTCGGTCAGGCCGGATTCCTCACCGAAACCGCCGACCCCTACGCCGACCGTCTTGCCTCGGAACACCGTTTTCTCTCCGCAAAATTCGGCCTGCAGCCCCCGGAGTCGCTCAACTGGAAACGCGGACGCATACGTCCCGGCAACCTGCCCTACCGCCGCATAGCCTATCTGGCCGAGATAATCCGCCGCAACAACAGCGGCATGACAGAACGCCTCTGTGCCATCGACAGCGAAGCCTCGGCCCGCAAATTTTTCGACATCGGACTCCATGACTACTGGGAGCGCCGCTTCCGCTTCGGCAACCCGTCAGAGTCAACGGCCCCCATGAATCTCAGCCGCCCGACGCTCGACTCGCTCATAATCAATGTAGTGGTTCCTGTGAAGATGGCCTTCGCCGTCATCCACGGCTGCGACGACGCCATTGAAGAGGCCGCGTCGCTGCTCGAAGAGCTGCCCTCCGAAGAGAACTCACCCGTTATGACCGCGCGTCGCGCCGGCCTGCCGGCCCGGAGCGCCGCCGACAGCCAGGCCCTGCTACAGCTGCGCCGCGCCTACTGCGAGACGCGCAAATGCCTCTACTGCCACATCGGCCACCGCATGATGACGCGCCTCGCCCGGCGCCCCTGAGCCCTGAAATCCACTCCGCCTCAATTGCCTGGTCCGAGCGTAGTGCCTCAATGACATCAACTTAGCTGAGTGTCAGTAGTCAGATAATGATAGAGGCATCCGCCAAAGAATGGATCGGTTTTCGCGCGACAAGCGCCGTGAGGCGCGCGTTTTAAGCCAGACCTTTTGAGCTCAACGCACTAAGTTAATAGCATTGAGGCATGCCTCTATAAGCGGGTGATTTTTGACATTGTTGGGCTTAACTGAACGCCATTGAGCTATCGCTGTGGGATAGTTACTCTTCTTCAAAGTAACCGGTATCAACGCGCTTGATCGTATATGAATGTTGCGATATTACGCCGACATTATATTTTATCATGTAACCGGCAAGCTGCTTGCCGTCAATCAACACAAGCTTCAGGCTCTTGTTAGAGGCCACAACATCAAGCGCCGCTTTTGAGAAACTCGAGGTTGTTATGTAAACTCCTTTAGACGCACCAATCGACATAAGTGCGCCCATGAATTTATGAATGTCCGGAGCACCGACAACATTGGTTTCTTTCCAACGTTTGGCCTGAAGGTAAACTTTGTCAAGTCCAAGCGCATCTTCTTTGATAATGCCATCAATGCCTCCGTCATTAGAGAACTGTGTAACTTTTGCAGCATCCTCAAAGTCACCTCCATAACCCATAGCCACAAGCAAATCTACAACCAGCTTTTCAAAGAACTTTGGATCTTGTTCTCCTATAAACTGCAACAAATCGTCGATCAGTTTATTGTTCAGTTGAGCAAAAGCATCTTCGATCTGATTCATCGGATCGGTTACATAATGAGATTCTTCAGAAGCGCTACAGTGCTTATCTTTCTTTTTGGCTTTGGCGAAAGCAGCAAAACTCGGAAACCGTTCAATAAGAAATTTTTGGGTAATTTCTGTTTGGCCGGAGTTCAGAAGTTTTCTTCCAGATTCCGATATTACGAAATGCCCCCGACTTGGAGAATCAAGCACTCCGGCTTTCAGGAACCATGTGCGCGCCCAACCGCAACGTCCATGATGGCGGTTCTGGCCGCTTGTTTCATAGGTCTCTGACAATTCTTCCTCACTAAGATTCATAGTCTTTGCCAAATCGTTGCTGACCTGCGAGATATTGCGGACTTTACCGTCTCCCATCAAGCTTAGGAAAGGGTAGAGATATTTTTGTATAATCCGCAAAACGAAACGTGCGACGCTCTCAGAACGAAACGTGCCAAAAATAAAACGAAACGATTCTCCGTCTCAAAACGAAGCGTACCTCTGACGCGCTTCCCGGAACACCCCTTTTTCAAAAAAATTTCGACCCGGCTTCGCCGGGATCTTCCAGCCTCCCGGCTCAGTATTTGAATGGCCTCCGAACATTGTCCGAAGGCCATTCTTTTTCGCTTTGCGCTTTAGGTCGCTACGCGACCGTTTTTCCGCTTTCCGCTCACGCAACTTCGACTATCGCTTTATACGCGGTCACGCTCTGCGCTTTGATGAGTTTGCCGCGGAAGGCCAGACGCGACCCGACATACGTGCTCGCACTCGATGCATCGTAATGCGCATTCGCGTACGACACGCCGCCAAACGCATACGCGTAGCTGTGGCCGCGATAGACCACACGGCCTGTTGCCCCTGAATACCATACATAGTCGCAGTAATATGTGGAGGAACTGCCACCGCTTGCCGCTGCGGGTACCATATCCATATAGAGGCCGTGCACCACTTCGGTTATCCATGTGCCGCTTGCCGTTGAACATGGCACCCAGCGTATGGAACCATCGGGCATCCATATCCGGTAATGCGCTTCTTTGCCGGAGGTGTTAGGCACATCCACGCAGTCCATCATATCGTATTTATGCCCGTATATGTCTTCGTATCCAAGACAGCTGATGCTGTTGACCTGTTCAACCGTTTCACCATTGCCGTTAACGTACCAGGCGTACTGGTGTATGAGGTTGTTGTCGACGAGCGAGTTGGTAACATTGGGGTTAATAGTCTTGGCCGCCTCATAGCCAATGGTTTCCTGCATACCATGGCTCATGGTTTCGCCGGCGGCCCTCCAGTTTGTATGGGAACCGGCGCCGCACACCTCCTGGGCGTCGCGTCTACCATGGAAAGCATAGAAGAGATTGGCGATGCGGTTATGCATCAGCCAGTCTATCTGCTGCATGCCGCGCTGGGCGCTGTAGTAGTTGAAATCAACCCATGACATGTTGTTCTGCGATGAGCTGCCGTTCACGCATGAACGGAATTTGCCGTTGACAATCGAGGTTCCGATCACGCCGCAGAGATATTCGTCCTCGAATACCCATTCGGGTTCCATATCTTCAATTTTGTCGGAGTTAGATAGTACCACCTTATCGAACACGGCGGTCTTGCGGATGGTGAAACTGAGAGTGACGGCACCATCCGGAACATCCTTGATGACATACATTCCGGCGAGGAACTTCGATGAAAGGGTCGGTACGACTACGCTCTCTATGACATTGCCGCTCTCGTCGCTGAACACGGCTCCCACAAGGCTCGTGCCGGGAACCGACGGGAAGCGGACGCGCCGGTAGCCGTCGACCTCAATCTGGCATACCAAGAAGGCGCTGTCGTTGACAAAGGATGTGGCGAGGGTGCTCTTGCCGACTATCTTCTTGCCTTCAGTCACACGGTTTTCGTCAACGAGCTGTTCCCATGTGAGGACTTTCGCATCCGGAGTCGCCGGGCGTCGGTTCCGGTCGTTGCTCGAGTAGCAGTCATATTGCTTATGGTTTAGGTAATCGTAAACGCCCTTGAACCACATCCACGGTTCGTACATCATTATGTCACCTTCACTGGAATCGAGCCTTGCCGCGCTGCAGTTGCGTATTTCCGTGGCATCCGCGTAATAGTTGGAGTTGCCGTCATGCAGAGGGAAATAGGTCATCTCGCCATCAAGGTTGTTCATCGTCGTTTCGGTATTGGCGATGGTGACCTTGCGGGTCGTGGGTTTGCCGGTTATCTTGGCAAGGACACGGTGACGCTTTTTCTTTATGGCAAGAACGTGACCGGAGGGTTCGTAATCGTTACCGAACATATAACCGGTGCTGTTGTCAAGGTTGCTGATGTTGGCATCGTCCATCACCGAGGTGTCACGTACTACCACGGAGTATTCCGGCTGTATGATGTTGAGTTCCGGGAAGTGGGCGCACATCTCGTCATAGCGTTCCTGCTCCATGTAGCGTGTGAGCCGGACTGTGCCGACGAGGGCACAGGTGTCGGTCGAGTTGCCGTCGGCGTCGACACCTCCCATCGTCATGAATTTATTTAGCCAGGTGCCGTCATCGTCGCGGTCTATGCCGGTGACGCGGATACGGTCGGTATTCGAGCAGCGCTGGAGCAGTGTTTCCCAGTTGAGCAGCGGACAGTTGTCAAAGACGATGGTCTTGACATTGCTGTAATTCTCAAGAGTCAGGCCGCTTTGAGTAAGTCTGGCGAGATACTCAAGACGGAGCGTGGTGATAGTCGCCGGGAGTTTTGCCGATGTGACCGGCGCCCCCTTGGCGAAATTGACGCTCTGCACTTTTGTACCTCTCGCATCGATGTCCTCAAGGCGTGTCTGGTTGGTTAGGTCAAGGGCAGTGCTCGTGCTGCCGCCGGTCTTGGCCTGCGCCTGGTTGCGCAGGTTAAGTTTGCGGAGTTGTCGGCAGTTGCTGATACTGAGCCACCATCCGGTGGAACCGCTGCCGCTGCTCTGAAGGTTCAGCTCGCGCAGGGCTGTGCATTTGCCGAGGTCCAGTCCGTTCTTGAGGTGGTCCGAAGCACTTGTCATGTCAAGTTTCTTTATGCGGCTTGCGCCGTAGACTCGCAAGGGGTCATTTACCGTATAGGCTCCGGTGATTGCAATCTCGGCTTCGGCTCCGTCGGCCACAAGCCCGGTGTTGGCTATGTTCGGGGAGTTGTTGGTGCCGTAGCCGAAGGCGTAAGGTTCGCTTGAGGTGACACGGATTCGGTCGGCGGCATCGTCGGCGGCACGGGCCATGTAGAGATCTATGTTGTCGCTCGTGAAGTTGCTTGTGCCGTATATGGCGTCCAGCAGCGCGAAACGGTTCTTAATGAAGTATGCGCGGTGCGAGGCGTTGCTTCCCTGCAGGGCGTAGATGAAGGGCCAGATCTTGCCGTACATCTCCCTCGTGGCCGGGGCGATGTATTTCAGGTAACCGCTCTTGTTGAAGGCGCGGTCGCTCCAGTTCCCGGACTGTTCGTCGTTGAGCATGGCGAGGACTCTTTCGACTGTCATCACGCTGCGGTAGTTCGCGGCACACCTTCTGATGTCATCCTGAAGATTCGCAAGGCAGAGGTTCCACAGGACGCTGTCGAAGCCTTCCATGGCGTATTTGCTCGCCTCTGCGTCCCATGTGTCACGCATAGTGGTATAGTCATAGACGAGGAAGCAGTCGTTACGCTTGCCGGCCTGGGTGTCGCCGTCGTAGTATGTCAGGAACCATATCAGACCATCCCATGTGCGCACGATTATGTTCTTGACGAACTGATCGACACCGAGGCCGTAGTTTCGGTCGATGTAATAAGTCAGTATGTAGTCTTTGTCGAAATACTGGCTGATCTCGTCCTTGAACTTCTGACTGACATAGGTGGTGAGGTCGGTGGATTTGGCTCCGGAGGGGACACAGGCCCGCAGCCATCCGAAAAGCCTCTTCAGGGCATTCTGCTGCTTCGCGTGCAGACCCGCCCACTTGATGTCGCCGTCACTCTGCGCCTTGCCGTTAGTGTCGATGCCGTAGTTGACCTCCATGCCGGCATCGAAATCGGCGGCAAGCTGCGCGTCGCTTGTGGTCTTGAACAAGCAGACGGGTGATGTGTTGTTGAGTGTCTCAAGTGCCATCGGGCATTCGGGGGTGTACCCTTCCACCCCCTCCATGCCGAACAGACGGCCGCTCTTGGACTTCTCGTTGTTGAAGTTATACTGCCCGTAATAGGTGTTCTCTCCGTCAACTGTTTCTGCACAGAAGATGTCGATAGGCATGCCGTCGATGGCGGACCGCACAGTCACAGAGGCGAGGCTGTTGCCACCCTGCTCGTACTGGTGGCGCTGTGGCGGGGTGAGCAGCCCGAGTTCCTTCATGACGTCGTTGAACAGCTTGGCCCAACCTGTGTTCAGGGACATGGACGAGTCGGAATAGTCGCTCTTGCAGCAGAACAGGTTCATGGCGATCGCGCCGGGGCGCATGGAGTATCGGTTGCCCTCCTGCACCATATCGCCGCTCATCGAGAGCAGCTCCGAACCCTTGCTGCAGTAGATGCGGATGTTCTTGCTCGGATACTTGGTCGACGATGTGCCCTGGATACGGATGAAGCAGTTGGTCAGCACGAAATCATACTGGTGGCCAAGTGCGGAGTAATAGTAAACGTCGGCGAGGAAATCGGCCTTCTTGTTGTTGGTCTCGAATACATCGTCGAGTTTGTTTTTCCTTACGATACGAAGTACTCCCTTGCCTTTGAGCAGCAGCTTGTCCATATCGACTTCCCCGTTCTCGTTGAGAATGTCGTTGATGTCGAAGAGTCGCACCATCTCGTCAAGCGTGTCGGCATCGACAATGCGGTTGTCGAGTTCCTCGTCATCACTCAGCGGACGGTTGTAGATGCGGATATTCTTTATCTCCACATCGGCCTCCGAGCCTTCGATGGTGATGTCCTGCGGTGTGTCCTGCTGGAAGCTGAAAGCCGAGTCATATATGTCGGCACCGGCGCGGTTGCCGTTGATGTAGAGCTCCATCAGGCGCCCCTCAGCGGAGGTGCTTATTATGAGGGCGACCTTCTTCCAATCGTCGGAATCATATTTGGAGGCGAGCTTGATGTCGCGGGTCACCTGCTGGTCATCTTCGTTGGTGTATGTGACAGTCTGTCCGGTGCGGAAGCTCGCCTCGGAGGTAGTCACGAGAAGTCCCTTGCCGTTGTTGATGCAGCTTACAACAGGCGCGGATTTGTCCGTCACGTTGCTGACTCGCATGGTGAATTCGAGTGTCAGGCCCCTGGACTTGACATCGGTGGCGAACGGCTTGTAGCCGATGGTGGCCCGGGCCCCGTTAGTGAGCTTGAGCGCTCCGTCTATCCATCCGCTGCTCTCCCAGTCGAAGCCTTCAAATGTCGTTCTGACACCGTTCGACTCCCATTGCGCCGGGTCGGTCTCGCCGTTACTGCGTCCGGCGGCATCGAGCTTGAGCTGCAGTCCGTAGGTGGCCTCGCTTATGTCGATGCCGCTCTCGGTGACATCGACGGATATGTCATAGCTCGTACTGCCTGTCTTGAAGGTGAGTGTTGTTTCGCCTTTCTCGGTGAACCGGTTTGAGTAGTTCTGGACGGTTCGCGGAACGGCGGCAGTGCGTTCGCGGTTGCCGTTGCGGTATATCTCGATGATGGCCGGGGTGACGGACGGGTCGTAGGCCACGAAGTCAAAGGAACATTTCTCGTATTGGCCGACGGTAATCTTCGGAATGCGGTGGGCTGTTCCCTCGAGGATGCGTCCGTCCTCATGGGTGGTCTTGATACCGATAAAGGAGCCGGATGACCCTCGCTTGAATATGTCGAAGTATATGCTCTCGCTTTTCAGAGTGAGGCCGTCCACTTCCATAGTAGCCACCATCTGCACGGTGTGGCGTCCCACATTCAAGCCGGACATGGCAAGCGCGAAGTGGTCGTTGACGATACCGCTCCTGGTCACCGAATGCAGGTTGCGCTGCTTGCCGTCGACATACAGGGCGACAGCCTTTGTGCCGGTGCCGGACACGGTATAAGGTATCTCGATGGTATCGCTGTTGCCGAAACCTCCGGAACTGAGTCCTTGCGATATATTGTATGAACTTGAGAGCGACAGCGTGAGTGTCCTTACGGATATATAGGCCTGCTTGCGCTGCTGCTTACCGGTGTTGGGGTCTGTGGTGGTAGCGACCACATATATGTCATGGGAGCCGAGAAGGAGGTATTTGGTTATGTCCACCTCGTAGCTGCCTTTCGCCACATCCTGTCGCGTTTCATGGTAGGTCTGCACGGCTCCGCGCTTGACCTGGATATCAATGGTGGCCTTCTGCCCAGTGCTCGTCCCGGCTTCGTCGCCTCCGGCGTTCTGATGGTCGTAAGCGAATGTCAGCTTAACACTGTCACCGAGTTTAACTGTGGGTTTGTCCACACTGGCGCCGAGGACTATTTTGGTGGTCGCGCTTTCGCCTCCTCCGCCACCTCCGGCGGGCAGCGTGAATTCGGTGATCACGGCACTCTTGCTTTTCAGCTGCACGGTAACGGTGCTGTCATCGTTCTCTATGACTTCGCTGTCGAAAAGTGTACCGGCTTCAAGTTCGGCGACTTTCCCTGCAACGACTTTATTCTGAACCGGGTTGGTGCTGTCTGTGTCAAGGCTCTCGTCGACGCTGATCTGGTCGGTATTGATATTGACATTCCCCTGTTCGTCAGGAGTTATGGGGGTTCCGTTGAGCGTGATCTTCTTGACGACACCGTCGGCTCCGTACTGTTCCCACGCACCTTCCGTCAGGAACATGGCGATAGAGGTGCCGGTAAACCGGTAATCCTCCCATTTGCCGGGCGCGGACTCGAAGGTGATGATCATGCCCCGCTTCTGTTTGTCATCGATGTCGGCGTTGGCGAGAGCGGCTACGGCGGTCGCTTTGGTATAGTAGCCGGAAGTCAGAGGCTGCTGCTCGGTGACATTGTAGAAACCGCTGCCGTTCCCTTTGCCGCTTGCCTCGATGAGAGTCTGTTTCTCTTCGCTCCACACATAGAGGGTCTCGCCGCAGAGGAACAGTTTGTCTCTCTTGACCTGCGCGATATTCTCGTTGTACATCTGCATGGGATAAGTTTCACTCTTCCATGAGAGGTAATATTTACCATTGTAAAGGAAGGCGAAAGCGTGCTTCGCGGACAGGTAGACAATCTCTCCGCCGGAAGACGGGACTATGCTCACGTTCTCTATCGTTACGTCAATGGTCACGAACCGCGAGAACCGGGCGGTGGCTCCTTCACGGGCCGCCTCAGCGGTTTTCCTGTAATCCTGCACTACGGCCTGGGCTGCCGCGACAGCGTCATTTGCCGCCTGTGCCGCTTCGTCAGCATTGACAGCGGCGGCATTGGCGGTCGAGGCGGCCTCTGCTGCCTGGTCCCGTGCTGTGTCAGCTTGTGAGGCGGCAGTATTGGCGCTTGTGGCTGCAGCATTAGCGGTCTTCGCCGCATCCTCCGCCGGTTTGCGGAGTAGCGACACCGGGGCGCTGACAACCTCGGTTCCCCGGATTGCCGGCAATGATACTATGCCGTCGAGGCTCGTCACCTGGGTCAGTTCGTCAACGCTCTGCGATTCCGCTTTGATTGCGTTGAGAAGTTCGTTTTTTTCTGCCTGTGTCAGTGCCATAGTTTTTTGAATTGATTATAGGGTTTGCGTTCTGTGAGATAATCCGGATTTACCTGATTGTCGTATGCCTCCCGTTCATGGGATATGGCGCGGTAGGCTTTTCTGCTGTCTCGGAGCTGCATCAGACGATACAGCCATTCCAGGACATAGAGCAGATAGAAGGGAAGGTAAAGCAGTTCCTTCATCTGCGCCGTATGTATGGATTCGTGGTTGAAGTCGGTCCGGGTCATAACGCAGCCTTCGCGGACGAAAAGAATTCCGAACAGGTTGATGCACTTGAAGCCCCGGAACGGGATGATGCGGTTGTATATCACTTTCATTCCGCACCTCCTTCCAGTTGCTCGTTGAGTCCGTCGATAAATGCCGGCGTGGCATAGGTGTCGGCCACTTCCCGAAGGGTTCTCACTTCTTCTTCAGTGAAGTCGGTTTCGCCCTCGCTACGGTAGATTTTGAGTGCGAGGGCATGAGCGCGTATGCCGTTGATATTAAGGTACAGCATGTTTGCAACGCTCTCCCGCGCATCGCCGGTCTGATACCTGCTTCTGTCTATCCCTGCCGGGATCCTGAATTGCTGAAAATTGATTTTTGCCATATCTTTATGTTTTATTCTCGTATCACTGCTACTATTAGTCCGTTTCGTACCTGAAAGCGGACTTTGTCAAGGTCATAATCAGCAGGGTTGAAACTAACGCCGGCATAATACTCGGTATAAGTTCCGTCTGCTTTCATGTTGGTGGCTACTCGCAATTCGTCTGCTCCGTCGATGACGACAGTGCCGTTCAGGGAGTGGTAGCCCCTGGCATTGGCTCTTATATCTCCGTACATGAGAAGACCGATATTGTTGCGGCCGCCGGATACGTTTATATAGGCGCCATAGTTGTCAAAATACTCCAGCGGAGTATCATTGGATATTCTCAACAGACATGAGCCTACCGCGGCACCTGCGGGCATTGTGTCAAGACCCATGCCTACCCAGCGGTATTTGTCCCGGAAGCCCAGGAAACCGTCGCCGGATGAATATAGAAAGAACTTGCTCGTATCACCAACTACATTGCTTCCAGAGTAACCGCCCTCGGCTGTGATACTGTTGGTGCCGATTATGAATCCTCCGATCTTGCCGGAAGTGGCATTGATTTCCCCGGTGAATTTGCCGTTGATTGTCTCTATGCTGCCGTCCTCAAGTATCTTGAAGTTGCCGTTGGCGGTCACTATGCCTTCAAGCTGTATGTGGTCAGCCTTGATTTTGACACCGTTCTGGCCGGCCCCGACAAATGCCCGGAGATTGCCGTCACTGTCGATGGCGTATAGCCCGGTCATCTGCGCCGTGGTCAGAATCCCGGATTCAGCCAGGACCTTGCCGTCGCTGTCAAAATTCTGCGCCGCTATCTTTATCAGTTTTTCGGACTGCTCGAATAATGTGCGATACTTGTATGTGAGCGCCTCTACCTTATCGGTCGACATCACAAGCATATACAGATAGATCTCGCCGGTGAACGACAGCCTGAAGTCGCCGGTGCCGTTCCAGAGTCCGTCACAATTGAACTGGACATAACCGGTGGTTTCCACAAGTTCTTCTTCAATATCAAACGAATTGAAGTTCCCGAAGCCGGTTTTATCCACGCTGTCGAATCTGACTGTCAGCTTGCCCGGTTTGACACACCGATAGAAAAAGCTCAAATAAACCGGCAGAGCCTCCTTCTTGCCGTCGGCGTTAGTTTCAAACGTGGGTTTGCTGCGGAGATTGGCATTCTTCTGCAGTATATATTTGTTGACGATGCGTACCACCGTGCGCCCGTCATCTTTGGTAACGCTCGCGCAATTTCCTTTCCGGGTGAGGACATTGTTGTTGGCCCATATCCACTTGTTGCCGACGAGGAAGAATACGGCTTCGTTCTGCGTATCCCATTTTTCCATGCCTGTGGCAAATGCCGGATTACTCAGATACCCTTTGTCTATGACAAAATCATTGCGCACGGCCTCGACCATGCTTTCAATCTTGCCTTCGACTATCTCGAATTTGGTCTTGATGTCCTCGCCGGTAACAAGGAGGAAGGTGCCTCGCAGGTATGCGTTGTCGGAATACAGACCGTTGCCGTGGGGCTGATTGTCTGCCGGGAACCAGTCATCGGTTATGCCGTCAAGGTTTCCGAGGCGCGCCCGGAGGCAGTCTGTGAAATTCTTGTCATGCACGCCGTCGAGGACATCGATACGCGGCTGTCCGTCCTCGGTGGCGGATATGAGTATGAGGTTCTGTCGGTTCTTGTCTGTGGTATTGCCCATCAGCACACACTCGTCGCCGGGCATCGGAATGGCTCCGGCAAATTCGGATTCCGGGATAATCACATTGCCCCCATTCACGCCGGTTATCTCGACCCAATAACTTTTCAAACTGCCGCCGGTAAATGTCTGGCAGCGCATGAGGTCATGGGTGACGAACGTGTTCTCCTGCTCGAATGTGATTATATATTGACCGTTGACTTTCTGAATTTCCTTTATTTTGCCGTTGGCCGCAGACACGCATATCTGTCCGCCTACGCTGCGGATTTTCTCAATCAGCAGCTCGAGGACAGTCATAATCTGGCGCACGGTGAGTTTGTCGACAGTGAGATGCGACAACCCGTTCTCAAGCCAAATGCGCCATCCTTCGCCGGTCAGACCGTCAACAAATTTGGGGCTGCTCATCAGCAGTCGCACAACAAGCGTGAGCAGTTCGGCGTTTCCTTTGCCGTCAATATTGCCACCCTGCACCCCGGCGATGAAATCACCGGCATCGATACCTTCCTCGAATATGATTTTCTTTTTGGCGCGGTCGGGACTGTTCTTGCTGATAAACTCCCTCTGACTGCGTCGTGCCGAAAATAGGTTGTTGTCGGTCGGCACAGTCTTGTCCCATGTGCGTATGATGTCCGGGGGGGCCGTTGACTCCCCGATTGACCGGGCATAACTCTTGGCATCGCTGACGGAATCGGACATGCGCTGCATTGATGTCCTGCTCAGAGCATCGCCAATCTCGATATCCATCTGCGACGGAAGGTTGACCTTCCGGGTTATTCTGGTAATGCGGCTGTCACGGTATCCGAATTCAGGAAAATATTCCTCGCTCTCGAGGCGCACCCTGCGGCCTATCGAGAGCTCGATGCCATTGTCCTCTATCCATACATGGTCCGTGGATGCCTTGTAAACAGTGAGGTCGAGGTTATGGTCTGCATTATATTTATTTACAGCAGTAAGGAATTCTTCTTCGGCAAGGGCGTAATATTCGTCCGGCATCCTGAGATTCCACAGGATATATTTGTCGCCGGCTTTCGGCACGAGCGTACCGCCGGGCAACTGCGTGTCATCGTCATAGGGCCAGATGGTGATTATCTCGAATTCCCGGGTGTCGCTGTTGTAGTTTACCTCGAAATAATATGTGCCGTCTTCCTCGTCGCCGAGTCCGGCAAGCTCGCTTCCTTCCTGGAATGACACACGCTTGACCAGACCGCCGATTTCATAGTCGTTGGGATTGAACGGCAGACTGTCATCGCGGAAATAGTAAATGGTGAATGGTTTTCCGTCCTCTCCGGTCTTGACTTCGCTCCGGACGCTGCTTACCACACCGGTGCGACGCGGATATATGTCCGCGAATGCATCTGCCTCATAATGATCCACGCGGCCATATTTGTCCGCATTCATCTCGACATATTTCTGGCCGCCGGGCAGCTGAAGCCGGGTGTATCCGTATTTCTCGCGGTCTATGTTGCGGCTGCTGCCTACGGGATACAGTCGGGTATAGAAATCCACATTGTCGGCGGTCGTCGGCTCTATGCAGGTCAGTCCTTTGTCATAGCCCATAAAAACCGGCTCGCCATGTTCGCATTTGCAGATATTGACGGTTTGTCCTTCCACCCACCATTCGGCGCCGACTTTCTCGGCAATCTCCTTGAGAGCCTGGTCGCAGTATTTGCCGAAGTAGTCGATGACGATGTTCTCGGTACCGTCGACCTGTCCGACCTTCCAGTCCGTGATGTTGCCCATGCCGTCGTTCATGCAGCGGACTATCATCGCCACATGTTCCCGGGGCGGTGCGGTCAGGGTGAACACCGGCTCTTCCTCGTTGTCGACGGTCTTGATTACGAGCAGACGCTTGATCATGCTCTCCACACCGTAGAGTTTGATGTCGTAGCTCCACTCTTTCGTGGATTTCTGTTTCGGACGGTATTTCTCCGTGAGCCAGTAGCGCTCACCCTCGAAGTCGGCATAGTCGTCGACATCAAGGTCTATATGCTCGTAATGGGAGAACGAGAGAGTCAGGACATTGTCGCCCTGTATCTCTGTCGCCTGGGTGGAGCTGTCGTTAGGGGACAGTTCCACCTTCGGGTTCCCGACTTTGTCGTATATCGTTATAAGCATATTTGAACGGCGTTTTAATTCAGTTAGAATGATGGTACAGGCTCACGGAATTTCACCTTGAAGCGACTTGCCTGGACTCCTTCGTTATGGAGATATGTGAGCGGCTTGTAGCCCGGGCAATCGACATAGAACATGCGCATGGTCAGCCCGAGTTCCGGCAACCGCACCGAAAGCCATCCGTTTTCCCCGGTCTTGAGGAATGTTATGAACGAGCGATATCTTATCAGCCACTCATTCCTGGTTCCGGCAAATATGGCGAAGTGCAGTGTGACATCCCGCTCTTCGTTTTTGACATCGAGTTTCCCGGAATATTTTGTGCCGTCATGTTCCCGGATGTTGACGCCGACATGGCTTTTCACCTTTGACGGCGCCATTATGGATGTGAGATTGTCCCGGGCACCCTTCTTCTCTTCGGTAAGAAAGGCTCCGAATTCAGTCCATATATCCTTGCCGTTTATGATGACAAGACCCTTCAGTGCGGTTGTGTCCATTATTATTTGGTTCTGATGCCGTCTCTGGCGATTTTTATAAGCAGTTCCTTTATCTCTTCGGCAGACGCCGCATTAGATTTCGTATTCTCGGCAATCTGGGCAAGGTATCCCTCGGCAGCGCTCATGCGCTCGGCCACATTTTCGACAATGGTGTCGATATTGGCCACATGACCCTGTACCGAGACAAACAGCCCTTCGAGTTTAGTACCCTGGTCCTGGCTCATGGCGTTATAACTGCCGGCTTTCCCGGACTGCGATGAACCTTTGTCATCACTGCCGTAACCGGTGGCTGCCGCGAGTTGGTCGCGGAGCTTCATGGCCTCCTCGACATATTTCATATATTCCTCGGACAGGGCATTGCGCTCGGCTTCGGTAAGGTCATTGTCTTCCATCGCCTTTCCGAACTTCTTCCACCATTCCTCCAGCTTGTCGGCATACATTTCGCCGATTTTGTTGGAAAGCATGGCACGCATGAAGTATTCGCTGATATTGTCAGCAACATCCTCCGCGCTTGCCTCCATATCCATGAGCTGATCGATGAAGCTGTCATACATCGAGTCGAAGGACATCCCGGTTAATCCTTCGTATAGTTCGTTTGTCAGTTCCTCGAGCTTGCCGGCCTGGGCGATATAGTCGTCAAGTTTTTCGGTCAGTCTGCCACCGTATCCGCCTTTGCCGGAGTCCTGGATCTGTTTCCACATATCGACATTGGCGCGGAGCATCTTCATCTCTTCCGGCGACAGACTCCAGATATTGCCGTCCCACGAGCGTCCGATCTGACGGCTCAGGCGCTCAATCTGTTCCTGAGAGAATCCGTCCCAATAGTAATTCCAGCTGTGGTGGGCGCCGTGGTATCCGGCCTGGGCCCGGGCGATGCCGAGGTAATTGGCATTAGTTTCGCGCTGATAATTGTATGCGTCACGGTATGCGGCGACACTCTTGGTTCCTTTGCTTGCCTTGATTTCATCGGTCAGGTCCTCGATGGCGGTCTGAAGTAATTCGTTTCGCTCTGTCAGTTTGTCAATGGTCTCCTGGACCTCCTTGGCATTGCTTGAGCTGAACCATGATGTGAAACCTCCGAATGTAATGGCATCAAATATGCCGGCTATACCGTCGATGAGCGACTGGCCTATCTGAACGAACATTTTTCCGTTCAACAGATTCTTGAGTATGCCGGATATGGCATTGAGCACAGTATCAATAAGACTTGACACCAGGACTCCTATGCCATCTTTGAGGATATCCAGCAGAGAAAGGACGGCCGATATGATCTGCCCCATCAGTCCGCTGTTGCCAAGAGCCTCGGAAACACTTTTCCCGATAGCGGAATTCCCGAGCAGTTTTGACATGCCTTTTGCAAGGGCACCTCCAACGGCGTTTGTGACACCGCTGTTGTTGAAGAGCTTGTCAAGGCTCATCAGACTTTCTCCCACGCCCTGCAGACTGCCGGATTTAAGTCCGGCAAGACTGGACACAAGCGTATTGAACATATTATTGACCTGCGTGGTAGATGCCTGAAGGCTATTGGAGGCTTCCTGCACATCTGCGCCGAAGGAGCGCACCCGATCGGATGCTTCGTTCATATTTGAGGTGGCGGTCGCGACTTCCGCCTTAGCAGCAGTAATGGCATCGGCATTGCCACTTTGCTCTGCCTGGGCGAGCTTTCTCTTCGCTTCGGTCAATGCTTCTGTCGCAAGCCGTTCCTTATCCTGGGCATCCATGTAATTACGCATGGCCGTCTGATATGCGGTGAGGTCGTTTCCAAGAGTGACGAATATTCCGCTGTCCCATGATGTGTTGGCCTCTTCGAGCTTGGCGATAAGCTCATAGAGGGTCTGCTGATCCTGAAGGTCTGAATTCCGGAATTCCTCAGTCTCGGAAATTGCCCGGAGTTTGGCAATGGTAGGTTCAAGCTGATCGCGGAACATGGTGCCGAAACCACTGAACACGCTGCCCCAGTCCACCGACTGCTTGATCGCATCTATTTCTATGTTCTGAAGGGCCGTTGCCTTTTCCTTTTCCAGGGACTTCTTTACCCATTCATCGGAGGCTTCGGCTATTTTACGGTCGTATTCTTCCGACATGGCGAGTTTTTTCTGTTGGAATGTACCGTACTCCTTCAGATACTCCTCCATGTGCTGCAGTTCGAGCTGATAGACTTCCTGCATGGCTTTATCCCGGTTCTCAAGAGCAATGCGGCCGGCTCTGTCTATCTCGGTCTGCTGGGTTTCAGTCAATCCGTCGGCATTAAGACCTGTTGCTCCGGATTCTTTGTTCAGCGCTTTGAAAGATGCTCTCTGGGCTTCTATCTCGGCAAGTTCTTTTTTATAGTCCAGGGCAATCTGCCGGCGACGACGCTCTGCGCCATCAGCCATCTGGTTTATTTCATCCTGCTCGTTCTGCCAACGGAGTTTCTGTAGTTCCTCAGCTTCCTTTCGGGCAGCCTCAAGCCTGTCCTCTTTGGTGGTGTTTGTAGTGGAACTTGTTGGTGTCGTTCCTCCGGTCATCTGAGGTATTTTAAGAGCATCAAGTGCTTCTTCAGTCGCACCTATCTCTTTCTGTAAGTCGCTGACACGGCGGTCAGCCTCAGCTGTTGCAGCCTGAATCTCACGGTCTCGCGCCTCAAGGGCCAACCGGTTACTGGCGGCATTGTAAGCACCTGCATCGCTGACTTCGTATGTATATGTCGTCCAGCTGCTCATTGTGGCGCCTCCGCCATTAGCCCTCACATGTTCATGAGGCACAGCACGGACGCCGGCCATGCCTCTTGCCTGGGCATCGGCATAGCTTACTTCGTCCCCTTGAGATTTAACCGTATATCTCGCATTGCGTCGCGCAAGATCCTGCCGTTCCAACATTGTTGAATATGCCTGGGTAACAGCCTTGTCAAGTGCGGCAGCTTTCGCTCGGAGAATAAAAGACTGCACCACATTGCTCGTGTTATTGACAAGGACTTCCTCGGCGTCCTTGACGCTGTTGACAGACAGCCCCAGTTCCTGAAATGCCTTTTTATTTTCATCAACGAATTTACGGCGTTTGGCCATGTCATTTCCAAGAGCCTTCCACGCACGTTGCAACTTGTTATATGCTGCAATCTGGGAACCTGCGCTTTCGCCTATGGACCGGGCTATACCTTCATTGATCTCCTTGGTGCGTTCAAGTTGTGCCTGGCGTTCCTCCTCTGCCTTCTTAGCAGCCTCATTCCCTTTCGCGAGGGCATACAGGGCACCGACAACAGTCACAACCGCCATCGCGAGCAGCACGTAAGGGTTTGCCTTGGCCACGGCATTGAAAGCTGCCTGTGCTATTGTGGCAGCCTTGGTGGCAATCACGCCTCGGCCAACCGCCCATGTGCGGATTGTTTCAGCGGTGGCGGCAGCCTTGGTCTGTATGACATTGACTCCTTGCATAAGAGCCGACTGTTTCTGAAGGTTGACCTGCATTGAAGTCAGTGCGTTGCTCGCCACAAGCGCCGTCTGGAGCTGTGTCTGCACTTCCATAAGATCGGACTCGCTTAATCCGAGTGCCTGAGCACCGGCGGTCGCAAGACCGAAACCGTCAACGACGAGCTGTATGCCTCCGGCCAATTGGTCAAAACCTCTTGAGTCGGATGCCGCATTTGTAATTGCCTGAGATGTATCAGCGATGGCATCGTTAAGTTCCCCGGCTTTCTCCGTAAGTTCGTCAATATGCCGGGCAAGTTCTTTGCCCTGGGCAGATTGTTTTTCCTGATCCGTCAATGACCGGTAAGCCAGCAACAGTGTGGCTATCTCTTCCCGGACAGTCCGCAGTTGCTGCCGAAGTGACGCACCGGCATTGTCCGCCTCAAGTTTGAGCTCACGCTGCTGCTTTGTCAGTTCCTCCAGTCCGGCTTTCTCAGCGTCGAGTTCCTTTTTGAGCGCGGCAAGCTGGGAGGATGCCTTGGCGGCAGCTTGCCCCGGGCCCATTTTCTTGACAGATTTTTCAAGTTCCCGATACTGTTTCTCAAGGTCGCGCACGATGCCGCGCTGCACAGTCAATGCCCCGGCGACATCCTTGAGCTGACGCTTGGTGTCGTTGGAAAAGTGACTGACGGTCTGACCGGCCTTTTTGAGACCGGGCGTCAGGCCGTCCTGAAGGAATATTTCAAGCTCTACTGGCTTCATGTGTCACTGTTTTAAATTACTTCTGAAGAATCCTTCAACTTCCCGGGCGTCATCCTCTGCGGTAGCTCCAGCAGTTTTGTTTGACTGTGATGCCTTGTGTCCACTTCTGTATTTTGGGGCATCGCTCAGCATCATGATCAGAGTCTGGTAATTTACTTTGTTCAGGATGTAATCCACACTCCAGCCTGTGGCGTCTGCCACCTGCCATATAAATCCGAAGGGGCTATGGGAGGGCTCGTAACCGCTCTTTAACTCCCCTTCGCTGCCCGGCTCAGTCTCAGCTTCATCGGATTCGTCCGTTCGGCTAATCTGATAATAGGAATAAAAGGGTCGGTACCCATCAGGCTTACGAATTTTTGTGCCGCAGCCAGAATGATGTGTTGCTGCACACAGTTCCGAATAAACCATGACACCGGTCTGACGAACAGCCGGCGCACCGGCCCCACGCATATAGTGTAGGCTATCATCCGGCAGAGTGCTGCTCCGTGCTTCGCCATGAACCGCATCTGTTCCTCTTTGGTAAATGCTGCCATCTGCTCTGCAGTGACCTCCATTGAAAGATATGTCCGGGCAAACTGGATCTGCCCGGACATATATGGTCTTTTGAGTGTCACACGCAGTTTCACGGGGCGTTTCCTGAAAGGCAACCTGAATTCCTTAAGCGGAATTGATATGCCTATATTCAGCAGCGCATCGGCAGCTTCGCGCTGTATGGCCCGCTCAAGCGTGATGTCCATACGTTATCATGCGGCTTCGGTGTCCTCGGGGAGCAGCCATCCGGTTTCCTCTTTCCACTCGGCGGGCAGTGAATCGCTGGCGAATACGCCGTAGGGGGGGACATTGGCAGCGGACGGCATGGCGACCTTCAGCTCGACTTCGATCTTGGCGGTCTCTGTAAGCGTGAGCTTGCCGGCGAGGTCTGAAAGCAGGGTGGCGTTGGGAATGAGGACGGACTGCCCTGATACGAGTTCCAGTTCCCACGGTCCCTCCATGACCATCGCGGCGCGCGGAGCAGTCCAGCCGACTACCTTCTCACCCGACTTATGGAGCTTGCCGCCCAGGAGCTGTTCCAGGCTCTCGAAATTCAACTGAATCATGTCGAACTTGGGCGCGATCTTGCCGTTGGACTGTGGTATGACCAGGACGGGGGCTCCGGGAACCTGCTCGGCCTCTATGTCGGTTGACTCCGGCTTGGTGCCTCCCATGTCGAATGAGTTCTTGGCAATATAGCCGACAGGTTTGCCTTTATATTTGACGGCACCGATGCCGTACATGAAGTCTTTATTCATTTTTGCGTCGTTTTGAGATTTTGATGAAATAAGTTAGAGATATCCCGGCGACAAAGCCCAGGGCAAGTCCTTTGACAAATATCTCCAAGGGGGATTCCCGGGTCTTTGTCTCTTCCTGAACAGTCGCGTGGTAACTTTCCAGTGCGTCACGTGCGTTATGATAGAGCGCCTCATAATATTCCACCTGGCGCTGCAGGCTGTCGCACGTACCAGTGATGTAGATGACGCCGTCTTTCTGAGAGGCTTCCACATGAGCGCGTTCGTTACTCCGGCGATAGGTCGCTCCCTCGGGTAGTTTAAGGAGGCTGTCCACGGATATTGTCAGATCCACCCGGCTCTCCGGGATTATCTGCGTTGTTATCGACCTGGTCACCATTGACATCGTGTCTGTCTTCTCGGATGTCGAAGATGTCTGTATCTGCTCCGTCTGACTCTTTTTTGTTGTTGCGCAGCTTGTAAAGAACAACGCAATCGTCAGTATGAGGACAGTTTTTAGCAGATTCAACCGCCCTGGACAGACGGGACACAGCTCTCTTGGTAGAGGCCAGTTCTTTTTGCATACCGGCCATGAGTTCCTCGTTCGCCGATAGTTTCTCTCTGGTTGCATGAAGTTCTTGTCTGGTTGCATGGAGTTCCTCTTTTAAAGGCTTGACGATGTTCTCCATCAGAATCCGGGTCGCATTCTCGGTGTTGGTAATGCGCACGGCTTCGGCTTCAGCTCTCGCTTTATCCGCATCGGCTTTCGCCTTCTCAGCCTCCGCATTGGCTTTGCGCACCGTCGCCTTCATAGTGGCAAGCGCCACTATAAGAGTTATGACAGTACCACCGAGGAGCAGGTTAAAGATTTCGCTGAAGGACATCGCTGTGTTTGGTTTGATTGGTTGTTACTGTGTTATGCCTATTGACTTGAGCCACTTCTGGACATCGAAACTCGGACAGGCCCTGGCCGCTACTTCGTTGTGACCGATGATGCGGACACCGGGGAATCGCTTGTGGAAATCCTTGACATAGGTTTCCATAGCCTTGTGCTGTGCCGGGGTGCGCGTGTCCTTGGGCTCCATTGATTTGTCGAGGCCGCCGGCATAAACGACATGGCGGCTCACGGAGTTGTAGCCTTTGGCACCGTTGGTGATTTCCCACGGGTCCACGTTGGCATCCTCGTTGTTGTCGACAAGACGCTCAACCGTGCCGTCGAGATGGATGATGTCGGTGTAGCCGACCTGCTTCCATCCCCGACCACCCTTCGACACCGGGGAGAGGTGCATTCGCCGGATGTCGGCGGCCGTCACCTCTCGCCCCTCGGGTGTCGCAGTGCAATGGAGTACGAGATACTGGAGCTTTGCCATGATTATTTGCCGGTTTCAGAGGCGCCTCCGCCCTGGGTGGTGCCACCTGTTGATGAACCTGTAGATGCCTTGAACTTGGGCGTGGCGCGGAAGTCTGCGACGATGAATTCCTCACCGAAGGCGATGTTGGTGTCGGCCTTCATGAGCAGCTTGAAGAAATAGAGCTCGCTGGCGTTGGAAACCTTGTCTATCTGAATCACGCTCTCGTCGTTCTGGAGGTTGACGGCGGCGAAGAAGTTGCCGTCGGCGTCCGGCGAGCAGAGTGTGGCGACGATAACGCCGTCGGGCCACGCTGCCACGGTCTCGATGGTGATGCCCTTGTAGCGCTTGCGGTTGACCTCGGTCTCGCTGGCGTTCTTGGACTCGCGCTCTGTCAGCTCGTCATCGTACTTGTCGAAGTCGTCGACGCTCATGATGATACGCAGGTCGGGGTTCGGGCGCATTGCCTTGGGGATGGCGGCGCGGACGGCCTTCAGCTTCTTGGTCATGGTGTCAGCCTTGGAAACATCTACCAGGACATAGTCCTTGGCCTTGGCAGCCTGGGTGAGGATGCCGTCCATGAGCTTGGTGTCGTCATTGCCGTCGACATATTCGCCGTTGACATAATGGTCGCCGAGCTCGAACTGCACCTGCTTGCTCAGTGCGTCCAGAAGTGCGTTCTGCGCCTCCGGGGGAAGCTGGGCGAAAACGAGGTTGCCCTTGGGCTGCCACTTGCGCCAGATCTGCTCAAAGGCACGGGGATTGAAGACGGTGAAAGCCATGAAGTCATGGGGCTCCAGTGTCTGCTCGGACCAGTTGAAATCACCTTTGCTGTCGGTGACCTGCGGGTCCTCCTTGCGCTTCTGGAGCATCTTGCCGGTCTTCAGACGGGGGATGCTTGTCTTTTTCTCCACGCCGGGGATAACGTGGATAAGACCTTTCTCCACAAGCTCGTTGCCTGTGGCGGCCACGGTAAGGATTCTCTCAAGTACCTCACCGTTGTAACTGGTGTTGTCTACTCTGATTGCCATGTCGGTATGGTTTTTGATTTGTTATTTTTTGAGGTTGGCGCGGATTTCCTCCATGCGGAGTTCCCACGGGCTCTTCTTGGGGAGGTCATCCCCGGCGGGTTCGGCCTCCAGGGCGGAACTGAGCTTGACGGCCGGCGAGATGGCGTCGAGTGTGGCGTTGAGGTCTTCGATGCCGAGCTTCTTGCCCATGTCGATGAAGTGCTGCTTCTTGTCAGCCGGGATCTTCTTGGCGGCGACGGCCGCATCGACGGCTGCTGTGATCTGCGCGAGCTTGAGCTGTTCGTTCTCTGCACGCATCTTGTCGGATTCCTCCTTGGAACCCTTCAGTTCGGCGAGCTTGGCATTGACTGCCGCCTCGTCTGCCGTTTCCGGCAAGCCCAGTTGCAGGGCAAGTGTCTTGATGTCCATTTGGGGATTGTTGTTTGGTTTATGATTCAGCCTGGGAAGGGGGCAATCGCCACCCTCGCCGAGCGTTATTAACTGTCCGTCTTTATACAGTCTGATGGCATCGTTGTTGGCTCCTATGTCCACGAGCGACACTTCATGCAGCTGCGATTTGGTTACCGTGGGGAAGCGTTGTCCGGCGACTATATGTTCGGGAGCGTCGCTGGTTTCAATGACATTGAAACCTATGCTTACCATTCTAAGGGACCCGAATTCCCATTGCTTCTTGCACTGACGCGACAGTTCGGTTGCCTCGTCAAATGCGAGTTCACCGGTTATCTCGCCGTTCTCTCTCTTGAGGTCCTTGATCACACCGATGACCTGGCCGCGGTTGTGCATATACAGCAGTATCGGGTTGCGCTCATACTGCTCCATGTCCACGCCCTCGGTAAGGACGCGGTAGCCGTAGCTGTTGAGCGTGTCGTTTGTAAGTCTTACTCTGTTGCCCATGTGATGTGCGATAATGATTTCGCTGCAAAATTCAGCGTTAATCGCCTTACATCCAAAAAAGTGTGCAATGGTTGCACACTTGTATGCAATGGTTGCACACTTTTTTTGCGGACACCGTATTTTACGCCACCTTTGCGCCAAATTCAATCGCATATTATCACATTCAGATATGGCTACAAAGCAGGAAAACGAAAAAAAGAAGTCCCTCGCCAGGGCCTTGTTTCTCTCCGGCATGGAGATGACCGAGATTGCCGACAAAGTGGATGTCTCCCGCGTCACCATCTCCAAATGGTGCGCCGCCGACGGATGGAAGGAAGCGCGTGCCGCAAAAAGCATCACGCGCCCGGAACTTGTCAACAAGCTGCTCATGACCATAGACAAACTCATCGAGCAGGTAAATGCCTCCGATGATATTGCGGCGACTGCCGGTCTGGCCGACAAGCTGTCGAAACTGTCGGCCGTCATAGAGAAGCTCGATAAGAAGGCCAATGTCATTGACGCGATCGAGGTCTTCATGGCTTTCTCCCGGTGGCTTGAGTACAGGGCGGCTACCGACCCGGAAGTCACGCCGGAACTTATCAAGGCCATCAACAAGTACCAGGACAAGTATATCATCGAGTCCATGGGCACCAATCAGCTGAAGTGATATGGCATCCGCAGCTGAGATAAAGAAGGCATACGAGGAATGGCGGGACCATTGCAAGCGCGTCAATTCACTGACGCCGGTTACAATGTCGGTCGCCAAGGAGTCAGCCGCCGAGCGTGACAAACGCATTCGCCGGCTGCTTTCAAATTATGCGGCTTTCTGTGAATACTACTTTCCCCACTACCTGACATTGCGTGACAAGACGACGGGCGAACCCATCAAGGTAATTCACAACGCTCCGTTTCATAATGCCGCTGCCCTGAAGGTGCGCAATACCCCGAACCTTAAAGCGGTCTTCAAATGGCCTCGCGGTCATGCCAAGTCCACCCATTTTGACATCTTCCTCCCTCTGTGGCTGATGTTCCAGCCCAAAAGGCTCATCAGCTTTATGGTCGTTGTGGGCAAAAGTCAGGACAGCGCAAACCGGCTTCTCGCCGACATTCAGGCCGAGCTTGAGTTCAATCAGCGTATCATCGCCGACTTCGGGGAACAGAAGAACCTCGGCGAATGGACCGAGGGCGAGTTCAAGACTCAGGGCGGTTCCAAGTTCCTCGCTGTGGGGCGCGGGCAGTCGCCACGTGGTCTGCGCGACCGAGAGTCGCGTCCCGACTATATCGTGATCGATGACCTTGACGATGACGAGCTGTGCCGCAATGAAAAGCGCGTGAAGGATTTGACCGATTGGGTCAAGGAGGCTCTTTTCGGTGCCCTGGATGTCGGTCGCGGCCGCTTTATAATGGTAGGCAACCTTATATCCAAATGTTCCGTCCTGGCCAATATGTGCGCCACACGAGGCGTGTATGTGTCGGAGATCAAGGCTGTGGATAAGAACGGCAATCCTGTCTGGAGAGAGAAGTGGACCCGTGAGGAAGCCCAGGCATACGCTGATTTTGTAGGTTATCGTGCCTGGAACAAGGAGATGATGCACAACCCCATCAACGACGGTTCTATCTTCCGTCATGAATGGATACGCTACAAGCGTCTGCCAAAACTGGAGAAGTACGACATGCTCGTGTGTTATACCGACCCTTCCTTCAAATCGACCACCGCCAACGACTACAAGGCATGCCGCCTGTGGGGCAAAATCGGAACCGAACTGCATCTTATAGAATGCTATGTACGCCAGGACACGGTGTCCGGAATGGTGCGGTGGCTATATGACCTCTATGAGCGCACCCGCGACCGTGTGTCCATTTCATTCTTCATGGAGGCAAATTTCATGCAAGATATCATTCTGGACGAGTTTGCCGCCGAAGGAAACATAAGAGGCTATCAGCTTCCGATTCTTCCGGACAAACGCAGCAAGCCGGAGAAGATTCAGCGCATAGAGGCGGTTTCGCCTCTATGGGAGCGTGGTTTTGTATTCTACAACGAGGCGCTCAAGGATTCCCCCGACATGCAGGTCGGCATTGAACAGACACTCGCTCTCGAGCGCGGTTCCCGCGTCCATGACGATGCGCCCGATGCCGACGAGGGTGCTATATGGTTCCTGCAGCGCAATACCCGGCAGGAGATTTTCAAACCGGTGGCGATTCCGCGTCGCTCGCCTAAAAATATGTGGTGATTATGTTTATCGACAATGAGGATTATCGGGTTGTCATAGGCGAGGCAGCCCTGAAAGTGATATCGCAGTCTTCGCCGGAGAATATTGCCAATGCCGAGGCTGAGGCTATGGAAGAGATTGCCGGCTATCTGCGCCCGGTATATGATACCGATGCCGTTTTCTCGGCTTCGGGCGATGACCGGAACAGGCTCATCGTCATGTACACCGCCGACATCGTCCTTTACCATCTGACCGCCTCACAGCCTCAGAAGATGGGTGGCGAGATTCGCAGGGAACGTTACGACAGGGCTATCAAATGGCTCGAGGGCGTACAGGCCGGCAAAATTATTCCGGACTTGCCTCTCAAGGTATCGGAGGACGGCTCCTCCGGTTTTGGTACATCATTTCACTCTTCACCCAAACTTAGACACGATTGGTAGGATATGAGCAGAAAATCCAGACAACGCAGGGCTGAACAGGAAAGCCGTGCCAAGGCAGCCAAGCAGACCTCCATCATCATGGAGCTGCACCGCTACGCCGAATTTTTTACAAAGAACGATATTGAGGACTGGCGCCGGGCATGGCAAAGCGCCATTGATCCGCGCCATCCGAACCGGCAGAAGCTCTACGACATCTACCGGGACGCCATGACCGACTCGCATCTTTCCGGCTGCATACAGCAGCGCGTGGGGTTCGTCATGTCGCGCTCGTTCAAACTTGTCAACGAGAGCGGCGACCAGGACGAGTCAGCGGAGCATCTGTTTGACCAGTCCTGGTTCAAGGATCTGTGCCGGCTGTGCCTTGAGTCTATTTGGTACGGTCATTCGCTGATTGAACTTGGCGATGTGATTACCGACGGTGACGGCCATCCGGCATTCTCCGGCGTTACTCTTATCCCCCGCAAGCACGTGGTTCCGGAGAAGGGTCGAGTTGTGCCCCGTGTCGGCATGAACTGGGAAACGGGGATAGAATTCCGTGAGCGACCTTGGAAGGACTGGCTTATTGAAGCGGGACGCCCCGATGACCTCGGGCTGCTGCTGAAGGCTGCGCTACACACGATTCCGAAGAAGCACGCGATGTCATTCTGGGACTGCTTCGCCGAGATTTTCGGTATGCCCTGGCGCATCGCCCGCACATCGACACGCGACCCCAAGGAGTTCAAACGGCTGGAGGATATGATATACAACGGTGGCGCCAGTCAGGGTATGGTGTCCGGCATGGAAACGGAGATTCAGTTCGTGGAGTCAGGCAAAGGCGATGCCTTCAATGTCTATGACAAGCGCATTGACCGCTCAAATTCCGAAATTTCCAAACTGGTGATTGGTCAGACCATGACCATCGAGGACGGTTCCTCGCTGTCACAGTCTCAAACGCACCTGCAGGTGTTCATGAACCTCGTGGAGTCCGACCGCGACATGCTCCGCGACATCATAAACAATCAGCTTATCCCACTGATGATTCTGCACGGGTTCCCGGTCAAAGGACTGCGCTTTGAATGGGACGATGCCGTGGACTATACACCGGAACAGCAGGTGGCATACGAGACCATGATTGCCGACCGCTATGAAGTGGACCCGTCTTATTTCGCCGACAAATACGGTATGCCTGTGGGAGAGCGCCGAAATCCGGTGGCTTTGCCCGGGCCTGATGACGGCGATGGCAAGGATGATGACAAAGGCGACAAGGACGACTCCAGAAAGCCCGGGAAGAATTTTTTCGATTAGGCCCCTCTGACTATGAGGGGCTGCACCGACGCTATGCCCGATTGCTTGAAGGTATGCCGGAGCTTGAGACTCTGGCGGCGCCGTCCGATGACATGCGCAAGCGGCTGTCATCCCTGTTCACCGGCATGATGAAGTCCCTTTTCAAGGAGAAGGGTGCCGAATTCCGGGTGGAACTGGTGGCCGACCCGACCGTACAGGAGTTCGTCAGCACCCATGCGTCGGCGATGGACTCGGCTTTTGAGAAGGTGAGCATGACCGAAGGTATGCGCCGGCGTTTAACCCGGTCCAATTATATCTTTTCCGGCATGAAGGCTTTCCATGAACTGCATGAGGCCTTCCCGTCATTGCTCGATGAGAATGGCAATAGAAAGCCGTTTGAACAGTTTTTGAACGATGTTCAAAGCATTGACTCCACATATAACGGGAATTATCTCCGGGCCGAGTATAACTTCGTCAGCGCCTCGGCTGAGATGGCAGGAAGATGGGAACAGTTCATGCGCGACGGCGACCGCTACAATCTCCAGTACCGTACCCAGCGTGATGACAAGGTGCGTCCGGAACATGCCGCGCTCGACCGTGTCACACTGCCGCCTTCCGATTCGTTCTGGGAAGAGTTCTACCCGCCTAATGGATGGAACTGCCGCTGCACAGTGGTTCAGGTACGCAAGTCGAAATATCCGGCCACGAACCATGACGAGGCGATGCGCCTTGGCGACGAGGCCCTGCAGCGTGACACAAAGGGCATCTTCCGGTTCAACGCCGGCAAGGAAGGCAAATCGGTTCCGGACTACAATCCTTACACCATCCGCAAATGCTCCACATGTCCCATTGCAAAAGGCGGGAAATCCGGCAAACTCGCCGCTTTCACGCCAGACAATGAAGTGTGTCGGGCATGTGTCTTAATTCATCGTTGCGAAGAACTGCGTCAGTGCAAAATCGACCCCGTCTATGGAGAAAGACTAAAAACAAGTACCAGTGCCGACAAGACCGAGGTAAAGGAAAATACCCGCGCAGCATATTCCCTCCTGTCATCATTCCCGACCATGGAGATAAAAATACGCGAACATGTCATAGGGCACGGAGTGAAGAATCCGGAATATCTTATAAACGGCTTAATCGGGGACCGCAAGGGAATCCGTTCCATTAACGGTGTTTCCGATGGATTCTCCAAGGCTAAAGCTCAGGGATGTGAGGTTGTCGTCATTGACCTTGACATGCGTATGAGCGGCAAGCGCATCAATCTCTCGGAACTGGCAAAGAAAATCGACTGGCGAAGGGAAGATTTCACTTCCGGCACAATAAAGGAATGCTACATCATCATGGGTGGTAAAGCGGTGCGCATAGGCCCGGAACATGGCTCAAGAGAAGCAATCCTTGAGGAACTGCAAAAAATAAAGCCATGACATAGCCACGGCTTTAATGCCTCACGACTTGAAGTTATCGCGTCTTTTCGGAGGTCTTTGTGCAAAATTACAAACAATTTCTGACATACAAAAGTTTATGGAAAAAATTATCTCATTTCTCAAAAAATCCAACCGATACAAGCATCTCATCGGTGGTCTGATTGTCGGACTTCTCGCACTCGCCGTTTATCCGGCACTCTACTCAGCATGTGTCGCCGGGGCCTGTCTTGAGCTCAAGGACAGACTTCACGGTTGTCCCTGGGACTGGATTGACTTCCTGATGACTGTGTCCGGGGGTGGTCTCGCAGCACTGTTCTGGCTTATATTTTAACATAATTCCATCTGGAACGGCGAATTATGTGTAAATTTGCAGTCTGTAAGGCGGTGTCCCTCAATAGGCCGTGTGGTCTATCGCGGCAACAACAACGCGAATGCGAATGGCGGCGTGTCGTACGCGAATGCGAATAACGATGCATCGAATGCGAACACGAATGTCGGGTCGCGTCTGGACAACCAACCATCGGCGTACATCACCGGGAACGTGTTCCCATCGAGGTGCCGAGAGGGGCAAGCCTCGGCAACAGCGCATTATGCGGAAAGCCGGAACATCAAGTGTTCGGGTAGGATTTGGTAGGCGCAAGCTCGAAGAACCCGGACCCGGTGACCGGAAGGCTCAAGGAGCCTGAACAAACTTTATTGACAACCTCCAGAAACACTCCATGCGTAGAGAAGGACATATCATCGAGGAAATTGTCGCCTATCCAAATATGGCGCAATCTTTCGACCAGGTTCTGCGCGGTACTGCCCGTAAACGCAGCCGTCAGGGCCGATACCTTCTCGCGCACAGGGAGGAGGTTATCGCTGAACTTTCACAGAAAATTGCCTCCGGCAGCTATGAAATTGCCGGGGGCTACCGTGAGCGCACGATTATCGAAGGTTGCAAGGAACGGCACATTCAGGTGCTGACCATGAAGGACCGCATCGCGGTTCATGCCGTGATGTCGGTGGTGGACGAGCACCTGAAACGCCGCTTCATCAGAACAACCTCTGCAAGTATCAAGGGGCGCGGAATGCATGACCTGAAGGAGTATATCGAGAGCGACCTGCGGGCATATCCCGACGATACCTGCTATTGCTACAAGTTCGACATCTCCAAGTTCTATGAGAGCGTGGACCAGCAGACCATCATCGACTGTGTCCGGCGCATTTTCAAGGATGCCAAATTGATTGCGATATTGGAGAGATTCGTGCGCATGATGCCTAAAGGTGTCAGCATCGGTCTGCGAAGCTCACAGGGGCTGTGTAACCTGCTGCTCTCCGTGGCGCTTGACCATCCGCTCAAAGACAGGCTGCGCACACGGTTCTATTATCGCTACTGCGATGACGGTGTCATCCTTGCCGGCACCAAAGAAGAACTGTGGAGGATTCGTGGTATTGTGCATGATCTGGTTGAAAGCATCGGTCTGAAAATTAAAGACAACGAGAGGGTGTTCCCGGTTTCTGATGGCATTGACTTCCTGGGCTACGTCATCTACCCCGACCACGCGCTGCTGCGTAAGCGCATCAAAAAGAAGTTCGCCCGGAAAATGGGCGAAGTCAAGAGCCGGAAACGAAGAAGCGTCCTCGTCGCCTCGTTCTACGGGATGGCGAAGCACGCACAGTGTAATAACCTCTTTAACAAATTAACAGGCACAGAAATGAAATCATTCAAAGACCTAAACGTCGCTTACAAGCCTGATGACGGCAAGAAGCGATTCCCCGGTGCGGTGGTAAGCATCCGGGAACTGGTGAACCTTCCCATCGTAGTCCGCGACTTCGAGATGGGCGTCAAGACTTCGCAGGGTGAAGACCGGTGCGTTGTCGCCATCGAGCAGAACGGAGAGCAGAAGAAGTTCTTCACCAATTCGGAGGAGATGAAAAACATCCTCCAGCAAGTGAGTGAAATGCCGGATGGCTTCCCCTTTGAGACCACCATCAAGGCTGAGACCTTCGGCAAGGGTAAAACAAAATACGTCTTCACTTAAAGATCATGAAAAGAGTCCAAGGCAATCCCGATGTGGCACTCCTGGAGTGCACCAATCCTGTACGCAACAAATGGCGCGTCCGCTGGGATGTGGCCGCCGATGATTCCGGCGCCGCTTCCTACATGGAAGAGGAATTCAACCATAAACCTTCCAGTGAGGAGATAAAGTCGCTCATCAGCGGCTGGATCAATGCCCGGACCGACGAGCGGATTCTGTCCGGCTTCCGTTACAACGGCAAGACTGTTTGGCTGTCCACCGAGAACCAGTTCAACTACAAGGCCGCTTACGACCTTGCGGTCCAGACTGCCGGTGCCTCGCTGCCGGTGACATTCAAGCTCGGCGAGGATGACAGTCCGGAATATGTGACATTCGAGGAACTGGCTGCATTATCGTCGTTCTACACTGGCGCGATGAAGTTCATTCAGGACACATTGGCGCAGGGTTGGAAGGCGAAGGATTCGATTGACCTGGCACTCTACACCGTGAACTGAACCCGCAGCCCTTCGGGGGAGGGCATAAAAAATGCCCCCGGCCTGTTAATAGACGTCTCACTTTCTAAAAACATAAGCAACTGTTACGAAGCCAGCCGGGGGCATTATGCCCTTCCGGCTTCGTAACAGCTGCTTTTTGCGCTTATGCGCGGTTTTTATAAGTGAGACACTGCAAAATTACAAAAATTTCGGAACATGACCATATTTGAAATACTGAAATTCAACCGGGAATTGCTTGACAGGCTGAGAAAATCCGGCATTCGTCTTGAGGATGCCGACTATATCGACCTTTTCGTTGACTTCAACAAAATGGTCGCCGACGGCTGCAAGGTCACTTATACCGTGGCTCATCTTGCCTCCCGGTTCAATATAAGCGAGCGGAAGGTGTATTCACTTGTCAAGCATTTTCAAAGCGACTGCAATCCCGGTGCAGTGTAATCCTGTGTCGCCATAGTGTGCGGCACATCGCCGGGAGCTATCTTTGCAGTGTCAAAAACACCACTCTATGGCAACAAACAAATACCACCAGATACTCCGGCGGATTCTTGACTCCGGCAAACGCCAGTCGAACCGCAAAGGCAATATCGTCTATCTCATCAACGAGCAGCTCTCGCTTACCCCGGCCGACCTGCTCGACATTTTCGAGGGGCATGGCATAGCCCGCAAAAAGCTCCGGTCCGAACTGAAGCTCTTCATGAGCGGCGAGCGCTCGGTGGAAAAGTACCGTGAGGCTGGCATAAACTGGTGGGACTACTGCGGCTCTATCCTCGTCAACAGTTATCCGACCTATTTTGAGAAGCTGCCGCCACTTCTCGCCAGGATCAATTCCGAGCGCCGCAGTTCCAAGAACTATGTCCTGTTCCTCGGCGCCACCGATGCGGAGAGCAACCAGGCCCCGTGCCTGTCGCTCGTTCAGTTCCAGATTGAGGATTCGGAGCTCGTTATAACGGCATACCAACGCAGTTCGGACGCCAATCTCGGCTTGCCGGCCGATATATACCATCTCTACCTCATGGCCCGGCACATTGACTTCCCCCTGAAGTCGATTACTCTGTTCCTGGGCAATGTCCACATATACGAGAACAACCTTGACAGCACACGCCGACTCTTGGCCGGCGAGGACGCTGTAAAATTCGAGCTGAACGTATGAGCAAGTTATATCTTTCGGCTCCGCTGCCTTTTGTCGGGCAGAAGAGGATGTTCGCCAAACAGTTCATAGAAGTAATCCGGCAATATCCGGCCGACACTGTTTTCGTCGACCTTTTCGGAGGCTCCGGGCTACTGTCACACATCACAAAGCACTTCCATCCGGAGTCGCGTGTCATCTACAATGACTTTGACAATTACCGGCTGCGCATCAACAATATTCCGCGCACCAACAGTCTGCTTGAGTCAATCCGGCCCATCGCCTCGCAGTTCGACCGCCACAAGCCAATAACCGGGGGCGCCCGGGAGCAGATTTTTTCGCTGCTTGAGCAGGAGGAAAAAGAAACCTGCTTCCTTGACTTCATCACCCTGTCATCGTCGCTGATGTTCTCTATGAAATACAAGATGAGCATCGAGGGCATGCGCGGCGAAACGCTATACAACAATGTCCGTAAAAATGGTTATGAACCATGCCGTGACTATCTTGCCGGACTGGAGATTGTTTCATGCGACTACCGCGAGCTGTTCGAGCAATACAAGGACACGCCCGGAGTAGTGTTCTTTGTCGATCCGCCTTACCTCTCTACCGATGTCGGCACATACCGCATGTACTGGCGTCTTGCCGACTATCTCGATGTTCTGTCGGTTCTGCCCGGTCATAATTTCATATATTTTACCTCCGAGAAATCATGCATCATCGAACTGTGCGAGTGGATGGGGCGCCACCCATCGCTCGGGGACCCGTTCGCCCGTTGCCAAAGGAGGGAGTTTAACGCGACGATGAACTACAATGCCAGTTACAAGGACATCATGCTGTTCACGATACCGGGCCTCCCTCCCGACAACGCCGCATAAGGCCGTTTTCTCGCCTATATATCGCAAGAGAGCCGTCACCCGATAAAGGTAACGGCTCTCGCTCTTTCGGCGCGACACGGCGCGTTTATGGGGCTTTATTTCAGTTGCCGGAATGCGACGCAGGTGTAGGTCTCGATATTCTCCACTATATCCTCGTGGTTATGGTTGGTGGAGCTGCTGTCGATGTCAAATTCCTTGAAGGTATCGCCGGAGAGTCCTGCGACAAGTTCATGTATCTTGTCAAGCAGCCGGAACTGCCCGGCGTCGGTGTCGGCTCCGGTCCAGTCGGTGACCACATGGAGGTTTATCAGTGGCTGTGCCCGGTATGCGACCCCGGTTACTAACGGAGTCCATTTGAACGGCACAAACTCGATGAACACGGCCGGACGGTCCCAGGGAACTTCCTGATCGAGGAATTCCACGTTGTGGTTCCACAGGTCGATGTGCTTGATTGCCCGGGGATACAGCTCGTCATCCATATCCGCGTCGTCGGGCCTTTCATAATACTCTCGGGCGCCATTGATGCATAGCGACTCAAGACGGGTCTTCAGTTTGCGGTATAATTCTTCTCTCATTTCAATTTGTTTTTAGCCTCAAAGTATAACTTGGTAAGTTTGGAACTGCCGCCCAGACGGAATACATCCCTTTTCATTATTTCTGATACGTCATTTTTCCAGTAATTTGATTGAGCTTCTCTTGAGATTGCCTGTGCAAAGTCCCATAAGACATCGGCATTGTGGCGTTTACGGCTTTTAACTCGTTCAGCGAACCAGTTTTTCCATTCCTTGAATGAGGTCGGAATTTTTATTGTTACGGTTTTCATTTGATATTGAAGTCAATGTTGTTTACATACTCGTTCAGGTTCTCTTCGATAATCTGGCGGACGGCAACCTCCACTTCCGGGGAGGTCCCGAGGAATTTGCGCTGCGGTATCCGTATCTTGCTGCCCACCCTCATGAGCGCCATCGCTTTCCAGAAGTCTGCCTCACTACTGAGCTGCAGGGTCCGTTTGTCATTGCGTCTTGAACCGTCCTTTTTGCGTCCGAAGGAGCCAGTGGCGGAATAATATTTATGCCAGAAGAAGCGTTTCATTTTAGCCGTAACGACTATTTCGCCGCCTTCGTTGTGGATAGCTGCCGCCGGATGGTCGGTCAGGAATACTATGCTGCTGTCCCTCATCTCGCTCCGGATACTCTGCCTCAAGGCCCCGGAGTCAACAAGTATAAGACCGCCAGGCCGTGTCGGACTCTTGCGCCGCGTCCATTTCTCCGAGAAAAAGCCCTGACGCTCGAAATTCTGGTCGAATTCATCGCCAAGCTCCACCTGTATGTCCCGGAGTATATGCCCGAATATTTCCCGGATCTGCGCGTCAATGTCTGTCATTTCTCTTGCTTTTTTGAAGGTTCATCGGGCAACAAATCAAAAAGGCTCGGCATGTCGGACGCCACGACTGGGTTTTCAAGCCCTGCCGTGGCGTTCATCATATTGTAGAAAGAGCGTTCACATATTCCATAAATCGGATATATGTACCGTCGCCATATTTCCCGGTTACTCAAGCCGCTTCTGGCGTACCGGTCATATATCCGATTTATTTCTACAACACGCTTTTCATAAGATATGCCGCGCTTTTTTGCCATTGTCCGTTACATGGTTTTAATCGGTCCTCTTGGTTTAGGTCTGTACGGTCTGATGTCAAGAGTCATCTCGCAGCTCACTGTAACCCTGCCACTGCCCTCGCATTGTGGGCATGGGTCAGGGTAGCGTTTAGGAGCCTCAGTCGCTACGACACCGGTTCCCTTGCACATTCGGCAAAGGGCGACCTTGGGTGGTCTGGTGATTGCCTTCTTCATGGCTCTGCGGATTAGTCCACGTCGGTCATGCCGAGAGGGATGTAACACCATGCGCCTTTGTCGTTCTTGTAGTAGGCGCGTATGAACTTCTTGGTGATGGTGGGCTGATACGCCTCCTCGATGATTTTCACGCCCTCGAGGAAACGTTCGTTGCCGCTGTCCTCTGCCATCTTGCGGAGCTGAAGCACACGGCTTGCCTTGATGTTGCCCTGGCCGTCACGGCTCAAAAGTCTGAGCACCGCGTTGACGAGTGCTTTTGTCGCATCGTCCTTGGCGAGGCTCTCGATGTAGCCCTTTACCATGGCGATGCCGTCTTCCACTGTGTCACGGTAACCGTCGATGGTGTTGGCCCCGAGGATGATGCGCAGGGTGCTGTCGGAGTTGGTGAACGTGTGGCTGTTCTGCTCGTCACGGGCCACTCCGGTAATCTCGCTCTTCATCTTGAGGATGGCATCGAAATTGCCGAAGACGGTATCCTTGACCAGTTTGATTTGTTCGCTCAGCTCACGGAGCTGGGGGATGGTGGTGAGGATTTCGTCATCGACCATGCTTGCATAGTCCTGTCGCATCTGCTTGCGCTCCTGCTCACGGCGTTTTTTGTCGCGTTCGGCTTTGAAAGCCTCGAATTCCTGACGCTCTTCAGCCGTCATTTCTACTTGTTCTTTTTCACTCATATCAATTATTTTTAATTGGTTGGTTTTCTGTTTCGTTGTAGGGCACTTCCTGAATGTCGTACCATTCGATGTCGGGTTCCTCAAGTCCGAAGAACTTGATCACGCCTTGACGGTCAAGGTAGCCTATGTGCTCCGGCGTGCAGATGTGCCCTGTCGTCCTTTCCTTGAGCCGGATTTTCCAATGTCTCTTTTTCATGTCGTTTATGCTTGACCGAGGTTTCCCATCGGGATTATTATAACTTGCTTCCGGGGTTTCTGTGCCGGAGGCTCGGGCAGTTCAACCGGTTTATGGTTGATGCCGCCCTTGCGCTCGATGCTGCGGAGTTTCCGGCGCAGTTCCCGGTGCTCCTCGGCAGTGATATAGTAGAAGTCCTTGCCGATGATCCTGGCATCCCGGCACAAGAGGTTGACACGGTTCCAGTCGGTTGTATCTACGCCCATCTTCTGCATGAGCTTGAGTGTGGCGCTGCGCTCCTTACGGAGTTCGTCTTTCTGTCCGGTCTTGCGCTCGAGGTCCTCGCAGCACTGGTCGTATTCGGCGCGGCTCATCTCCCGGAGGCTGTCGGTACGCCCGTTGGTGTACTGGTACACGATGCTCTTCTTGACATCGTCGCGGTCGCCTATCGGATTGAGAGCCCTGATGGCGGTGTAGAACCTTCCGAAGTTAGTTACCTGCTGTGTCATAGTCTTACTCTTTATTGGGTTTCCAATCAATCGTTACCAAGGCGACAACCTCGCCGGTTCCCTGGCAGTCGGGACATACTATCGTTTCCGGCTCTTTCTGGCCGCTGTAGAACCAGCCCTTGCCACCACAATAGGGGCAAGTCATCGGACGAGAGCAGAAGCCCTCTTTACGGATGCGTCCGTCCGGCTCAAGTATGATCAATTCTCTTTTCTTACTCATTTCAGTCTAAATTATTTGTCGTTTTGAGAATGCCTTCAAGCCATACAGGGTAGTATGCTCCGGCTTCGGGGGTAAATCGTCCCTGGCAGTATGCCTTGTAGCCACTGACACGAACCTTGACACCGGCATCGTATTTCAGCTTTTTGGCGGGTTTGCCGAATGGCTGTCCCTTATCTTCCCAGCTGATGAAGATGAAACACTTTCTGGGGAAGGCAGCCCGTAGTCGCTTGGTGTCTTCATAGGTGAAGCCGGCAGCCTGAAAACTGTCGATGACCACGAATTTCGGGCTCTTGGCTTTTTTCAACCTCGCCGTCAGCTCATCAATGGTGTCACTGGTCGCTATCCGGAACCGTCCCTGCACCTCGTTCATCTTGAACCGTTCAAGACGCTTCTGGAATGACTGGCTGACGCCTTCCTCGTAGCTCATGTAGAGCACGGTTCCGTAGCTGCAGAGTTCCCTGGACAGCTGCATCACAAAGCTGCTCTTACCGCTTGCCGAGGGACCATGTATCAGCCACGTTTCATTGTATGCCGGGTAACCGAAGGCGCGCGCCCACTCGCCGGCCCACGGCAGGGTGTCGTAGGTCTTGGCGAGGACTTCTTTGGGACTGAATGCGCGCTTTGCCATCGTTATTGTTCGTCTTGATTGATGTAGCTGAATTCTCTGAAAAGGACTTTAACCGGCTCACCGACGCCCATCACCCATACACCGCCTTTGTTATCATATCCCGCAGGGGGATTGATAATATCATGGCGGCTCCCGGGTGTCAGGTTGGCGAACTGAGGTCCGACGGCTTCGCAGTTTATGATTTCAATCCGCCTTGCCGCTTTCACGCAGACGCAACGCTCAAACTTTTTGCGGAAGCGTTCTGAAATCTGAAGCTCTCCGAAGGACACCATCTTTGCTTTCAGTCCACATTTGCGGCACTGGTAGGTGTCATACATCTCTCGTCCTTCTCGGGTCACAAGGTTGGTCTTTTCCCATGAGTGACCTCCTTCCTGGAAATTCGCGTATATCATTGTCTTTTTTTAAGTTTTGAGGTTTTACGGGGGAACTTATAGCACCATCCCATGATTTTTTCCAACTTAATGCCCTCGGGCAAAAGTCCAAAGGTGTTGACTTTTACGATACCTAACTTGGGGCATACACGACCTAAATGAAGGTCGATGTATTTACCATTCTTAAAGACCACCCGAATTTCACGTCGCTTGTTTGCCTTTGTCAGTTCTGATGGGTCTTTCAGTACTCTTCGGCTACCATCTGCAAACGTGACTTTAACCTTGAAATCCATCATTGTCTTTTCAGTTTTTCGATTTCTGTATAGACTCGGCGCAGACCGCCCTGGGTCTTGCGCACGATTTCGGCGATATCGGTGCCTTCCGGGGCGTTGACTTTCGCCACAATCCTTGCCTGTTCGTTGAGGAAGGCCCGGCGGTCGTCGCTGCTGTCAGGCGTCACCTTGCAGTAGCGGTCGCCGTAACGGCTCAACATCTCGGTATAGCCGACCTTATGGCACTCTATCGACCGGTTGATTTTTGCCTTGAGTCCGTCAGCGCCCATCATATACCAGGCGCAGCAGCGTTCCGTGGCGTTCCACAGTGCCTTCAGCTCCAGAAAAGCCTCATACTGCAGGTCACCGGCTTCGTCAAGGATGATCAGAGGGGTCTCGATGGAGCGCAGGTAGAAGACGAGGTCGTCATAGACATCCGAATATCTGCCTTTGGATTCCACTCCGAATTCGGCCGCGATTGTGCGGATCAGCTTGAGCTTGGTCTTCACCTGTGAGCAGTCGATATAGACGGCATTGCGGTGGCTGTTGACATAATACCGGGCAGTGAAGGTCTTGCCGATATTCGGTAGGTCGCAGAGGATTCCGCTGAGGCTTGACTGCTGGCAGAATTCAAGCTGCGCGGTTACGTACTGGAAGGTCGGGGTCTTGGCTGCCTTCCACTCTATCTCGCCCCGGAGGCTGACCCCGAGCTTGCGGGCGATGCTTATCCAGTTGGCATCGCTGAGGACGCGGTCGGTCTGTCCGTTCTTGACGGCACTGTAAACCGAGGTTGTAATACCCAGGGATGCGGCGTGCTTGGCATCGCTCGGGAAGTTCCGGCGGGCATCTGTGATAGCCGCCAGGATTCTTTGTTTGATTTCCGTTGTAATCATATTCTTACGGTATTATAATTTCATTTTAAGAGTCCTGGAGTCCAATCCGGCTCCAGTCCATTCCGGCAAATCTGCTGTCGGCGACCTCGTCGGCTTCGGGTGTGACGGCCACAAAGGGCATTTCCACTGCTTCTGCCGGCTCTTGTTGTTCCGTTGTACGTTTAGCTACCCCGACCTGAAGCGCGGCGTTGTCGTTGATGTATTTGCCCCACGTTGCCACCTTCTTGCGCTGCTCTACATAGTTGGCGACATCTTCATCGGTCTGCTCTGCCATGACGCGGTTGTAGGTCGGAATCTTCTCCAATTTGTCGATGTACCGGTCGCCTTGAAATATATAGATATCCTGTGGCGCTCCGTTCTCGTCCGGGAGGTAGTAGGCTGTGACCTTGTAGTTGTTCGGTTCAAGCTGCTCGAGGATTCCGGGGGAACTGAGCCACCAGTCTTCGTAGCACACCCGGACGGTGGAGTTGCGCCGGATGCTCGTCTCGACACGTTCGCCGATATAGCGGCTCAAGGTGAGCTTGTCAAACTTCTGCAGTGTCGGATTGATATTGGCTACAAGTACCTGCCATCGGGTCATGCCCGGATATTTCTTTTGGTTGGGGTGCAAGGTATTGTTCCATTCCTGATTGTCAGCGAGGTCATCTGCCACAAGTTGCTCAAAGGTAAAATACTGCTGATCCTCGTAGGTTTCGTTGGTCTCGTCGCTTATCTTTTTGCTCTCTGTGCGGTTCTTGCCTTTGCCGTAGAACCTGCCTATCGAGGCGTGGTTCTTGTGGGCTATTGACCGTTTGAAGGCACCGTTCAGTGGTTCGGCATATTTCTCCTGCGAGTTCTGGGGTGCGCAGAAGTGTACGAAGGGGAAGGCGACACCGGCCCGGAGGAATCCGTCCTTGTACTGACTCATAAGGTGCTGCTCGACCTCGATGCCGGCGGGCATTCCCCAGCCGTTGCGCTCGATCAGCCTGAACATGTCCCGGAAGCAGTCCACCACAAGGCGCTCGTCCTTCTTACGGCCGTAGGCTGCTCCTATTCGGCACTGGCTTACCACATCGTAGGCATAGTAGGCGTGTACTCGCTCGTTGCCCTTCATGCGCCGCGGAAGATCAACGTCATCCATGGTAACCTGCGACAGGGAGAATTCTCCGTTGTGCCGGTGCATGTGCGGCATCTGCTCGTGCATGAAGGCGGTCCGGCTGCGGTGGCGTTTCTCAATCAGCATCTTGTTTTTGGGACGGTTGAGATAATTGGCGATGGTGGCATCGCTTGGTATCCATGGTTCGTCACCCTTTTTGGCGAAGTTCTCGGGATCGAACAGCTCGCCGGTGGTGATGTCATACACTTCAAGTTCCCCGGTGAGGAACATGATATACATTTCCCGGACTGTGGTGTTGTAAGGTTGGTTCTCAAGACACGCGATTCCGAGTATGACCTGTTCTTCAAGGTGTGTCATCCTTCTGGCGCACTGGTTTCCGAATTTGCCGCTGAGAAGGCAGCTGTATCCTTCGCGTCTGTATTGGGCGACCTTCTTCCGGAACCTGAACACCGAGGTCGGCAGCGTATGACCGAACTGTTCGCGCAGTCCCTCGATGGCTGCTGCCATCTTTTCCCACTGGTAGCTTTCGCCGGCGAGTTTCTGAAGGGTGGTCGCACGCTCATGAAGCCGGATACAGCAGTTGAGAACACTGGCATTGACAATGCATTCCTCCTTTTTGGCTTCCTTGAGGTCAACGCCTGTCTTGGCGCGGTCGTTGAACCATGCCACGGCCGCCTGATCACGTTCGTAGTTCTCGCGGAGCCATCCAGCAAGGAGTATTTCGTCACCGGTTCCGAGCTTCTCTTTGACTTCTTCCAGATAGCGGGTCGGCAAGGTCTCTACAACAACGAGGGCATAATTGCCGGCGCCTTTGCCCTGACGGGCTACTTCAAAACGGCCACGGCGTGCCATTTGCTTGTAGTTAGGTTCGGACATAATGCCGTTTCCTACAAGCTCGTGCATCGATACGCATAATCTTCCGCCGTAGTATTCCATTTCTCGCCCTTCCTTTAGAGTGCCTCTGCCATTCGCTTTATTTCGCCGATCTGACTCAGCATGACATGGTCGTATCTTGCCACTACGTCACCTTTGGGACCATAGACCGTGCCTTCGCCGGTCTGCTTGTCAAGGTAGATTTCTGCCCGGTTGGGATAGACCGCACGCCAGCAGCTGTCAGAGTCAAAGAAGAATTCTCCCTCTTTGCACACATAGTAGGTGCAGCCGCCGTGGTGTTTGACGGCAGCGAACCGTATCTTCCTGGCAAGGTCGTTATCAGTGCGGAAGGCGAGGGCATTCTTAACGCAGCGTTCACAGATAGGCTTACCTTTTACCTTGAAGGCGCGCTGCAGGGCCTTGATGCCTTCCTTGTTTACTGAGATGTACTTGTTCATTTTCTCACTTATTTTGTATTGATATTTTTGTTAACTTTATGGCCGAATTCCAAATAGAACGTTATGAAGTTTATCCTTAGAGTTCAGCTTGTCGCTCAAACGAACATTTCGGAGACAGCGTTTCATAAAGATATCGCTCTTCCCTTGTCAGTTCTTGACGAACTGAGCGGTATTTGCGGCCGCACAGCCGGCATTCCAAGGTATTATCGTCCCGGAGAATTAATTGATGCCCCTGATACATGGGCATGTCGTTGGCAGGCGATTTGGGACATGGGTGCTTCTCGCCACGAAGCATTACAGTCGTTGCTGACAACTCTCCGGCCTGCGATAGAAAGTCAATTGCTTTTCTGCACTCTGCAATGGAAGACAGAACCATTAGATTTTTTGTCTGATCCTTCATAGTCTCACTTTTTATTGAGTTGATCATTGATTTTGTCGATGGCATCCTTCAGGGCGAAGTGTCCGGCGTTGAGAGCGTTGTACTGTTTGGAGTAGCACAGCTCATAATCGTTGTGGGTTGCCTCAAACTCATCAAGGATAATGCCTGTGTCGGTCACGTTCCGCTCCAGTGTCTGAAGCAGCAGCTTGATGGCTTGATCCGTCCGTTGCTCTGATTTTTGTTTCATCGGTTGAAAATTTTAGTGGGCGGTCGGGGAATCGAACCCCGATACTTGCGCCATGGTCGCTCACCTTCCTGGCCGCCCAGATGCCGCCGGCCTTGCAATACCGGCGGCGGTGGAAAATTTGATTGCGATTAGATATCGCTTTTCGCGGCTCTCTTGCCGCAGGATCGCCCTCTCTTGGGTCTAACCCTGTTCGTTTATAGCCTCCTGACGACGCTGGTTGTTATCAACTATGTCGTCAAACCATTTATCCTCTGCCTGGAGTCTGAAGATTGCCAACTTCGCCACATCAAGAGTGTTCAAAGGGAACATCAGACAGGTGAGTTCGTCATTGTAGGCATTATTGCCGGTCAGTCCGTAGAATTCATTCATATCCGCACCTTTGAAGGTGATGAATTCCTTGGGGGTTCCGATACCTCTGGCTTCAAGCAACTCTTGGTATCCTGCCATCCACTCATTGAGGTCACCGGCACATCCTAAGATGGTGTAATAACTGCCATCGTAGGCCGCGTTGAAAGTCGCCTCGCGATTGTCAGCATTGACTTTCAGTATTTGTCTTGTCTCACTCATGGTTGTTTCACTTTAGTCCTTGATTGATTTGTATCGTGCCGAAATCATATCGGCCATCTTGTCGATTTCGTCAGCTTTAAGTCCGAGCGCAAGGTAAAGGTCCTCGTCCTCCGGATCTACAAGCGAGAAGTCCTCGTTCTCATCCTCGGCAATCATCATGCTCATGAGGTCTTCGACGGCATAATGCAGACTGGTTGCCATTGAGATTACCCGCGCCATTTGGCGCTTCTTCTGTTCTTTGAGTTTATCTGTCTCACTCATGTCTTATATTTCTTTAATTGTTAAAATTTGTCTACCTCGCGGCTTTTTTGTAAATTTGGCCGCTCGTTCCAACTGGAACACGCTGCAAAGATAAGGATAAAATTTTAACCACAAAAATAAAATGGCAACTTTTTTAACTCTTAAAGAAAAAATTTTATCCTTCCTGTCTGAAATGGGCATTAGGAAGGTCGATTTTTTTGAGAAGACCGGAATACAATCAAGTAATTTTAAGGGTGTTAATGTAAAATCTGCCCCTGGAGGCGATATGTTGGTTAAAATTCTAACCCTTTATCCTGAATTATCTGCCGAATGGCTCATGAGAGGCGAAGGTGGGATGCTTCGCAATTCTGGAAACCCCTTTACCCACGAACTAACGGACAGTGACCCGACTATAGGACAAAATTATATCCCCCCAACATCTCCAATAGAAGCCACCCCAAAATCGGATAGCAAAAAAGCAGATAATAGTTTACCTCCGTCAGCTTTAAGCGAGTTAGTGATGACAATTCGAGAGCAAGCGGAGGAAATTGGGCGATTGAAGGCACAAGTTGAGGAGTTGGAGAGAGAGGGGCCGGTGCCAACCGCCCCCAAATATGTCCATTCTACCTCGAAGGAGACTGTGGAACCCTAAAACCATTATCCCGGCGTGATCTGCGGCAGCTGCTTGGCACCCTGTGCCACCTGAATTGACCCCTCGGAGATACCCCGGAAATAGCCTGAAATAGGGGACCCCTCCACCTAAAGCCAGTATAAAGGCCTCCAACGCCTTGAAAAATCAGGATATTTAGCCACACAGCCGAGGAAAAAACATGGCATTTGCTTCACATTGAAATGCCGTTTTTTAACACTTATCGCAAAATAATGGGTATTTGCCTCACCCAGCTATTTGCTGTCGGATTACCGGAATTTGTCACCCTAAGTTATGCAGGGTGTATCCCTAAGTTGTAACCCTAAAGTGTATCCCTAACTGTATCCCTAACTCAAAATTTAGCCGATTTCGGGCATAAAAATAGGGTATAGCCGACCGGTCGCCGGATATACCCTTGAAATGCCGTTATATTTGCCTTCTAAGACCGTTCAAACATCCTCCTTACACATTTGTTCACGGGAGCCTCTGATGAGCGTAGATTGCTTGATTATAGCGCATTTAGTGACTACTGTGCCGTTGCCTGAAAGGCCGGCATGCTGCAGATAACCTTTGGTCGCACCGACTTGATCAGCCGTCAGAACCGTATAAACAGCCGCGATACTGGCGAAATACCAGTCCCGGCGCTTCGTGCCGTCAATCGGGCGCGTGAGATGCACATGAATAACCTTTGCCATATTCCTTTGATTTATCGGTGCAAATATACCAAATAATTACTATATAGAATATAGTAGAGAGAATTATTTTCGTAAGACGCCATAAAAAAAGCGGACGCAAACCGCATCCACTCCCCTACTCTCGCCGCCGATGAACGACCACCATGCCCGCGTAGCCCCGATGTAAGCCCGATGTAAAGCCGGCGCAAAATCTGGGCACTCTATCCTCGCTCAAACGTAAACCAAACGTAAGCCAATGTAAACTTTTCGCACGCTTCGTTTTATTTCGGCTCGACTCCCCTACCCCACCTAACACACTGAAATTAAAAGGCTTTCACCGTCAACCGACCCATCCCGCTTTACACGCTTCGTTTTGTGGCCCATATTTGGAACGGAGGTATCATTTGCTGATTGTCAATTTAATAAATTACATGCAATTAAAACAATTAGCAATTAGTAATTGGCAATTGATTAGGACACGGAGAGCAATATTTTTATAATTATTTGTTATAAAGTGTTTTGGTAATGGATTGCAGCAGTCTTATCAATTCTCTGCAATCAGCCAGCATACTTTCAGCCTGGGCTTGCGTAATGTAATTCTCATCGCCAAGTAATTTTAGCCAAAACTCGGTTTCGCCGGCTTCTTTTAGTGAGATAGAAAGTTTACTTGCGAAATCCAATTTTGTTTGACCATATTGGCTTTCAGCAATGTTTGCGCCTATGCTTGTTCCGCTACGAAGCAGTTGCTTTGAAAGGACATATTCCTTTTTCTCTTCACAAAGATACTTGTAAAGCCTTACACACCGTCTTGCGAAAGCATAACTTTTATCCCTAACGGCATTTTCCTGTTTCAAGCCCAATTACTAATTACTAATTGCTAATTGCTAATTGAATCAGAGTTTGGCGGCGATGGCGGCGGCGATGCGGGCCAGCTCGTCGGGAGCCATCGTCAGCTTAGGCTTGGAGAAGTCCATATCGCGCTCGCTCTTCATCGGAATGATGTGGACATGGGCGTGGGGTACTTCGAGGCCGATGACGGCCATGCCGCACTTGATGCAGGGCATGGCCTTCTGAGCGGCGTGAGCTACGCGGCGCGCGAAACCGAGCAGCGAGGTATATTCCTCTTCGCTGAGATCAAAGATGTTGTCGACCTCATGCTTTGGCACACAGAGCACATGGCCCGGAGCTACGGGATTGATGTCGAGGAAGGCAAAATTGCGGTCGTCTTCGGCCACCTTATAGCAAGGAATGTCGCCGGCTATGATGCGGGAGAAAATCGATGGCATGGCTCAGAACGATATTTCAACGATTTCGAATTTCATCAGCCCGGCGGGCACTTTTATCTCTACAACCTCGCCGAGTTTGTGCCCCAGAAGACCTTTTGCCATGGGGGTCGACGATCCGATCTTCTTTTCCTTGAGGTTGGCTTCGGAATCGGCCACGATCGTATATTCCATAACCATTCCGTTGGCCACGTTCTTGATCTTGACACGATTGAGGATCTGGACTTCGTCGGTGTTTAGCGTGCTTTCGTCTATGATGCGCGCGCCGGCCACGAGATCTTTCAGCTGGGCAATCTTCATCTCGAGAAGGCCCTGGGCTTCTTTGGCGGCGTCGTATTCCGAATTCTCGCTGAGGTCGCCTTTGTCGCGGGCTTCAGCGATAGCACGTGAAATTCTGGGACGTTCAACGCTTTCGAGGCGGGCGATTTCGTCCATTTTCTTCTTATAACCTTCCTTGGTCATGTAAGTGATAGGCATGGTAATCAGTTGTGTTTAGGATTATCTGAATAGTTAAAAAAGAGAAGAACCTCGCGGCTACTTTCATGCAGCGAGACCCTCCGGAAGCGCCACCACTCAGGGGCGCCTTACTGTGGGCAAAGATACGTTTGTTTTTCGACAAAACAAAACAAAAACCGGAATAATTAGGAATTAGCAATGAGCAATTCCCCATTTTCAATTGTCCATTTTGAATTTTAAATTTTCATTTACGGCAACGGGCGCCCCGAAGAGCGCCCGCCGTTGTCGTAAATGACGTATTGTCAGAGAATAACCTTGGTTACGTCGGAACCCTGACGGCGGATAACGATGTCACCGGCTTTCGGCTCAGCAACGCGACGTCCCTGAAGGTTGAAATATTCGACAGGGGCGTTGTTGTTGTCGGCGTCGATGTCGGCGATGCCGTCCTTCTCACCGCCTCCGGCAACCTTGAAGGTCACTGTATGGGTGGCCTTGTCGTAGGCAATCTCGGTCAGAGGGAATCCGGGGTCGACTTCGTTCCAGCTGAGGAATGCGGGATAGGTGTCGGCTGTAAACTCTGTGTAGAGGTCGTTGGCCCCGGGGAAAAGGTCGCCGGAATAAGAATAGGGGCCATATGAGCCGTCGGCCTCGACGAGGTCGATACGCTGGTGTTTGGCGTCGTTGTTGAGGTTGTTATATGTCCAGTTGCGCTTCGAGAAGTCGATGTGCCATACCATCAGGCCGCTTGCCTTGAGATACGAATCCCAGACGTTGGAATCGTCGTTCTTGGTGCGGCATTCGAGCATGAAGAATTCGTTGGCGCGGTCTGTTTCGACAACATAGCATTTTCCCGAGTTGGCCTTAAGCTCGGCATCCATGGGCTTGTCAATGACTATCGGGCTGACCCATCCGAGGGTGTAGCGCTCATACGACGACATCAGCGGGGGTGTGTGCATGCCGTTGTTGTAGCTGCCCTGATCCATGATCGACCATTGTCCGGGAGTTGCGTTCATGTCGCCGGAATAAGATGTCATGTAGAGGTCGGGGAGGCCGAGGGCATGGCCGAACTCATGGCAGAAGAGACCGATACCGGCGGGGCGCGGCGTGCGGCTGTTAGCGCGATCCCATTCGTTCATGCAGATATAGTGGTTGAACTTAACGCCGTCGAAAGTGATGTCGGCGGGATCGAGCTTGTAGTATTCGATATCATAAGAGTGGGGCCATACATAATCTTCGGCATCGGGGTCGGTCGGATAGGCTGTTGCCTCGCCTTCGCCGGCATAGATGATGGTCACGTTGTCGACCTCGCCGTCGCCGTCCTGATCGTAGGGGCTGAAGTCAACCTCTTCGTCGAGAAGCTGACCGGCGTGGACTGCCATGAGATAGGCATAGCGGTCCTGACCGTTGCGGTCGTTCTGGCCGTAGTATTTGAAAGAGTTCGGCAGGGTAACGGGGCCATAGACGTCGAACTTGATGTCGAGTTTGCCGAACGAGGCGGCGCGATAATATTCGGCAGCCGAACCGGTGGCGCCGTTGGCGTTGTGGCCGTCTTTGTTCATGTGGTCCTTGAAGAATGCCACGGGATCCTCTACGGAGAATTTCTTGTCGGGGAAGTCAACGAGAATTACCAGACCGTTAAGTTTTCCGGAGGTGGGATATGTGTGGTTGATAAGCATATCTTCGGGTTCGGGAACGCGCGCGGCTACATTCTGCGGATAGCGGCGAGCCATAGTGGCGGCGAAGTTATCGGAAATTGTACGGTCGAAAGCTGCGCGGTCGAACGAGGCGGCGAACCCGAGCTGGGCGGCGTTGCGCGAAGCGGCGTTGGCAGCGAGGATTCCGCTCGAAAGATTGTTTTCCGTGGCAAAGAAGAACCCTTCAGCAGTCTTGACAACAGGCAAGTTGTCGTCGGCAGTCACCATGAAGTGGCCGTTTTCGTCGCCGACGAGGCGAATCTCAAGGACTGTCCCGTCAGGTTGGGTCACCTTATGGGCGAAGGGAGGAGCCGGGATTGCCGATGCTACTGCCGGAGCGGCTGCGAGGGCAACAACAGCGATGATTTTGTTGAATCGTTTCATTTGGTGTTAGTTTAATGTGATTGTATGTTCTATCCTGAGGGTAAATACAATAGTTAATATGAGCGATCGCAAAGATAAAATATTATATCGTTAATTCAATCTATTTTACAAATTTTTTTCGTCGCAATGACTAAAAAAGCGTCGGGTCGGGCAGTAGACGGAACGAGCGGCGGTGGAGCGGCGATGGGCCGCAGGCGGCGATGGCGGCGCGGTGGGCGGCGGTCGGATAACCTTTGTTAACATCCCATCCATAAGCGGGATAGAGCCCGGCGAGGCGTATCATCTCGTCGTCGCGGGCGGTCTTGGCCAATACCGAGGCCGCGGCGATGTTGGCCAGAAGGGCGTCGCCATGGACAACGGTTGTATATTCTACGCCGTTCCAGGGTGTGAATCTGTTGCCGTCGACGGCGATATGGCCCGGAACCATGCCGAGGGCGTCAAGAGCGCGGTGCATGGCCAGTATCGAGGCTCTGAGAATATTTATCCGGTCGATTTCCTCGGCCGAGCATGAGGCGACAGCCCATGCCTCAGCCTCCTTTTCGATTATCGGGCGCAAAAGACGGCGGAGGCGGTCGGTCAGCTGCTTAGAGTCGTTGAGCCAGGGATGGCTGAAGCCGTCGGGAAGAACAACGGCGGCGGCATAGACGGGTCCGGCAAGACAGCCGCGGCCTGCCTCGTCGACGCCGGCTTCGAAAACACCGGGGCGGAGGCAGGCCGTCAGGTTGGGTTTCATCAGAGGGTTATTTGTTGGGAGTGTTCCAGATATGGGTTGCCGTGCAGTTCACATTGACGGTCTGGTTTCCGGCCTGAATGCGGAAGTCCCCCTTTTCGAGAGTCCAGTGTCCGTCGTGGCCGACGAAAGCGAGGGCCGAGGCGGGAATCGATAGGCTGACGGTTTTCTTCTCGCCCGGCTTCAGCTCGATTTTATCGAACGCGCGCAGGCGGCGGTTCTCAGGGGTCAGCGAGGCCACGAGGTCGCTGCTGAAGAGCATGACTGTCTCCTTTCCGAGGCGTTTGCCGGTATTGGTCACGTCGACGGTGAATGTCAGGGTGTCGCCGGCGGTGAACGAACTCTTGTCGACCGTCAGGTTCGAATATTCGAAGGTTGTATAGCTCTGGCCGTAGCCGAAAGGCCACTGAACCGACACAACGGCGTCGTAGTCGTAGGCGCCTTCCATCTTGTCCATCTCTTCGGACACGCGGTAGTCGTAGGTGGTCAGCTCGGCCTGGTTGCGCGGATAGGTGTAGGGCATACGGGCGCTCGGGTTGGCGTCGCCGGCGAGAATGTTGGCCAGAGCGTCGCCGCCGTAGTTGCCCGGCAGCAGAATGTTGACGACAGCCTTCGCCAGCGGCTCGATGTCGCTGACAAGGCGCGGACGGCCTTCGTTGAGAATCAGCACCACAGGCTTGCCCGTAGCGGCCAGAGCCTTTACGAGGCTTCGCTGATTCTCGCTCAGGGCAAGATCGGAGAGGTTGCCGGGAGTCTCGCAGTAGGAATTCTCACCTATGCAGGCAACGATGACATCGACACCTGCGGCGGCAGCCACGGTCTTTTCGATCTCGGGCTCGTTCTCTTCGTCGTATTTTCCTTCGGGTTTATAGGTGACGCCCTGCTCGAGCGTAACATTCTTCTTGCCGAACTTGTTGCAGAGGGCTTCGTAGATGGTGTTATACTGTCCGGCGAAACGGTCGGCGAGATGCCCCTGCCAGGTGTAGCTCCAGCCGCCGTTGAGGCAGCGCATTGAGTTGGCGTTCGGGCCGGTCAGCAGAATCTTCGTGTTCTTCTCTAACGGAAGGATATTGTCGGCGTTCTTAAGCAGAATCTCCGACTCTTCGGCTGCGCGCAGGGCGGTGGCGGCGAACTCCTTGCAGCCGAACTTCGGATAAGAGGCCAGATATGTGTCGGGCAGATCGAACAGCCCCAGACGCATCTTCAGGCGGATAACACGGCGGGCGGCATCGTCGATGCGGCTCATCGGCACCTCCCCTTCCTCGACAAGCTCGCGAAGCAGAGTGCAGAAGCTTGTGTCGTAAGGCTCCATTGTCATGTCGATACCGGCATTGATGGCGATCTTGATAGCCTCTTTCTTGTCGGCGGCCACGCGCTCACGGGTGTAGAGATTGTTGATGTCGGCCCAGTCGGTCACGATCATGCCGTCCCAGTTGAGGTCTTCCTTGAGCCAGCCTGTCAGCAGCTCGCGGCTCGCATGAACTGGCATACCGTTGATCGATCCGCTGTTGGCCATTATCGTCAGCGTTCCGGCCTCGACACAAGCCTTGAACGGCTCGAAGCACTTCTCGCGGAGATCCTGCATCGAGATATAGGCCGGTGTGCGGTCTTTGCCGGTGCGGGCCATGCTGTAGCCCATATAGTGTTTCGTCGAGGTGGCTATGAAATCGCGGCCTATGTGGTTGGGGTCGGGGCCCTGGAATCCGCGCACTGCGGCCGCACCCATAACGGCGTTGACAAGCGGGTCTTCGCCATAGTTCTCCCAGACGCGCGGCCAGCGCGGATCGCGCGCCATGTCGACGGTTGGCGAGTAGGTCCAGGGGCAGTTCGAGGCGCGCGTCTCATAGGCGGTGATGACAGCCGCGTCGTGCGACAGCGTCGGGTTGAACGACGCGCCGATATTGATATTCTGGGGGAAGAGCGTGCCGCCCAGGGTGTAGGTTGTTCCGTGGTTCTGGTCGAGGCCGTAGATGGTCGGGATTCCCATAACTTCGATCGACACGCGATTGATGCGGGCGATTATCTGGTTCCACTTCTGCGGCGACAGGGCTATCGGGCCGGGAGCGCTGAGGAACGAGCCGATCTTATATTTCGAGACAATGTCGCGGAGCTTGGCCTCGTCGAGCACGAAATCGTTGCCCGTGCCGGTGCCGAGCACGTCGATGGCCAGCTCGGTCATCTGGCCGATCTTCTCGTCGAGAGTCATTTTGGCAAGAACGGAATCGACGCGCTGCTCGAGGCGTGCGTCGCGCGGAATGGCAGGACTGACGGCGGCAGCCCCCGAGGCGCCGCATAGAGCAAGTGTAAGTGTGAGAATCTTTGAGAATTTCATGATAAAAAACAAATCGTGATTACACTCGCAAAATTACGAAAAAATATCGAAAGCCATAGGCCCTATAAGCTCTATAGTCCACCGACCCAAAAGGGCGCGGCGGGCGTTATACTTTCAGACTAATCACTGATATTATGAAGAAACTGCTGTTTATGATTCTCGCGCTACTGCTGACCTCGACGACGGCCCTCGCCTTCATCGACAGCTATGTCATCAGCCGCGACAACCTGACCGAAGAAGCTCAGGCCATGCTCGACAAGTATTTCCCGAAAGCCAAGGTGAGCCTTATCAAAATCGACTGCCATCTGCTCAAGAAAGCCGACTATGACGTGCGCCTCACCAACGGCGCGACCATCGAATTCTCAAACAAAGGCAAGTGGAAATCTGTCGACTGCGGAAAGCGCAACGTTCCCGACGAGCTAGTACCCAAGACAATCCGCAACTATGTGGCGAAGAACTATCCCGACGTCACGATCGTGAAGATCGAGAAGAAAAGCTCGGGCTACGAGATCGGACTCTCCGACCAGCTGAAGATGAAGTTCAACCTTCTGGGCCAGTTCAAGAGCGGCGAGATGGACGACGACTGACCTCCCCATCCCTCAACGAAACTGAAACGTCCGGCCGCTCGACCGGGAATTGTTGAGGGGAGTGCGCCGGCTCCCGAATAATTTCAGTCGGCGACGTGGCGCCAAGCCGCTTAGGCTACCGTCGCACAACAAAGGTAAAGGCCCACAGGGCGCCGTCAAAACATTTCTCCACCCAAAGCCCACCCCTCGCCGATTAAAGTGCACTTAATTCCCACTTAAAAACTACGTAGTTTTCAACAGCTCAATTAGTTATAGAATAGAAATGGTTTTATCGAACAAGCAATTTTTTCGCAAACCCGAATCGCCTCGGTGTAGGGCTGCACCGTGTTGCAGCCGCGTTGCGTCGTGTTGACAACCAAACACATGTGAAATTTTACGAGGACACGCGTAGTCGCTTATTTGCTTCGGGTGGCTGCTCCACGAAGCAGCCCTACGTCTAAAATAGCCGGGGCGATTTCAGCCATTGAGCGCCAACGGCGGCGGGGGATTGAGGTTTCGGAGATTTTCGCTAACTTTGCGGAATGAGATTTCTTGCCACACTCCTGATTCTGCCGCTGCTGCTTCTGACAGGCTGCGGCGACAACGATGAGCCTGCAGCGTCCGTTGAAAGCTATTCGGTCTACTATCTCGTCGAATTCGACGAAAATCTGTCGCAGTTCTACGACGTCACGGCTATCTACACGGCCGCCTCGGGCGCCACAGTGACGAAGCCGCTGTCGGAGACGACTCCGATGTCGCTGACGGTTCCGGCCGACGCCGCTCAGCAAGGGATTGTACTGCGGGCCGTGGCCACGGTCAAAGATCCGTTGCCGGAGGCTGATGCCGCCCGGGACTACCGTCTCTACTACTGGACGCAGATGTCAGTCAGGGCTGGCCGCGCCGACGGCTCTTCCGGAAAGGTCTACGACCGCGAGAAAGCCGACATACATGTCGTCAAGGGCTCGCAGATGGCCGATTTCACACGCAGCCATCCTACCATTGTAATGACAGATTTCTCTTACAGCCGCTGATATGCCTGAACTCGGAACAATACTCGGCCGCCTCAAGGAACGCGGCATCGACAGCCTCAACGACATGCAGAGGCGCATGTCGCGTCTGAAAGGCCGGTCGGCCCTGCTGCTGGCCCCGACGGGGAGCGGCAAAACGATAGCGTTTGCGCTGCCGTTGCTCATGCGTCTGGGAGAGCCCGGCCGTGGCGTCAGGGCCCTCGTGCTGGCCCCATCGCGCGAACTCGTGCTTCAGATTGCGGGTGTAATAGCCCGGGCGGCGCGCGGCTACAAGACGCTGGCGCTCTATGGCGGACATCCTTTTCGCGAGGAAGAGGCGTCGCTGAGTGTGGCCCCTGACATCGTCGTGGCCACTCCGGGGCGTCTGCTCGATCATATCAACCGCTCGACTATTGACCTCGACGGCGTCGCGACACTCGTTATCGACGAATACGACAAACAGCTCGAGCTCGGCTTCGAAGACGAGATGAGGCGTATATGCCGTCGGCTCAAGCATGTCACGACGCGCATACTGACCTCGGCGACCAGGCTCGGCGAGCTGCCTGACTGGCTGCCGCTGAGCGGCGTGAAACCCGAAGTCCTCGACTTCACCGAAGGGGGTGCATGCGCTCCGCGCCCGTCTATCGTGAGGGTCGGAAGTCCCTCGCGCGACAAACTCGACACCCTCGTCGACCTTCTGCGCGCCCGCGCAGGCGAATCAGCTATCGTGTTCGTCAACCATCGCGAGAGCGCCGAGCGCGTCTGGAAGCGGCTCCGTGCCGACCATATCCCCGCCGGGCTATACCATGGCGGCCTCGACCAGCCCGAGCGCGAGAACGCCCTCGAGATGTTCGCCAACTCGACGACTCCGGTGCTGGTGTCGACCGACCTCGGCTCGCGCGGGCTCGACATCAAAGGGGTCGACGCTGTCATCCACTACCACATGCCCTCGTCGGCCGAAGCCTGGACCCACCGCAACGGCCGTACGGCGCGTCAGGGGGCTGCGGGGACGGTCTATGTCATCACCGCACCCGAGGGGGAAGACATCCCCGAATATGTCGTCACCGACCGCGACTGGCTTCCGCCCCATTCCGAAGAGCGCATCTACTGGCCCCACGGCGCCACTCTCTATTTTAACCTCGGCAAAAAAGAAAAGATTTCGCGCGGCGACATCGTCGGGTTTCTCATTGCCAAAGGAGGTCTGACATCCGAACAGATAGGACGCATACAGCTTCGCGACCACTGCGCGCTGGTCGGCGTCCCCGCATCCGAGGCCGGCCGCGTTATCGCCGCCGTTGCGCCCGAACGCATAAAAAACAAGCGCGTCAAGGTGACGCGCCTGAATCCTTAAGTATTTACGTACGGTCAGAGAAGTTTTGCCGTCAGCCGGCGCACCTTGCGGGCGTCGGTGGCGAGCTGTGCGCTGAGCTTATCGGTGTTGGCGAAGCGCTTCTCGTTGCGCATGAAATCGACAAACTCAAGAGTTATCACCTCGTCGTAGAGATAGCCCGCATAGTCGAGAATATGGACTTCGATGGTCATCTCGGCCGGAGAGGTCTCGACCGTCGGGCGGAAGCCGATATTGAGCATCGCCGGACGGCGCACGCCGTCGGGAGTGACGGCGATCACTGCGTAGACTCCGGCGCGCGGCACTGCCGAGTCGGGGTCGAGCGGCACGAGGTTGGCTGTCGGGAAGCCCATGCGGCGTCCTATTCCGCGCCCCGAGGTGACGCGCCCTGTCAGCTTGAACGGACGGTCGAGGGCCTGATTGGCCTTCTTTATGTCGCCGTTGGCCAGATAACGTCTGATTATCGACGAACTGATCGGCGACGCTTTTCCCTTATATTCGGGTGCGCCGATAACCTCCATCCCTATTTCGGCTCCGATGCGCCTGTATTCGGCAAGACCGTCGTGGATGTCGCGGCCGAAACGGTTGTTGAACCCGACGATGAGGGTGTCGACGCCATATTTCGTCTTCAGCCGCTGAAGGAAATCGTGGGCCGAGAGGCGGCGCAGCTTTTCGCCGAACGTCAGCACTATCACATCGTCGGCGCCTGCCTCGCCAAGTAGCTGCATCCGTTCGTCAAAAGTCGTCAGCAGCGACGGCGCGCGCAGGGGCGCAACGACCTTCAGAGGATGGTCGGCGAAGGTCACTACCGAGGGGGTCAGCCCGCGTTTGGCGGCGTGGTCGCGCACGAAGCCTATGAGAAAACGGTGACCGAGATGGACTCCGTCCCACATTCCGATTGCGGCTATGCGCCGCCGCGACGTGTTGGAGCGTTTGATAATGTTCATGGTGTCAGAGAAGAGGTTTTATGATGTCGGCGAAATCGCGGCCCGGAACGGCCAAAGCCGTGGCGAAGCCGAGCGCCGAGGCGGCGTCGAGATTGGCCTGCGAGTCGTCGATGAAGAGAGTCTCTTCAGGGCGTATGCCGAGCTTATCGACAGTATAACGGAAAATGGCCGCGTCAGGTTTCATAACGCGCGCCTCGAAAGAGGTTACCATTCCGTCGAAATAATCCTCGCGCTCTTTTCCTTCGGAGCGGAAGAGCCGGGCAATGCTGTCGTTCCACATTATGGGATTGGTGTTGCTCAGCAGATAGACGCCGAACTCCCTGCGGAGAAGGCGCAGCTCTTCGAGGCGATGCTCCGGAAGTCCGATAAGGAACTTCTGAAAAGCTGTGTCGATGTCGCCGTCGGTCAGCGCGGGATTCCCGGCATGGAGTCTCAGGGCGTCGCGGAAGTCCGCAGCCGAGATATTGCCGCTCTCGAGGTCGGCGAAAATTCCCGACTGGACATACTTGCCGAGAAGGCTGTCGGCGTCGGTCACACCGAGCTTTTCGAGAGCCTCCACACAGCGGTTTCGGTCGATATCGATTATGACTCCGCCGAGGTCGAACAGCAGATTCTTTATCATCCCAGAAAGTTTATGCGCGGGTTGTTGTCCGACGGTTTTCCGTCGGCGCTGTCAGCGTGGCGCATGGTGCCGACGGCGTTACGCACACGCTCTACGATCTTCTTGTCGCGCGTGGCTGTAGGATACTTCTCGAGAATGTCGATGACGTCGTCATCGTCGAACTGGTCGGGATTGAGCACGATATAGCGTGTGCGGTCTTTGCTCTCCTTATAGTCTGTAGCCTTCTGGCCGTATTCCTTTTTGAAACGGTCTTCGTCGTAGCCCGAAGTGCTGTTGCGCGCCGGCCTGACCGGGTCGGGCAGCCTTCCGCCCCCACGCTTCTGGCCGAGTCCGCGCGTGCGTTTCTGAAGAAGGTCGTCTTCCTCGCTTTCGAGCGACACGTCAAAGCCGGCGGCGAGCACGGTTATCTTCACCTGGTTTCCGAGCGAGTTGTCGAAGCTCAGGCCCCAGATAACATCGACATCGCCTCCGAGAGTGGTAACGAAACTCGTCAGCTCGTCGACCTCCGACATCTGAAACTTCTCGTCGGCCTCGGGCGAGAAATAGAGGTTGAAAAGCAGCTTCTTCGAGCCCATGATGTCGCGGTTTTTCAGCAGAGGCGACTTCAGAGCGTCCTCGATAGCGTTGGCCACACGGTTCTGACCCTCGCCGAAACCTGTCGAGATAATGGCCGATCCGCCGCTGCGGAGGGTTGTGTTGACGTCGTTGAAATCGACATTGATATGACCCACCGACGTTATCAGTTCGCTTATCGAGCGGGCGGCCGTCGTCAGAGTGTCGTCGGCCTTGGCGAATCCGTTGATTATGTCGAGGTCGGGATATATGTCGGTCAGGCGCTCGTTGTTGATAACGAGCAGGGCGTCGACATATTTCGACATCTCGTCGGCACCTCCGAGCGCCTTCATGATTTTCTTCGGGCCTTCGAAAAGGAAGGGGATGGTCACGATGCCTATCGTCAGCAGGTCGAGCTCGCGGGCAATGCGGGCGATTACCGGAGCTGCGCCGGTGCCGGTGCCGCCGCCCATACCGGCGGTGATGAACACCATCTTGGTGTCGTCGTCGAAGAGCGCGCGGATCTTGTCTTCAGCCTCTTCGGCGACCTGACGGGCCACTTCGGGATCGTTGCCGGCCCCGAGGCCGTTGCCGATCACCAGCGTCTGAGGCACGCAAGAATTGCGCAGAGCCTGGGCGTCGGTGTTGATGTTGACATACGATACATTCTTTATGCCGGTCTCGTACATGTGGTCGACGGCATTGTTGCCGCCGCCCCCGACGCCTATAGCCTTTATGATTATCGGCTCGGCGGTCTCTTCGAGAGGTTTGTGGGCGAATTTCGACGTGTCGTCGAGACGCGATTTATATTCTGAGTTTGCCATAGCAATTATTTTCTGATAGGATTAGTTTTTGTCGTCGTCACTTTCGAACTCATAGTCGTCGTCATCGCTCATCATCTTTGTCAGCTTGTCTTTAAGCAGACCGAAAAGACGCGGACGCTTGCGCTGAGGCTCAGGCTCGGGATCGTCGCTGGTCAGGATGCTGTCGTCATCCTCTTCAGGCTCAACCGGCTTGGGCTCGGGGGTGTCGACGGTCGGGATGCCGTTGTCGACAACGGGAATGCTCTCTATCGAGGTCTGTACGGGCTGAAGATCAGGAAGTTCCATGCAGTTCTCGGCCCGCGAGCTGACAGCGTCGAGAATTGCGATGACATCGGTCACGTCGCCGGGCTGTATGTTCGAGCTTGAGAAGCGTATCGACGAACGCGGCTGACCGACGCGGGTCTTCATGCCGGTCACTTCCTCGAGGCGGCGTGTGAATCCGTGGAGGCGCGCTCCGCGGCCTACCATGATAATGCCGCAGGGCAGTTCCGAGGCGTTCATCTCGTTGATTCTTATCTGATTGCGGATATTCTCGATTATCTCGCCGGCGCGGGCCGACACCATTTCGTTGATCGGCCCGAAATCGATATTGCCGATGGGACGGCTTGTGGCGTCAGGCATGGCGTCGCCCCCCGAAACCTTCAGGCGCTCGGCTTCCTCTTCGAGAATATTGAGCGAGGCGATGTCGCGGGTGATGGCGCGCGAGCCCAGAGGCAGTGTGGCAAGATAAACCAGATAGCCGTCTTTATAGATCGACACCGTCAGAGTCTCGGCACCGAAATCGACGAGCATACATCCGAGGCGCTTCTCTTCGGGAGTGAGAACCATTCCGCCCTCGGCAAGCTGACGGACAACATAGCCTTTCACCTTCAGTCCGAGGCTCTTCTCAAGAGCGTGGCTCAGGTTGCGCTTGAGCTGACGGCGGCTGCTGACGAGATTGAACAGCGCCGACACCTCGCGCCCTATCGAACCGACAGGATTGGTTGTCGGGCGTCCGTCGATGCGGAATTCAGCCGGCACGGCCTCCATGACGTCGCGCTCGTTGAGCACCTTGTCGCGCGCTTCAGCGAAAATCTGGCTGATATGGTCGCGGCTGATAACCGTCTCTACGGGCAGACGGCGCTCAACCTCGCAGGGCGACGACATCGTCGAGCGGCCGCCGATAGCGACGTAGGCGCTGTGGATCGTGCGTCCCCCCTCGCGGTTCTCGAGACGCCTCAGCACCTTCCGGGCGCCTTCAGCCACTTCGCTGACATTGAGTACTACGCCGTGACGAACCGAATCGACAAGACGCTCGACAGCCTTCACCGTCAGGGTTCCGGCGTCGTCAACCTCTCCGAGGGCTGCTCTGATCTTCGAGCTGCCGACTTCGAGAGCCACTATATATTTGTGTTCCATCAGTGTTGAGTATTTTTGCTTTTTTTATTGTCTTTCTTGCTTTCCTTTTCAGCCGGCTTCCTGTCGGGCTTATCCTCTTTCTTAGGCTTTTCGGCCGCGGCTGCCCCGGGAATGGGCTTGTCGTTGTGGGCTTTCTCGCCCGGTTTGGTCTGTCCCGGAGCCACGCCTTCCCCGGCGAGCATCGTCGACACGTCGGTGGTCTCGTCTTCGTCGTCAGAAGCGGCGGCAACCTGTTCGACAGGTTTGCTGCGGCGCGTGGCCACAAGCTGGCCTGCCCATTTGACGCTCAGGGTGTCGTAGTATTTCCATCCCTTGAGCGGTATCACTTTCTGATAGACCTTTCGGAGGCGTTCGAACTTGCTGTCGAAACCCTCGGGAGCACCTATATTGATGACGTGACCCGTTATGGCGGGAATGAGAATCACGTCGTTCGGCGATTCAACCTTAACCATAGTTATGAAGCGACCCCAGGTCTCGGCGTGTTCGTTGAGCCAGTCGAACAGAGGCATCAGCGACAGCGGCGTGAACACGCTGTCTTCACGCGGGAAATGGCCCATGATGACGGGAACGTCGGAGAAATAACGCGCATTTGCGCGGATACGTTTCCCCTCGCGGTTGACGTAATATGAATCGGAGCCGTCGAAAACGCGCGCCACAGGCAGCAGCGGTGTGACGGTGACGAGCACGCGCCCGTCGGCGAGCTTCACGACGTTGGCGCTCTCGATCTTGTCGATTTCAGCCAGCCGGCGCCCTATCTCTTCGGTATTGATGTCGGCAAGGCGCATCCCGGCCGAACGCTGCGGAAGAGTGCCGAGCTCGCGGGCTATCTCGCGGGCCGTCACGAAGTGGCGCAGCGACGTGTCGCTGACCTCGATTCTCATTCCCTTGCAGAGGGCTTCCGAGGCGTGGTTGTCGGCCACGAAGAAAACAGCGATCAGCCATACCGCCATCGCCACTGAGGCGACAACAGTTACGACACGGCGCATCTTTTTGTTTACAGGCTTCACTTCGGCAGGGCGTTGATTATTTCAGGGATGCGGTCGTCGATATTTCCGGCGCCGAGCACCTCAAGCACCTCGAATCCGCGGCTTGCGAGAAGTCCGGCAAGCTCGTCGGCGGTGGTCATAAGCTTCACGGGCGCCGTTATGGCGGGCAGAAGCATCTCGCTGCCCACTCCGGGAATAGGCTCTTCGCGCGCCGGATAGAGCGGCACGAGGATAACCTCGTCGGCTCCGCTCAGCGCGCGAGAGAAGTCGGCGGCAAAGTCGCGGGTGCGACTGTAGAGATGAGGCTGGAACACCACGGTCAGCTTCTTCGACGGATAGAGAGCCTTGACCGATGCTATCGAGGCTTCGATTTCGCGCGGATGGTGGGCATAGTCGTCGATTATGATATGGTCGGGACGGCGCAGGCGGTATTCGAAACGGCGCTCGGCGCCCTGATAGCTCGCCATGGCGCGGCGGGCGGCATCGGCGTCGAGATGTCCGGCAAGGTTGAGAGCCGCCAGAGCGGCTATGGTGTTCTCGATGTTGACTTCGACAGGCACTCCCGGCTCTATGTCGGCCACGAGCAGCTTTTCGCCCGGCCCTATGAGGTCGAAGGCAATGTGCCCCTCGCTGCGGCGTATGTTGGCGGCATGGTAGTCGCCGGCATCGCGCGAATAGGTGAACACGTCAACCCCTTCGGGAGGACGCGGCGTGAACGTGGCGCCGAGATTGACGAGCAACTTGCCTCCGGGCTTAATCAGCTCTGTGAACCGGGCGAAGCCCTCGCGGTAGGCCTCGGGGGTGCCGTAGATGTCGAGATGGTCGGGATCGGTAGCGGTGACTACGGCAATATACGGGCGCAGGCGATGGAACGAGCGGTCGAACTCGTCGGCCTCGACAACGCTGAAGGGGGAGTCGGCGCTCAGAAGAAGGTTCGATCCATAGTTGCGGAGCACTCCGCCGAGAAAGGCGTTAGAGCCTGTTCCCTCAACGGCGAGGGCGTGGGCCGCCATCGACGACGTGGTCGTTTTTCCGTGGGTTCCCGAGAAGCAGATCGATTTCGTCGGGGCCGTGATGAGTCCGAGCACTTCAGAACGCTTCATTACTGTGAAGCCATTGCGGCGGAACCAGCTCAGCCCGCGATGGCTTTCGGGCACGGCGGGGGTGAAGACAACGAGAGTGTCGGCCGGATTGCGGAACCGCTCCGGAATAAGCGCGTCATCGTCGTCGAAGACAATGTCGATTCCTTCGGCCTGAAGGGTTTCGGTCAGGCGCGTCGGAGTGCGGTCATATCCGGCCACACTGATGCCCCGGCTGTTGAAATAGCGTTCGAGAGCCGACATTCCTATGCCGCCGGCTCCGACGAAATAAACGTTCTTTATATCTTCGTGGCTGATGCTCATTTCCCGATTATTTCACTGATTTTGTCGATAATTTTCTCGTCGGCGCCGCGAAGCGCCATCTCGCCGCAATGCTTCGAGATGCTCTCGCGGCGGGCGCGGTCATCAAGAAGTTCCGCAACCGTCGGGCCGAGCTGAGCGCGGGCATCGGCGTCAAGCACCATCACTGCTGCGCCGCGCGTCGAAAGAGCCTCGGCGTTATGACGCTGATGGTCTTCGGCAACGTTGGGCGACGGCACGAGCACCGCGCACTTGCCCAGAAGCTGCAGCTCGGAGATGGTGCCTGCTCCGGCACGCGAAACTACCAGAGTTGCGGCGCGGTAAGCCAGATCCATGCGCGATATGAAGGGGGTGGCCTTCACGGCGTCGCCGAACGGTTCGGCGATGGCCCGGCATTCGTCGGCATAATATTTGCCGGTCTGCCAGAGCACGCGCGCTCCGGCGTCGGTCCACTGTTTCAGGGCCGTCGCTACGCTCTCGTTGATTGTGCGGGCGCCGAGGCTGCCGCCGACAACGAGAATAAGCTCTCTCTCGGGGTCGAATCCAAGTTCGCGCCGGGCGTCGGCAATGCTGACGTCGGTGTCGGTTATGTTCGACCTGACGGGATTGCCCGTCAGTATTATCTTGTCGGCGGGGAAGAAACGCTCCATCCCCTCGTAGGCGGTGCAGATAGCGAGAGTTTTCTTCGCCAGCAGTTTGTTGGTGACGCCGGCAAATGAATTCTGTTCCTGGATAAGCGTCGGAACACCCAGGCGCTGGGCTTCTTTGAGAGCCGCGCCACTGGCATAGCCGCCGACCCCGACAGCGATGTCGGGCCGGAAGTCGCGGATGACACGCCGCGCCAGCGACATGCTCTTGCGCAGCTTCAGCAGAACGCCGAAGTTGCGCCACAGCCGCTTGCGGTCGAAACCGGCCACGGGAAGCCCTACGATTTCGTAGCCTGCCTGAGGCACACGCTCCATCTCCATACGCCCCAGGGCGCCGACAAAGAGGATTTCGGCGTCGGGCCAGCGGCGTCGGGCGGCATTGGCGATGGCAACGGCCGGGAAGATATGACCGCCCGTACCTCCGCCGCTTATCAGTATTCGTTTCTTGCTCATAGCTGAGTTGGGTTTTGGGCGCGAAGCTCTTCGGGAAGAGCATCGAGCTCCTGTTTGATTTCCTGCCGTTTATGGCGACTACCGGCGGCATAGCGGCTGACGCTGAGCATTATGCCGAGCGCTATCGACGTTGTCAGAATCGACGTTCCGCCCTTTGATATAAGCGGCAGAGGCTGGCCCGAAACCGGCATTATGCCGACATTGATACACATATGGACAATGGCCTGCACGACTATCATGAGCGCCATGCCTATAACCAGCAGGGCCGGATAGGCGCGGGCGCAGCGCGACGCTATGCCGCTAGCCCTGCCCAACAGACAGAAGTAGAGGAATATGACGAAGATCGCGCCGAAAAGGCCGGCATCCTCAACGATAATCGAGAAGATGAAGTCGCTGAAAGCCAGCGGAAGACGCGACGTCTCGCGCGAGTTGCCGGGAAAGACTCCCACGCCATGGCTGTGGGACTGGGCTATCAGGGCATACATCTCCTGACGGTTCTCGGCCGTGATGGGCTGCTTATATTTAGGAATCGAGTCGCCCGTAAAGAACCGCTCGAGACGGGCTATCCATGTCGACAGACGGTTGTCTTCGTCGACGACGGGCACCTGATACTCGTAGGGGGTTATTCTGCCGGCGTCGTCGACATTGACTTCGACGACAGTCTCTGTCTTGGTCTCATGGGGGCCGAAAGCGAGATAAAGCCCGAAGAGGCCGCCGCAGAGAGCATAGATTCCGAGAACCATAGCGAGTTTCTTGAGCCTGACACCGCCGATAATCATCATCGAGAGCGAAACGATCATCAGAAGCAGCGTGTTGGTCAGTCCCTGCTTCACGATGAGCGCGCTGAAGAAAAGTATGGCACCGGCCGACCACCACATACCCTTGTCGGATACGCCCCCCTTCTTCATCTGGGAGCGTGCCAGAATCATCGACACCACCAGAACAGCCGAGAGCTTGATAAACTCAGCCGGCTGAATGGCTATACCCGGAAGCTGAAGCGAGCGGCGCGCGCCGTTGACGATCTCGCCGAATAACATGACGTAGACCATCATGACAACGCTCATCGCCACGAAAAACCAGGTGAATGTCTTGATTGTCCGGTAGTGGCGACTCTGGAAATAGAGGATTATAGCCAGGCCGAGGCCGAGGCGCACACAGTGGAACACCACCGGAGCGAGCACGCCGAACGACGAACGCGCCGAAACCTCGCGCGACGAGGCGCTATAGAGCTCGATGACAGAAATAATGCAGAGAAAGACATAGATAGCCCAGATATACGTGTCGGGGCGACCTAACGGAGCCGGCAGTGTGCGCTCCACGGGAATATTGACTGGAGCCATGCCGGGGTCATTGAGCAGGCGCGGGTCGAGGGTCGGTGATTCGTTGATTTCAGCCATTTTCAGGGAGAGAAGAAGAGTTTAAAGGATTATTTCATCTTAGCTACGGCTGCCTTAAAAAGCTCGCCGCGCTGTTCGTAGTTCTTGAACAGGTCGAAGCTGGCGCAGCAGGGCGACAGCAGAACGGTATCGCCCGGACGGGCCAGACGGCGGCATTCCGACAGAGCCTCGTCGAGGCTGCCGGTGTCGCTGAGGTGGTCGACCTCACCCGAGAAAAAGTCGACAATCTTGGCGTTGTCGACCCCCATGGCCACAATGGCCTTGACTTTGTCGCGCACCAGCGGCAGAATCTCGGAATAGTCGTTGCCCTTGTCGGTTCCGCCGAGAATCAGAATGGTGTGGCGCCCTTCGGGCATACTGCCCAGGGCATACCATGTCGAATTGACGTTGGTCGCCTTCGAGTCGTTGATATAATGGACGCCGTCGACATCGCCGGCCGGCTCGAGACGGTGCTCTACACTCTTGAAATTGCCGAGGGCGCGGCGCACCTCTCCGGCTTCTACCCCCATGAGACAGGCGGCCGTGGCGGCTGCCAGCGAGTCGTAGAGATTGTGGACACCGCGCAGGCTCAGCTCTGCGACGGGCATCGTGAGACTTGTAGCGGGCGTAGTGATGCTGATCGAGCCGTTGTCGGCGAAGGCTGCAAGCCCGTCACCGGCGTGGTCGGCGAAAGGATAGCGGCGCGCATCAGTCGGCGTGCGTGCAAGCTTTTCGGCCACGACAGGATCGTCGGGCCAGTATATGAAAGCGTCGTCGGAGGTCATGTTCTGAAGTATGCGGAACTTGGCGTCGACATAATTGGCCATCTTGTGGTCGTAGCGGTCGAGATGGTCGGGAGTGATGTTCAGAAGTATCGCTATGTCGGCCTTGAAGTCATACATATTATCGAGCTGGAAGCTCGACAGCTCTATTACATAGACCGCATGGGGGTCGCGGGCAACCTGAAGAGCCAGCGACTTGCCGACGTTCCCGGCCAGTCCGGCGTCGACACCGGCGTCTGTCAGAATGTGATGGGTCAGCAGCGTTGTTGTCGTCTTGCCGTTCGAGCCGGTTATGCATATCATTTTCGCATCGGTGTAGCGGCCGGCGAACTCTATCTCGCTGATTATATTGATTCCTTTCTCCTTAAGAGCCTTGACAACGGGAGTGGTGTCGGCAATTCCCGGGCTCTTGACAACTTCGTCGGCTTCGAGAATACGCTCCATGGTGTGGCCTCCCTGCTCCCATTCTATGCCCTCTTCGTCGAGCACGCGGCTATATCGGTCGGCTATCTTTCCATAGTCGCTGAGGAAGACTTTCCACCCCTTGTCTTTGGCGAGAACAGCTGCGCCGACGCCGCTTTCGCCGCCGCCGAGCACAACCATCGTCTTCTGCTGTTTCTTATCCATTGTCATTGATATTTATCTGAGTTTCAGTGTCACAAAAGTTATCACGGCCAGGAAGATTCCGATAATCCAGAATCTGACCACTATCTTGCTCTCGGGAATGGCCTGCATAGGAGCCTGGATTAGGGCGTCGACGGTGCCTCCCGCCTTCTGATAGTGATGGTGGAGCGGAGTCATCTTCAGTATCCGTCGGCCCGTTCCTGTGCGTTTTTTTGTATATTTGAAGTATGCCACCTGAACCATAACCGAGATATCTTCGATCATGAAGATTCCGCAGAGCACAGGAATAAGCAGCTCCTTGCGTATCAGCAGGGCGAACACGGCGATTATGCCGCCCAGAGTGAGCGAGCCGGTGTCGCCCATAAACACCTGCGCCGGGAAGGCGTTATACCACAGGAATCCGACCAGGGCGCCGATAACGGCGGCGGCGAACACAACAAGCTCTCCGCTGCCCGGAATATACATTATGTTGAGATACGACGAATAGACGACATTGCCGCCGAGATAGGCCATGATGGCGAGCGCCACACAGATTATGGCCGACGTTCCGGTGCACAGGCCGTCGAGCCCGTCGGTCAGGTTGGCGCCGTTCGACGTAGCGGTGATGGCGGTGATTGCCACGATGACGAATACTACCCAGCTTGCGGGAATCGCCCAGTCGCCGAGCCACGAGGTCAGTGCCTCGTAGTCGAAGTTGTTGCTCTTGACAAACGGAATGGTCGTCTGGGCCGACTTGACATTCTCGGGGGTATAGGTGACGACTGTTTCCGTTCCGTCGGCCGAGGGGACGGTGCGCTCTACATTCTCGCGCATGACGATATCGGGGCTCATATACATTGTCAGGCCGACGATGAGTCCGAGACCTACCTGTCCGACAATCTTGAACTTACCCTTCATGCCCTCCTTATTATGGCGCGCCATCTTCAGGTAGTCGTCGAGGAAACCGAGCGTACCGAGCCACAGGGTCGAGAAGAGCATCAGAATCATGTAGATATTGGTCAGGTTGCCGACAAGCAGACAGGGAACCAGTATCGCCATTATAATGATGACGCCTCCCATTGTCGGCGTACCCGTTTTCGACATCTGTCCTTCGAGTCCGAGGTTGCGCACGATCTCGCCAACCTGCATGAGCTGCAGTCTGTCGATAATCCGGCGGCCGAACACTATGGCCACAAACAGCGACAGCATCAGCGCGGCGCCGGCACGGAACGATATATAGCCCATCAGACGGCTTCCGGGGAAGTCGCAGGTGTCTTTTAGCAGGTCAAAGATATAGTATAGCACTTCTTATCAGAGTTTTTCGTCGCTGAAAATATCGAGCACTGTCTCACGGTCGTCGAAATGATGCTTCACGCCGTTGATTTCCTGATAGTCTTCATGACCCTTGCCGGCTATGAGCACGACGTCGCCCGCCTGGGCGAGGGCCGTCGCGGTTCGGATTGCCTCGCGGCGGTCGACGATGGTCAGTGTGCGCGGACGCTGGCTGGCATCGAGACCGGCCTCCATGTCGGCGAGAATGGCGCGCGGATCTTCGAAACGCGGGTTGTCGCTTGTCAGTATCAGGCGGTCGCTGAGGCGCGCGGCCTCGGCGGCCATTATCGGGCGCTTGCCGTGGTCGCGGTTGCCGCCGGCGCCGACAACGGTTATTACCTGAGCCTTGTCGCCGACAACCTCGCGGATTGCGTTGAGCACGTTGACAACAGCGTCGGGAGTGTGGGCATAGTCGACAACGGCGACATATCCGCGCGGCGAGCGCAGGGTCTGGAATCGGCCGGCAACGGGAACGAGCATGCTCATGCAGCGAAGAATGTCGTCGACCGGCCAGCCGAGAAGCACCGAGGCGCCATAGACGGCCGTCAGGTTATAGGCGTTGAAGCGGCCGGTGAACATAACCTCCACCTCGCGGCCGTTGAGGCTCAGCAGAGTGCCGTCGAGACGGCTCTCCACGATGCGGCCGGTGAAGTCGGCCTCGCTGCGCAGGCTGTAGGTCTTCACTGCTGCGCGGGTGTTCTGGGTCATGACGAGGCCCGTCTTGTCGTCGATATTGGTCAGGGCGAACGAGTCGGCGTCAAGATTGTCGAAGAACGATTTCTTAGCCTTGAGATATGCCTCGACACTCTTGTGGTAGTCGAGATGGTCACGGGTCAGGTTCGAGAAGACGGCGCCGGCGAAATGGAGTCCGGCGATGCGGTGCTGGTCGGCGGCGTGACTGCTGACCTCCATGGCGGCGTAGCCGCATCCGGCGTCGACCATCTCGCGCAGAAGGCGGTTTATGGTCAGCGGATCGGGGGTTGTCTGGGTTGTCGCGTAAGGCTTGTCGTCGACGTAGTTGCGCACCGTCGACAGCAGACCGGCCTTATTGCCCATAAGTCGCGCCATCTCATAGATGAGGGTGGCGGTTGTCGTCTTGCCGTTGGTTCCGGTGACGCCGACGAGCTTAAGCTCGCGCGACGGGTTGCCGTACCATTCCGAAGCGAGATGGCCGAGGGCCACGGCCGAGTTCTCGACCTTTATATATGTTATTCCGCTCTCGAGAAGCTGGGGAAGCTGCTCGCAGACGATCGCTGCCACGCCCGTGGTCGACACCACGGGAATGAAGCTGTGGCCGTCGACGACGGTGCCGCGAACGGCCACGAACATCGCTCCGGCCTCGACGCGCCGCGAGTCGGGCGTCAGAAGGTTTATCTCTTTGTCAACACTGCCAATGACCTCCAGTGGGGTGATGGCGCTTAAAAGTTGCGACAGTTTTTTCATTTCTCGTTTATGCTGTGTTGATTAATTTGACATTGTAAGGATGACACGGGTGCCGCGCCGGGCGCGGGTACCTGCCGCCGGAGTCTGGCGGCGCACCATTCCGGCTCCGCTGACAGCCACGTTGAATCCGGCCCCTTCGAGACGCGTCAGGGCCTCGCGGATGCTCAGGCCGCATACGTCGGGCACTCTGCCTCCACTACCTTTGGCCGGAGCTTTGGCGGCGGCTGCGCCGCTGCCGACTCCGAGAGCGCGGTTCAGCTCGCCGGGACGCTTCGGATCGGCGACCGAGGCGTGGTAGACAGGCTTGGCGCCATGGGGCTGAGCCCCTTCGACGCGATAGTCGGTCGTATTGTCGAGCAATCCGCGCGAATAGAGCTTCAGGGCTATCTCCTTGAGCACTTCGCCCGAGGTCGACGCCGCTCCCATGGCGTTCTGCTTGGGATTGGCGATGAGGACTATGCAGGAATATTTCGGCTTGTCGGCCGGAAAGAAACCGCAGAAGGCGAGGCGCTTCTTCGAGGTGTTATACTGGCCGTTCTCGATCATGTAGCAGGTTCCGGTCTTGCCCGCTATGCGCACAAGGTCGTTGCGCAGTCGCTTGCCGGTACCGTGGTCGCCCCAGACGACATTGGTCAGCATTCCGCGCAGTATCTCGGCGTTCTTTTCCGAGCAGATGCGGTCGCGGATATAGGTCACGGGCAGAACCGAGTCGGTTTCCGGCCCTATGAGGCGGCTGACAAGGCGCGGCCTGACGTAGCGGCCTCCGTTGGCGATGGCGTTGTAGATGCTGAGGGTGTAGAGCGGCGGTATCTCCGTGGCATAGCCGTAGCACATTCGCGACAGGGCCACGCGACCTTCCGACGAATTCGGAACCGAGTCGATGCGCGGACGCTTCTCGCCTCCGATGCCGGTGTGCATATTGTCGAGAAATCCTATGCCGCGCAGGCGCGAATAGAAGGCGCCCGGCTGCTGGCCGTATTTGCGCGTGATAATCTTGGCCATGCCTATGTTGCTCGACCGTTCGATGACCTCGGCTACGGTAAGACCGTCAACACCGTGGGCGTCGGTTATCGGACGGCCGCCGGCATAGGCCCAGCTGCGCCCCGTAGTGAGATAGTCGCCGGGGCGCACAATGCCGTCTTCGAGAGCTATGAGCATCGACAGGGTCTTGACAACCGACCCCGGCTCGAAACCGCGGACAGCGCGGTTCATGCCCTCGATATAGGTGTTGCTCTTATACGACCATTCGAGATTCGAGATGGCCTTGATGTCGCCCGTGGCCACATCCATCAGCACGGCCACACCCCAGTCGGCGTTGCAGTATTCGAGACGCCGGTTCAGCTCGTTCTCAACGATGTCCTGAACGTTGACGTCGATGGTCGTCATTATGTCGTAGCCCGGCTCGGGGGGAATGTCGGTCCACTGCCCCATGTTGCGCGTCATCGGAACCAGACGCGCCAGCCCCGGTTTGCCGAAAAGCAGCGTGTCGAGAGCCATCTCGAGTCCCGAGATTCCATGAACCTGACGGTTCGAGTCCTCCCCCACTCCGCCTATCGAGCGGCGCGCCATCGACCCGTAGGGATTGACGCGGCGCATATAGTCGTCGACGGTCATTCCGCTGCGGTTGCGGTTGCGCTGGTCGAAGAAAGGGAATTTCTTCAGTCGCTGGAGCTCGGCGTAGGTTATATTCGTGACCACCGGAAACGAGCGGTCGCGCTTTTTCTTGTCTTTGACGGTCAGCGGCTTCAGAAGATAGTCTTTCCACTGGTCGCTGTTGCGGCGCGGGAAAGCGAGGGCCATCGAGTCGGCTATCGAGTCGATGGCGTTGATATAGCGCTTGATGTTGAACTGCTCGCTGCGGAAGTCGAGACGGACGGTGTAGAACCGCAGATTGGCGGCCAGAACCGAACCGTCGGCAGCGAGGATGTTGCCGCGTTCGGGCTGTATCACCGTTGTCTTCGACAGCTCTTCGGCGGCTTTCTTGTCCCAGTTGCGGGCGTCGACAATGGTTGTGTTGACAAGTTTGACAAGCACTGCGGTGGCTGTCACCACAATGATGAAAATCACTATGGAGTAGCGGAGCAGGATATTCTTGCGGTTGTCGTTCTTCATTGTCGGCGGGGAGATATGTGGTGGTGGCTTATTTCTCTACAGTGTAGGGGGGACGGTCCTGAACAGCGAGACCGGGGATGACGCTGTCGACGAGCTGCTGCATCGAGCTCTCGCAGGTTCGCCCCATATATTCGCTGCGCACTCTGACGCGCTCGGCCTTGACAATCTCGAGCTCGCGGTTGAGCTTGTTGATGGTCTCCATGCGCGTCTGGTTGATATACTTGCCGGTGATATAGGTCAGCACCACGGCCACACCGATAAGAACCGGCAGCCAGTGGCGGGCGAAAAATGCGCTCGAGAAGACCTTGCCGCGCACAATGCGCGAGGCAACGGAGCCCCCTTTGGAATTCCTTGTCGTCGTTTCGTCAGCCATTGTCAGATTCGGTTTCAAGTTTGACAGCCACTCTCATCTTGGCGCTCCGCGAACGCGGATTGGCCTCGACCTCGGCCTCCGAAGCCACTATGGGGCGCGAGGTCAGCATCTTCAGCGGCGCGAGGCTGCGGCCGTAGAAATCCTGTTCGAGACGCCCCTCGACATTGCCGGTCTTCATGAAGTTCTTGACAAGACGGTCTTCGAGAGAGTGATAGGTTATTATAACAAGACGTCCGCCCGGACGAAGGGCGCGAAGCGACTGGCGCAGCAGCGCCTTCAGGGCCCCCATTTCGTCGTTGACGACAATCCGCAGGGCCTGGAACAGCTGAGCCATCTCTTTCTTGAGCTGACGCGGATTAAGAAGCGGGGTCACAACCTCGGTCAGGCGCCCGACGGTGTCGACCGGAGCCGCAGCGCGGGCTTTCACTATGGCGTCGGCAAGCCGGCGCGCCTGACGCAGTTCGCCGTAGAGGCTGAAAGCGTCGGCAAGCTCGCGGGCGTCGGCCTCGGCAAGGAGATCGGCGGCCGAACGCGGAGCCAGACGGTTCATGCGCATATCGAGAGGCGCGTCGAAGCGGAACGAAAAACCGCGCGAAGCGTCGTCGAAATGATGGAACGACACTCCAAGGTCACCTAAAAGGCCGTCGACATGTCCGTCGACGCCGTGGTAGCGCATGAAATTGCTCAGAAAACGGAAATTCGCGTGAACAGGCGTGAAGCGGCTGTCGCGCCCGAGAGGCCCCTCCATGGCGCGTTCGATGGCGTCGCTGTCCTGATCGAACGAAATCAGGCGTCCGTCGGATCCGAGCCGTTCGATAATGGCCGACGAATGGCCGCCGCCACCGAGGGTGACGTCGACATAGATGCCGTCGGGCCTGATGGCAAGCGCCTCGAGAGCCTCCGGAAGAAGTGCGGGTATGTGATAGGTTTCGGCCAAGACAAAGAGAGGTTTAATTCAGGCTGTAAAATTACAAATTTCCGCCCGAAAGTTTACACTTGAAAACAGATAAATTTCAAAAAAACTTTCCTCTCGCGCGCAACTAGCTGGCCCTCAATCAGAAATCCTCTTTTACAATTGTAAACCCTTCGATCTCGACGCCAGTACGCTCCAAACGTTGCCGAAAAGCGCCGAAGGCGCGACTCTTCTACAACCGACGGCAATAGCCGTCGGCATTAAAACTACTAAACTGCGCGACAAGCCGCTGAGCGGCGCAGCTCGCGCAACCGGCGAGAGCCACGGGAGCCCTCAGGTAAGCTCGTCAGGATGATATTCAAGCCCTAATTTTTCAAAGATGCACCTCATCTCATTGTCGAAGTTCATCCGTTGATGATGTTCTTGTTGCGATTCGATATATGCTATTGACTTTTTCATCATGCTCGGCGAAACCGTGCAAGCATAGTATCCCGAACACCAGCTTGTAAATGTCTTTGAATTCGAATGATGCTTTACCCATGAACTCGACTTCGCCTTTATGGCATTCATAAACGCGCTCAAAGAGACCGTAGCCGACAGGTTTACAAGCAAATGCAAATGATCGTCGACACTGTTAATGCAAATAACCTTGCTGTTTTTCTCGCCGGCAATGTTTACTATTACTCGGTGGAAACTTTGGCGGTCGATGCCGTGGAGCGAAGGCTGGCGCCTGGAAGTGGCAAAGACAATATGATATAAAGCAAAAACTTTACTCATGCCTTTATTGATTTATGGTTTATAGACAGTCTTGTGGCTATCGCCTCATGCGCGACTGCGCCGCTCCGCGGCTTGTCGCGCATAAGGGTTTGCTGCTTTTCCGGGCGCTATCGCACCCGGTTGTAGAAGAGTCGCGCCTTCGGCGCTTTCCGACAACATTTTGCCGAACAATCTTGCAAAGATTGATGCTCTCACTTCTTCTAACAATCGCTTTTCAAATTTTTCCAATTATGATGAGTGGAAAAGTCTCATGTCGGAAGCACTCCTTTCTCTCTCATATAATCGGTAAGATCTTCCATCAGATAGCGCGAACCGAAAGTATGGAGCACGTCGTAAGAAGGTATCCGTCGAGAATTCCCGACACCTTAAGCCTGCGGTAGACATCACTCTGCGCCAACCCAAGCACTGCGGCAAGTTTGCTGATGCAGTAGGTTACGAACTCCAGTGTCTGCTTATCCATAGTTTATCCGATAGTTCTATGTGCAAAGATAATAAATTCTTCTTCCTCACGGGCAATCCTGATAAAAAATGTGAGGGAACAGACAGGTCGACGCTCACGCGCTTCTTTGCCGTCCCCTCACCGGAGTCCTTTACCTATGCTTGATAATTACTTACTCCTTGATTTTCTTGCTTGCTTAAAATTTAATCTTGCGGGCAGTGCTTCCGCTGCGCACAATGTATATGTTTCCTCGTTCGGGAGCGGCCACGCGCTGTCCCTGGAGGTTATAGAAGACTTCATCGGCGGTCTCGGCGGCGTCGGTTCCGACAGCGTCGATCGAGGCGGTGCCGTCGTTAAGACGCACGGCGGCGAGCATCAGGCCGCTGGGGCGTCCGGTGTCGGAGATGCGCACGGTGTGCTTGCCGGCTGTCAGGTCGAGGTTGAATTTCTTGACAACATATTCGGTGTCGCTGTTGGGCAGCGTGAACTGGTTGTTGTCGACAACCGTCGTGCCGTCGACGGTGATTGTCCAGGTCGGATCGTAGCGCGTGGGCTCGCCGTAGCCGCCGAGCCATGCGTCGAGTGTATACTTGCCGGCGTTGGCGACATCGAAGTTGAATTCGAGATAACCGTTCGAGCCTATCTGCGAAGCGATGATGGGCCATACCTGAGGCGCATTGTCGACACGTCCGAAGGTAACTCCCTCGAAATCGTTGCACTTCGCGGCGGGAATCCAGGTGTTGACCCCGGTGTATTCCGACTTGTCGAATGTGCCCAGATAGTTGTAGACATATCCCTGCGGAGTCAGATTGTAGACGGGATCCGACAGCGGCGGAAGTGTCTCGACGAGGCCGTAGTTCGGACGGTTGGCCGAGTCATAATCCCCTTCGGCCATGAACCAGGCGTAGCGGAAAATCCAGGGGGTCTGCTCAAGCCATTTGACCGACTCGATCATCGAGGCGATCTGAGTGGCAGGCGCCACATATACGTTTCCGGCGCCTCCGGGCCAGTAACACCATTCGGTGACCCAGACCGGTTTGCCGTATTTCTCGTGGAACTCTGTTCCGAGCTGCTTCATGACGCCCAAACCGCCGTAGTTATGTATGGCGGTATAGTCGAAGGCATCTTTGCCGACGATAGCCACGAACTCATCCATCCATTTCGACGGACTGGCGTAGGTGCCTGTCGAGAAGTTCATTGCGGGAGCTACGACCTCAAGGCCCAGCTCCTTGGCCAGGCTCACCACTTCGGGCCATTTGGCGGCGGCTTCCTGAGGCGTCAGATTGGCCTGGTTGGTAAAGTTCGGCTCGTTGAAGCCCAGCAGATATTTTACCTCGGGGTGCTCCTTGCAGTATTTGCGGATGGCGTCGGCGTTGACACCGTTCCAGCACATGGGCACGAAACTCATCTGTTCGTTCGAGGGAGCCGACGTTCCGGTGGCCCAGTTGTAATACCACGAGTTTCCTTTTTCGAGAAGCTCGAATTCAGCCGCGCGCGAGCCTTTGGCGCATACACCGCGCTTGGCGCTCTTGGCGGGAGCCGCTGATGCCACGAGGGCCACGGCTGCGAGGGTCAGAAGAATCTTTCTCATTGGTTATGATATGTTTTTATTTGACAGCGAAAGAAACCGGAGTGCCGGCGTCGGCGTTCGGGGCCACCCAGAGGCTGAAGTCGCCCGGCTCGCAGCCGAAAGTTCCGTCGGCACGGGTGAAGGCGAGGCTCGAGGCCGGAAGAGTGAAGCTGACATCGCGGCTCTCGCCCGGCTTAAGGGTTATCTTGGCGAAGTCTTTGAGCTCTTTGACGGGGCGCACTGTCGAGCCGACGAGATCGCGCACGTAGAGCTGGACAACCTCCGAAGCCTCGCGGGCGCCGGTGTTGGTGACTCGGCAGCTGACGGTCAGCTGTCCGTCGGGCGACATCGTGGGCGCGCTGAGCTGCGGTGTGGCATAGTCGAAGGTCGTGTAGCTCAGACCGTATCCGAAGGGGAAGAGCCATCCGTCGCCGGCATCGAGGAAGAAGCTTGTGCAGCCCGTAGAGGTCTGGCCTGCCTCAAGCTCGAGGTCGTCGATATAGGTTATGTTCTCGGCGGGACGGCCGGTGTTCTTGCGCGAATAATAGAGCGGCGACTGGCCGTTGGCGCGCGGCAGAACGGTGTTCAGGCGTCCGCCCGGGCAGGCTTTGCCGGTGAGCACGTTGGCGAGGCCGGGGCCTGTCATGGTGCCGCCGTGATAGCTCAGCAGCATGGCGTCGGCGTTGGGAAGGTCGGCGGTCAGCACTAGCGGACGTCCGGGCATGACAACAGCCACAACCGGTTTGCCGGTCTTCTTAAGCTCGGCAAGCAGGGAGCTCTGTGCGCCGGGCAGCGTTATGTCAGTGCGGCAGTGGGCCTCTCCCGAGAGCACGGCCTCTTCGCCGACAAAGGCGAGGATGACATCGCAACCGCGGGCTGCGTCTGTGGCGGCGGCGAACTTGTCGGTGCGGCGGTCGCGGCTGAATTCAAGACCGGGAGCGTAGACAACATTGGCTTCACCGAGCTGCGAGCGCAGGGCTTCGAGCGGAGTTACGCAGCGGCTTTTCTCGAGATCGAAGCTCCAGGTTCCCGACTGGTCGTGGTGGGCGTTTGCCATCGGGCCGGTGACGAGCACCTTGACCCCGCTCTTGAGCGGCAGCAGCGCATTGTCGTTTTTCAGAAGCACGGCGCAGTCCTCGACAGCCTTCGTGGCGGCTTCGAGCGACGCCGGAGCATAGAACCGGCGCGAGTTCTTCTCGTCGACATAGGGGTTGTCGAACAGACCGAGACGGTATTTCAGACGAAGCACGTTGCGGACAGCCTCGTCGATGGTCTTCATGTCGACCTTGCCGTCTTCGACAAGCTTCTTCAGGTGGGCCTCATAGGCGTGGCCCTCCATATCCATGTCGACACCGGCATTGATAGCCTGACCGGCGGCCTGACGGAGGTCGGCGCTATAGCCATGGGGGATCATCTGCTGGATCGAGCCCCAGTCGCTGACCATCATGCCGTCGTAGCCCCATTCGCCGCGCAGAATGTCGCGCAGGAGATAGCGGTTGCCGCTGGCGGGAATGCCGTTGATGTCGTTGAAAGAACACATGAATGTTGCCGGAGCGGCCTCAAGCGACATTTTGAATGGTACGAGAACGACGTCGCGCAGAAGTCCTTCGGGCAGCCATGTCGTGTTATAGTCTTTGCCCGACTCGGAATAGCCGTAGCCGGCGAAATGTTTCGAACAGGCGGCCATGGTGTAGGGTTTCGAGGGATCGGTGCCCTGATAGCCTTCGATCATGGCTTTGCCGAGTATGCCCGTCAGCACGGGGTCCTCGCCGAAGCCTTCGGCGATGCGCCCCCAACGCGGGTCGCGGGCGATGTCGAGCATGGGCGAGAATGTCCAGCGGATGCCTACGCTCGAAGCCTCGTCGGCGGCGATTGCGGCACCCTCACGGACAAGGGCCGGATTCCAGCTGCATCCCTGCCCCAGCGGAATGGGGAAGAGTGTGCGGAAGCCGTGGATGACGTCGCGGGCGAACACGAGGGGAATTCCGAGACGGCTCTTCTCGACGGCGTCGCGCTGAAGGCGGTTGACAGTGGCGGGATCGCACACGTTGAGCAGCGACCCGACCTGACCGTCGCGAACGCGGCCGCCGAGGTCGTCATTATATGTGTCGGAGGCCGACAACTGGTTGAGCTGGCCGATTTTCTCGGCGAGGGTCATCTTGGCCACGAGGGCGTCGATCTTCTTCTCGTCGGGAGTCGTGGCCGTCGCTGTCAGGGCTGTGGCACTGAGAGCTATGGAGAGTGCTATGCTGAGAATCTTCATTTTTCTGTGTTTAGGGTCATTTCGGAGGTCTTTTCATAGACCTTAACATAGTTGACAAACATCGACTGTGACTGTGAGTTGCCGTCGTTGAGGGCGGTCACGCCTTCGGCATCATGTATACCGGGAAAGTCGCCGCCGACCGCCAGATTGAAAAGAATAAAGCCGGGTTTATGGAACTGCGAGGCAAGTTCCCCTTCGCTGACTTTCATTGTCAGATAAGGTTCGGCCGAGGGATTGCGGTCGAGATCGAGATACATTCTGATCTCGCTCTCGTCCCAGATGAGAGTGAACAGATGGAACTCGCCGTCCTGAATATTATAGGAATTCGTCGACACACCGGCATACTGGGCATGGCTGCCGTCGGCGTTGGCCCAGTGGAGAGCACCGTTGAACAGGCGGTCGTGGGTTCCGGCGGCAATGCCGTCGCCGTGGCCCATCTCCATGATGTCGGTCTCGCCGCAGCGCGGCCAGCCGAGTTCGGTTATGTCGTTGCCCATCATCCAGAAAGCGGGCCAGAGGCCGTTGGCGGTCTTGGGCAGGCGAATCGACGCCTCGATCTTGCCGTGGGTGAACGTCCGCTTGCCGAGGGTGTTGACGCGTCCCGAGGTAAAGCTGCGGTTTATATAGTCTTCGCGGCGTGCCGTCAGAATGAGGCATCCGTTGCCGCGGCCGTCGTCGCCGACGCTGACGTTGACAGGGCGTTTCGTATAATATTGCAGCTCATTGTTGGCTCCGTTGTTGTTCCCTTCCTCGATATTCCAGCTATCGGGGTCGAGGCTTGCGGAGTCGAAAAGGTCTTCCCACACCAGAGTATAGCCGGGCATAGCCGACGAACCCGTCTGTGGCGCCGCTGCCCCGGCGCCGAGGGTCAGCATTGCCGAAAATATTACTGTTTTCACTGTAGTGGCGGGGAGATTAGAATATCACTTTCGAGGCTTTGGTTCCGCGGCGCTCGATATAGATTCGTCCGGGCTCGGGGTTAGCCACGCGGCGTCCCTGAAGGTCGAAATATTCGGCGGGGGTGTCGGTGTCGGAGCCGACCTCGGTGATGGCGTTCTGACGGGCCTCGGGATTATAGAAGAACACGTCGCAGAGGCGCAGGTTGCGTCCGCCCTCGCCGTTGAACGACACCGTGAATCCGTCGAAGCTCTTCACTGCGGCGGCGCGGAGCTCGGCCTCTGTCATTATGTCGCCGAGGGCAACGTCGATCGCACGCCAGTCCTTGCCGACACGCGGAACCTCGATAACAGTGGCGGCGTCGCCCTGCTGGAGAATCTTGACTGTCGTCTTGTCGGGAGCGATATTGTTTGTGCGGTAGGCGCAGTGGAAGCGGTGTTTGAGCGTCAGGCCGCTGAGGTCGACGCCTGTGGTGCGGAAGCCGCCGCCCCACCAGTTCATGTCAGTGTTGGGATTGAGCGACACAAATGTCTTGCATTCGTCGGCGTCGAAAGCGAGCGGAGTGTCGTAGGTCAGCGAGCCTTCCCAGGCCTGAAGATCGACTTCGGCGCGAGCTGCCGAGAGATCGACGGCCTTGTTCTGCGACGCCAGATCAGGATCGAGTACAACAGCATAGAAGTCGCCTGCGTCAGGATAGACCTTCTTGACATCGGCCATCGACGGGCCTACGACAACGGGCGGCTGAGAGCCGTCGGCGGGATCGCCGGCAACGATCGTCTCGAGAGTCTCGTCGGAGGTGCCTTTCTGATAGACTTTTACGTAGTTGACATACATCGAGGCCTGCTGGCCGTTGGCGTCGTTGAGGGCGGTGATGCCCGATGCCTCGTGGATGCCGGGGAAATTGCCGCCCACAGCGAGGTTGAAGAGAATGAAGTTCGGTTTGTGAAAATAATTGCCGGCTGTCATCTCATCGTCAGGGTTGACCTTTGTGATGTCGATCTCGTAGTAGGGGCGCTGGCCGGGATACTTGTCGAGGTCGACATACATGGCGATTTTATTCTTGTCCCAGATAACGGTGAAGAGGTGGAATTCGCCGTCCTGAAGGCTGTAGTCGAGAGTTTTGTCCTGAGCATAGTCGCCGGTCTTGTTCCAGGCCGTTCCCCAGTGACTGGCGCCGTTGAAGAAGCGATCCGAAACCCCGCGGTTGATACCGTTGGAATGGCCCATCTCCATGATGTCGGTCTCGCCGCAGCGCGGCCAGCCCACCTGGTCGTAGTCGTTGCCCATCATCCAGAAAGCGGGCCAGAGACCGTTTGCAGTCGTGGGAATCTTTATCGAAGCCTCGATTTTGCCGTGGGTGAAAGCTACTTTCGTCTTCGAGTTGATGCGGCCCGAGGTGAAATTACGGTTGTTGTAATCTTCGCGGCGTGCTGTCAGAATAAGGCAGCCGTTGCCTTTGCCGTCGTCGCCGACGCGCACGTTTTCGGTGCGATCAGTGTAGTATTGGAGTTCGTTGTTGCCTCCGCCCGAACCGTTGACTTCAATATTCCAGCGGTCGGGATTGAGGGTTCCGAAATCGAACAGATCCTGCCAGACAAGCTTGAAGCCGTCGGTCTCGCCGGTACCCGACTGAGAGTCGGCGGCGAAGGCTGTTGTGGCGGCCATTAACAGGGCCGGGAGCAGATATTTTTTCATGATAGAAACTGAATATATGGAGATAATGGAAACTGACTGTATGATGGGGTTGCGGAGAGTAGTTACTATTTGGTAACGCCGGAGCGCCGATGGATATTCGATTTGATTACGCCGGAGTGTAGGGACGTGATTCATCACGTCCGCCGGAACATCAGCCGGGCGCTTTTGAAACGTGCCAAAGGCACGTCCCTACAGGCGGGAGGGTTGCAATTTACAGCATTGCGTTTTTGAGAAGAGAAAGGTGATTGCAGATATGGGGTGGAGAGAGGAGTTGCCTGAGGAAAGAAGAGAGCGGGCGGGGTCGCCGGGATGGTGCCCCGCCCGCGGTTGTTCATAGAGGAAATTTAGAGAACGACTTTCTTAACGTCCTTACCGGCCTTGACGATGTAGACCTGACCTGCGGTCGGGTTAGCTACGCGCTGGCCCTGGAGGTTGTAGTAAACAGCAGCTTCGTTGCCGTCAACAGTGATGTTCTCGATAGCGTTCTGACCTTCGCCCGGGGTGATGAAATAAACACCGTCGAGGCAGATGTTGGCACCTTTGGGAAGACCATCAGCAGCAGCACCGCCGAAAGCGACGATATTGCCGGTCCAGGCATCCATGCTTGTAGCTTCGCCACCGAGCAGATCAACAGAACCTTTGAGTTTCTTATAGTCGGCAACAGTCATCTGAACGGTCTGCCATTCTTCTGCGGGAGCGGGGCCTACTACGGGGTTACCACCGTTGGCAGCGCCGAGCGAAACATTGTTTGTTCCGGCATTGAAGAGGGTGACATACATCGATGCGATCGAACCGGCACCGCAGCGATAGCTGAAGTGGATGATGGTGTTGTCATTGATATGGCTCAGATTGACGCCTGCGCCTTTGTTGATGTTGTAGCCCGAACCTGCCCAGTCGGCGTTGTCTACAGTGAGGCTCAGATAGCCGTTGCCGCCGTCGACACCGGGTTCGTTCGAATCACCGGCAACCATTGTATTTTCCCATACATAGAGGAAACGGGTTGCATCGTCGGGACCGATGTTATTTACGGTGTAGTTGGCGTCTTTGCCGAGAACCTCAGCTTTGGCTTCGTCGAGAATTACGTAGTCGATGGTAGCCTTGGGGATGTCCTTCAGAGCGGCTTCGATTGAACCGTCAGCAACGGTGAACTGAGCGTTGGCGCTCATTGCGACAGCTGCCATAGCAGCAAAAAGTGTAATCTTTCTCATGACAGAAAAATTTAGAAATTGGTAAAAAGGGGTTAATTAAGAATTGTATGATTTTTTGTTTTTGTTGACGTCGCGGAGGCGCCGGAGGATTCTGTCGCCTCCGCGACGTTCGAAAGACGTTGTCGGGAATATCAATAACCGGGGTTCTGCTCCATCGGGTTCAGACCGATCTCTTCGGCGGGAATCGGGAAGAGCTCATGCTTGCCGGCGATGAACGCTGCCATCTGCTCGCGCACTTCCGGCGATTCGTTCTTGCCGTATGAGCCGTTGTCGCGATCCATAACCTGAGCGGCGATGCCCCAGCGAACGAGGTCGAACCAGCGGTGGCCTTCCATGGCGAGCTCTACGCGGCGCTCGTGGCGGATAGCCTGACGGAGGTCGTCGGTAGTGTCCTTATATCCGCGGTAGCCGGGGAATTCAGGCAGGGCGTTGGCCACCGAAGCGTCGGCATTGGCGCGGGCGCGGGCGCGGACCTGTTCGAGAGCCCACTTGGCATCAGAGGTGTGACCTGTCTCGAGGGCAGCCTCGGCGTAGAGAAGGAGCACGTCGGCGGCGCGGATGAGGCGGTAGTTGAAGGGGGAGCGGGTAGCGTGGTCGAGAGCCGGGAAGGTTCCGCCTTCGCTATACGACACCTTATTGTTATAGTAGGGGGTGTTGAGATACATGACCTCGACCTCCTGTTGGCTGGCTGCGTCGGGCACACCGATGGCGGCTTCGCGGCGGCTGTCGCCGGCCTCGAACTCGTTGTAGAGGTCGATTGTCGGGTGGTCGAAGCCCCAGCCCTTGTTGCCGCCGAGGTTCGACATGCGCGGGCGCGTCAGGATTGTCGAGAATGTTCCGCGGGTGAAGCCGAAGCCTTCGCCGTAGTCGCTGGTCGGGTCGGCCATATACTGGATTTCGAACACGCTCTCGGGGCCGTTCTCGCCGGCGAGGGTGAAGTTGTCGGTGTAGACGGGGCAGAGCGAGTATTCAGCGCCATACTGCTCGTCGACGAACTTCTTGCCCCAGGTGTAGGCGTTGGCATAGTCGCCACGGGTCAGATAGACCTTGCAGAGCATTGCGAGCACTGCGCCGCGGGTGGCGCGGCCGAGATCCTTGGCCTCGTAGCGGCTCTTGTTCCAGATAACCTTTTCGGCTTCGAGAAGGTCGGCAATGATGTGGTCGTAGGTGGCCTCGAGGGTGGCGCGCGGCTGCTGCCAGCGGTCTGAAGTGTCGATGACGTCGTCGATCAGGGGCACTCCGCCGAAAACGCGGGCCAGCTGGAAGTAGTAGAAGGCGCGCATGAAGTAGGCTTCACCCATGAGGCAGTCGCGGCGCTCGGCCGTCAGGGTCTCGTCGAGGTCAACCTGCGGAACCTCCGACAGAGCGAGGTTGCAGCGGCCTATGCCCTGGAACTTTGCGCGGTAGTAGTCGAGAAGTATTCCGTTGTTGATGTTGACCTTGAAGTTGTCGATGTCGTAGGCGTCGGCGCCGTCGTTGACATCCTGACCGCCTTTGAGGGCGTCGTCAGAGGCGATGTCGCCTATATACCATTCCGAGAAATATGTGTTGTTGAACTCCCAGGCCAGCGGCACGTAGGCGGCGTTGACAACAAGCTCGGCGGTTTTTCCCGAGGTGAAGTAGTCCTCGACGGTAGTTGTTCCGGGAGTCTCTTCGTTGAGCCAGCCGTTACATGAGGTAAGGGTCAGTGCGGCGGCGGCCAGTCCGATATATAATGTCGATTTCATTGTTTTTCTAATGGTGGACAAGAGATTAGTAAGTGATGTTGACACCGATGATATATGTGCGGCTCTGGGGATAGTTGCCGTAGTCGACGCCGCCGTTGACCTCGGGGTCGAAGCCTTTATACTTGGTGGCCGTCAGCAGGTTGCTGCCCTGGAGATAGAAGCGGCAGTTGGTGAAACCGGCCTTCTGGATGAGGCTCTTCGGAAGCGAGTAGCCGATCTGAAGGTTCTTCAGGCGGAAGTAGCTGCCCGATTCGAGGAAGCGGTTGCTGACATAGTAGTTGACGGAATTCTTCGGGTTGGGGATGCTGCCTTCGGTGTAGTCGGGACGCCATGCGTCGGCCATTTCGGGAGCGAGAACCGAAGTTGCTCCGTTGCCTTCGAGGCGGTGGCGCATCTGGTTGTAGATCTTGTTGCCGGCTACGCCCTGGAAGAATACCTGAAGGTCGAAGTCACGCCAGTAGGCGCCGAGGTTGATACCGTAGTTGATCTTGGGAATCGACGAGCCGAGGTCTACGCGGTCTTTGTCGTCGATGACACCGTCGCCGTTGGCATCGCGGTAGATGGCATCGCCGGCGTGGAACGGGGTCGATTTCTCTGTGTAGCCGGGGAGCATTTCGAGAACCTGCTCGTCGCTCTGATAGATTCCGAGATACTCATAGCCCCAGAAGTAGTAGAGCGGGTGGCCCTGGTCGACAACCTGAACCTGAGAATAGTTGGTTCGGATGGGCGAACCGCCGTTGAGGGCTGTCAGCTCGTTGTCGATAAACGAGATGTTACCGCCTACGCTGTAGTGGAAGTCGCGGCTCAGAGTGTTACGGTGCTCGAGCTGGATTTCAATACCGCGGTTGCGGACCTGACCGACGTTGGCCTGAACGGCATAGCGGTTGCCGACATGGGCGGGAGCGGTGACGCTCATGAGCATGTCGTTGGTGTTGCGGATGAAGCCGTCGATAGAACCGGTCAGTCGGTTGTTGAACCAGGCGAAGTCTACGCCGAGGCTCCACTGCTCGGTGTTTTCCCAGTGGCCGCCCTTGTTGACCCAGCTCAGCACGGTTGCGCCGTTGGCGAGCTGCTGGTCGGCGCCGAAGACATAGTCGACGAATGTCGGGCCGGTCGAGAACATGTTCAGCACGAAGGCGTCGTCGCCGATCTTGTCGTTGCCGACCTTACCCCAGCCGAAGCGGATCTTGAGGTCGTTCAGAGGCTGGAAGTCGCGCAGGAAGCTCTCCTGCTGGATGCGCCATGCCAGGGCGAACGAGGGGAAGTAGCCCCACGAGTTGTCGCGGAATTTGCTCGAACCGTCGGCACGGAAGTTGAACGTGGCCAGATAGCGGTTGTTGAACGAATAGTGGAGGCGGCCAAGCCACGAGAAGCGGCGGCTGCGCGAGATCGACTCGCTCGGGGTTCCGAAGTCATCGGTGACCTGGCTCAGATACCAGTTCTTCTCTACGGGATTGAGAATCGACGAGCCCGAGTTACCGGTAGCATTGTAGTTGTATTCCTCAGTCGACTGGCCGACCATGACGCTGAAGTCGTGTTTGCCGATTTCGCGGGCGTAGGTCAGGATGTTGTCGACGTTCCAGTTATAGGTGCGGCCCATCGACATCGACAGGAAGTTCTTGTCGCGTTTGTCGTAGGAAGATACCTCGTAGGCGTCCATGAACGAACGGTCGATATTCCATTTATAGTCGAAACCGAAAGTCGAGCGGAAAGTGAGGTATTTGATGGGGGTGATTTCAGCGAACACGTTACCGATCCAGCGCTCGGTGCGGTTCTTCGGATGGGCGTATTCGACCATCGAGAAGGGATTGGTCACGTTCTTGAAGTTCGAACCTGCCGAGAGACCGCCGCTGAGGTCGGCGCCGTCGCGGTTGACCGATCCTTCGGGATAGCGCACGGGATCCCAGGGAGCCATGGCGAAGGCGGCCGAAAGGATGCTTGCGCCGGCGCTCTCGCTGTTGTCACCGCTCTCGTAAGCGTTCTTGGCAACGCCGGCCATGAACGAGATGTTCTCGCCGACCTTCAGCCAGGGAGTGGCTTTATATGTTGTGTTCAGTCGGCCGGTGAAGCGCGTGTAGCTGCTGCCGATGACCGTTCCCTGCTGGCTGAACCAGCTGCCCGACATCGAGTAGGTGAACTTGTCGCTGCCGCCGTCGATGCTGAGGTGGTAGTTCTGAATGAGACCGGTGCGGAAAACCTCGTCCTGCCAGTCGGTGTCGATGGCGCTGTAGTCGAGGCCCGTGGGATTGGTCTCGGGATCGTAGATGGTGGGATAGTAAGAGCTGTTGGCAACGCCCATATAGCGGCCGAGCCATTTGTTGAAGCCCTCTTCCTCGTAGTATTTCTTGCCGGAGGCCGTCGAGTTGATGGCCACGTAGGTGTCGGCGAAGTCCTTGGCGTTCATGACGTCGAGCTTCTTGATGCGGCTCTGCCAGCCGACGTATGCGTTGAACGAGATGTTGGCGCGTTTGTCGGTGCCGCCGTTGCGGGTGGTGACGATGACAACGCCGTTGGCGCCGCGCGAACCGTAGATGGCCGTTGCCGACGCGTCTTTAAGAATCTCGGTCTGCTCGATGTCGTTGGGCGACAGGAAAGAGATGTCGTCGGTGATGACGCCGTCAACTACATAGATAGGTGCGGCGCCGTTGACAGTGCCGACACCGCGGATGCGAACCTCGGCGGCTGCGCCCGGACGGCCCGTCAGCGAGTTGACGGTCACACCGGCAGCCTGACCCTGAAGGGCGTTGGCGAGCGATGCCGAAGGTGTTTTGGTGAGCTTGTCGGCTCCGATCGATGCGACAGAACCTGTCAGATCGCTCTTTTTCATAGTACCGTAACCGATGGCCACAACTTCTTTGAGCATATTGGCTTCAGGTTTCATGACAACGTCGATCTGTCCGGCGCCGCTGACCTTCTTCTCGACGGTCTGGCAGCCGACGTAGCTGAAACGGAGAGTCTGACCAACGCTGACAGTAATTGTGTATTGTCCGTCAATGTCGGTGGCAACGCCGTTTGCCGGATTTTCCTTACACTGAACGCTGACGCCGATCAGCGGCTCGGAATCTTCCGACGATGTCACCACGCCTGTGACCTTCACACTTTGTGCCGAGGCTCCGACCACGACAGAAAGCAGAAACACAAGGGCAAGAATTACTTTCTTCATAGAGATGATGGTATTAAAAGACTTTTGTTAAAGATTTAATGAAACTGATAACGAAATATGGTTGGCTTTTCCAGCCATAGGATGGACTACTGTGAAAGTCGGGGCTACGGGGGCTGATTTTCATGGCGGTTGCCTCCGCGGCCGCTTTCGATGTCGCAAAGGTATGGAGCCGGACAGCTGTCAACAAATATTTTCGCTCTAAAAAAACTCAACAAACGGCAGTTTTCGCCCCTACAACAGCTCTACAAACATAAATTACAGCTCTGATTATCCGAGACTTATATAAAATATGTTATAAAACATATTTTTACCCGTTCTCTCAGTCCGCTATATTTTGCAGAGCCTCCCCGAGGGTTTTGCGACCACAAAGATAGTGGTGCCCGGGCCACTTTCAAAAGCCCCGGAGCGTTTTTAATATTCATTGTGAAAATTCACAAAAATAAATATCTGCACCTGTCAGACGTCTTTCCACAGGGCACTCGTTCAGCCTTTTACAAATTATATGTTATAGAACATCATTCAAAATTCACCTCAATCGCCGATTTTTTCGCAATTTTGCATCGTAAACACCGAATTTAAATACTTCCGGAGCCCTTTCCGCCCCGTTTCTTACCTTTTTCTGTGAACCTTAACCTGTCGAGATATATATGCCGGGCCGTCGGCATTCTGCTGTTGCTCGCCGCCGCAATGCCGGCGCGCGCGGGCCTTCCAATGGTGCGCAATTTTCCGCGCTCGCTCTACGGAGCCGGCGCCCAGAACTGGGCGGTCGCTCAGGATTCGCTCGGAAGGATGTATTTCGGCAACCGCTTCGGCCTTCTGATGTTCGACAGCCAGTCGTGGCGCCTCTGGAGGCTCCCGAACTACTCGACAGTGCGCGCCATTTATCTCGACGGCCCCAAAGAACGGATCTATGTTGGCGGCAGCGAGGATTTCGGCTATTTCGAGGCCGACGCACTGACCCATCTGCCCGTCTACCGCTCTCTGACGCCGACAATCAGCGTACCCGGCACGAATTTCAGCGAAATATGGCAGATCCACCGCGTCGGCAGCGATCTCTGGTTCCAGAGCGATTTCAAGATGATGCGCTACGACGGCCGCCAGACCGACGTCGTCGCGCTCAGCGACAAGATAACGACATCGGCCGTCGTCGGCAACCGCCTCATGGCCGGACTGATGCACGGCGGCCTCGTCGAAGTCACGCAGCGCCGCTCCGTCGACATCACCGGCGCCGCCGAGCTCAAAGGCAAGCGCATCGTGGCCATTCTTCCGGCCCGTCAGGGGGGCGCCGTCATCGCTACAGCCTTCGACGGACTCTACCACCTCGACACCTCCGACCGTCTCACGCCGATCGACAGCCCCGTCAACCGCTACCTGACCGACAACCAGGCCTTCTGCGGCGCCTACGACGCCGTCAGCGGAATGTATGCCTTCGGAACGGTGGCCAACGGCGTTGCCATAATGTCGTCGCTCGACTCGCAGCCCACATATATTAATGTGTCGGGCGGCATGAGCGACAACACCGTTCTGACAATGGCCTTCGACCGCGACCATAACCTTTGGCTCGGTCTCGACAACGGTATCGACTACGTGGTCAGCAACTCGGCGATCTCGCGCCTGCCGCTGCCGCCGGCGTCGCTCGGCGCCGGATACGCCTCGCTGCTTCAGGGGTCGCAGATGCTTCTGGCCACAAACCGCGGCCTCTACCGCCTCCCCTACCCCATGAACGCCTCGACCCCCACCCCCGAGCCGCTGCTGAAAGGACAGATATGGAGCCTCGACAGCATTGCCGGCGACGTCTTCGCCTGCGGCGACAACGACCTCTGGGTCGAGCGCGGCGGCCGCTTCATCCCGATAAAAGGGGTCGGCGGATCGTGGAGCGTGGCCGAAATCCCCGGAAAGCCGGGCAAACTGCTGGTATCGACCTACATAGGATTCGTGCTGCTCGAACGCGGCCCTTCGGGCGAATGGCAGCTGACGCGCCGCATCTCGGGATATAACGACGCCGGAGGCCACTTCATAATCGACTCGCGCAACAATCTCTGGATGGCCCACTGGATGCGCGGAATCTACCGCCTCCAGCTCACCTCCGACGAAAAGCGGTTCCACCGCGTCGAACTGCTGACAACGCGCCACGGCCTGCCGACAAACCGCAACAACGTAGTGTCGATGGTCGACGGCGACCCGATTTTCTCGACCGAAGGGGGCTTCTACACCTTCAACTACGCCTCGGGGCGCTTCGAGCAGGCCGATGAACTCAACAAATCCTTCTCGTCGATTCCGTCGGCGCGCCTCTACACCGACCTCGCCGGCGCGCTATGGGCGATCTCGCCCGACCATGTCTGGCGCCTGACGCGCCGCGACGGTCATCCCGAAGAGCTCGACTCGACGAGCTACCAGTCGATGGGCGAGCGCATAATCCCCGGCTTCGACCACCTGCGCTTCCTGACCCCGTCGAGCCTGATAATGTCGAGCCAGGACGGCTTCTACGACATCGACCTCGAGGCGCGGCGCACTCCCGAACGCCCCGGAAACCTCTTCGTGGCCCGCGTCAGCGACAAAAGCGACTCGACGCTCTACGTCAGCGGCATCGCCCCCCACCGCCAGTCCGAGCTGAAAGTGGCCTACCGTCACAATTCGCTCATCTTCGACATGGCCCTCCCCGAATACCGCGCCGAAAACGCCGTCAGATACAGCTTCATGCTCGAAGGGCTCGACAAGGAATGGTCGCGCTGGTCGACAATCTCCACAAAAGAATATCCCTATCTCAGCGAAGGCACCTACACACTCCACGTTCGCGCCCGCGACGCCTACAGCGGCCGGCAATACACGACCGACTTCCGGTTCACAGTCAGTCCCCCCTGGTATCGCTCGATCATAGCCAAGATTCTCTATTTCCTGATAGCCTGCGCCGCCGGATGGGGAATCTACACCGCCGTGAAGCGCTCGGCCCGGCGTCAGGCCGACGCCGTCGAACGCCGCAAAGAGGAAGAAATGACCCAGCTCAAACGCGACGCCGACGAGCAGGCCCTGCGCAAAGACTACGAGATCGCCCACCTCAAGAGCGAGCAGCTCGAACACGACATAAAGCATAAGTCGGAAGAACTCAGCAACATAACGATGAACGTCATCCGCAAAAACGAGATCCTTCTCGACATCGCGGCAAAGCTGACCAAAGTTCAGGAGACCATGGGCCCCGACGCCGCCGAAGCCAAGCAGATAGCCCGAATCCAGCGCCTCATCCAGGACAACATGAGCCACGACGACGACTGGCGGTCGTTCACCCGCAACTTCGACATCGTCTATGAAAACTATACCAAACGCCTCATCGAGCTCCACCCCGACCTCAACAGCTCCGACCTGCGTATATGCTGCTACCTGAAGATGGGCCTCAGCTCGAAAGAGATAGCTCCGCTGTTCAACATCTCATACCGCTCGGTCGAGATGACACGCTATCGCCTTCGCAAAAAACTCGGTCTCGAACGCGAGACAAACCTCGTCGACTACCTCCAGAAAATCTGATATGAACGCTTCGAATCCATCGGCCGCAGCGCCGTTTGTCATCACCGTAGGGCGCCAGTTCGGCAGCGGCGGACGCCGGCTCGCCCGTGCCCTCGCCGACCGCCTCGGAATAGAATATTTCGACAAGGAACTGCTTGCCGAATCGGCCGTGAAAGCCGGAATGAGCATCGACTATGTCGAGCGCAACGACGAGCGATACCCGCGCTGGGTCACAGGGATTTTCTCGTTCACGATGGGAGGTGTGGCCCTCAGCTCGGCCGCCGGAAACTCGCCTCTGAGCTGCGACCGCGTGCAGAGCGCCATCGCCGCCATTATCCGCGACATCGCCGCGAGCCGCTCGTGTGTCATCGTCGGCCGCACCGCCGACTTCATTCTGCGCGACAATCCGCGATGCGTCAATATCTTCGTCCACGCCCCGATGGACCGTCGCATCGACAATATCGTCAGCCGCAGCGACGACAAAGACCCCGACCACGCCCGCTCGCTGGCCGAGAAGACCGACCGCCGGCGCGCCGCCTACTACAACTTCTATACCGACAAGCGCTGGGGCGACGCCGCGAGCTACGACCTGACCCTCGACCTATCGTCGGTCAGCCTCGAAGCCGCCGCCTCGCTCGTCGAAGCCTACATCCGCGCCCGCGGCCTAATCTGACCGCCACGATCCTGAGGGGGGCAACACCACCGGCTACTATGTGTCGATATTTATTTCGACTCTTTGTTGCAACTATATACTGAACTCAAACCGACGCTACAGGTCGCGGCATGCCTCATTCCCGCAAATGGTGTGTTAATTTTTTTTGACATTTCGATTGTTAGTCAATATTTTTGACTATATTTGCGGTGACTGTCCATTTCTTTGCAGTCAAATCCAATTTTTTTACAATACTTTAATAAATAACACGCTATGCTTAAAATCCTAAGACGTGTCTGCGCAGCCCTTATCATAGTATCAGGGCTCGCCGGACTTTCAGCGTCGGCTGCATCTCCGACAGGAGGTATCATCCGTGTGAAGCTACAGCCCGAGATGGCGCGCGCCGTCGGCAAGACCGCGCGCGTGCGCGCAGCCTCAGGCGACCTGCTCACCGGTGTGACGGTCCTCGACGCAGCCGCCCGACAAGTAAAAGCCACGGGATTGCGCCGCATGCTTCCCTACGCTCCGAAATTCGAGGAGCAGAGAGCGCGCTACGGCCTCGACCGCTGGTATGTCGTCACTTTCGACGAAAAAACTTCGCCCGCCGAGGCGCGCCGCATATTCGCCAACGTGGCGGGTGTGGAGGTCGCCGAGACTGTTGTTCCCATGGAGCTCAAGGAGGGCAGCGGAAAGGCGCGCCGCGTGGCCGCTCCCCTGAAAGCCGCCGGCGAAATGCCTTTCGACGACCCGCGTCTGCCCCAGCAGTGGCACTACAACAACACCGGGTCGGCCGGAATGACGGCCGGCGCCGACATCAACCTCTTCAAGGCATGGCAGATCGCGACAGGTAATCCCGACGTTGTTGTCGCCATCATCGACGGAGGTGTCGACGTCGACCACGAAGACCTCGCCCGCAATATGCTCGTCAACACCGCCGAGTTCAACGGCACCCCCGGTGTCGACGACGACGGCAACGGTTTCGTCGACGACATCTACGGATTCAACTTCTGCACCAACAACGGCGAGATATATCCCCACGACCACGGTACACACGTCGCCGGCACAGTGGCCGCCGTCAATAACAACGGCAAAGGTGTCGCCGGCGTAGCCGGTGGCGACGGCTCGGCCACCTCGGGAATCAGAATGATCTCCTGCCAGATCTTCGACCCGCGCTCAGGCTCGGGCGAAGCCGACTATGCCGCCGCACTGGTCTATGCCGCCGAGCGCGGCGCCACGATAGCCCAGTGCTCGTGGGGCTGGGACGCCGCCGACTATAAGGAGCAGGCCGTTCTCGACGCCATCGACTATTTCACCGAAATGGCACGCTCGCCGCGCATGGTGGGCGGTCTCTGTATCTTCGCCGCCGGAAACGCCGGCCAGGAAGGCAATTTCTATCCGGCCGCCTACGAAAAATGTCTGGCGGTGGCCGCCATGACCTCGACTCTCGGCCCGGCCTCATATTCGAACTACGGCGAATGGGTCGACGTATGCGCCCCGGGCGGACTTCTCGACTACAGTCAGGCCGAAGGCGTCCTGTCGACCCTCCCCGACGACGGCTACGGCTACATGGAGGGAACCTCGATGGCAACGCCCCACGTTTCGGGAATCGCGGCCCTCGTATTGTCGAAATACGGTTCCTCGACATTCATCAACGAAACCCTGCGCAGCCAGCTCATCAACTCGGTGAACGACTTCTACAGCCACGGCTCGAACGCCGACTATGAAGGCAAATTCGGCTCTGGACACATCGACGCCGTCAAAGCCCTCAATATGGGGGACGGCTCGGCTCCCGAGGCTGTCACCGACCTCAGCATGGCCGCCGGGCAGGACTATATCGCCCTGAGCTGGACAATCCCGGCATCGAGCGACAACGTCGTCAACAACCATATAATCTACTACTCGACTCTTCCGTTCACCGCGTCGACCGATGTCGCCACCCTCTCATCGAAGACCGTCGACACGAAATTCTTCACCAGCGGCGACTCCTATTCATGCGAAATCACCGGTCTCGAACCGATGACGACCTACTATGTCGCCGTAGTGGCCGTCAACCGTCAGGGTCAGGCCTCGACAATGTCGGAAGTGAAGCAGATAAAGACCAACGAAGGCCCGCAGATGACCCTCTCCGACCAGTCGCTCGGCATGTCATCGACGGCCCAGACACCACTCGCCTCAACATCGTTCACTATCGGCAACAGCGCCGAAGGAATGCTGAAATGGTCGGCCGGAACCTCGACCTCAAGCGTGCGCGTCAGCTCCCCGGCCCGTCCGGCCGCCGCACCGGCCTCCCCTTACCGCGGCAAGGTTGCCGCCAAGGCTGTGAAGCGCTATCCGTCCGTCCACGCCGAATATGACGCCGGCGACTATCCGACGGAGATTTTCTACCACGAATATCTGACGGCCTACATCGGCGACGTCGACAAGACACTCCCAAATTCGATGGCCCAGTGGTTCCGCGTCGACCCCGAGACCTATCCCGACGGTTTCAACCTGACAACCCTCTGGATCGAAGGCGCCTACGGTGTGAATCCCGTGATAGAGATCTACAAAGGCGACCGCGCGATCTCATCGGCTACGCTACTTCAGCGCGTCGACTACGACTGGTTTGACTATAACTTCAATATTCCCCTGAAAAACCAGCTCTTCTTCGCTCCGGGCGAAGCTTTCTGGGTCGTTGTCCACTTCGAGGGCAATCAGGAGGGCTACCCCCTCGGCCTGGGTTATCACGCCGGTGCCGACATGACCAACATGGCCTATATGTCTAACGACCTCGGCAAAACATGGACAGAACTCTCGGCCGCCCTCGCAGGCAGCGCCTACGAGGCTTTCGGCCATCAGGTCTGCTGGGCCGTCAAGGCTCGCTCGCTCAACCCCGACTGGAGTCAGGCTCTGACTCTCGAACCCTCTGAAGGCACCGTGCTCAAAGACGGCAGCCAGGAAGTCACGGTCAGCGCCGACGGCTCGCGCTTCGTCAACGGCACCTACGGCTTCAACGTCAATATCACGACCAACGAAGGGTCGGGCAAAGTCACACAGCTGCCTGTCAGCTACAGCGTGGCCGGTAATGCCCCCGACATCGTCATGCCGCGCATCGTCGACTTCGGAAGCCTGCTCGTCGGCCAGAAGAAAACGCTGACCATCGAAGCCTATAACCGCGGCTTCGGCAAATTCTCGGGCAGCGCCTACGGAGGCCTCTATTCGGGCAACATAACGACAACCAGCGCCCAGTTCGAAGGCCCGCAGTATCTTCAGGCCGGATTCCCCGCCCGCGCCACTACAACCTTCGAGGTCACCTTCGCCCCGACCGAGGCCGGAACCCACTCCGGGGCCGTTGTCTTCAAGGACTATCAGGGCCGCGAAGCCCGCGTGCTCGTCCAGGGCGTAGCCACCGATCCCGCCCGCCTCGACCTCGACCCGGCCGTTGTCGAAGCCGGAACGCTGAAAGTCGGCGCTGCGGCCTCTACGGTCAGCTTCAACGTCGTCAACACCGGCAAATATCCGCTCGAATACGTATTCCCGCGCTATTCGGCCGAGACTGTCGAAGGGGGCAAGGCAAGCCACCGCTTCGGCTACACCGTGGCATCGACCCTCCAGGGCTATCCCGCCTTCACCTACGACGGCAACCCCGATCTTCTGGGCGCCACCGACGTCGCCGCTCAGTTCACCGACGACAACTATGTCAGCAAGCCCGTCAGCCTCGGCTTCGCCTTCCCCTACTACGGCAAGACCTACGAGGAAGCCTACATCACCTCCTACGGCGGAATAATGTTCGCCGTCAACGATGAAGAGAACTTCTGGCCGCCGCTGAATCCGACCTCATCGTCGATAAAAGGCACCGGCCTTATCAGCGCCTACGGCTCGCAGCTGATGATGAACCCCGGTTCGAAGGTGATCTATGCCAGACAGGACGGTAAGTTCGTCGTCAAGTTCGTCAACGTCCTGGCCTCTGTCTATGCCGGCGACTATATTCCCGTATCGTTCCATATCACCCTGTCGGCCAACGGCGACATCGAGATGTTCTACGACGACTATTATCCCGACAATGTGTTCCAGAGCGGCTCGGGCCTCTTCTGCGGCATCAACGACCCCGCCGTCGCCGACCCGCTGGCAGTGACCAGCGCTGATGTCGCCGACTACTGGGGCACGGAAGAGCCCACGGCCGAGAACAGCCGCTTCAGGGAATTCGGCCCCGGCACTGCTGTGAAGTTCGAGGCGCCGAAAGCCTCCTTCGTGACCGCACTGTCGGCTCCGGCCGGCGTTGTCGCCCCCGGCGAGAGCGTGAAGATCGACGCCACTCTGAGCGCCGGCAGCGACCTCTATGCTGGCCCGACATTCAACAACCTGGCCATCGTCACTACCGACCCGTCGCCGGCCTTCTCGGCAGTGCGCATCAACGCCGTCATCGACGGAGAGGGCCTTAGCGGCGTGGCGGCTGTCGACAATGCCGACATCGACTTCGGACGCGTGTTCCGCACCTCCGACATCCGCGTGCCTGTCTGCGTCAAGAACACCGGCCGCAACACCATGACCGTCACCGGCGCCTCGTTCGCCGGCGCCCGAATGACCGTCGGCGCCACACTGCCTCTGGTCATCGATCCCGGAATGTCGAAAGACTTCATCGTCACCGTGCCAACCGACAAGGAGGGCGACCTCAGCGATCTGCTTAAGATAACGACAACCGCCGGCGACCTCGAGGTCTCGATCCACGGCACAGTCATCGGCTGCCCGCAGATAGCAATGAGCTTCGACGAGATCAACGAGACCGTGGCCAGCGGCGAACCGCTGCAGAAGACCCTCACTGTCGAGAACACAGGCAACGAGGAACTCACCTACGCCCTGACTCCCGACCCGATAGCTTCGCTGACAGTGCCAGAGCGCGCCGACTCGAAAGTGGCCTACACCTACACTGCCGCCGTCGACAACGCCTCGGCCGCCGTCGAATGGGTCGACATCGAGACCAACGGCCTCGGCGAGCACAACGCCCTGACCTACTATATCAACCACGACTATATTGCCGTCGATCTTCCTTTCGAATTCCCGTTCTACGGCAAGAAATACCGGAAGATGTATGTCTACAACACCGGCTTCGTCTCGTTCACCGAGCGCGACGACAACCGCCTCTGGCCCGAACCGCCGGCCGACTTCCCTCAGGGCACGCTCTTCAGCAACATCATCGCTCCCTACTGGGGACTCCACTCCATGGACGAGACCAAGACGGCCGGAACATACCACTATGTGACCGACAACCGCGCCATAGTGTCGTTCATGGAATACGGCAACACGATGAACATCGGCGTCTGCTTCCAGCTCATTCTCAACGCCGACGGAACTTTCAGCTTCTGCTACAAGGCAGCCGACGAGAACGCCCGGCTCATGGGCACGTTCGGCCTGGCAGGCATCTCGAGTGAAGGCGGCACCGACTATATCCGTCTGGCCGACCGCATGATAAACTTCGGCAACAGCGTGCGCTTCACCCCCGTGACAACGCTCGCCCTTGCTCCCGGAGCCAAAGACAACATCGGCTTCGCTTTCGACACCGACCGCATGGCCGGACTCTATCAGACCGCCTTCAGCATGGCCACGAACGTTCCCTCGCGCGAATCGATAGAGATTCCCGTGGCCCTCACCGTCACCGGCGAGGCCGCCCCCGAATTCCCTGCGGCTGTAAACGTCGAACACACCTACGGCTACCGCTCGACCGACCAGTCGAACCCGATCGTCGGCATGGGCGCCTGCTACGACGCACCTTTCGAAGTGCGCAACAACGGAACAGCCCCCTTCACTATCCTCTCGATAGCCGTCGACGGCCCGAGCATCTACGACGAATGGTTCGACGAATACACCCAGCTGTTCCAGCTCCTGGTCAACGGCCCCGAAATCGACTGGATAACCGGCGAGCCTACCGGCAACTACCAATGGCAGATGTACGACGGCATGACCACCTTCACCGTCGGGCGCGCCGCGTTGCAGTTCTCCGTGCCGATGATGGAATGCGAGCAGTGGATGACACCCGGCGAATACAACGTCAACCTGACGTTCTACTACACCACCGGCGACATCTACTCCGGCGAATACGACGTCGAGCAGGCCGTCGTTCCCGTGAAATTCATCGTGACCCCCGCTCCGGCGATGACTCTCGACAAGGAAGAGATCTACGTCAGGGCAACCGCCGACGACCATGTCTCGACCGAGACCGTCACTCTCGGCAACAGCGGCGAATACCGCCTCGACTATTCGATGTATGTCGACCCGACAGGCGTCGGCGAACAACCCTCTGAGGGAGGAGATCCCGGCATAGACCCGATGCGCCGCGTCAGCCGCGCACCGAAGATGGAGCTCGTGCGCCCCGTCGACGTTCCCGCGCCGCTGCGCGCCCCGGTGAAAGCCGGAGAAAGCTCGACCAGCGCCTACGACGTCCCCTCCGACGTTGACTACCGCAACGCCCTCTACTATCCAGCGTCGCAAGGCTCGACCAACGCCTATAACTACGGTTCGAACTCGCTGACGGCCGAATATATCGCCGCCACCTGCTTCACAGCTCCCGCCGAAGGCTTCAACATCTCGCAGGTCTATACCGCCATAACCATCGAACAGGCCCGCAACGCCCAGATCAAAGTCGAGGTTATCGAAGGTGAAGACCCGTCGACAGGAACCGTGTTTGCCGAAGGCTCGTTCTTCATTGCCGAACAGGACGACCCGTCGAAAGGCGGCTTCTACGTCATCCCGCTCGACCACGCCGTGTTCATGAACCCCGGCGAGAAATTCTGCGTCGCCATAACCTATCCCGAGGGTATGAAATATCCCGCCTATCTCGTCAATAAAGCGGAAGCCTTCGTCGAAGGACGCTATCTCGGATATGTCGAAGACTTCGGATGGTTCGACGTCGGCGCGCTCTTCAACGAGCAATACGGCTCGCTCGGCTACATTCTGACCTGCCTCGAAACCGTCGAAGGCTCGTCGTGGATCAAGCTGCTGACTCCCGGCGAAGGCGCCGTGGCCGTAGAAGCCTCCCATGAGGTCAGACTCGAGGTCAACGCCGCCCACGCCCGCCTCGAAAAAGGCAACAAGGCTATGCTCGTCGTCAAGACCAACGACCCGGCCATGCCCCTGCTGAACTTCCCCGTCACCCTCGACAAGAACGGACGCCCGGTCATCACCGGCCCCGACAGCCGACTCTTCGTCAGAGAGAACGACAAAGCCTCGGCATCGCTCAGCGTTACCGACCCCGACGGCGACGCCATGACCCTGCGCTTCTCCGACGTCGACAACCTGTCGGCGGCTACCGTCACTGCCGACGGCGCCACACTGACACCCGCTGACGACGGCACCTACGCCGTTGCCGCCGGAACCGCAGAAGTCAAGGTCGACGTCGAAGTCAGCGCCGACTACGGCGACGCAGGCGAAGGCTACGCCTTTGTCCTGACAGCTACCGACGCCGGCAACCACCGCGCTGAATTCGTCGGCCGCTACACGGTCGAGAAAGTCAACCGCGCTCCCGAAGCCGCCGAAGTGAAACCCGTCACCGTAGAGCTTGAGAAGCTCACCGCTCCCATAGCCTACGCCGACCTCTTCACCGACCCCGACGGCGACGAAATGACCTTCGCCTTCGAAATCCCCGAAAACCGTCATGTCGAAGCCTACACAACCCCCGACGGCGTTGTCTTCTACGGCAAAGCGATCGGCACGGCCGAAGCCACACTGACAGCCACCGACGCCAACGGCGCGTCGACAACGCTGACTATCCCCGTTGAGGTCACCGCGGCCGCCGGCATAGAAGGCATCGGTGCCCCCGACAGCTTCATAGCTCTGGTGGAGAATCCCGTGGCCGACATGCTCCGCGTGCGTTGCGGCTTCACCGCTCCCGGCGCGCTGTTTGAGCTATATGACATCGCCGGCAACCGGGTTGCCCGCGCCACAGCCGACGTCAGCAACGGCGACACCGTCGCTATCCGCGTCGCCGGACTCGCCGCAGGCCACTATCTGCTGCGCGTCACCGACGGCCGCCGCAGCGCCATAGCCCGCGTAGTCAAACTCTGACCCTGCATCATCATCCACCCTCCGAGGCCGCGCCCACCACAGCGCGGCCTCGCTCGTCATGAGGGAGTGTTGCAGAATCCGTAATTATTATCGGGGCGTAGGGATGCACGCGCGTGCATCCTCTGATAGTCAATGCTTTAACGTCGGGCGGTGTTGCAGAACTTCTGTTTCAAATGATTTTTCGCCCTGAATGTGGCCGCGTGCCTTTGTCGGAAATACCGGGTCTGATATGCCAGAGAGTTCTGCAACACCCCCTCAATGCTATTATAGTTCACGCACAAAGTAAATGTGCATTTCAATATGTAGGGATGCTCTCTGGAGCATCCAGCCAATGGAGTTGTAAGCAGTCGCCGTGACGGCTGCACCACGGTGCAGCCCTACATGAAAATGCACAAATACTTACTGTTTTATCTATAACTTAATGAAATTTTTTGCAGAATAACCACCTCAAACAAATCATTCGCCGTCAAGCGCGGGACGCGCGATATCTCTATATCCCATTGCGATAGCTGTGGGGCCGACAGCCGCCCCACGCCACCGCGACAAGCTGCGGAGCTGCGCAGTCGCGGAAGGGCGATAGCCAAGGCCCGCGGCCTGTGCTCACGCGTTTCGCGGCGGCGCGCACTGCCGTAGTATGATTTTCCGCCCTGAATGTGGCCGCGTGCCTTTGGCACGCTTCTAAGGCGTTGCGGTATAACATGCTTTCTGGCAGGCTTTTGAGGCGTGCCAAAGGCACGCGGCTACTCTTTGTCGGAAATATCGACTCGAAAAGACACGCAATATACGTAATTTTGTCGAATCAACTATTTTTAACTTTAGGAGGGGTAAAATTTTACCTAATTTTGCGGTGTACTAAATCCCTCCACAAGGTTTTAGCTTTCTGTTTTTGTAGAGATTATTTTTAGAGATTTATCATCGCTTACTCAAGTATCGCAAGTCCGATCTGCTGAATCCGTATTGCAGTTTCTCCATATGAGCCACACAATCAGACAGATTGATTACGACAATGTGCGCTTCTTCGTCCGTCAGGCCGAAGACTTCTGCCTATTATAACTAATCGCCGACCGGCGACGCGAGACTTCTGTAGCCGACTGAACCCTATTCGACATATCCAAGAAAAACGAAATATATTAACTACAACTTTAAATCAAAGAATATGAAACATTTAATTACTCGGCTACTGCTGGTAATGATATGCGCGTGCGCCATTCCGACGGCCGGAAACGCATTCACGCTTACCATTGCCGGAAATGCGAATTTCATGGACAGCAAGACTGTTCTGAGTCCGGAAGATTCATGGAATCCGAACTTTGTCACAGAATCAATCAGCGGTGACACAGGCGACTTCTACTTCTGGGCAACCGGAAATTTCAAACTTTCTCAAGCAGACCCGGCTCCTACAGACTGGGAAACATTTAATACTGATAAAGTATTCCAGATTACCGAAAGCACAATCAATTGGGACGGACGTGATGTAAGCAACCTCGGAACAGGCTGCAAATTCATCCATCTCCACATAGGTACAGGCGGATCGAATTATGTTAATGTTCAGGACGAGCCTTTCGAAGGCCACGAGGGAGTCTGGTCTACAACACCTTTCGAGAAAGGCGAAACAATATATTATTTCCCGAACGAAAAATTCAAATCGTCTGATGCCATTTTCCGTGCCGTCTTCAACGACGGAACCACTGTTTTATGCCAAACTGATGAGTATGACCCCGACTATTATAAATTCACCATTCCCAAAAGCGGTCTAACGGCCGTCAAGATTGAGCGCGGAAAAGCTGATCAGAGTAACTGGTGGGGAAATTTTACAGCTGAACTGAAGAGCAAAGACAAAGGCAGCAAAAACTGCATAACAATGGATCCGGACAATGGCAATAACTGGTCAAGCGCTCCCTCGTCATGGACTAACTACGTGCCTTTGACAGAATATCCTACATATGCATACTATTTTTGTTCGCGAAGCACCGAGAGCGAAGAATGGCAGTTGCAGACTCTCGTGCCCGAATACGGCAAATGCTCTTTCACCCGTTCAGATCTTTCCGGCAAGCAGTTCGCAATCAGAATGGATGTCAACGAAGAACAGAGATATTGGCTTATTCCGGCTACCGACATAGACTTCACCACTACAAAATCTTATTCGCTGACATCTACCGCCACAACAAATAGCTGCACATTCCCTTCCGAAGCTCCTGAAAGCGACTATACATTTGTAATCGAATTCAACGGCAAAAAGCCTTCACGCCTGCGCGTCAACCCGACTGCTGCGGCCTATAACCAGACGCTGTTCGTCGGCATCGCAAGCTCGAACCGCCATCAGATACAATATAACGAAGACACCAAAACCTATGAGGACTATAAGTTCTATGTCAATCAGGAAGACCTCGACAATGACGGCGAATTCGGCTTCCGATTCTACAGCGAGCCCAACGGCGGCGTATGGATGGGTAACAACGAATTCGGCAAAGTATTCGGCACCGACTTCAATTTCGACACTGAGATCACCACTTCGGGCATCAAGCGCTATTTCCTGAAAGAGACCGGCGCCTACGCTATAAACGTCAAGTCATACGTCCCCGAAACAAACACAGTTGTCTTCTCATTATCCAAGCTTGCTGATGACGCATTCGTTACGCCGGAACTATATATCCATAAAACCGGAGACACCGGCCGCACAAGAATCGAGTCATCAGAAGGCAAATATAAACCTTTTAAAATCGAAAATGTAATCGCCGGCACCAAATTCTGCTTCTATTCAGCAGCGACCGACGGAAACAGAATGGGCCCGGTATATACCGCTGACCTCAATGTTGACACGGAAGGCACTCTGCCCTACACCACTATCGGCGCCGACCGCAACTTTAAACTTGCAGAAGCCGGCACATACATTATCAATGTATCGGAATATCTCGCCGACGACAACAAGGTAACGTTCACCGTCACCAAGGAAGCCGATCCGTCGTTCACTGTTCCCACTACCCTCTATCTCCGCAACAGCAGAAACTGGGACGACACCCCCATCGCAATGACACGTCAGGACGGCGCCGGCGACAATGACCGCAATACCTGCAAATTCTTTGCAGAAGTCGACTATAATGCTAACGAAGATTTCGCTTTCCATTTCATCGAGAAAGAAGGAACAAACTGGTCAGATCGCGGGATAGTCTGCTATCCGGGCGGAACCGACAATACTCCCATTTCGGCCAACACTCCTGTAAAAATCAACAATGTAAGCTCTTGTACCAATGATCCCGGATCGGCATGGACATACAAATCGACCGAAGGAGGCAAGATCACAGTTTCGGTATATTTCAAGAAGAACGGCTACGCGACTGTCGAGGTCGTAGGCAATTCTGACAAGAACTACTACTTTATCGGCGACATGAACAACTGGTTCTCGAACGAGTTCGACGGCGATCTCGGCGGAAAAGACAAAAACGGCGAAACGATTGCCCGGGGTATCAACGCCACACGATGGGAAGCCGACAAAGACAACTGGAAACTCGAATATGTCGGCGACGGATGGTATCGCTTCGACTCATTCCCCGGCAATCTCCTTTCAGGTCACTTCCAGATCGTCAGCAACGGCTCGTGGGAACTTAAAGACGGTAACGAGATCTATTCCCACGTTATTTACATCAATACTGAAGACGTTAAAGCCAACAAGATGTCGGACTACCGCGCGTTCAAAATGAACCGCATCACGCGCGAGGATATTACCAAAGGCCGTGAATACCGCGTGCGCAAGCGCAGCGCGGACGTATCGGGCGGCTCGAACCTCGGAACACAGTGTAACGCCGTCGAGAATGCCGTATTCTGGTTCAACCCCGGCAACGATACCGAGGCTCCGCGCATCAGAATAACCGGCACTCCCAAAGACTACTTCATCTTCTATAATATGGAAGATGCCAAAGTCAATCCCGACATGAAGAAATCGCCCAAAAACGGGACAGAAACAATCGAGTATTGGGTACGCGCAGCCATCAACTCCGGCAAGCCTAACACCAACAACTACTTCCTCGCCGGCATTGAATATGGCGACTATACTCTCCCGTTCTACGACATCAACGGCAACACGGGTGCCCACATGAACGTCAACGAAGGTATCGACCTCGCTCCCTACGACCTCAAGAGCATGACCGAACGCGAGCTGAACAACCTCTTCTTCAACAATAAGGATATTGTGAAATCGATTCTGAATGAAGGAAGGCTTCCCAACGGACGCGATATCAAAGTTTACGACAAAGTCTGGATTGCCAAGGTCCCTTCGGGCTTCGAGAATCCCGCCGGAACGAAATACAATATGACGTTCAACAAGGCAATGACCGACGCCGACCGCAAGGCTACCCGCACTCTGACAACCCGCCACTATTATTTCTTCCCGCAACAGGCCGGCCTCCATGTCCATGTCAATATCGAGGAGATTCTCGCCGGAGACAAGGTTGAAAGCGCTAAAGTAGACTACCGCCTCTACAAGACCGACAACCAATATAACACCATCGCCATTCTCCACGGTTCTGACGTAACCGCCGAAGGCAACCGCAAAACAGAGATACTTCACAAAGTCGGAAGCGCTCTGCCGCGGACCAAGGATTCAGAAGCAACCAATAAAATCGGCTGGTATGAATGTAATAAACCCTGGAATGCTCCATCGAATATTGAGGGCAACTGGCGTGTAAGCTGGATAGGTGATGAGACAAAAGGCGCGCGCCGCGAGGTAGCCTACGACGACAACTCGGCGTTCGTGCAGTTCCGCCTCACAATAAAGATGAAACAGCCTGTATCGCGCGCCGCAGAAGGGGAAGGCGAAACTCAGGTTTACTATCTGCCCGAGCGCGTCGACGTTGCCAACGACGCCAACCACTACTGGTTCGAGAACAGCGACCTGTATGCGAAGCTCAAGGCCAGCGACCTCCCCGACGGAGTTCTGACAGGCATCAGCGAGATCGTCGAGGACACCGACAACGGCCCCGCCGTCTACTATAACCTCCAGGGTGTCCGCGTCGACAATCCCACCGCCGGAAACATCTACATCAAAGTAACCCGCAAAGGCTCTGAAAAGATTCTCTTCTGATTCAGGCCCATCGACAAAAGAACCGGGCGCGCCTCAGTGGCGCGCCCGGTTTGTTATTTATTATAAGATTTATATGACTTATAAATTTTATAAAAACGGCGGAATCAATGCTGTTCTTTGGCGCAGAGCTCGGCGTAGGCGGCTTCGTCGAGAAGACTGTCGAGTTCGGCGGGGTTGGTCAGCTCGACCTTGATGATCCAGTTCTCGACGGCGTTCTCGTTGATGAGACGCGGATTGTCGATGAGCTGTTCGTTCTGCTCGAGCACGGCACCGCTGACGGGCGAGATGAGGTCGCTGGCGGCCTTGACGCTCTCTACGGCTCCGAATTCTTCGCCGGCGACAACGTCGTCGCCCTGGTCGGGCATGTCGACATAGACGATGTTGCCGAGAGCGTGCTGTGCGTAGTCAGTGATTCCGATGAAGCCGACGTTGCCGTCGACGCGCACGTATTCGTGGGAGGGGGAATAGTAGGTTTTCATTTGGTTGGGAATATGGGTTAGTTATTTTTTGTAGCTTTTCTTATAGAAGCGGCGCGGGATAACGGTTGCGCCGAAACGTTTGCGGCGCACCTGAACGAGCAGCTTAGTGTCGCGCTTGGCGTGGGCGGCGTCGACAAGAGCCATTGCGAACGAGCCGGGAGCGGAGATTCCCTGGTAGCCGGTTGTGACATGGCCGACAACGTTGCCTTCGAGGTCGAGCACCTCGGTTCCCTGACGGGCGGGCACGCGGCCGTCGATCTCAAGACCGACGATGCGCTTCTTAGCGCCTTCGGCTTTCTGGCGGGCGATGACGTCGCTGCCGATGAAGCCGCCCGGCTTCTCGAACTTGGCGAACATGCTCAGCGAGCCTTCTACGGGGCTGATGTCGTCGGCGAGCTCATGGCCGTAGAGCGGCAGGCCGACTTCGAAGCGCAGAGTGTCGCGGCAACCGAGGCCGCAGGGAGCGGCGCCCCCTTCGATGAGGCGATCCCAGAGGCTGACGATCATAGCGGCGGGGCCGTAGATCTCGAAGCCGTCTTCGCCGGTGTAGCCCGTGCGCGAGATCAGCGCCTTGTGGCCGTCGATCTCGAGCTCGCGGAAGTGATAGAATTCGAGGTCTTTCAGGTCGATTCCCATGACCTTGCGCACGATCTCTTCGGCGTCGGGGCCCTGAAGAGCCAGTTCGCTGACTTCGTCGGATATATTTGTCAGAGCAACGTTATAGTCGCCGTCGGCCTTCACCTGCTCTTCGAGCCAGGCGAAATCCTTGTCGATGTTCGCAGCGTTGACAACGAGCAGAACCGACTCGGGGCCGCGCTTGTAGACGAGCAGATCGTCGACAACGCCGCCGTCGTGGCGCGTAAACATTCCGTAGGCTACCTGACCGGGGGTCATCGGAGCCACCTCGTTGGTGAACACGCGGTCAACGAACTTAACGGCGTCGGGGCCTTCGACGAGGAACTCGCCCATGTGGCTGACGTCGAAAAGGCCGGCGGCCTCGCGCACTGCGTTATGTTCTTCTGTTATGCCGCTATACTGTATCGGCATGTCCCAGCCCGCAAAGGGGCTCATCATCGCTCCCATGGCCACGTGGCGGTCGTGGAGGCAGGTCTTTTTAATATCGCTCATGGATTCGTTAATAAGGTTACGCCGCAAATTTAAGCAAAATCCCCGAAATATAAGATTTATAAGATTTATAAAATTTATAAGATTTATAAGAAGAAAGCGTTGTTGGCGGTTTACGGAAAAATTACTAAGTTTGCGCAAAAATTCAAAAAAATACAGAATTAACCTCATTTTCAACCATGAACCAATACCTTCCGCACACTGCCGGCGACATCGACTCCATGCTCGCGAGCTGCGGGCTCAAGAGCCTCGACGATCTCTACGCCGACGTGCCCGCCGAACTTCGCCTGAAGCGCGAATACGCTCTCGACAAGGGGCTTAGCGAGCAAGAAGTGGCCGATTTCTTCGAGCATCTGGCCGCCAAGAACAATGTGATGCCCGTCTGCCTCGCCGGCAACGGTTTCTATGACCACTATTCGCCTTCCGTCGTGGCCGCCCTGGCCTCGCGCAGCGAATTCTCCACGGCCTATACCCCCTATCAGCCCGAAATCTCGCAGGGCACCCTGCAATATATCTTCGAATATCAGTCGATGATGGCGTCGCTGACAGGCCTCGACATCAGCAACGCCTCGATGTACGACGCCACTACGGCCGCCGCCGAGGCCATGATGATGTGTGTCGCCGCCGCCCGCCGCCGCAACCGCGTTCTGGTCAGCGCGACTCTGCTTCCGGCCATGCGCGCCGTTCTCGACACCTACGCCCGCTACCACGGAGTAGTCATCGGCGAGATAGCCGAAGATGGGGGCGTAACCTCGCTTGACGACATGAAGGAACAACTCGCCAAGGGGGACGTCGCCGGCGTGATACTGCCGCAGCCCAACCGCCACGGCATCGTCGAAGACCTCACAGGCTTCGCCGACGCCATCCACGGCGCCAAGGCGCTGATGGTCATGGCAGGCCCCGCCTCGCCTCTGGCCCTCCTGAAGACTCCCGGCGAATGGGGAGCCGACATCGCCGTCGGCGACGGCCAGAGCCTCGGCATACCCGTCAGCTACGGCGGCCCGGCAATCGGCTATATGACCTGCCGCCAGTCGCTGATGCGCAAGATGCCCGGCCGCATCGTCGGCGTCACCAACGACGCCCGCGGCAACCGTGTCATGGTTCTGACCCTTCAGGCCCGCGAACAGCATATCCGCCGCAACAAGGCAACATCGAACATCTGCTCGAACCAGGGCCTGATGGCGCTCTACGTGACCATCTACATGGCCCTGCTCGGCCCCGACGGCCTCCGCCGCGTCAACGAGCTCAGCCGCGACGGTGCCGTCTATCTGGCCGAACAGCTCTCGGTTACCGGCCGGATGCGCCTCGCCTATCCCGACAAGCCTTTCTTCAACGAGTTCGAGATGGAAACCGACCTCGACATCGACGCCCTGCGCCGCGAAGCCGCCTCGCGCGGAATTCTCGCCGGAGTGAAGGTGGCCCCGAACCGCCTGCTGTTAGCCGTCACCGAGCGTCAGAGCCGCAGTCAGCTCGACGAGTTTGTCAACATCGTCAAAAACCTCTAATCCCACCGACCTACCATGAACAGAGAGATATACGGCAAGCTCGTCTTCGAGCTCTCGCGCCCGGGCCGCACGCCCCTGCGTCTTCCCGACACCCACACCCCGGCAGCTCCGGCCCTCCCCGAAGCACTGCGCCGCACCGCCGCGCTCGACCTCCCCGAGGTCGACGAGCCGACAGTAGTGCGCCACTACACACGCATGTCGACCAACAACTTCGGCGTCGACAGCGGCTTCTATCCGCTGGGCTCGTGCACAATGAAATATAACCCGAAAATCAACGAGGCTGTCGCCGCGATGCCCGGCTTCACGCGCCTCCACCCGGCAGCCGACCCCATCGACGCCCAGGGTGCCCTCGAGGCTTACTGGCGCCTTCAGCGCGCGCTGAGCGAAATCGGCGGCCTCGGCGAGTTCACGCTCAACCCCTTCGCCGGCGCCCACGGCGAGCTGACCGGCCTCATGATCATACGCGCCTACCACGACGAGCGCGGCGACCGCAAGCGCACGAAAGTAATCGTGCCCGACAGCGCCCACGGCACCAACCCCGCATCGGCAGCCGTCTGCGGCCTTGAGGTCGTAGAGGTCAAGAGCCGTCCCGACGGCACCGTCGACCCAGAAGCCCTCGCCCCGCTGCTCGACGACACCGTGGCCGCCATGATGATGACCAACCCCAACACTCTCGGACTCTTCGAGACCGAGATTCCGCGCATAGCCGACATGGTTCACCGCGCCGGCGGACTGATGTATTACGACGGAGCCAACCTCAACCCGATGCTCGGCGTAGCACGCCCCGGCGACATGGGCTTCGACGTCATGCACATCAACCTCCACAAGACATTCTCGACACCTCACGGCGGCGGCGGTCCCGGCTCAGGCCCCGTAGGCGTGCGCGCAGGAATGGAGCATCTTCTGCCCGCTCCGCGCGTCGTGCGCAACGACGACGGCACCTTCTCCCTCGCCGAAGCTCCCGAAGGCTCGGCAGGCCGCATAAGCGCCTTCCTCGGCAACTTCGGCATCCAGCTCCGCGCCCTGGCCTATATCCTGACCATGGGCAGCGACGGCCTGATGATGGCCGGCAAGCTCGCCACCCTCAACGCCAACTATGTCAAGGAAGCCCTGCGCGACCTCTATCTGCTGCCGATCGACCGCGTCTGCAAGCATGAGTTCGTCTTCGACGGCCTCGCCGACAAATCGACCGGCGTGACAACCCTCGACATCGCCAAGCGCCTGCTCGACTACGGCTTCCACGCCCCGACGATCTACTTCCCGCTGCTCTTCCACGAATCGCTCATGATCGAGCCGACCGAAACGGAAAGCCGAGAGACTCTCGACGAGTTCATCGGCGTCATGCGCCGCATAGCTCTCGAAGCCAAAGAGCAGCCCGAGATTGTCAAGAACGCCCCGCAGCAGACCCCCGTGGGCCGTCCCGACGACACCAAGGCCGCCCTCGAGCCGGTTCTAACCTATCAGCAGATGAAGAAATGACACCCTGTGATCTCATAATAATCGGCGGCGGCCCCGGCGGATACCCCGCCGCACAGATCGCTGCCGCCGAAGGGCTGAACGTCGTGCTCATCGAGCGCGACCAGCTCGGAGGCACCTGCCTCAACCGGGGCTGCATACCGACCAAAGCGATGACCCATGTGGCCGAGGTCGCCATGACAGTGGCCGACGCCGCCGAATGCGGCGTCGAGACCGTCGGCTGCCCCGTGTCGATCGACTACCGCCGTGCCACACAGCGGCGCGACGAGGTCGTCACCACCATGCGCGAAGGGCTCGCCTCGACAATGGCCAACGTCAACATCGTCATCGGCGAAGCCGTCGTCGACAGCACCAAGCCGCCGACAGTGACCGCGGCCGGCACGACATTCACCGCCCCGCGCCTCATCGTGGCCACCGGCGCAGCCCCCGCCCGGCTCCCCATCGAGGGCGCCGACCTCGCCCTGACCAGCGACGACCTCACAACCGGCTCGACGCTGCCCGAGAGCCTCGTCGTTATCGGCGGCGGCGTCATCGGCCTCGAGTTCGCCTCGATATTCAATGCCTTAGGCTCGAAAGTGACTATCGTCGAGTTCCTGCCCGAGATTCTGCCCCCCTGCGACGCAGAGATAGCCAAACGCCTCCGCACGGCCCTGAAACGCCGCGGCATCGACATCATAACCGACGCCGCAGTGACAGCTCTGCGCCCCGGCATGGAAATCGACTACCAGCGCCGCGGCAAGACGGCCACCCTTCAGGCCGAGGCCGTTCTGATGGCCGTAGGCCGACGCGCCGTTGTTCCGCGCGGCCTAAACGTCGAGCTGAACCGCAACGGCTCGATAAAAGTCGATCCCGAGACCTTCGAGACCTCGGCCAAAGGCGTCTATGCCGTCGGCGACGTCAACGGCATCTGCCAGCTCGCCCACGCCGCCACGGCCCAGGCCGAGCGCGTAATGGGGCGCGAGATCGACCTCAGCGTGATTCCCTCGGCTGTGTTCACCTCGCCCGAGGTCGCCATGGTCGGCAAGACCGAGAAACAGGCTCTCGAAAGCGGCCACGACATTGCCGTCGGCAAAGCCATGTTCCGCTCCAACGGCAAAGCCCATGCCATGGGTGAACCCGACGGTCTGGTGAAGGTCATCGTCGACCGCGACAACGACCTGCTGCTCGGTGCCTTTATAGTAGGCCCCCACGCCGCCGACCTCATCGAAGAGCTGTCGCTGGCAATGAGCAGCCGCCTGCCTGTGCACGAGATTCTCTCGAGCGTCCACGCCCACCCGACTCTCAGCGAGACCGTCACCGCCGCCCTCGCTGCCGCCCGCTGATTTTATTCCAAACTATCCTACAAATAGCTACGGTAGCTATTATAGCCATCTTAGCTATTTGATATATTAAACCATAATGAAACGAATTCTACCATTACTGCTCATTCTCGCCGGAGCAATCGCCCCCGCTCTCGCCCAGAGTGGAACGCAATCCGACCCGCTGCCTCTCGCCCGCGGTGTCAACACTCCGGACTTCACCGCCGCGAACTCGGTCTTCTACACCTACACTCCCGTAGCCGACGAGATGCTCGAGTTCAGCAACCTCAGCAACGTCTATATCTATACCTACCAGATAACCCCCTCCGACAAGCGCTACGGCGACACGTTCAACCAGGCTACCTACGTCCAGACGCGCGCCGGAGTCGAATATACCGTCGAAGTCACGAAAGGCTACACAGGCGCCGATCCGAAATTCACCTTCGACAGCTATGCCTCGCCATGGCCCGACGGCAGCAGCTGGGACACCGCCCTGAGCCCCTCCGGCCGGATGGGCTATCTGGTAATAACCCTCGATTTGCCGACATATATCAAGTATACGCCCGAGGAAGACGGCGTTTTGTCGGTGTTCTTCACCGCCCAGCCGACGCTGAAATACTCGACATCGCCCGACGGCGAATTCTCTCAGATAACAACCTCATATCAGAACGGAGGCGGACATAAGGGATCGCTCGAAGTCACCGGCGGACAAACCTACTATTTCACCGTGACAGCCCCCGGCTCGATGCTCTACCGCTTCGAGATCATCCACCCCGTCACCGGCGAATCGCCCGAGTTCCCCTACACCGTCAACGAGGGTGTTCCCGCCCCCTTCCCGGCCAAAAGCGGCACCTACTATTACAAAATCGTCAACAACGGTGCCGACAACTTCCTTCTTATCGAGGGGGACGGCACTTTCGACGGCACAGCCCGGGCCGGCGCCGACTTCAACTATCCTTCGGTTGAATCGACAGGACGCATCCACCTCCGTATGCCCGTGTCGGCGAACTATACAGAATATTGCCTAACCCTGACGCGCACAGCCGACGCCGCCGCCGACCAGCAGTTCACGGCAACATACTCCGACGAGGCCTACGACATACTCCCCGGTCAGGAGATAGAGCCGGGCACCCACACTACCCCCGATTTCGGAGGACGATACTATTACACCTTCACTGTTCCGTCCGACGGGCGGAACATCATCACCGTCGCGGCCGACGGCGACGGCCTCGACGCCAAGACCCGCGCGGCGCTCTACTATGCCGACTACCACTACAGCGTACTGAAATCGGGAAGCTCGATGGAATATGACGCCGTTGCCGGACGACAGTATACTCTGGCCTGGGACGTCGAACCGGCCGACGCCCCGCTGACCTTCACCTTCGGCTTCAAAGAGCCCGCTCCGGGCGAGACCCCGTCGAACCCCATCGACGCCGTCATCGGCCATAACTCCGCCGACAGTCCGAAGCCTGTCTACTTCCGGTATACGGCCACACGCAGCGGACGCCTTTACATTACCCCTGCCGAAGGACTGCCGATGCCCGCCGTCAGCATGCTTCCCATACCGTCCGACCCCTACACCCAGGCCTGCGAGGTCATCGCCGACGGCGACGGATACCGCGTCGCCACCACCAAAGACCGCGGCTATCTGATAATGTTCAACGTGACCGGCCCCGTCAGCTTCGACCTCGCCGAAAACAAAGCCGTCGAAGGAGAGCTGCCGTCGAATCCGTTCACTGTCGACGGAAACTCAGCCGCCATTCCCGAAGCCGTCGGAACCTACTGGTTCCGCTACACCGCCGGACGCGACGGCAAGCTCGACATCTCGACCGACATGCCGTTCGAAATCAGCGAGAACCGTCAGGACTACTCGTTCGTGCGCATCTATGACCCCTCCGACCCCGACAACTTCATCGCCGAACTCCGCCCCGACTACGACAACGGCGTCTTCGCCAACCGCGTTCTCGACACAACCGAAGGAACCGTCTACCTGATAAAAGTTCGCACAATGCGCGCCGTCAAGGGCTACACCCTATCGATGACCGTGCGCGATCCCATCGCCGGCGAAATCCCCGAACTGCCCATTGAGATACCCTTCGACGGCAAAAAAGGCACCTTCGCCTTCGACCGCATGGTAAACTACCCCGCCGACGCCATCTGGTACGGCATAACCCTCCCCGAAGGCGTCTTCTCGATGGCCGGACGCTCGGGCGGAGCCTTCGAGATGAAGATGTATGCTCCGGGCGACCTCGACACCCCTGTGGCCGAAGCCGCCCAGATCAGCATCGACTACGACGAGGTGAATCAGATGTATATCTACGTATGGGGCATCGCCGACCTCGAAATTCCTGAAGCCGGCCGCTATCTGATGCACGTCACCGACAACTCCGTTCCCTTCGAAGTCGAGCTGTCGATGCTCACCGAAGACGGAATCTCGACCGTCGGCACCGACCCGGCCGCCGACGTCTGGTATAACCTTCAGGGAATACGCCTCGACGGCCGCCCCACGGCCCCCGGAATCTACATCCGCAACGGCCGCAAGACAGCCGTCCGCTGACCTCCCCCCAACGACAGCCTGAACGGGGAGCGACAGAGCCGCTCCCCGTTCAGTTATTTATAAGGCACAAGGCGGCCGCGGAGTTGCGCGTTAGCGGTTTTTTCGCTACCTTTGCACAAATTTACGACTATGAATCTCTTCGACACAATCTCAGCCCAGATAAAGGAGGCCATGCTCGCCCGCGACAAAGTGCGCCTCGAAACCCTCCGCGGTATCAAGAAAGAATTTCTCGAAGCCAGAACGGCCAAGGGAAGCGACGGCAACCTCTCTGACGAGCAGGCCATTAAAATACTGACCAAGATGGCCAAGCAGCGCCGCGAGACAGCTCAGATCTACGACGAGCAGAACCGCCCCGAACTGCGCGACGGCGAAATCGCCGAAGCCGAGATTATCGAGACTTACCTGCCGCGCCAGCTCAGCGACGATGACCTCGCCGAAGCCCTGCGCGCCATCATAGCCGAGACAGGCGCCACCTCGCCGCGCGAGATGGGAAAGGTTATGGGCGTAGCCACAAAACGCCTCGCCGGCCAGGCCGACGGAAGCCGCATATCGGCAATGACACGTCAACTTTTAAGCTAACAATCAGAAAATGCTTACTCTTCAACAGATCAAGGCCGACCCCGCGAAAATAATCGAGCGCCTGGCCGTTAAAAACTTCGACGGCCGCGAAGCCATCGAAAAAGTTGTGGCTCTCGACAACGAGCGCCGCACCCTTCAGCTCGAAAACGACAACCTCGCCTCTTCGCTCAACAAGCTGTCGGCCTCGATAGGTGCCCTCATGAAAGCCGGCAACAAGGCCGAGGCCGAACAGGCCAAGGCCGAGGTGGCTGAAATAAAGTCGCGCCAGCGAGCCATAGCCGAGCGCCTCGACAAGGCCGCCGGCGGCATAACGGAAATTCTGCTGTCGGTTCCGAATGTCCCCTACGAGGGCGTTCCCGCCGGCAAATCGGCCGCCGACAATGTTGTCGAGAAGACAGGCGGCCCGATGCCCGACCTCCCCGCCGACGCGCTCCCCCACTGGGATCTCGCCAAGAAATACGGCATCATCGACTTTGAGCTCGGCGTCAAGATAACCGGCGCCGGATTCCCCGTATATCTCGGCAAGGGCGCTCGCCTTCAGCGCGCGCTGATACAGTTCTTCCTCGACGAGGCCGGAAAAGCCGGTTATCTCGAGGTGCAGCCCCCCTACGTTGTCAACGAGGCTTCGGGCTACGGAACAGGCCAGCTGCCCGACAAAGAGGGTCAGATGTACTATGTCAACGAAGACAACCTCTACCTCATACCGACGGCCGAAGTGCCCGTCACCAACCTCTACCGCGACGTTATTCTGCCGGCTGACAAGCTGCCCGTCAAGAACTGCGCCTACTCGGCCTGCTTCCGCCGCGAAGCCGGCTCTTACGGAAAGGATGTGCGCGGCCTGAACCGCCTCCACCAGTTCGACAAGGTCGAGATCGTGCGCATCGAGCGCCCCGAGAACTCCTACGCCGCTCTCGAAGAGATGAAAGACCATGTCCAGGGCCTGCTCGACAAGCTCGGCCTCCCCTGGCATATCCTGCGCCTCTGCGGCGGCGACATGAGCTTCACCTCGGCCATAACGTTCGACTTCGAAGTCTGGAGCGCTGCCCAGCAGCGCTGGCTCGAGGTTTCGAGCGTGTCGAACTTCGAGACCTATCAGGCCAACCGCCTCAAATGCCGCTACCGTGGCGAAGACAAGAAGACCCACCTTGTCCACACCCTCAACGGCTCGGCTCTGGCCCTTCCGCGAATAATGGCTGCCATTCTCGAAAACAACCAGACCCCCGAAGGCATCGTCGTGCCCGAAGTTCTGCGCCGCTACACAGGCTTCGACATCATCGACTGACCCCGCGGCGCCATCACGGCAAATGAGCGCCACAGAGCCCATATTCCACTCCGTCAGCCACCGCAACAACATGAACGTGGTGCGCTACTACCTGAGCTTCTGCGTTCTGCTGGCCCACTTCTCGAGCCTCACCGGCAACTATATCCCCTGGCTTCAGCGCGGCACTGTCGACGTCGGCTGTTTCTTCGCCATCTCGGGCTTTCTGATGTTCCCCTCATTCCAAAAGCGTCCTACCCTGCGCGGCTATCTCAAACGCCGCGCAAGGCGCATTCTGCCCCCCTACGTGCTGATAATAGTGCTCGCCGCCCTCGGATTCGTCTTCGTCTCGGCACTCCCCGCCGCCGGTTACTTCACCGACAGCGGATTCTGGAAATATCTCGCCGCCAACCTGAGCTTCCTCAACTTCCTCCATCCCGACCTCCCCGGCGTTTTCGAGGGGGAGCGGTTCGCCACCAACGTCGTCAACGGAGCGCTCTGGACGATGAAAGGGGAATGGGTTTGCTACCTCTCAGTGCCGGTGGTCTACTGGATAATAAGGCGGCGCCCGCGCGTGGCAGGCCCGTTGCTGATAGCTCTCGCCGCGACATGGATCATAGTCAGGCTCGCTTTCATCAACCTCTACGCCTCAACGGGCAACGAGCTATACGACATCATAGCGCGCCAGTTCGGGACGCTGCTCGTGTTCTTCTATATCGGCGCCATCATAAACCGTTACTTTCCGCTGTTTCAGCGCTATAAATGGTGGATACTCGGCGCCGACGCGCTGATTCTCATCTTCAGCGACCATATTCCGCTCTATTACCTCGTGTTTCAGCCTCTCGTGGCGGGCAGCCTCGTGCTCTGGTTCTCGATGATCGGAAGCTGGGGGGCGCACCTGAGCAAACACGACAGTGTCAGCTACGACATCTATCTGTTCCACTTCCCGGTTATCCAGCTCGCCGTCTGGTTCGGGCTCCCGGCAATGATGAGTCCGCTCGGCTCGCTGGCAGTGGTCGTAGCCGTGACAGTCGGCCTCGCCTTCGCATCGTGGAACCTCGTCGGCAAGCGTTTCAAGCCGGCCCGCTGACCTGCCCAACCGCCCAAAAGCAACGCCCAAATCGGCGTCCAAAACCGCCCTGGCGTAGGGCTGCACCGTGGTGCAGCCGCATCGCAGCGCGCTGATTATCATGCGGATACGAGACGCGCCAAAGATTATGACACATGACAATTTTGTGGGAATAACCTCCTCAAAAAACATTCGCCGACAAGTGCCGCTTAATGCGGGATGTACGACGGCGGGCGAACCGCCCTGACGTAGGGACGTGCCTTCGGCATGTTTCACATACACCTGACAATCAAGGCGTTGTGACGCGGCTGCACCACGGTGCAGCCCTACGCCGAGACCGGCCAACTTGCTTCTGGGGTTGTATCGAAGGCACACCTCGCTTTCGGCTGCTATGCAGCATTTTACGGCGCGGACGCGATGAATCGCGTCCCTACAGGCTCATAACTAAACCGATTTTTTGTAACTTTGCGGTATGATGAAACAATGCGACACCGCTCACGGCGGCGAACTGTTTGTCACCGACCTCGACGGAACCCTGCTCGGCGCCGACAGCCGTGTCAGCCCGCGCAGCGCCGCCATACTCTCGGAGCTGACGCGCCGCGGCGCGCTGATAACGGCAGCCACGGCCCGCACTCCGGCTACCGTGGAGCCGCTTCTGGCCGAAACCGAGATTCATGTGCCTGCCGTCGTCATGACCGGCGCGGGCCTCTGGGATCACGCCGCGCGCCGCTTCGCCAGTCTGCGCCTGATGGACAGCGCCGACGCCAAGCGCGTCACAGAGCTGACACTGCGGCTGGGACTTCACCCTATCGTCTACCGCGCCGAGCCTGACGGCAGTCACCTGACATTCCGCTTCGACCCGAAGGGAATGCCGTCAGAGCAATACCGTTTCATCGCCGACCGCGCCAATCTCGAGCTCAAACGCCCCGTGGTGACGGCCGATCCTGTCGGCGAAGCCGCCGAAGGCCCGACGGTGCTCATTCTGGCCATGGGATCGGATGACGCCGTCATGGCGGCCGTCAAAGCGCTTCGCGGCAATCCGGCCCTGTCGGTGAGCTACTATACCGACCCGGTCTATCCCGGAGTGGCGTTTCTCGAAGTGTTCGGCCCGCGCGTCAACAAGGCCGAAGGACTCCGCGAGCTCAAGCGCCTGACCGGGGCGGAGCGCCTGACTGTGTTCGGCGACAGCTTCAACGACCTGTCGATGATGAACGTCGCCGACCGCGCCGTAGCCGTCGAAAATGCCCTGCCCGAAGTGAAGGCCGCCGCCGACACCGTGATAGGCCCCAACACCGCCGACGCCGTAGCGCTTTTCATAGCGCGCGAGCTAGGACATACCGACCTGCTATAATTTTTACCCTCAGAGGGACGTTAATCTTGTATAAACCAAATCTATCATTCCATTGAAAAAGCTCATTCTGACAGCAGCAGCCACAGCCGCCCTGGCCTTTCAGGGCACCGCGTGCACAAGCTTCCTTGTCGGCAAAAAAGCCAGCGCCGACGGTAGCACGATGATAACCTACGCCGCCGACAGCCACAACCTCTACGGCGACATGATCCACACCCCCGCCGCCGACCATCCCAAAGGGTCGATGCGAAAAGTCTATGACTGGGACAGCAACCGCTATCTCATGGAGATTCCCCAGCCGGCCCACACCTACGCCGTCACCGGCAACATCAACGAGCACGGCCTTGCCATAGGCGAAAGCACCTGGGGAGGCCGCGAAGAGCTCGCCGGCGACAAGGGCATCGACTACGGCTCGCTCATCTACATCGCCCTCGAGCGCGCCAGGACAGCCCGCGAAGCCATCAAGGTCATGACCGAGCTCGTCGATAAATACGGCTATGCCAGCTCAGGCGAATCGTTCAGCATCGCCGACCCCGACGAAGCATGGGTCATGGAGCTCATCGGCAAGGGAAAAGACGAGAAAGGTGCGGTATGGGTAGCCCGCCGCATCCCCGACGACTGCATCAGCGGTCACGCCAACTTCCCGCGAATCCATAAATTCCCGCTCAAAGACGCCGAAACGCTCTATGCCAAAGACGTGATCTCCTTCGCCCGCAAGAAAGGCTATTTCAGCGGGAAAGATGAAGACTTCGACTTCTCGAAAGCCTACGGTGTGCTCGACATCGGCGCCGCCCGCGGCTGCGACGGCCGTGTGTGGTCGTTCTTCCGCCACCACACCGACAAAGCCGAGATGGACAAATATCTGCCCTACGTTATGCGCGCCGAGGGGGAGACATTCCCGCTCTGGATCAAGCCTCAGACTCCGCTGACCCTCGCCGACCTCAAGAACGACATGCGCGACCATTTCGAAGACACTCCGCTCGACATGACGCAGGACATCGGCGCCGGCCCCTACAGCAACCCCTACCGCTGGCGCCCGCTGACCTACGTTGTCGACGGCAAACAGTATACCCATGAGCGCGCCACCGCCACACAGCAGACCGGATGGTCGATGGTAGCCCAGCTCAACGGCTCGCGCCCCGCTCCGATGCGCGGAATCCTCTGGTTCGGCGCCGACGACACCAACACAACGCTCTACGTGCCCATCTACTGCTCCATAACCGAGGTGCCCCTGGGCTTCCGCCGCGGCAACGGCGACATAATAACCCTGTCGTGGGACGCCGCCTTCTGGGTCAACAACTACGTAGCCAACCAGGCCTACAACCGCTACGACATGATGATCAAAGACATCCGTCCCGTTCAGCAGAGCCTCGAACGCGGCATGGAAGCCGAAGTCGACTCGCTGATTAAGGTTGTCGGCCCGATGGACGCCGCCGAAGCCTCGAAAGTGCTGACGGCCCACAGCGCTACAGCCTCGAAGCGCTGTGTCGACCGCTACAAACAGCTCGGCGACTACCTCTTCGTCAAATATCTCGACGGCAACGTCAAGAAAGAAGAGAACGGCGCCTTCAAGCGCACTCCCGAAGGAATTCCCGCCTACCCCGAATTCCCCGGATATAACGAAGAATATTACCGCTCGATCGTCAACCAGACGGGCGATAAGTTCCGCATCGAAGATCCCGCCAAGAAGTGAGCCTCGGCGTTTATGAAACACGGCGCTACGGCACCGTCGCCTTTCTCGTGGTGGCGGTTGCCGTAGTCGGCCTTTTCCTCGCCTTCAGCAGCTCGCTGGTCAAGGAGCTCAGCGAGCAGGAGCGCGCCCGTATGCAGATATGGGCCGACGCAACCCGCCAGATCATAAATTACGTTCCGGCAGCCGATGCCGCCGCCGACACCGGCAACTTCGACTTCCTGCTCGGAATCATCGAGGAAAACCGCACCATCCCAGTGCTTCTGACCGACGACTCGGGAAACATCATCAACCACCGCAACTTCGACCTTCCCGAGCCTGTCGACTCGCTCAATCCGCTCTATATAAGTCCCGCCAACCGCGCCTTCCTCGAAGAAAAGCTCGTTGAGCTGCGCGGAACGCCCAACGTGATCCACATCATAATCTCGCCCGGCAACGACCAGCATCTCTACTACGAAGACTCGCGGCTGCTGAAAAGCCTCAGCCTCTATCCCTACGTCCAGATAGTCGTAATGCTGGCCTTCATTCTCGTTGTCTACTTCGCCGTGACATCTACCAAGCGCGCCGAGCAGAACAAGGTGTGGGTAGGCCTTTCGAAAGAGACCGCCCATCAGCTCGGCACCCCGATATCGTCGCTCATGGCATGGATGGAGCTGCTGCGGTCGGCCGACGTCGACCCCGAGATGGTCGACGAGATGGACAAAGATGTCCGGCGCCTTTCGACAATAGCGTCGCGCTTCTCGAAAATCGGATCGGTTCCCGGTCTCGAGCCCGAAAACCTCAACGCCCTCGTAGAACGTTCGGCCGCCTACATGAAAACGCGCATATCGAACCACATAGCGCTCTCGACCGACCTATGCCGCGAACCGCTGACCGTGGATCTGTCGGCGCCGCTGCTCGAATGGGTCATGGAAAACCTCATCAAGAATGCCGTCGACGCCATGGAGGGGCACGGCTCGATTTCCATCACAACGCGGCGCGACGACCGCAATGCCATTGTCGACGTCAGCGACACCGGCAAAGGAATCCCGCGCAAAAACCTCAAGACGGTGTTCAAGCCGGGCTACACGACCAAGAAGCGCGGCTGGGGGCTCGGACTTGCCCTCGCCCGCCGCATCATCGAGGAATATCACCACGGCCGAATCTGGGTCAGCTCCAGCGAGCCGGGGCGCGGCACAACGTTCACCATACGCCTTCCGCTTGCCTGATGAGACTGCGCCTGATAATAATAGCCGCGGCCATACTCGCCGCAACAGCCGCTTCGGCAACAGAGCCTCTCGACAGCGCGCGCCGGCTCACGGCCGCAAACCGCTACGCCGAGTCGCTGGCGCTGCTGCGCACCATCACCCCATCGGAGGGCACCCGCGAATCAATCGAGACAAAAGAACTCATCGGCGACAACTATTACTCACTGGGAATCTACAACCGTGCCGCCGAACTCTACAATGAAGCCGTAGCAGAAGCGCGCGCCAACGGATTCGAAGAGCTGACAGCCGACAACCTCAACGCCCTCTTCCGCGTCTACTACATGAATTCCGAGACCGAGCGCGCCGCCGACCTGCTTGAGAGCGCCGCCGAAATATACCGGCGCCTCGGCGTGCGACACAAACAGCGCAACGTCCTCAACAATATGGCGCTTGTCCACTTCGCCCGCGGCGACGTCGACTCAGCGCTCAAACTTCTGTTCGAAGCCCTCGAGATAGCCCGCACAGTCGACGATCCCACCACTCCCGACGCCGCCGAAAAAGTAACTGTCAACATCGGTGAGGCCTATTACCGCCTCGGAGAATATGTCAAATCAGAGAAAATCCTTTCCGAAGGGCTTGCTAATATAGCCGACAAGCCTGACTCCTGGACCAAGCTACACATGGCCGCCAGCCTGGCACGGGCAAAAGCGAAACTCGGCAAGAAAAATGAAGCCCGCGCCCTGCGCGCTGTCATCGACCGCTGCATACCGACAACACAACCCGCCAAACAGCCCGACATCTACAGCTCCCTCGCCGAGATAGAATTTCTCACAGGCGACTCCATACAGGGGCTGCGCGACCTCCTTCGCTCGCGTGCGCTGACCGACACCATCGAATCGCGCCGGAACGCCGGAGTGCTGCGCCAGCTGCTCGTTGTCTACGACACCGAGCGCCTTCAGTCACGAAACGAAGCACTGCAGAACTCCGTCAAGAACCGCACGATAATCATTTCGATAGCCATTGTGGCCTTCATGCTGCTTCTCGGTCTGCTGCTTGCCCTATGGGCAAAACTGCGCACCGACCGCATCGTGCGACTCCAGTCGGAGCGCATCGCCGAGATCGAACGCATCGAACACCAGCGCAAAGAAGAGCAGCTCATCGACGAAATCGACACACGCAACCGGCAGCTGACATCGTTCACCATCGACCTCGCCGCCGTCAACGAATTCCACGGCCGCATAATCGACAGCCTCGGCAGTCTGCGGCGCGACCTGCCCGACAACGACCGACCGGTTCTCGACGACACCCTTCGCCAGCTGCGCACATTCAACGAGCGCGCCGTAACCGAAGACTTCCGCACGGCCTTCGACCGTGTCCACCCATCATTCTTCCGCACACTCGAACGCGAATGTCCGCAACTGACTAAAAACGACCACCGCCTCTGTGCCTTCCTGCTGCTCGGAATGTCGACAAAAGAGATTGCCGCACTGACATTCCGCGAGGTAAGAAGCATCGAATCTTCGCGCCTCCGACTGAGAAAGAAGCTCAACCTGCCCTCGGGAACGTCGCTTTATGACTTTCTCAACTCATTGAACAGTCAATAATTAACCTGATGCAGTAGTATCGCAGTAGTGCAATATTCGTTTCTTTGGCGCGCATAGGCTATTTTTGTCGAAAAATATATGACTGCCGTAGAGGCAGGCAGAAAAGAAAGACAAAAATTGCAAAGAAATTTTAGCCGCTTCGGCGGCATGGTCATGCGGGCGCCGTGAGGCGGTCAAACGGCATAACGGGGTCGGCAGCTCTGCCCAAGCTGCCGGCCCCGGTTTGTTTCAAACCGGAAAATGCTAAAAACTCATCGATATATCAGCATAAACGTCTGCTACAAAGAGTAGCGGGAGCCATTACTAAACTCCTTGACATTCAGAATCGGCGTTTATGACAAAGAGTAGCCGCGTGCATTTAGAGCGACTCAAACAACTGACAACAAACCAGTTAAACCGTAGCAACTTAGAGGCGTGACAAAGGCACGCGGCCACATACATGACGGAAAATCATATAAAACCTGAGTTCTGCAACTGCGCCAGAGCCGTTAAAAACGCGGAAAAATTTGGTCGTGCGCGATTTTGTGAGTAACTTTGTCGCGTGGTTGAGGGCTTCGGCCTTGGCTGCAAGTGATTGTCTTATGGTGTAATGGTAGCACTGCAGTTTTTGGTTCTGCCTGTCGTGGTTCGAATCCACGTAAGACAACCTGATACATGCGCTTCTTGACACTAAAATTGTCAGGAAGCGTTTTCATTTCCATCTCTTAAGCAAATTTAACGAATGGGGAGTAATCAGTAATTATCTGTAATTTCGCACTTGATTTTTGAAAACCATATCTTTAACCGGGTAAACAATAACCCATAAAAACACCAATTGCATGAAAAAATTTTTACTCATCGCAGCGTCGGCAGCCTTCGTGCTGTCGGCAACAGCAGCTCCCGCCGAGGTGCGTTTCACTAATCTCGGCAACAAGCAGCTCAACGAAAAACGCGCAGCCACTCTGGCCCGCATCAACCGCGCCACCGACGAGTCGAAGCTTGTCTAGAAACCCGGACATCAGGTCGTCTCGCACTGGACCCCCTATTGGGACGAGGCCACTCAGACCGACAAATATGACTGGACGGTTACCGAAGACCAGACTTTCACCTACACCGACGAAGGCCGCATAGCCACGATGAAAAACGCCAATGGCGACGAGATCCGTTATGAATACGACGCCGAAGGGCGCCTGACAACCGAGACCAGATACAACGACAACGGCGACGCTTACGAAAAGCGCGAGTATGCCTACGACACCGTTGTGAAGAACCTCATTGTTCGCTCTTCCATCTATAATTTCGAAGCAAATGAGTGGAAGCTCATGAGCGAGGAAACGACCGAAATCACCCGCAACAGCGACAACAACATCACTCAGATTTCGGAGTTCTCCAGCTACAACGGGAACAAGACCGAGCAGCAGCGCGTTGTCTACACCTATGGCGCCAACAAGAAGATCAACACCATCAAGCTCTATTACTACGACGGCGAAGAGGGTGTTGAAATGGATGCCGAGATGACCGACATCAAGTGGGTGAAGACCAACGGCCAGCTCATCGATCTGGAATTTGACGAGCTCGCTTATTATTTCAGCGAGAACTGGATTGCAAGCGCAACGCTGCTGAAAGCCACCAACGAGCCTTATCTGGGCGACATCTTCGTTAAGTTCGACTACAAACCGGGCCTCGGCGGCTTCACAATGACTCAGACTATGAACAACGAGGTCATTGTCAAAGATGAATTCACCATCACCGACACATTCGGCAGCTACACCGAGCGCGATTTCTCGGTTGACTTCGACAACGATGGCGACGACACCTGGTTCCGCGACGGCGAAGACCTCTGCGATTACACAAAGGTTTACGACAAGTTCGGTCTGGTGCTCTTAGATAACGAAGTCGATTATGAGGATGCCAATCCCGAGAAGGCCGACTGGACCACAACAACGACCGGCAAGGTAGAATATGACGCCGACCATGGTTATCCCGTAGAATACACCTCTGCCTACGAAAACACCGAAAGCCAGAACGGCCCTCAGAATCAGGTTCACATCGTATGGAGCGACTACAAGAGCTTCGAGGCCGGCATCGGCGCCATCGCCACTGACAACGAGAATGCTCCTGTTGAATATTTCGACCTGCGCGGCCAGCGCGTCGACAACCCCGCAAACGGCTTCTTCATCCGCCGTCAGGGCAACAAGGTCGAGAAGATCGTCGTTCGCTAAAACTCACAATCAGTCTAATTAGACCAATTCACAAACCATCAGCTCCGGCAGGCCGACAGGCTTGCCGGGCTTTTTTTTATGCGCGAATTTTTCTGAACTCGGCTGCTTAATCGCCCTGGCGTAGGGACGTGCCTTCGGCACGTAGCATTGCAATATGCTGATTACCAACGCATGTGAAACGCGCCAAAGGCACGTCCCTATGCTCGGACAAGATAATTTGCCCGTGCCGATTTTATTCGACGGGGGTGAGGTCGAGGATGTCGGAGAGAATTCCGACGGCTGTCTCGACGCTGTCGACCGAGGCTATAGAGAAGGAGTTGCGGCCCTGGCGCTCGCGTATCTTGACGCGGCGCGTGTTCTGCTGGAGATAGCGCAACAGGCGCCCGAACATGGGACTCTGATAATAGGCCTGATTCTTTTGGTCGACGAAATAAAGATACATCATGCCCTGCTTAAGACTCACTTTCTCTATTCCGAGACGCTTTGCTAGACGGCGCAGGCGCGGCACGCGCAACAGCTCAAGGGTTACTTTCGGTATCTTTCCGAAGCGGTCTTCGAGGTTGCTGCGGAATTCGAGCAGGTCGGTCTCGCGCTCTATCGAGTCGAGACGCTGGTAGAGGGCCACGCGCTCGGAATCGGTCGGTACGTAGTCGGGCGGCAGCATAAGCTCCATGTCGCTCTCGATAATACAGTCGGCGGTGAACTCCTGCTCGCTCTCGCCGCTGCCGCTGTCGGCGGTCTCGAGCATTTCCTCGGTTCGCAGCTCGGTGACGGCTTCCTTGAGTATCTTCTGATAGGTCTCGTAGCCGAGATCGGCGATGAAGCCGCTCTGTTCGGCGCCGAGAAGGTTTCCGGCGCCGCGTATGTCGAGATCCTGCATGGCTATATGGATTCCGCTACCGAGGTCGCTGAAGCTCTCTATAGCCTGAAGGCGCCGGCGCGCCACGGGGCTGAGCGGTGCGCCCGGAGGCACCGTCAGATAGGCGAATGCCTTGCGCTCGCTGCGCCCGACGCGTCCGCGCAGCTGATGGAGCTCGCTGAGGCCGAAGTTCTGGGCGTTGTTGATGATGATCGTGTTGACATTGGGCATATCGACGCCGCTCTCCACAATGGTTGTGGCGATAAGCACGTCGTAGTCGTGGGCGGCGAAGCCGACAATGATGTTCTCGAGCTTCTCGGGATTCATCTGACCGTGACCGACGGCGACACGGGCGTCGGGAACGAGACGGCGCACCATCGCTTCGAGGCGTTCGAGCCCTTCAATGCGGTTGTTGATTATGAAGACCTGGCCGTTGCGGCTCAGCTCGAAATTTACAGCGTCGGCAAGGAGTTCGTCGGTGAGAGTGCCAACTGTAGTCACTATCGGACGGCGGTTTGCCGGCGGCGTCGTTATTGCCGAGAGGTCGCGTGCGCCCATGAGCGAGAACTGGAGTGTGCGCGGTATGGGGGTGGCCGACATCGTCAGAGTGTCGACATTTGTCTTCAGCTGTTTGAGCTTTTCCTTGACAGCCACACCGAATTTCTGTTCTTCGTCGACAATCAGAAGCCCGAGATCCTTGAAGCTGACGGTCTTTCCGATAAGCTTGTGGGTTCCGATAATGATGTCGATCTTGCCGGCGGCGAGGTCGGCGAGAATTTCGCGCACCTGTTTCGGAGTGCGGGCGCGCGAGAGGTAGTCGACACGCACAGGGAAGTCTTTCAGTCGGCGCGAGAAGGTCTGATAGTGCTGATAGGCAAGCACGGTCGTCGGCACTAGCACGGCCGTCTGCTTGCCCCCTACGGCGGCTTTGAAGGCGGCGCGGATCGCCACCTCGGTCTTACCGAAGCCCACATCGCCGCAGACAAGGCGGTCCATCGGACGCGCGCTCTCCATGTCGGCCTTGACCTCGCCGACAGCGCGGAGCTGGTCGGGTGTGTCCTCATAGGCGAACGACGCCTCGAGCTCATGCTCGAGATAGGTGTCGGGGCCGAAAGCATAGCCGGCCTCGTTGCGGCGGGCGGCATAGAGCTTGATAAGGTCGCGGGCGATGTCCTTGAGCTTGCTCTTCGTTCGCTCTTTTACGCGGTTCCAGGCGCCGCTGCCGAGCTTGTTGACCTTCGGAGGCACCCCCTCCTTACCGCGGTATTTGGCGAGCTTGTGGAGGGCGTGGATCGACACGAATATGATGTCGCCGCCGTCGTAGACGAGCTTTATCATCTCCTGCGGATGACCGTTGACCTCGGTGCGCAGCAGTCCGGCGAACTTGCCGACACCGTGGTCGACATGAACGATATAGTCGCCCGGCTCGATCGAGCTGAGTTCTTTGAGCGACATGGCGAGCTTTCCAGAGCGGGCGCGGTCGCTCTTGAGGCTGTATTTATGGAAACGGTCGAAAATCTGATGGTCAGTGAGCACGCCGGCGCGCGTCGTGCGGTCGATGAAACCGGCGTGAAGCGTTCCGGCCACGGCAGTGAACGGAATATCGTCGCCGCGGTCGGCGAAGATGGTCTTCAAACGTTCGTGCTGGTCAGCGCTGTCGCTGAGAATATATAGCCTGAAGCCTTCGCCGATAAGGCGTCCTAGAGAGTCGGAAATGAGGTCGAAATTCTTGTGATAGACAGCCTGCGGGGCGCAGTCGAAGCTGACAACGGGCACTTCGGCGGCTGCCGGCCCGTCGGCCGGAGCGGCACTGAACCGCAGACGGCGCATCGACTTCCAGCGCGCGGCGAAATCGGAGGCGTCGACAACCTGCTTCATAGCGTCGGGATCCCCCTCTTCGGCCATCAGGGCGCTGGGGCTGAACTCTTCGGCAGCGATAGCGGCGATGCGCGCCAGAGTGTGGTCTTCGCTGCGCACTGCAATGAGAGTGTCGGCCCCGGCAAACTCGAGCAGCGACGTGCCGCGCGAGGCCGAAGGCACTCCCGAGGTTATGGCCACAGCGTCGAGCTTCTGCTCGGAGAGCTGTGTCTCGATGTTGAATTCACGTATACTGTCGATGTCGTCGCCGAAGAAATCTATGCGGTAAGGCTGCTCGTGGCTGTAGCCGAAGATGTCGACGATAGAGCCGCGCACGGCGAACTGACCGGGCTCGTAGACGTAGTCGACTTCGGTGAAGCCGTTGTCGCGCAGGCGGTGGACAACTTCGCTGAGGTCGTGGCTTTCGCCGACGGCGAGGCGGAGTGTGTGGCCGTCGAGAGTGTCGCGCGAGGCAACGCGCTCGGCCAGAGCCTCGGGACAGGTGACCAAAGCACGCAGTCCGCCGGGCTGCCCCCATGCGTTGAGGGCCTCGGTGCGGAGAATGCGGGCGGGCTCGTCGGGGCGGCCGTATTTTATATCGCGTTTATATCCCGAAGGGAACATAGCCACGGAGTTTTCGCCCAGCAGGCGCGACAGGTCGTGATAGAGATAGCCGGCGTCGTCGGCATCGTCGCCGACAACAATCATCGGGCGCGCTTTCCTGTCCGACAGCAATCCGGCAATCATCATCGCCGGAGCCGAACCGCCGAGACCGCAGGCATCGACGACGTCGGAGCTTTTCATAGCGGCGCCGAGGGCACGGCGCCGCGCCGGAGTCATGAAGACACCGACGAGGTCAGTCAGAGTATCGCTCATTTCTTCACAGGCTTCAGAATGCGGTCGTAGGCGCGGCGGTCGGTCAGACGCGAGGCGGCGCTGTCGACTGCGGCATCTCCGGTGATAAGATAGCGCACACGCGCCGGCATATATCCGTAGCGGCCGGCTATCTCGGCGCCGAGATAGCGCGAGATCAGCGGTCTGCGGCGGTCGAGATCGTAGTTGAGGTCATGTTTGAGCATAGAGCCGAGGCGGTCGAGCTGTGCGGCGACGCTGTCGCTCATATAGCCCTCGTTCTGCGCGGCCTCGCGGAGACGCCCGACGATAACGTCGCACACCTTGTCGTATTGCAGGCGCGCCGGGTCGATGGTGCTCTTGAAATCGCTGTAGATTTCGTCGGTAATGACAAAATCCTCAGGGGCGGGAATAGTATCGTGGGTGGCGCGGAAACGCGTGGCGTAGTCGGTTGTCCAGTCATCGCGCACAAGGTTGTAGGTCAGACGGTCGATTTCGGGCTCCGGCACGACAATGTCGGGGGTTATACCGCCTCCGTCGCGCACGATGCGCCCGCGGCGCGTCGAAAAGACGCTTGTCAGGCTGTCGGGAATACGGTCGACGGTGCCGTCGGCGTTTCGGTGGCTGTAGTCGATAGCCTGAATGAGGCGTCCGCTCGGGATATAGTATTTTGCCACGGTCACCTTCAGCATATTGTTGTAGGGAAGATCGCGCGTTATCTGCACGAGCCCTTTGCCGAACGAGCGCGAGCCGACGATAATTCCGCGGTCGAGATCCTGAATTGCCCCGGCAAGAATCTCGCTGGCCGAGGCTGTCCCCTCGTTGATGAGCACGGCCAGAGGAAGCTCGGTGTCGACAGGCTTGTCGGTGGTCTTGTAGATCTTCTCGTTGGCGGCGCTCCCCTTATAGCGCATTCTCAACACCTCCGACCCTTTGGGCAGGAAATTTCCGAGCACCTTCACGGCGCTTTCGACCAGACCGCCGCCGTTGTCGCGCAAATCAATTATCAGAGCTTTCAGACGCGGATCTTTCTTAAGATCGAGAAGCGCATCGCGGAATTCCGTTCCGGTTTTTTCGTTGAATCCGGTTATAGGGATATAGCCGACAGAGCCGCGCACAATTCCGTGCCATGGAATCGAATTGTCGATTATCCGGCGGCGCTTTATTCTGAAGGTCTTCACCGAGTCGGCGCCGACATAGGGGCGCCAGACCGTTATGCTGACTTCTGTTCCGGGCTGCCCTTTCAGTCGCTTCGACACCTCATCCGAGGCCATACCCCTGACACTGTCGCCGTTGATCACGACAAGGCGGTCGCCGGCCCTCAGACCGGCCTCGGCGGCGGGAGAGCCTGCCGAAGGCTCGGAGATGAATGTGTCGCCTCCGCGGGTGGTTATATAGCTTCCTATTCCGGCATACTCGCCCGACGAAACAGCCTCGAAAGTTTCGCGGTCTTTCTGCGGGATATATTCCGTGTAGGGGTCAATGTCGCCCAACATCCCTTCGATGGCGGCAGTTATGGCCTTGTCGGCGTCGACAGAGTCGACATAGAAGGTTGTAAGCTCCTTATAGAGCCGGTTGAACACTGTCAGATTGCGCGTCACATCGTTTTTGCGCGCCCATGTCACGGGCCTGATGCAGAACAAGGTGGCGGCGAGCACTCCAACGGCAATAATAAGCTTTTTCATCGTCGGTCGGGAGAATGGCATAGTTGAACGTCAGTAAGTATAACGCTCAAAGGGGGCGTTTTGTAGGCGATAGTGACGGGTTTATTCCGCGTTGGCGTGGTAGACGACCTTATAGTTCCCCTTGCGGATGGCTTCGTTGGCGGTGGCCACTGTTGCCTCACCGATCTTCATCGGAAGCGAGATAATATCGGTCACGCGGATATCGGGCATAACGGCTTCGAGAAGTGTCCGGGTCGAAGGTGCGTGGGGGAGCACCGCATAGCGCTGATAGGTATAGTTCGTGAACGCGCTGTTGGGGCTGATTCCGCGACGGTCGAGAAGCCATCCGCCCTCGAGTGGAAGCGGGCGCGATTTCTCGTTTATGTCGGTCGGAGCGGGAAACGACACAATCGACGTGCGGGCGTCGTTGAGCGTGACGGGCACATTGTCGAGAGCGGGAGCGTTTGTCTTGTAGGCCAGAGCCTGAGGCATGAATGTCGCCTGCGACGTCTGCGACACGGCTGTCGCTGTCGATTTTTTCGGCCCGCAGGCTGTTGTTCCGGCAGCCAGCAGAGCCGCGCAGAGAATCATTTTTGCGGTTTTCGAAGTCATATCGTAAGGTCTGAAAAGTGGAATAATCTGGGAGGGGTCAGACGTTGAAGAGGAAGTGCATTATGTCGCCGTCTTCAACGACATATTCCTTGCCTTCGATGCTCATGCGGCCGGCCTCGCGCACGGCTTTCTCGCTGCCGAGGCCGACGAAGTCGGCATATTTGATGACCTCGGCGCGTATGAATCCACGCTCGAAGTCGGTGTGGATTATTCCGGCGCATTTCGGAGCCTTGCTGCCGCGGATGAATGTCCAGGCGCGGCATTCGTCAGCACCGGCGGTGAAGAACGTCTGAAGGTCGAGCAGAGCGTAGGCAGCTTTGATCAGGCGGGCTATGCCGCTCTCCTGAAGCCCCATCTCGGCAAGAAATTCCTGACGTTCCTCGTAGGTGTCGAGCTCGGCGATCTCAGCCTCGCTCTGGGCGGCAACGACGAGCAGACCGGCTCCTTCGTCGGCTATAGCCTCGCGCACGGCCTCGACATAGGCATTGCCCGAAGCGGCCGATGCGTCGTCGACGTTACACACATAGAGCACGGGCTTCGCTGTCAGCAGAAACAGGTCGCGGGCAGCGCGCTGCTCTTCGGGGGTCTCGAAGCTGACGCTGCGCGCCGGCTTGCCTTTATCGAGCACTTCCTTATATGCCTGAAGCACACCGAGCTGAACCTTGGCAGCTTTGTCGCCGCCGGTCTGAGCCTGCTTCTCGACCTTCTTTATGCGCTGCTCTACGGTCTCGAGGTCTTTGATGAGCAATTCGGTATCGATGACCTCCTTGTCGCGCACGGGGTCGACAGAGCCGTCGACATGGGTTATATTGTCGTCGTCGAAACAGCGCAGCACGTGGATAATGGCGTCGGTCTCGCGTATGTTGGCCAGGAACTTGTTGCCGAGGCCCTCCCCCTTGCTGGCACCTTTGACAAGGCCGGCGATGTCGACGATCTCGACGGTTGCGGGCACCACGGAGCGCGGCTCGCACATCTCGACGAGGCGCGTCAGACGGTCGTCGGGCACGGTGATGACGCCCACATTGGGCTCGATTGTGCAGAACGGAAAATTGGCGCTCTGGGCCTTTGCGTTCGACAGGCAGTTGAAAAGCGTCGACTTGCCGACATTGGGCAGTCCGACGATACCACATTTCAGGGCCATAACAGATTCAATTATAATTTTAGCGCAAAGTTAGCAAAAAAACGCAACGCCGCCAACTTCGGTTTATTGGAGTAATCAGCTTAATCGATTCCTACAACAAACGCGCCGCCCTCTGCAGGGCGACGCGCCGTTATGGCTTTACGTCGATATGTCTTACTTGGCGAGCTGTTCGGCGCGGAGTTTGTATTTCTCGATGTCGAGACGGTTCTGGTCGCCGTAGAGCGGATATTTGGCCATGATGTCGCCGTAGACGGCGGCTGCCTCGCTGTATTTCTTAAGAGCTTCGAGCACAGTGGCTTTCTTCATCATGAAATAGGGAGTGTAGGCCGGATTGTCGTTGCTTGTCTTGATTGCGGCGTCGAAGCAACTCAGAGCGGCGTCGTAGTTCTTGAGGTTGACATTGCAGTCCCCTTCGAGCGACTGGGCGGCGGCGCCGATAACCTCGTCTTTGACATCGTAGTCGGCGAGATAGTCGAGGGCTTCCTTATATTTCTTGTCTTTATAGAGAAGAATGGCGGCGTTCAGCCTGGCGCGGTTTCCGGCATCGTATCCATGTTCGTCGGCCACCTGCATATACTGGGCGAGAGCTATCGAGTCGTTGCCCTGCATGAGCTGGGCGTCGGCCTGGCCTATGGCGTCGTCGCCTGCGTTGATTGCGGGGCGGCGCACACCGTAAATATAGATGAATATCAAGGCTACTATAGCGGCTGCGCCGAGGCTGAGCCACATGATGAGCTTCTGGTTTTTCTGGACTTTCTGCTCTACCGAGGTCAGAGTGTCGTTGATGTTGTCGATAGAGGTGCGGGTCTCTTCGGGTTTCTCTTTTGCCATTTTATTGCGGATTGTTTATTTTCGGAAAAACAGAGGGGTGCGAAATTTTCGCGACGGCAAAAGTAATAGATTTCCGCGACATTACGAAATTTCCGCAGCAAAATCTCAACAACTCCGGATTTTGCGGGGGTCAGCGCTGGCGAAGGTAGATCGGGAGGCTGCGGTTGATGCTCTGGTCGAGTGAGATAAGGGTTTCGGTGCCGACAACTCCGTCGATCATCTGAATATGGTCGTTGAGAAGTTCCATAAGGTGTTCGTTGTCGCGGGCAACGAGCTTTATCAGCATTGTGTATGGCCCTGTCGTGAAGTGGCATTCGACTACTTCGGGGATTTTGTCGAGTTCGGCGGCGACGGTGCGGTACATTGCGCCGCGTTCGAGATTGACACCGATATATGTCGTTGTGCAGTAGCCGAGTTCCTTGGGGTTGACTCTATATCCCGAGCCTACGATGACGCCTAATTCGGACAGGCGCTGAATGCGCTGGTGAATGGCGGCCCGCGAGACGCCGCAGACTTCGGCGATATCTTTGCTTGGGATGCGCGCGTTATTCATGATTATTTTCAGGATATTGAGATCCAGATTGTCGATTTTGCCCATAGTTTATAAAAGGTTAGATAACATATTCTGCAAATCTATAACTAATTTTTCGAAATAGCAAAGACTTTTTCAAAAATTTATGCAAAAATAAAAACTTTTCGCATAAAAGCACGTGATTAAGATTTCAGTTTGCCGTCAGGCCGCCGTCAATGCTGACCAGAGCGCCGGTGATGAACGAAGCTCGGTCGGAGATGAGGAACTCGACGAGCTCGGCCACCTCTTCGGGGTGCCCCATGCGTCCGAGGGGATGGACGGCATTCTCTTCGGCCACGAGCTGCTCGGCCGTAGCGTCGCCGCGGTCAATTATGCGGTCAAAGACATTTTTTACCAGAGGCGTATAGATCGTTCCGGGGCAGACGGCGTTGACGCGTATGTTTTTCGGGGCGAGGTCGAGGGCGAGGCTGCGGGCAATCTGGCCCAGAGCGCCTTTTGTCAGGCCGTAGGCGAAGCTGTGGGGCTTGCCGATCTTCGACTGGTCGGAGGCGTTGATGACTATTGCGCCTCCGCCTGCTTCGACAATAAGCGGGACGATGGTTTTCAGTGTGTTGTAGGTGCCGTAGATGTTGGTCTGGATGACGGCGTCGAATTCTTCGTCGGTTATGTCGAGAATCGTGTTGCTGCGGTGGATTCCGGCATTGGCGAAGAGGGCAGTGACCGGGCCGAACGAATCGGTGGCTGCGCGCGCCGCAACGGCAAGGGAATCGATGTCGCGGGTATTTGCCTGGCAGAAACAGACATTCCCGCTGCCGAGCTCCTGTGCGAGACTGTGCCCTCTGTCGGCGTAAATGTCGACAAAGGTGACTTTCCATCCGCGGGACGCAAAAAGCCTTACGGCGGCCTCTCCGATGCCGGAGGCGCCGCCGGTTATAAATATGTGACGGTTCATTGGTGCGGGAATCAGCCTACGGGAATCTTGTCGATACGGCGCTGATGGCGTCCGCCTTCGAAAGAGGTGTCGAGGAAGGTGTCGACAATAGCGAGAGCGGTCACGGCGTCGATAAAGCGGGCGGGCATGACAAGAACATTGGCGTCGTTATGCTGACGCGCCAGAGCGGCTATTTCCTTGTTCCAGCAGAGAGCGGCGCGGATGCCCTGATGTTTGTTGAGAGTCATGGCGATTCCGTTGCCGGTGCCGCACATGGCGATTCCCATCGAGCATTCGCCGCTCTCTACGGCGAGAGCCGCGGGATGGGCGAAGTCGGGGTAGTCACACGATTCGGCCGAGTCGGTGCCGAAATCCTTGTAGGCGACTCCGCGGGCTTCGAGATAGCCTTCTACGATGGCTTTCAGCTCGAAACCGGCGTGGTCTGATGCTAATGCGATAGGTTTCATTGCCGGGATAATGATATTTCGGTTGGTTTATTTTCGGAATGAGATTCTTCGGTAAGCGACACAGGCATTCTGACCCACCACGACCTTGGAATCATGCGCCAGGCCGAACAGAGCAGACGCCAGCGCCAGTCGACGGTGGCCACGCGCTGACCGCGCACGATGGCGAGCTCGATGAGCGGAGCGGCATAGTCGACGGTCATCATCATCGGATAGTCTTTGTCGGGGTCGAGAAGCGGTGTGCGTATGAATCCGGGACGTATGTCGGTGAAGCGGACATTGACGCTGTTGCGCCGGGCAAGCTGCTCGAGGGCCTCGAGATAGGTGCGCTGAAAGCGCTTCGAGGCGCTGTAGGCGGCGGCGACACCGATTCCCTTCGTCGAGGCCACCGAGGTTATGGCGGCTATGCGGCCGGGAGCATTGTTGCGTGTGTCGCGGAAATACTTGTAGGCGGCGTTGACGATGCGCGTCCAGCCGACCACGTTGGTCTCGAGAACGTTGATCTCCTTATTAAGCTCGAGGTCGGGATTCTGAAAGCCGATTCCCGAAGCTATCAGCACTATGTCGACGCCCCCGTTCATCTCTATGAGGTCGTAGAACCGCTCTGTGGCGCTGTCGAGGGTTATGTCGATGGTTTTGTAGACGATGTTTTCGGGATATTCGTCGCGCAGACGGCGCAGCGGTTCCTCGCGGCGCGCTGCGGCGGCGACTTTCCAGCCCATACGGGCGAAATCAGCGGCTATTCTACGGCCCAGACCGCTTGAGGCTCCGATGATGGCGATGCGTTTCATTGCTGTCGGTTGATTAAGGATTTGAGGTTTCGGCGCCCTCGGGACTGTCGGTTCTGACAGGCTCGTTGAGCGAGAAGGTGTAGTAGATGTTAAACGCACCGGTGACAGCTCCGGTTCGCTTTCCGAAGCCGGGAATTATCATCGGCTTGCCAAGGACGTTGTCGCTCAGATGGAGCATCTGATGGAACTTGAAAGTCCAGCCCAGCGAGAGCGGTCCGACGATTTTAACCTTGACGCCCAGACACACTTCGAGCCATCCGGCTGTGGCGCTCTGCCGCTCCGACGAGAAGCCGGCGGAAGGCCCCCAGTAGCTGTTGTCGACCCTGACATTGTCGACGCTCCACCGGAAAGCCGAGAAACCATAGCGCAGACCGACGAGCAGCTGATAGTCGGGCGAGTTGTTGTAGAATATGTTATAGTCGGCGCCGATGCGGAAATATGGGGCCACGGGGCTGCGGAAGGTGAAATTCATTCCTTTCGGGCTGTCTTTGGCCATGCCCATGCCGAACTCAAGAGTCGGGAAATAGCGGTTGTGGAGCGAGAGAGCCGCCGAGATTCCGGCAAGTCCGAATTTTTGGCCCGTGATGCGCATCAGCGGATCCCAGATGTCGACGCCGACACGCAGGGCGTGGAGAAGCGGATACTGCATCTTCGGAATCTTCAGCAGTGTGGAGTCGACCCACTCCTTACCCGTTATGGTGTCGACCATTATAGTGCGCCCCTGCTCGTCGTGGACGTGGACAACCGACGGCGGAGGGCCCTGCGGCCTGTCGGTGCGGGCCACGGCCGGCCGCGAGGCGGCAGGCTGCGTCGGGGTCACGGTTCGCTGCGCCGACGCCGTCAGCGCCGCCAGCAGGAGTGTGGCCAAAATCGTCAGCAGTTTTCTCATTGTTCAGGTTCGGGCTCGGGTTCGGCCGTGCGGAAGAATATTTTCAGCGACTCGATGTCGACGTTGGTTATAAGGCGGTCGAGCAGAGCCACAGAGTCGATAAGATGGTCGGTAACGTCGAGGCGCGTGATGTCGTAGACATACATGGCGCCGCATTCCTCGCCGGCGAAATAAGGCACGGCGTCGTAGACGAATGTCAGCGTGTCGTTCAGCAGAGGATTGTCGAGGCCGGGCCCGCGGTAGGTGAACACAAACGACGTCGAGGCAGCCGAAGCGTTCAGGGGCAGATAGATCTGCGATGCCGGCGTGCCCGGCGCAAGCAGCAGCGAGTCGCCGGGCACTCCGACGCCGTAGACTCCTACCGAATCGAGCGAGACCTGAGCTTCGGCTGCCGACGAGTAGAAGCCGGCCAGAGGTATGGAGTTCTGGTTCTCGGTGCAGCCCGACGTGTTGCAGGCGGCCAGCCCGAGGGCGACCGCTGCCGCGGTCAGTATTTCGGCCGCAATCCTCATCGGCGCAGAATGTCGCTGAGAGGTTTGCGCTTTTTGGCAGGCTCTTCTTCGGCGGGGAAACCTATCGGAACGAGGGCTACAACCTCTTCGCTCTCGCCGAGCCCGAGAATACGGGCGGCTTCGGCTGCGTTGAAGTTGCAGACCCAGCAGGTCTGAAGCCCCAGAGTAGTGGCGGCAAGGCAGAGATGCTCTATGGCGATCGCCAGGTCGATGTCGGTATGGTCTTTGCCGTCGGTCGACGTGCGGTGCCAGGCTTCGTCGTGGTGGCCCACAGCAACTATCAGTGTCGGAGTCTCGGCCACGAACGAGCGGCTGCACAGTGCTCCGAGACGCTCTCTGACTCCGTCGGGAGCGACGATGAAAGTCCATGGCTGACGGTTGCAGGCGCTCGGAGCGAGACGGGCCGCCTCGACAACCTTCTCTATGAGGTCGTCGCCGACAGGCTCAGCCGAATATTTACGGCAGGAGAAACGGCGGCTGAGAAGCTCAATGAAATTTTCGTAGGCTTTTGTTTCCATAACGCCGCAAAATTAACTAAAAACCCCGAGATAACAATAAATTCGGGCAGCAGCGTCGGCGTTGATATTTTTGGGCATTTATAAATCTTATAAAAGCGTGTTCTTCAGGGCATAAAAAATGAAAGTGCGCTTCTTCACAGAGTCGCACCTCCCTCATAACCAAAATTCAAGTATATTTGTCTTTATGTAACTAACCTTAATGACGATACTGTTTCTTTGAGTGTGTCTAAGAAAGGGTACTAAAAAAGGACCAGCCAAA